>Ga0079100_1013514_pt1 | contig 24304 bp, 21 predicted proteins | sample ADurb_H2B_03_Slu_FD_74560 | JGI IMG/M metagenome (GOLD analysis project Ga0079100, IMG submission 74560) | Active sludge microbial communities from Illinois, USA, of municipal wastewater-treating anaerobic digesters - ADurb_H2B_03_SludgeMetaT... | ecosystem: Engineered > Bioreactor > Anaerobic >...
GGGGGAAGAAAGCGGGGGTCTTAGTATTATAGGGCATATTCCGGAGAAGGATGGCGTATTGGCGGATTGCCTGATTGCGGAGATAGTAGCTAGTGAGCAAAGAAGTTTAACTGAAGTCTTAGAGGAATTGAGACAAGAATTTGGTTCTTTCTACAGTGAACGAATTGATTTACATTGTACCCCCAAAGAGAAGGAAAAAATCTTAGCTAAGATGAGTAATTTGGAAGCTAAGGAAATAAACGGCTCAAGGATAGTTAAAAAAGTAACGGTGGATGGACTGAAGATAGTTCTGGAAGACAGCAGTTGGTTTCTCATGCGGCCTTCTGGGACAGAAAGCCTGGTTAGACTCTATGCAGAAGCAGCAAACAAAGAGCAGGTAGGAAAACTACAGAATGCTGTGAAAAGCTTACTAGAGCTATAGATTTACTTATTTAGGGAATATCTAGTAATTTACTTCCAAGGCAGGAAAAACTCATTTGCCGTCGAATATTTATAGCAGAAGCAGAGGAAGGAGATTACTATGAAGTTCAAGAATAGATTATTAGGGCTATTGCTAGTATTAAGTTTGGTGTTTATTTTAGCTTCTACAGCTTTAGCTGAGGAAAAAGATCCTATCACTATTGATGCCGACTCCATCAGCTACGATTCTGAAAGCGGGGATTTTACAGCCAAAGGCAATGTCTTGACGCAGCAGCAGAAAATGTTTTTGCAGGCTGATAATCTAGATGGAAATATGAAGCTAAAGGATATGCACGCTTATGGAAATGTTCTCTGGACCAAGGAGAATGATAAGCTAACAGGAAATGAATTGTTTTACAATTATGGTACTCAAGTAGGCTTTTTAGAAAAAGGTCAGGGTTTTGTAGAAAATCGTTATTTAAAGGCCGATTGGATAGAAAAAGATACTGAAAAAATAACGGCTCAGAATGGATGGCTCACCAAGTGTGATGCTGAAGAGATTAAATGCTATGAAATTACAGCCAAAAAGTTAGTTATCTATCCAGGTCAAAAAATGATTGCCTATGATGCTTCCTTTTGGGTGAGGGGCAAAAAGCTTTTTACCCTTAAAAAATATACCAAATCCTTGAAAAAGAAGGATAACCGTAACTCTGGTCTACCGACTATGGGTTATTCCAGTGAAAAAGGATTTTTCCTCAATTACCGTTATAATTTAGCTATGGATGAGAAAACAGGAATTGATAGTTTTCTAGCTTTTGACTACTATGGGAAATTGGGAACTCATTTAAGAGTGCAGAGTGATAAAGATACAGAGAAAGAGCACTGGAACTTAGTGGTGGGGAGAAGTATTGACAAGGATAATAAAGAATTGGATACTATACCCAGTTTGAGCTGGCAGAGAAAATCCCAAAGGATTGGCAAGACTTCTCTATCCTATAATTATGGCCTTGGCTTAGGTTATTTTCGTCAACAAGCCAATAATGCTTCTACTTGGAGAGCCAATGCTAATATAGGTTTAGTTAACGACCCTATTCCTTTATGGAAACAGGCCAGTTTAAATCTTTGGACTTCTTACCAAGACAATCGTTATGGTACCCAGGATAAGTTAGGAGTATGGAGTTATGGAGCTGGAATTAGTCAAGGTCTGGGTGAGAGAGGAAGCTTGGGCGTTAGCTATGTTCATCGGGAAATTAGCGGAAAAACCCCTTTCAACTTCGATGACCCTGGAGTAGCTAACGAAATGTATGCCGGATTAGGCTATCAAATTGATCCTTATTGGAATATTAGGGTAAGTGCAACTTACGATTTAGATACTAGCAAATATACTGATATCGACTATATTCTAACTCGGAAATTACACTGCTTTGAAGCCCGGGTAATGTGGCGGGAAAAAAGGCAAGAGTTAGACTGGAGTATAGATTTGGTCAACTTTTAAAAGGGTGGTTCTGAACTGCCCTTTTTCCTAAGCTAAGATGGATGAGGGGGAGAATTATGAAAGTAAGAAAGGCTATTATTCCGGCAGCGGGATTGGGGACTCGATTTCTGCCTGCTACCAAAGCCCAGCCCAAAGAGATGCTAACTATTGTGGATAAGCCTACCATCCAATATATTGTAGAGGAAGCTATTAGTTCTGGGATAGAGGACATTCTGATTGTTACCGGGAGAAATAAGAGAGCTATCGAGGACCACTTTGATAAGTCCATTGAGCTGGAAGTGGTTTTAAAGGAAAAAGAAAACCTTAAGCTCTTACAGGTAGTAGATGATATTTCTAACCTAGCTGATATCCATTATATCCGCCAGAAAGAACCGCGAGGTTTAGGCCACGCCATTCATTGTGCCCGTAAATTTATCGGAAATGAACCTTTCGCTGTTTTATTGGGGGACGATATTATTGATGCTCCGACCCCTTGTTTAAAACAGATGATGGATTTGTATGAGAAGTTACAAACTACTATTATTGGTGTTCAACCTGTACCGCCGGAGGAAGTAAATCGCTATGGTATTGTTAAGCCCAAAACTAGTGGGGAAAATCCTCAGGAGATAGAGGATTTAGTGGAAAAACCCAGCCCTAAAGCTGCTCCTTCCCGAATGGCTGTTATGGGTAGATATATTATTCAGCCGGAAATTTTTGATATTCTAGAAAATACTCAACCTGGTGCTGGTGGAGAAATACAACTAACAGATGCTCTTAAGAAGCTCTGCCAAACTCAAAAGATGTATGCCTATACTTTTCAAGGCAAGCGTTATGATGTAGGCGATAAAATAGGATTTTTACAGGCTACTGTAGAATTTGCTCTCAAAAGAGAGGATTTAAGAGAAAAGTTTCAGGAGTATCTGTTAGAATTGCTCCAAGAAACTAAACAGCCGAAAAAACTAAGCAACTATTAGAAGGGGAAAAGAATGATTGGTGACAAACAACGAATTTTAGTTATTAATACTATGTGCATTGGAGACTTGGTTCTCTCTACCCCTCTTTTTCGGGCACTAAAAAATAGTTTTCCCCGGGCTCACTTGGCTGTTTTAGTAAATAGAAATTATGGGGAGATTTTAATAGGTAATCCTAATGTAGATGAAATCATTCATTTAGAGAAGAAAGGTCGGCATAAGAGTTTAGCAGGAATGTGGAAACTAATCCAGAACATTAGAAAGCAGAAATTTGATTTAGTTATTAATCTAACTAATAGTGCCAGAGCCAATCTAATTACTCTTTTCAGTGGAGCTAGTAAGAAGATTAGTTATCCACCTTTTATCAAGAAGCATTCAGGAAAACAACATAAGGTAGAAGATCACTTGAATTTGTTAAAGCAGTTAACCTTTGTTAGTATTCGACACCAAGGGTTAGAAGTATTTCCTACCCGGGAGGTTCAAAGATTTGTGGAAGCTTTTTTGGAGGAAAATGGTGTCGGTAAAGAGGATTTATTAATTGGCTTAAATTCCGGAGCCAGTTGGCCCAATAAGAAATGGGGCAAAAAAAAATTTGCTCAGTTAGCTGACCGATTAGTAGAGAGTTATGGAGCCAAAGTCATCTTCTTGGGTGGGCTGGAGGATAAGCATGCTGTAGCAGACATTGTTGCTTTAATGAAGAATAAACCAATAATCGCTACTGGGCAGACTAGCTTACAACAGTTGGCAGCTCTACTAGAAGAATGCCGCATATTAATTACCGGAGATACGGGACCTTTGCATATTGCTGTAGGAGTAAAAACTCCAGTGATATCTCTATTTGGACCCTCCTCCTCAGATATCTATGGTCCTTATGGAGCAGGAAATTATATTATCAACAAGAGAATATCTTGCAGTCCTTGCAATGAAAATAAATTTTGTGAGAAAAACGAATGTATGAAATCTATCAGTGTAGAGGATGTTCTAGCAAGTGTAGCATTGATGAAGGAATGTGATTAGGAATGAGAAGGTTAAATATCCTGCAGGTCAACTCGGGACGAATTTGGTCCGGAGCAGAAGTGCATATGGAAGACTTAAGTAAGAAATTACAAGAGAAAGGCCATTATGTGTTGATAGCCTGTACTAAAAATAGAGTAGTAGAAAAAAAGTTAGCTGATAGTAGTCTTCCTTTACGATATATTCCAGGACGTTGGGGTAAGACCTCCGCTTTATTGAAGCTTATTGAAGAAGAAGATATAGATATTGTGCATGCTCATTCAGGAAGAGATTTTCTAGCCTGTGCTATAGCAGCTAAGCTTGCTAACAAGGCTAAGTTAGTAATTACTCGTCATTCCTTAACTCCTATGAGGAAAAGAATTACTAATTTTTTAATCAAAGGATGGACTGATAAATTTATTGCTGTATCCCAAGCAGTCTTTTCAATAGTAAAGGAAAGAGATAAAATAAAAGAAGAAAAGATCTCTCTAATCCATAATGGTATAAACCTAGCTAAACACTCCCTGCAGTCCCGCACTAGTAAACTAAGGGAAGACTATCATATACCCGTTGATATTAATTTAATCGGCTGTGTAGGGCGCTTAGACGAAGTGAAAGGTCAAGTGGACCTTTTACATAGCTTTCCTATTATTTTGGATGCCTTCCCTAATACTAAACTAGTATTAGTAGGAGAGGACTTAACAGGGGGCGGGGAGAGAAGAAAGATTAAAAATGCTATAACCAAGTTAGGCTTAGATGATAAGGTAATCTTAACGGGATTTCTTGCCGGGATGCCTGAAGTAATGGCTGATTTAGATGTGTTTGTTTTATCTTCCAGAGAAGAACCTTTCGGTCTGGTGGTTTTAGAGGCTATGGCTCAAGAGATACCTATAGTGGCTACTAGAGTGGGAGGAATTCCGGAGATAGTTGTGGATGGGGAAAGTGGGATTTTAGTGGAATCGGAGAATCCTTCTCAATTAGCTGAAGCTATAATCTATTTATTAGAGAATAAAGAAATAGCTAAGAAGATTGCTCAATGCGGTAGGAAGAGACTAGAAGCAGAGTTCAATTTAGATTTAATGATAGAAAAAACGGAGAAAGTATATTTTGAAATATTAGGGAGAAGTTAAGGAGCTCGGAGATGAAAAAACTAAATGTCTTGCATGTATTTCCAACTTTGCTCCCTGGTGGAGCAGAAAAATTAGTATTGTATCTTTTGGCTAACTATGATCGAGATAAACTAAATCCTGCTATTTTAGTCATTAAAAATAAACAGAATTCTATTATAGAAGAAGAATTAGAAAGAATGGGAGTTCCAGTATTCTATGCCAACAAGCGAAAAGGCATAGATTTAACTTTAGCTTACAGAATTAATAAGATAATTGCTAAATTTAAACCTCAGGTTATTCATACTCACTTGGATGTTTTAAAATATGTTTTTTGGCCTACCATTTTACAGAAAGTACCCGTTAAGGTTCATACAATACATAGTTTAGCAGAGAAAGAAATTAATGCTACTTCAAGAAAGATTAATAAGATTGCTTTCAAATACTTCAACTTTATTCCTGTGGCTATTTCCCAGGCTGTTAAAAATTCTATGGAAAGAGTCTATGGAGTTAAAGATTATCCTCTAATTTATAATGGTATAGATATTAGTAAATATAAAAACAATGTAAAGCAGGAACGAAAGGATTTCGTTCAATTAATCAATGTAGCTAGATTTGAAGAATCTAAGAACCATGATTTACTTATAGACGCTTTTAAAATAATCTCCCTCCAAATTCCAGATGTCATGTTAAAGCTAGTAGGGACAGGACCTTTAAAAAAGACAATAGAAAAGAAGGTCCAATCATTGGGGTTAAGTAGTAGAGTTAAATGTTTAGGAGTTAGGGAGGATGTTCCTGATTTATTAATTAAGAGTGACATCTTTGTTTTTTCTTCTAAGTGGGAAGGTTTTGGATTAGTATTAGTAGAGGCTATGGCTAGTGGCCTTCCTATAGTATCCACTAATTTTGAATGTGTCTTAGAGCTAGTTAAAGATAATGTTAATGGCTATATAGTTACTTCTAGTGAACCTAGAGAATTTGCTAATGCTCTAGTTCGTTTAATAGTGGATGATGATCTAAAAGTGAAATTTGGGATAGAAAGTAGTCAAATAGCAAAGAATTTTGATATAAAGAGAACGCAAGAAAATTATGAAAGATTATACAGACAAATATTATGTAGAGTGGTGAAAAAAAATGAAAAACATAAATTCTAGACTAATATCATTGCTACTAATAGCTATTTTTTTTCTTCCTTTTATCATAGAGATAAGTTATTTATCAATATTCTTTGCTTTAGTCCTTCTAATAAAGAAGTTAAAAGTAGAAAAAAAGCACTTTAAAAATTTCTTGTGTAATTCTTTAGATTATTCAATTATAACTTTTTTTCTAATTGTATTAGTTACTAGTATCTTAAATCTACCTAGGCCTTATATAGACTTTGATTTGGGCAAAGTAAATGCTGGTATCTCAATAACTCTAAATGCTACTATTTGCTATTTCCTATTTAAGAATCTAGCAAAAGAAGAAGAGAATTTAATAACTTGGTTTGTCTGGACTCTAATGATCCAAGGACTGATTCTATCTATTTATGGCTTATTTGAATACTTTATCCTTCTTAAGATGAGTGGTAGGATTTACTCATTTTTAGATAATCCCAATACCTTAGTAGATTATTTTATAATAATAATCTTATTAAGTATTAACCTAGTTAAAAAGAATAATTTTAAAAAGAATATTTTTATCATTGCTAGTAACTTATTAATGTTAATATGCCTTTTTCTAACTTTCTCTAGGGGTGGATGGCTGGGATTCTTTATAGCTAGTATAGTTCTTGTAATATTAGTTAATAAAAAATACATTTATCATTTTGTTGCATTGGTTACATCTGCTATCTTTATTTTACCCTATTCAATTATTGAAAGAGTTAAAAGTATTTTCTATTTGGTAGATAACAGTAGCATACAAAGATTATATATATGGAAGAGCTGTTGGTTGATGATTAAAGATAGTCCTTTTATTGGTATAGGAGTTGGTCAATTTAGGCTTGTTTATCCAATGTATAAAGATAGCTTATCACCACTCAAATATAATTTTATTCATGCGCACAACCTATATCTACAAAGATTTGTAGATATAGGAATAATAGGTGGAATATCATTTTTAGCTATATTTTACTGCTATTGTAGAAATATTTTGCAGTATATTTTTAGAGGTGACTGTATAAAGAATAAGATAGCTATAATTGCAGGGCTGGTGGCTGTTTTAGGAGTTTTAGTCCATGGATTATGGGATGACAATTTCCATGATTACGGTATATATATACTAATTTGGTCTATCATGGGACTTGTAGAAGGTAATAGAGAAAGGGGATTAACATGTTCGATAGGGAAAAGTTGAAAACTTATTCGATAAAATTAAGATCTAATAAGGTAAAAGTAGCTAACTTTGTTAAAATACCAAACGGTAATGATACAATCTATGATTTTTTAGATAAACTACCTAAATTTTTGGCCAGTCAAGACTTGCTAGAAGTTATAAATCATCTTGTGGAAGCATATAAGAGTGGGAAACCAGTTATCTTGGCTATGGGAGCTCATGTCATTAAGTGCGGACTAAGTCCTTTAATTATTGACATGATTAAAAAAGGACTTATTTCTGGCATTGCTCTTAATGGTGCTGGGGCAATTCATGACTTCGAGATTTCTTATATTGGAGAAACTTCTGAAGATGTAGCTATAGAGATTAGAGAAGGGCGATTTGGGATGGTTGAAGAAACAGGTGTATATATGAATGAAGCAATTGTTGCGGGAGAAGCAAAAGGATGGGGTTTAGGTGAAAGCATAGGATTTAAAATAATAGAGATGAACAATCCTTATCAACAATATAGTATATTAGCTACTTGTGTGGAAAACAAAATTCCTGTTACTGTTCATGTAGCACTAGGTAATGATATAATTCATATGCACCCTTCTTGTGACGGGGCAGCTATAGGAAAAACTAGCTATCAGGACTTTTTAAATTTTGTCGAAAATTTAACTAGAATGGAATTTGGTGGAATTTATCTCAATATAGGTTCAGCAGTTATTCTACCTGAAGTTTTTCTTAAAGCTGTTTCCATGGTGCGTAATGCTGGCTATGCCTTTGATAATGTAATAACTGTCAATATGGATATGTTAAAGCAATATCGACCTTTAGAAAATGTAGTAAAAAGGCCAACTAATAAGGGTGGTAAGGGGTACATGATCATTGGACATCATGAGATTAACCTTCCCTTATTGGTTAGTGGTATCTATAGTAGATTAGGCTTGTAGCGTGGGATATAGTATGATATTCAAAAAAATTCTACGGTTAGATTTTTTTTAGTATGATGTTAATTTATAGTTCTAACGCATTGGATACTGGTAAAGTGTATAGCAGTATCAATATAAGTTAATGGAGGCATGATAATGGGATTAGAAGAAGTGGCTAAAGATTTGAATGTGATCAAGGAAGTTTTAAGAGATAGAATTTTAAAGAAGAAAGCAGTAGTTGGTGTGGTTGGGCTTGGGTATGTAGGATTACCTTTGGCAGTAGAAAAAGGAAAAGTAGGATATAAAGTTTTGGGTTTTGATATTAATACTAAGAGGGTTAATCATATTAACAATGGATTTAATTATATTGGAGATGTGAAAGACGAAGAACTAAAAGAATTAATTGAAGAGAAGAAATTAGAGGCAACTAATGACTTTAATAGACTTACAGAAGCAGATGTTATAGTTATATGTGTACCAACTCCATTAACTACAACAAGGGATCCTGATATATCTTATATTGTTAATGTTACCAAGGAAATTCAAAAGTCTCTTAGAATAGGTCAGTTAGTGACTTTAGAGAGTACAACTTACCCAGGAACAACGGAAGAAGTAATTTTGAAAATTTTAGAGGAAACAGGCCTAAAAGTAGGGCAAGAATTCTTTTTAGCCTTTTCGCCGGAAAGAGTGGATCCAGGTAATAAGAGGTTCACTACTAAAAATACTTCTAAAGTAGTTGGTGGAGTTACTTCAGATTGCCTAGATCTAGCTAAAATATTTTATGAACAGACTATCTTAAATGTAGTTCCTGTTTCTAGTCCTAGTGTGGCGGAACTTACTAAGGTGTTTGAAAATACGTATAGAGCAGTTAATATTGCTTTGGTTAATGAACTAACCTTACTTTGTGATCGTATGGCTGTAGATGTTTGGGAAGTGATAGATGCTGCTGCCACTAAACCTTTTGGGATTCATACATTTTACCCAGGACCTGGGGTAGGTGGACATTGTATTCCTATAGACCCCTTTTATTTAACTTGGAAGGCTAGAGAATATGACTTTCATACCAGATTTATTGAGTTAGCTGGGGAAATCAATATACAGATGCCCTATCATGTAGTAAGTAAGATTTGTAAAGCATTAAATGGACAGCAAAAAAGTATTAAAGGTTCCAATATATTAATTCTTGGTGTAGCCTATAAAAAAGATATTGATGATGTCAGGGAGTCACCTGCTTTAAAAATTATTGAACTGTTGAAAGATGAAGAAGCAAATCTAACGTACCACGACCCATATGTTTCTGAGATTAAACCACATGGCAAAATTAAAGAGAGTCTCTTTTCCTTAGATTTAACGGATGACTTACTATCTTCCACCGATATAGTAGTAGTTTTAACTGACCATAGTTGTTTTGATTACGAAAGAGTCGTTGAGAAGGCTAATTTAGTGGTTGACGCTAGAAACGCTACTAAAGCAGTTACTAAAGGTAGAGACAAAATCCGTAAAATTTAATGAAGGGAAGACTGGAAAATGAGGAAAATTCGCTTTGCTATTATTGGCTGTGGCCGAATTGCTCCTAAACATGCTGAAAGTATTCAGCAGATAGGGGGAGCGGATTTGGTTGCAGTCTGTGATATTATTGAAGAAAAAGCTCAATCTTTTGCTAAAAAGTATCAGGCAGATTTTTATATTGATTATCTAAAAGTATTAGAAAGAAATGACATAGATGTTGTAAATATTTGTACCTCCAGTGGTCTACACGCTGAAATAGGCATAGCTGCTGCTAAGGCGGGTAAACATGTAATTGTGGAAAAACCTATGTCTATGCATCTAAAAGAAGCGGATGAGTTAATTAAAGCCTGTAAGGAAAGTGGAGTCAAACTAGCAGTCTGCCATCAAAACAGATTTAATAAGTCGATTAAACAATTGCGTCAGGCTCTAGAGCAAGGTAGATTCGGAAGACTTACGCATGGTAACGCTACTATCCGCTGGAATCGGAATGATGATTATTACAAACAAGCTACCTGGAGAGGAACGTGGAAGGATGATGGGGGAGTATTAATGAACCAATCTATCCATAATATTGACTTGTTACAGTGGATGCTAGGCCCAGTAGAAAGTATATTTGCTTATACTGCCAGAAATCTAAGAAAGATTGAGGCGGAAGATGTGGCTGTAGCTGTACTGAAATTTTCAAATGGTGCTTTGGGTAACATCGAAGCATCATCTACTATTTACCCGAAAAACTTGGAAGAAACTTTGAATATCTTTGGAGAAACGGGTACTGCTTGTATTGGGGGCATGGCAGTGAACAAGATTGAAAGCTGGCGTTTTAAAGAGGACTTTGAAGAGGAAGAAAAAGAAATTATAGCTGTTCAAGAAGTAGACCCACCAAATGTTTATGGATTTGGCCATCAAGAACTAATATTAGATATGATAGGAGCTATTAGAGAAAATAGAGAACCTATGATTAACGGGCAAGAAGGTAGAAAAGCTTTAGAAATTATTCTTGGTATTTATAAATCAGTAGCGACTGGTCAGCCAGTAAGATTACCTTTAGAGAAAGAATTTATTTTAACCGAGGTGTTTGGCAATGAATAGCTTTATTCACTCAACAGCTAAATTGGGACAAGGATGTCAATTAGGTTATAACTGTATTTTAGAGGCTGATGTAATACTAAGAGATAATGTAATAGTAGGGCATAATGTAGTAATTCATACTGGGACTATTATAGAGAGTGGAACAGTAATTGGAGATAATGCAGTAATAGGTAAGCAGCCTAAGCCTAGTAGTACTAGTACCGTAAAAATAAAGAATATTCTTAGTCCTTTAGAAATAGGGGCAAATTGTAACTTAGGGACTGGGGCAATTCTCTATGCAGGAAGTAAAATAGGTAATAATACAATGGTAGCTGATTGCGCTTCTGTCCGGGAAAACTGCCAAATAGGAAGTTATGTAATTGTTGGTAGAATGGTAACCGTTGAGAATAATACTACCATTGGAGATAATACTAAAATTCAGTCTGGAGCGTATATAACTGCCTACATGACTTTAGAAGACAATGTTTTTATAGCTCCGATGGTTACTACTACTAATGATAACTTTATGGGAAGAACTGAGAAGAGATTTAAGTATCGTAAAGGGGCTCATATTAAGAAAGGAGCCCGGGTAGGTGGTAATTCCATTCTTTTACCAGGAGTAACTATTGGGCAAGAAGCCTTTATTGCAGCTGGATCTTTAGTAAATAGGGATGTGCCAGATTATAAACTAGTAATGGGAGTACCAGCTAAGGTAGTAAGAGATGTTAATGAAGATGAACTCCTAGAACCGAGAGGAGATAAATAGATGAATATTCCTTTATTAGATTTAAAAGCTCAATATGAAAGTATAAAGAATGAAATCAATAAAGCAGTATTAGGTGTTCTAGAAAGTGGAAATTACGTTTTAGGACCAAATATTAAAGCTTTAGAAGAAGAAGTTGCCGCTTACTGTGGAGTAAAGCATGGGATAGGTGTAGCCAACGGAACTGATGCTCTTTTTCTTAGTTTAAAAGTTTATGGCATTGGTTCGGGGGATGAAGTAATTACTACTCCCTATACCTTTTTTGCCACAGCAGAGGTTATTTCTCTAGTAGGAGCAACTCCGGTTTTCGTAGATATAGATCCAAAAACTTATAACATAGATGTAACGAAAATAGAAGAAAAAGTAACAGAGAGAACTAAGGCTATCATACCTGTTCATATTTTTGGTCAAATGGTTGATATGGATACTATTATGGAGATAGCTAAGAAATATAACCTCTTGGTTGTAGAAGATGCTTGTCAGGCCATAGGTGCTGAATACAAAGGTAAAAAAGCTGGTTCTATAGGTCATATTTCTTGTTTTAGTTTCTTTCCTACTAAAAACTTAGGTGGCTACGGTGATGGAGGGATGATTGTTACTAATGATGGAGAAATAGCAGAAAAGATAAAAGTATTAAGAACTCATGGAAGCAAGCCTAAATATCACCACTCAGTATTAGGCTATAATAGTAGATTAGATGAACTACAAGCAGCTATTTTAAGAGTAAAGTTTAAATATTTAGATAAGTGGAATGAACAGAGGAGACAAAAGGCTAAAAGCTATAACCAGTTCCTAACTAACAAAGTTCTATCAGTACCCTATATTGAGGAGGGTAACACTAGCATTTATCATTTGTATATAATTAGAGTTCTACAAAGGGACAAGATAATGCAGTTACTAAAAGAAAAAGGAATTGGTTGTGCTATCTACTATCCTGTTCCTTTGCATTTGCAAAAGGTATATGAGGAATTGGGGTATAAGGAGGGAGCACTGTCAGAGGCAGAGAAAGCTAGTCTAGAGACTTTAGCAATTCCACTTTATGCTGAACTAACAGATAGAGAATTACAAGAAATAAGCCAAATTATTATTGAAAACATTTAGAGGTAATATAATGAAAGTATTAACTATAGTAGGAGCCAGACCTCAGTTTATTAAAGTAGCTCCAGTTTCAAGGGAGTTACGAAAAAAACATCAGGAAATATTGGTGCATACAGGTCAACATTATGATAAGAACATGTCTGATATATTTTTCGAGGAGTTAGAGATACCTAACCCAGATTACAATCTAGCTATAGGATCAGGTGGACATGGTAAACAAACCGGGGAGATGTTAGTCAGAATAGAGGAAGTTATCTTAAGTGAAAAGCCCGATTGGGTTTTAGTCTATGGTGATACTAACTCCACTTTGGCGGGAGCTTTAGCCGCATCCAAGCTTCATATTCCCGTTGCCCATGTCGAGGCTGGGTTAAGGAGTTATAATAGGAAGATGCCGGAGGAAATAAATAGGGTTTTAACTGATCATATTTCTAGTATTCTTTTTTGCCCTACAAAGAATGCAGTACAAAATTTAATAAAAGAAGGTTTTAGTAATATTTGTAACAATGGGGAGTTGCTAAGCAAAGAGACAAGTTTTGAGCAGTCTAATCCTTTTGTAGTTAATGTGGGAGATGTAATGTATGATTCAACAATTTATAATAGTAAGATAGCTCAACAAAATTCTAAAATTATACAAAAATTAAGTTTGAATTCTTATATACTAGCTACCATTCACCGAGCAGAGAATACTGATAGTCCTAAAAGATTAAAAAGTATAATTGAAGCATTAATTGAGATAAGTAAAGATAAACAAATAATCTTTCCTATCCACCCAAGAACTAGTAGAAAAATTAAAGAATTAGGAATAGAGTTTATAACTAAAAGAATTACTTTAATTGAACCGGTTTCCTATTTAGATATGTTAGTTTTAGAGCAAAAGGCCCTTACAGTAATTACCGATTCAGGTGGGGTACAAAAAGAAGCTTTTTTCTTCAAAGTTCCTTGCATTACCTTACGTGATGAGACTGAATGGATAGAAACAGTAGAAGCTGGTTGGAACACATTAGTTCAAGCTAAACCAGATGAAATAGTTAAAGCACTTGCTAGACCAATCCCTGGAAATAGTTCGAGTTTTCACTACGGAGCCGGCCGAGCAGCAGAGTTAATAATATCTATTTTAGAGCGTAGTAATAGATAGGAGCGATGAGGATGATTAGGAATAAAAGAATAATTGTTACAGGTGGGGCAGGTTTTATAGGATCTACTCTTATTGGAAGGTTAGTAGAGGAAAATCAGATTTTAGTGTTTGATAATCTAGAACGTAATTCTTTACAGACCAAAGATTATGCTAAACACCAGAATTTAACTCTTATACAAGGAAATATATTGGATGAACTAGCCCTTAAGAAATGTATGGAAGGTGCTCAAATAGTTATTCATGCGGCAGCTGTTGCAGGTATCGATAATACTGTGAAAAATCCAGTTAATACCATGCGGGTTAATATGCTTGGGACTGCTAATGTCTTGGAGGCAGCATATAAGGCGGGAACAGTGGAACGCTTTTTAGACTTTTCTACATCTGAAGTCTTTGGTTCTCATGCTTTTAAAGTTGAAGAAACTTGTCAAACAGTAACTGGAGCTGTGGGAGAAGCTAGATGGACTTATGCAGTAAGCAAACTAGCTGGGGAACATTTAACTCATGCTTATTATCGTCAGTATGGTTTACCTACTGTCACCGTTCGCCCATTTAATATTTATGGTCCAGGTCAAATAGGAGAAGGTGCTATTCAAATATTTATACGTAAAGCTTTATTGGATGAAGATATTTATATATTTGGTGATGGTAATCAAATAAGGGCTTGGTGCTATGTGGATGACATGGTGGACGGTATTTTTAAGTCTTTAGTTCATCAAAATGCAGTAGGTCAATCATTCAATATTGGTAATGCACGTGCTGTAACGACAATCTATGGTTTAGCACAAACTGTATGTAGGGTCTTAAATTCAAAATCTAGAATAGTATTTCGAGATGCCCTATCAGCAGACATAGAGTTGAGAATACCGAGTATCGAAAAAGCAAAAGATTTAATTGACTTTAATGCCAGAGTAGATCTCGAGGAAGGGATTATGAGAACTGCAGAATGGTATAGACAACGTTTAAACGAGCTACCAGAACTACCACAAATATTTAGGCAGAAGGTGAGCTCATGATCCGTCTTACAGTACCTAACATTGGAGCTGACGAATGTAGAGCTGTTGAGAGGGTATTACGTAGTGGACAGTTAGTACATGGTGAAGAATGTAATCTTTTTGAAAAAGAATTAGCTGAATATTTAGGTGCTAAAGAGGTTATTGTTGTATCTTCTTGCACAGCGGCGCTTCATCTATCGCTGATAGCATTAGGTATTGGGCCAGGGGATGCTGTTTTGGTTCCCGATTTTACATTTCCAGCTACGGTAAATGTAGTTGAATTAGTTGGCGCTAGGCCTATATTTCTTGATGTTGACTTGAGAAGTTATGTTATAACACCAGAAATAATTGAACAGGCTATTTTAGACTGGGAGGGCCCGGAAAAGATAAAAGCCATTATACCGGTGCATGAATTTGGCTATCCAGTTAATATGTCTGCAGTAATGGAATTAGCTAAAAAATATAACCTGTTAGTTATTGAGGATGCAGCATGTGCACTAGGCGCAGACCATAAAGGTAGGAAAGTAGGTACATATGGTAATACAGGTTGTTTTTCTTTCCATCCTCGTAAAGCTTTAACAACTGGAGAAGGGGGAGCAATTGCCACCAATGACTTTGAATTAGCCCATAAGCTTCGTCTATGGCGTAACCATGGAATTGAATCATCTCCTATGGGAAACAATTTTCTATTACCAGGATTTAATTATCGAATGACGAATTTTCAGGCAGCTTTGGGTAGAGTTCAATTAGAAAAATTTAGTGAATGTCTAAAGGAAAGAAGGCTGTTACAACAGATATACCAGAAAGAATTGCAGAATACAGTTTTACATACCCCTCAGGACGAAGAGGGGCATAGTTGGCAAACTTATATGGTTGTATTACCGAATATTTATGATAGAGATAGAATGATAAAGGAATTAAAACTAAAAGGCATAGAAACTAATTTGGGGGCTCAAGCTATTCACATCCAGATCTATTATCAACAAAAATATTCAATCGAATTAAGTAAATTGAAAGATTGTAATGCAGAGAAACTATTCTATAGAGGATTAGCTTTACCTTTGTATCAAGGTTTAAGTGAGGAAGATGTTATACTTGTAGTCCAACAGCTTAAACAAATTCTCTAGGAATAATTGAAAAATCTTTTAAAAGGAAGAGTTAATAAAATGAGGGTATTTGTAACAGGGAGTAACGGTTTTCTTGGGCGAAATTTAAGAGCTTTGTTCAGTGAGGTTGAAGACACAAAATTTATTTGGGGTACTACTTCTGATTCTAAGGAGTCAAAAAAGTTTAGAAATAATTACGAGGATGTTAAAGACCAATTAGAAAGCATAGATATTGATTGTATATTGCATCTAGCAGCTATAATACCTGCTTCCTTCTATGAAGCAAGTTTTACTAATACTTTCCTACCCAATGCAATGATGATTGATAATCTATATCAACTTGCTATAAAAAAGAAAGTGAAGAAGTTTATATACATCTCTACTTTCGGTTCTATGAGGAATATTAGGGATTATAAGATCAGTGACTATTACACGTTATCAAAGATACATGGAGAACACATTTGTTCATTAATGGAGAAAGAGTCCATTAAGACTGCTTCTTTAAGATTACCATCTCCATATGGTCCTTTTTCTAATCCACGCAATGTTATAAACTCTTTTATCAGGAATGCAGTAGAAGGTAGAGATATAAATGTGTATGGAAGTGGTATGCGAGAGCAGAATTTTCTATACATAAAAGATTTAGCAAAGGCTATTAAACTTTTTATAAATTCTAGTCAAGATATTGAGGGTATATATGAGATTGTAAGCAAAGAGAATACTTCTATGTTGTATCTAGCCAATCTAGTTAAACAACTAAGCATATCTAAATCAGAAATAATAGTTGGTAAAAACGTTGACCCTCAAGAGAATTATAGGCCAGTGTATGATTACAGCAGGGCCTACAATGCTGTAGGATATGAACCAAGTTATACGATTGAAGAGGGTCTAAAAGAGTATATAAATTGGTATAGAGGTAATTTATGTTAGTAGGGATAATCTCAGATATCCATTCCAATTATAATGCTCTAGAAGTAGCAGGCAAATACCTAGAAACTTTTGACTGTGAAGTTAAGCTATGTTTGGGTGATATGGTAGGATATTATGATAAACCTAACGAAGTTATTAATTATTTAAAGAGAAATGATTACAAATGCATTAAAGGTAATCATGAGAGATATGTATTGGGCGAACTCAACTATGTGTTCCAGAATGAAGAAGTGTATGGAATTAAGAGACATAGAAAGATAATTAGCCAAGAAAACTTCAGATATATAGAATTATGTGATGCCTATTTAGATTTTACATTGCAAGAGAGAAGAATAATAGCTTTTCATGGAACTAAAGAAGATTCTGAGAAATATTTGAATGATATAGATGGGTTAGATAATAGCATAACAGCAAAATATGATATTTGTCTTTTTGGTCATACCCACAGACCTTTCTATAGAGTAGTTAATAATTGCCAGATAATCAATCCAGGATCAGTAGGGCAACCAAGAGATTATAATCCAATGTCTTCATTTGCTATCTACAATACTGAAATAAATAGTGTTAACTTTTATAGAGTTGGTTACGATGTGGATTCTTATGCAAATGAGCTTAAAATAATGAACTACGATGAAAGATTAGTTAACATTCTTTTAAGAAAAGAGTAAGTGAGGTTGGTTTTATGAGCAAACTTAATGTTTTGATTACAGGTATAGGAGGCGGGGGTGTTGGAGAGCAGGTTCTTAAAGCATTAAAATTTTCGGAAATAGACTTAAGCATAATTGGTGCTGATATTAGCAATGTTTGTGCAAATATAAATGAAGTTAATGAATTTATAATACTTCCCCCCGCTTCTGAAGAAAGAAAGTATATCAATGCTATAAATAATGTTATTGATAGATATAGATTAAAAGCTATTTTTATGGGTTCAGAGCCAGAATTAAAGCTTTATAGCAGGAATAGAGAATTTTTTGAGGAAAAAGGAGTATACTTACCGCTAAATACCGATAGCCTAATAAATCTATGTTTAAACAAATATGATACATATAGGGAATTGTCAGACCTAGGTTTTAGCTTAGCTAAATATACTAAAATTGATAGTATAGAGGATTGTAATCAGATAGACTATTTTCCAGTGGTCTTAAAACCTAACACGGCTTCAGGGGGATCAGCTAACGTTCATCTAGTTTTTGATAGAGATGAACTTTTAATGTTTTCGAGTTACATGTTAAAGCATAAAATTGATGTTGTGGCTCAGCATTATATAGGCTCACCTGAGGATGAGTATACAATAGGGGTGTCATCAGATAAAAATGGTAAGGTCTTAGGAAGTATAATAATTAAAAGATTATTAATAAATGGGCTTAGTATTAGTGCAAGAATAGCAGGAGAAAATGGAGAACCTCTAGTTATCTCTTCAGGCATTTCTCAAGGCCATACAATCTATAATAATATCATTGCACAGCAAGCTGAGAGTATAGCTAAAGCACTTGACTCTAGAGGACCATTAAATATACAGGGTAGATTTGTAAATGGAAAGTTGATAATTTTTGAAATTAATCCTAGGCTTTCAGGAACTACTTCATTAAGAGCTATGGTTGGGTATAATGAACCACTAAATATGTTAAAAGAAAATATTCTAAAGCAAGAAGGTAACTACAGTTACAAGGAAGGAATAATCTTAAGAAGACTTGAGGAAGTGTTAATAGGAAATTAGTGTTATAAACTAGAACAAATAATAGTTAGGAGGAAGAGTGTTTGTCAGAAAATAGTTGGCCATGGGATATTGGTCTAATCCCTTTCTTTTATAAGCATTTACAATCTCCAGTTAATGAGGACAATTTAGCAAATTTGTTACCTTTCACATTAAATATAGATAAAAATACGTTAACATTAGTTCAGCTACCAAATGAAAATATAGCTAACAATTTATCAAGAGCTTATATGAGCGGTTCAATGATTACCGGTATGATGGATGAAGTAGGTATCGGGAAAGAATATACTGATGACTTCCTAAAGTTTATACAGAGTTCTCTGAGGAAAAGTAACTTACAAGACCTAAATATCCTTGAAATTGGTTGTGGAAATGGCTATTTACTATATTGCTTAAAAAGTCTAGGTGCTACTGTACTAGGAGTAGAGCCGGGCTTACATGGACAACTAGGAAGGGAAAAGTTCGATATAAAAGTTATTAATGACTTCTTTCCTTCCGATAAAGTTACCAGTAAGTTTGATGTGATCATACTTTATTGTGTTTTAGAGCATATACAAGAGCCAAGTAAATTTCTTTCTAACTTGAAAAAATATTTAAATAATGGAGGAAATATTTTAATAGCCGTTCCGAACTGTGAGCCTTATATAGAAGCTGGAGATGTTTCAATGTTAATTCATGAACATTATAACTACTATACTAGAGTGAGTTTATATCATACTATAATAAAGTCAACTAATATGGGAACAACTATAATAAATTCCGGTTTTGGTGGTCTTTTATATGCTATTGTCAAAGATAATCAAGAAGAATCTAATAGTATAAATTCAATTTATGAGATTGACAAGGAAATAGAATGTATAGAATACTATCAAGAATTAGCCCAGAAAAATGTTGATAGAATAAAGAACTATTTTGTTCAGGCTAATCTAAAGAAAGAGAGCGTAGGAATTTATGTGCCAGGTAGAATTATAAATGTTTTATCTATAATCAGGGAGAAGGTTGATTTAAGTAGAATAAGATTTTTTGATGATAATGAGTATTTACATAACACTTATTACCCTGGAATAAATATCCCAATTGAATCAAGACAAGATTTAATTAGTAATCCCACAGATAGATTATTAATAATGTCAAATTCTTTCGGAAACAAACTTAAGAGTGAGTTAAAAGAGGTCTTACCTAAATATATAGAAATAGATAACTGGAAAGATTTATTTCAAAGTAATATTTAAACTAATAGGCTAGATTAAGAGGTGGATGATAATGCTAAATATAGTTTTAATTTTAATTACTATAATATTTGTAAATATGTTGATAAAATCTTTTCCGAGATTAAAAACTCAATATTTAGGCGTTGACATATTTACACATTTATATATTACTAATGAAATGAGAAAGCAAAATGGAATGCCGAAGTATTTGGATAAATATATTATTGATAAATACCATAATGCACCGCTATCATATCCAATGTTTTTACATTTTATTCTAAAATTTTTTCCTTTTAAGTATACTGATAAATGGAATAAATATATTATGCCAATAGTAAATACTATTGACCTAGTTATTCTATTTAGTTTTTCATATTTGATACTAAAAAATCATAATTTAGCTTTTACAATCTCTATATTATATATGTTTCTTCCTAATATTTTCAAAGAAGTACAAAGCTTAACTCCTAGACCATTAGGAATTTTACAAGTAAACTTATCATTAATAGGCCTTATTTTATTTGGGGTAACGCACAATTACTTTTGGTTTGTATTAGCTGTACTAATAAGTACACAAATTTTTTTTACACATAAATTTGCACTGCAAGCATTTATATGTGCATTAATCTTCCTATTTATTTCAGCAGAAATGATAATACCTATACTATCATTACTAGTAATAGATTTTACAATTCTACTTATTTTTTTTAGAAATATTTATTTTGAAAGGATATTATTTTGTGATCATATAATAGCTCTAAGATGGCACAAAAATAATTTTAATGGAATTATAGAATTTGCACAGCAGTTCAAGAAAAATAAGGAGTTAACAAGATCTATTACAAAGAATATAATTTCTTATATAATTAATAACCCTTTTACAATAATTCTATTAGTGTTTATTAGTATTGATTTACAGTTTTTCCTAGATAATTACTTACACAGAGTTTTACTAGTATGGTTTCTAGGTTTAGAATTAACGTTCTTTTTAACTACATCTGTTAACAAATTTAGATTTTTGGGGGAAGGCTGGCGTTACAAAGATTATAATGGTTTTCCTTGTATATTTCTTTTTGTAGTCTATATTTTCTCTCATATTAATATATTGAATATTTGTTTAATAGCCTTTTCATTCTCTATTGAATTGTTAAATGTTTTGAGAATAGCAGAGAAATTTATTAGATTACAGGATAGTTCAATTAGTTATAATCAAGAAATTAAAGAAATCTGTAATTTTTTAAAAGGATTACCTAAACAGAATATATGGTGTTTACCATCGGGAATATCTTCGATGATTATGTACTTCACTAACAAGAGTGTATTAGGGGTTCTGAGTCCTAAGGCACTTATAAATGAGCCTAATCTGTATCCTGTTGTCAAGGAAGAATATAAATCTATAATTAAGAGATTTAATATAGACTATCTTTTAATAGAGAAAAATACCTCTGTAGATATTGATAGTACTAGTATCTATAAGCAAATATTTGAAACTTCAAACTATTCTATAAGAGAAGTTTAATAAACCCCCTATGTCATAATAGTTGTCATATAGGTTAAAACAAAGTATAGTAGTATTATGACGTAGAGGAGAGTGAAAAATATGCCTAGATATAACATAGAGTTTAAGAATTCCATTATCACTAGAATGATGCCTCCTATCAATCAATCCATCAGTGAAATTTCCAGTGAAACAGGTATCCCGGAAGCAACTCTACACAGATGGAGAAATAAAGCTCGTAGCAAGGGATTTACAGCCCCTACTGATGGACAAGAATCAGAACGTTGGAGCACCCAAGATAAATTTCTCATAGTTGTAGAGACAGCTACCTTTAGTGAAATAGAACTAGCTGAATATTGCCGTGAAAAAGGTCTTTTCGTAGAACAAGTACAGGCCTGGCGTGATGCCTGTCTACAAGCTAACGGAGGTATTGCCCAGGAATCAGCCCGCTATCAACAAGAATTAAAGCAAGAAAGAATTCGGGTTAAAAAGCTAGAAAAGGAATTGCAACGTAAAGAGGCTACTCTAGCTGAAACTGCTGCTCTACTAGTCTTAAGAAAAAAAGCAAACACGATTTGGGGGGACGGCGAGGACGCCTGATCAGCGCCTCAGATCGTGAATTGGCCATCCAGCTGATCAAAGAGGCAGTCCAAGCCAGAGCTCGGGAATTTAAAGCCTGTGAAGAGCTAGGTATAAGCCAACGAACTCTTAAACGGTGGAAAAAATCAGGTCTAGAAGACCAAAGACCCTATGCTAAACATCCTGAACCTAAGAGCAAGCTAAGTGAAGAAGAAGTTCAGGTAATTTTAGATATCACTAATGAGAAAGAGTTCCAAAGCCTACCCCCAAGCCAGATTGTCCCTATACTAGCCGACAGAGGAGTTTACTTAGCTTCAGAATCAACCTTCTATAGAGTACTAAGGAAGTATGGAAGACAATATCACCCGGGTAGAAGCAATAAGCCAGTAAGAAAACAACTTTCCACCCATGTAGCTGATGGACCAAATCAAATCTGGATGTGGGACATAACCTGGCTTCCTGGTCCAGTAAAAGGAATGTATTACTATCTCTACTTGATCCTTGACCTTTATAGCTGCAAAGTAATTGCTTGGGAGATCTGGCTAGAAGAATCAGCAGAAAATGCTAGTCAACTAGTAAGAAGAGCTGTTCTGGCTGAAAATATCGGCAAGAAGGAACAGCCATTAGTTCTACATTCCGATAATGGTAGCCCTATGAAAGGAGCTACTCTATTAGAAACCCTTTATTTTCTTGGCATTAAACCATCTAGAAGTAGACCTCGTGTAAGTAATGATAACCCTTATGCAGAGTCAATCTTTAGAACCTGCAAATATTGCCCTAACTATCCTCTTAAAGGCTTCGGTAGCCTAGAAGAAGCCAGAAGCTGGACTCTAACCTTTGTTAGGTGGTATAACAATGATCACCGCCACAGTGGTTTGAATTTTTTGACTCCAGCCCAAAGACATAATGGTGAAGACCAAGCTATCTTTGAACAACGGACTAAAGTCTATGAAGACTTTAAAGCAGCTCATCCAGAACGCTGGAAAGGTAGAAAAACTAGAGATTGGTCCCTTAATAAAGAAGTATGGTTAAACCCAGAACACCAGGTAGCTGATAGCCAAACGGAAGCTAATAGTCTTTAGCCAGTAGCTTAGCATCAATATCTAGGCTAGCCCCCTTAACTATAGAAGAAATCTTGTGCAGATTTTTAGTCAATGGTAGCACCTTAAAGTGCTGGCGAAGCTTTACCATTGATTAAAATCAAGCAAGGTTTATAATTCCCAAAAGGGGTTAGCAAGTAATAATTTTCAAAGAGCAAGTTTTTAAATTTATTTACGCAATTAGTGACAAGTATATTGACAAACATCGTAAACTACATAGTATATTTTATTAATCGAGTTCAGGAGTGATTATTATATATCAGCTATTTAAGACAACAGTTATTATTGGTTTATCACAGGTTTTTATTATTCTTATGCAGATTATTAGGGCTAAAATAATTGCAGTATATTTAGGACCTGAGGGAACAAGTATACTAGGTAACACTATTTCTTTTATGAACTTACTTGAAAGTATATTTGCTATGGGTGTATCTATTTCACTATTAAGATATGCTAGTGAAAGCATACAAAGAGAAGATTTTTCTAGTGTAAATCGATACTATTCATCAAGTTTAATTTTTAATATTTTATCATCAACGTTTGGTATAATCATATGTATTTTCTTTTTAAAAGAGATTTCTATCAATGTATATGGTAAAGAACAGAATTTAGTCTTGCTTATATTTATATTATTTACACTACCTGTTAATTTAATATATAATATTGTCTTTAATTTAGTTAATTCATTTAACGATATTAAACTCATGGCATACATAAACATTTTGTCTACTTTAATATCGCTTTTAGCAATTATACCTTTGATAATAATTTTAGGGAAAGAAGGATTATTAATATCTATCATAGCTAATAGTATTATTCAATGCATATTTATTACTCTGTTATTTAGAAAAAAATATAATAATCTTATTACTTTTAAGTTATCCTATTTTAACAGAGGTTATCTATGTGATATGATAAAGTATGGTTTTGTTAATCAAGTTGCAATTATCTTTAACTCATTTTCAATACTTTTTTTAAGATTACTAGTAATTAATAAATTGACTGTAGTGGATTCTGGAATTTTTAATGCTGCATTTAGTTTGGCTAGTTATATTCTTATCTTTCAAAGACCAGTAGCAGTATACAGCTACCCTAAGTTTTCATCTATTCATCATAATACACAAGAAATGAACAATGAAATTAACAGAATTATTAAATTTAGTATAATTTGTTTAACTCCAATACTATGTTTTATCTTAACTTTCTCAGAAGGTATAATAAAGTTACTATTGTCTGGTTCATTCGTACAAATGGTTAATATTTTATCTATATTATTTCTTGCTAAATACTTCGAAATCTTACAAGGAATAATTGCACTGCCTCTGCTAATAACAGGAAAGTTCAAGGGTTTTCTTGGAGCTAACCTATTCTTTAATATTATAGTAATATTATTAAGTAAATATTTATTTATATTATATGGAATTAATG
>Ga0079100_1022669_pt1 | contig 20460 bp, 25 predicted proteins | sample ADurb_H2B_03_Slu_FD_74560 | JGI IMG/M metagenome (GOLD analysis project Ga0079100, IMG submission 74560) | Active sludge microbial communities from Illinois, USA, of municipal wastewater-treating anaerobic digesters - ADurb_H2B_03_SludgeMetaT... | ecosystem: Engineered > Bioreactor > Anaerobic >...
ATCAAGCTCCCCAGTGCCTTCCCATGAAATTATTAAGTGTGCTTTATTTTGCTGGTCTTGTACTGCTACTAAACTAGTTGGAGTAGCGGGGTTCATGTCGAATGTGCATTTGCGATTTGCGGGGAATTGGCTATATACTCCACCTCTGTTTACTGCCTTAATCCAGAATGAGTACTCTCTTTCTTGATTAATTAATACCTCATAAAAAAGACTGGTTATATTTGTGGCTATTAGTGTTGAGTTATCCCAATTTACTCCTTCTCTTATTTCAAAATAGCTAGTATCTTTATAGGCTGGCTTATCCCATGTCAGTTTTAGTCTTGAATGGTCGTTAATGTACTGAGTTACAGCAAACCCAGTAACATCAGCAGGAGTAATATTAGCTTGCGTTGTTATGTTGCTCTCGCTTGAAGTATAACCACTAACTACTTTTGCTCTAACTCCAAAAGTAAAGTTACTATTAGAATTAACATGGTAACGATACAATGTTTCTTTTATGTTAGCTATAACTACTCCATTAATTAAAATATCATAACTGTCAATGTCTGTTTCTATGTTCCTATCCCAGGACAAGAGCAATTCTGTACGGTCTAGTTCGTTTTGTATTATCTTAAAATTAGCTGGCGAATTAGGCTTTATCACAAATTGCTGAGATAAGATAGTAGGATTAACAGAGTAATACCCTGCTTGGTTAACAGCCTTAATCATAAAATTAAAATTACCTTCGTTTGGCAATTTGTAAGTAAACTGTGTAGCTTTTAGCTGAGTAACAATTATTTGCCCAGATTCCCAACTTGTACCCAATCTAATTTCATAATGCGATATATCTTTTTCTTGGTTGGCTAACCAAAAAAGATTAACTTGACTTCTGTCAGTAACTACTTGAGCGATAGAAAAACCTGCTATTTCAGCAGGTTCTACAGTTACATTTATGCTTTTTGATATGGCATTAGCGGAATAATTACCACTATTATCTACTGCTTTAATTAAAAAAGTTAGATTACCGCTAGATTGAGCATTGTAACTATATTTAGTAGCAAAAACATTATCATTTATTACTTGCCCTGTTTCCCAATCAGTGCCAACTTTAATAGAGTATCTATTTAGGTCAACATCTGTATTTGCTTCCCAACTTAAAGTTAATTTAGTAGAGTCAATTGAATCTTTTACAATCCGTAACCCTATCACATCATTAGGAGGTATGTCTTTACCGACTATTTTTATTGGTTCAGATATTTTTTTATCTGATAAAAGACCGTTTTTATTTTTAATTTGCACCGCTACAAGATAAGTAGATCCTGTTTTAACATTTAAGGCTTGGCATTTTGCATTATAGGTAGGAGCGAGAGTAACCCAACTAGCACCATTGTTATCGCTAAGGCTAATAATATACTCGCTAAACCATTGATAATCAACTTCATCCCAAGAAATATTAAGATTGCTTATATGCACACCATCTTTATTCATCCATCCAAATTCATTTGCCTTTACGTTGCTTACTATAGGTGGGGGAGAAAAAGGATTGCTAAGCATCGTGAGGTTGACAGTAGGAGCAATAGAGCCTAAAGCATCAGAATAAAGTGATTCATTGTATTCTCTGCACACCAACTGTATTTCATTTTCTTGACTGATAGACATTTGCATAATGCGCCATTTTTTGTTTTTAAATTCTGTAACATTGTCAGTGATTTGGATAATATCTCCTATCGTTCTATTTATCGCCCCTTCATCAGTCACAAATGAGCACCAACAAGGGGTAGAAATACCTTGATTAAGATAAAACCAAGCATTTCTAGAAGCTTGGTAAAAATTTGTCACCCCATTTAATTCAAGTTCTTTCATATCTATTTGGTAAATTGTATTATTTGAATGAGCAAACACTAATTGGTTTACCCTGTCAACTGTTTTGAGTTTTTGAGGAGCTTCGGCTTGTGCAATTACTTGTGTCCAATCATAACCAGGATCTACATATTTAACTTTTAATAAATCAGGACCTAAATCTGCCCAAATCTCAAAACTACTAATGTTGCTAATATCAAAAGTCTGTCGAACAGGTTCAGGTTTTTCTATCATTACCCCAATTCTTCCACTCTGTTCAACGTAATAAGCATGGCAAACAGCTAACATTTCCATTAGCCAATCTAGCCTACTTTTCTTTTCGTCAAGAATAAGATTTAAAGTAAACCTCTTTTGAACAGTTCCATCTGGATTACTAACTATTCCATCGCACCAGGCTGCAGCGTCAATAAAAGATTGGATATTAATTTCACTAAAAGGTACTCCTATGCCGTTGTAACATGTCATAAAGTCCAGAACGCACCAAATGGGATTATCTGACCACTGGGTAACATAAGCAGTAGGAGAAGTGTAAACTCTTACCAATCTACCTTCTAAGATTGCAGTAACATTAAAATCACCGTTCAGTTTATCTGAAAGCGCAGCAGTTAAAGCTAGGCAAGCATCATATTTCATGCCACCTACCACTTTTGCTTTTTCTTCCTGAGTTGTACCAGGTACTATATCGTCTATTACTTGCTCTCCATCTCCTAAATATGCCTTGTAAAAACACTCACCTGGGATATAGTCAGTAACTACATCAATAAATTTGTTTATACAATTAGGTAAAGCATTAACAGTATCTTTAACTTTTAAATCAAGCAAATTAACATCTTGTAAGTTTTGTGCAACCCAACCTGGTTGAGAGTTAACCCAATTGTATAAATCAGCAGATTTTTTATTTGTCATTACAAAGCTTAACGAAGTGACCAGCTCATAATCGTTACCAAATATTCCACTGTGAATAAAAGTCTGCAAGTAAAAAATATTATTTTTAACACTATAACTTGCACATTGAGCATCACCAGTGTATTTCAAGTTAAATACAATAGACTGAGATATAGGTATGTCATTAATTTTTACATTGCTAAATCCTTTTACTGGACCATCAGAAAAACTAATCAATTTACTTAAAGATCTATCGGCTTGGTTAGGTTGCCAGACTAAGTTGCCAGCTACCTTAACCTTTCCATAAGCTAAGGGTATCGGCAAGCTACTATCTGTTTGATTTTGCAGGCTGCCAAATGAATAAGTAGGAGAAGAACCCTTTTTTGCTTGTCTCCTAGCTATTAATGAAGATACCAAAGCAGTTCCAATTGTCCTTAGAAATAGTTTAGCCCCTATCTTCTTTAATCCCCAGCCAACAACTGCAGGAACTACTTGTGCCATCTATATACCCCCTCTAAACGCTTATGAAAGCAATATGTAGACATCTTAACTAGCTCCATTTTTCCACTTTGCCAGCAATGAAACATTTCATCATTCCCAGCGCATATACCTAAATGAAAAGCACCTCTAGGCATCCAAAAAAGAATAATATCTCCTTTTTTGATTTCTTCAAGAGGTACTTCTTTTAAATATTTTTTAAACTCACGAAAGCAAAAATTGCGCCAGTATTTATCTTTTTGTATTTCTTCCCATCTGTACCTAGGCAACTGAGGATAAAGAAGATACATAGGTAACAAACAACCTAATATATACCCTTGTTCATCTACTCTCCGATATAAGGTTCCTATCTTATCATGCAATCTTTTCAATTTCTAACCACCATCTGACGAGTTATGCTTGGATGCCCCCCAAACCTTGTAACATTACCCCTTTCAATGCATGACTGAAGAGTTCTATCGCAAGTATCAAAAGTTGTTCCACTATATCTACATCTTTCATCTTTAAATGCTTTATATTGGCACATCACATCGTAAGTCATATTAGGGCTTTGAGACTCAAAATCACCCAATTCCCATACAACGCTTGCTGTAAATTTTTCAATCGTCATGTGTGGATTTTTTAATTTACCTGGATAAATTAAAAAAGGCTCGTCTAAATAATCTAAATATACTTGCTCAAGTTTACATCTTCTATTCCAGAATTTATTTGCATTTAATGCAAAATAAGCAGACCATCGGCTATCTTGATTAGCTAGTTCAATACTTAAATTTTGTACACTCCCATCAGTTGTGCTTTCTATATTGTCCCTGGTTATCATAGCAGCTTCATAGGTTATCCCATTAACAATTAAATTCTGAGTATCATTAGCAACAAAATAGAGAGTTGTTTCATCTAAATAGATGGTTAACAACTCTCTGTAGTCTACTTGATCACTCTGTGCTGCTTGTTCAATTTTTGTAGGTATATTCCTGCTCATTATCTCAACTCCTTTAGTGGAATTGTAAAAGTATTATAGCCATATCCCTGATGATTAAAATCTATTTTGCTATCTTGGAAGTCAAACCTAACAACGTAAATACGGTCATTCCCGCCTAACCTTTCGCCTGTTATAGGGTGTAATTTCCACCATTGCCAATAGAACTTTTCATAATTTACACTTCTTGCTTCAATAAAAGTAGCTATTTTTTCTGTTAAGCGAGGGTCTTTAGCAAATTCTAAAACCCAAGTTCTAAGAGGTGCAGTCCATAATCTTCTTCTTTGTTCATTGCCTCCGTCAGCCTCTTGAATAGATACTTTCTGCTGAATTGAGTTTGTATAGGCTCGCCTGTAAACATAATCAAATGTCTGCATTATAAAGCACTCCTTACCGCTGCACGCATAGACGAATCAGTAGAAAATGATTGTTTGACTTTGTTGACAGCAGCGTTAACTATTGCTGGGAGTTGTTGATTGAATATTTCTTGTCCTTGAACTGGGTCTAAACTTTGAAAAGTAGGTGCTAACGTTACGTTTATTTGCTGGCTACTTCCACCTAACTTATTATTAGGTGTGATTTTCCCATTAGTACCAGGTGTGAATAATTCAGGGCCACGCTCCCCGACCAAGTATGTCGTGCGCTTAGAAACAGGACCACCTATGGCTCTGTGAGGTATTTTTTCTTTACTATCTGAGTTCCCGAAAAGATTATCAAAAAAATTGTTAAACATATCTCCACTAAGAGATTGACCTTGTTGTTTAACGCCCATAATAGACCGAGCAATTGACAAAGCTGCTTCATGCCATAAATCCTTAAGCAAGTCAGTTGATGATTTAGTTCCTTCAATTATTCCTGCTAAAGAATCAGCCCAGCTTGCTTTAATTCTATCTGATTCTTCTTTTGCCTTATCAGCAACCTCTTTGTTTATTTGATTAATTGCGGCTGCATGATAACGAGTAATTGTTTCTTCACTGACTCCAGCTATTCGCATCGCTTCTTCTTCATCTGCAATAGCATCAAGACGAAGTTGTGATTCCGTTTCAGTCAATTGGCGAATTTTTTTTAACGCAGAAACTTCTGCTTCTATGTTGTCATTCAATTTAGCTTTTCGAGCTTCCTTTTGAGCCTTCTCATCTTCAAAAGACTCCTTATCTTGTTTTTGTTCAAAAGCTTTCAATGCGCTTCTTGCGTTTACAGCACCTTGTTCCCTTTGAGTAAGTAATCTTTGTTGTCTTGATAACTCAATAGTTGAATTAGTTATATCTTTTTTCTTTGCTTTTTCAGCAGCTATTTCTTTCTTCTTGGCAGCTATCCTTTTCTCTGTTTCTGCAACAAGAGCATCAGCGTTTTTAATGTTTTCTTTCAACTCCTTACGCTTTTGATCTCTTTTAGCTTCAGCTTCAGCTGCTTCTATTTTTGCAAGCTTAGCATTAGTCTTTTCTAATTCGGCTGTGAGCTTCTCTCTAGCAACAATCATAGCGTCTAAAGCGGCTGAAGTAGCAATAGTTTCATTTTGCTTCATTCCTTTAGCAAGTCCTTCCATTAACCACAAACCAATTCTTTCAGTGAATTTAGATGGAGAATGTGTTTCTGCTTTTTTGATAAAAATATCTCTTACATGATTCATCATACTTGCAACGGAGTTGTAAAGTGCTCCAGCCCCAGATTTTATACCGTTAACAAGACCCTTGATTAAATTGTTGCCTATTTCTATCCCTTTGACGAGCATTTGTCCAATAAACTTAACTACGTTCGCCAAAATATTAAATAGCGCATTACTAATCATACTACCTAATTGCCTTAGCTGAACTATTCCTTTTTTTAAATTGTAGCTGAACCAGTTTTCAAAAGTAGTTTCTAGCTCTGTTATTTTGGCTTTGATTTTGTCCCAGTTTTTTACGAGCAGATATCCAGCTCCTATCAGTAAACCTACTGCTGCTACGGCAAGAGTAACAGGATTGATCAATAAATCCATTAAAGATAAACCCACTAAAGCAGTACTAGCTAATTCTATAAAATCTAAAAAAGCACTAAATGCAGTTCCTATTTTTCCTAATGTTGTGACTAAAAACCCAATTGCTCTAGAAATTAATAATATTACACCGCCAGCAAAAGCCAACCCAGCAAAAGCTTCTACTGTTTTTGCAATAGCTTCTTTAGTTGCTGTTGGTAAAGAATTAAACTTTTCAATTGCTTTTTCAATTTCTTTGGTTAATATTTTAATCTGTGGAATAAAAGTTTGCCCGATAGTTATAGAAGCAGTTTCAAGAGAACCTCTTAATCCTTCAATTGCGCCTTTAAGATTATTCATTTTTTCTTTAGCTACTTCTTCTGCAGTTACTTTCCCCATTTCCGTTTTCATACTAGCAACACCTTTTGCACCTTCTTTAAAAAGCACGTTTGCTGCTCTAACCGCATCGCTACCGAAAATAGTCTGCATATATTGTAATCTTTGTGCGTCAGTTAAACCCTTCATGCTGTCTTCAAGTAATGCAGATATATCTTTTAAACTTTTTAAGTGCCCTTCAGTATCAAAAAATTTACTTGATAAATCTTTATTTATCAATCCTAAACTTTTAAATGCTTCGTATTGGGCTTTAGTTTGCGGTTGTAAATTCATCAACATAGTCTTTAAGCTAGTACCTGCATCTGACCCTTTTAAGCCATTGTTAGCAAATAAAGCCAAAGCTGTAGCTGTATCATTAAAAGTCATACCTACGCCAGAAGCAACTGATGCTACTTGGCTTAATCCCATTTGGAGTTCTCCTACATCTGTCGCTGAAGCATTAGCAGCCCCAGCTAAAATATCAGCAGCTTTAGCCATTGACAGCCCATCTTTTTTAAATGAGTTTAAGGCGGTACTTGCTATTTCAGCAGCTTTAGCTAAATCTAGCCCTCCAGCAGTAGCTAAAGTTAACGCTCCCTTTAGTCCGCCTTTCATGACTTGGCTAACAGAAAGACCAGCTTTTAACAACTCCTCTTCCGCTTGAGCTGCTTCAAGTGCTGAATATTTAGTTTTTGCACCCATATCAATAGCTAACTTTTCTAAGTTTTTAACTTCATCGGCAGTAGCTCCAGATATAGCCTTAATATTAGAAACTTGCTCTTCGAAGTCTGCCGCTTTTTTAGTTGCAAAAACCAAGCCGCTACCTATACCAACTCCAATGCCCATAAGTGTTCTACCTACTGTTTGGATACCTTCAAAGGCCTCCTTAAACCTTCTAGAAGACTCTTTCCCTGCTTCCTCCATATTATCAGCAAAAGATTTAGCTGCTCCTTGAACACTTTTTTCTGCTGACTTAAGACTTTTATTTAAATCAGTTAATACTACATCTATGCCAAAAGAAATACTCCCTATTTCAGCCATTTTGAACCTCCTTTTACCAACCTGCAACCTGGTCAGCATACAAAATAGGTTGCTCTGAGTTATCTTCAGTAGTTAATTCTGCCACTATTAGATAGTCAAAATAATCTTCAATCTCTATCTCATCTATCTGATATGGCAACCACCCAAAGGCTCTTGACAAGGCTAAATAGCCATTTATGACATACTGATACTCTGATAGGTTTAATTCCCTATCAGAGTATTTTCGTTTGGGAACTCACTCGCCTTTTCTTCTATTTTTTCAGTGATAATTTTAATAATTTCCTTAACTAAAGGAATGAGATCATCAGCATCTACGATTTCTTCTAATTCTTCGACGGTTTTTATTTCTGGATAAACAGCAAGAACTAACTCAGCGATTTCTAAATAATCTTCTTCTGATTTAAGCTGGATTTCTCCTAACTTAATCATTTTACGCCAAATTTTCATCTTAGGCTTTTTAAAATAGTATTCTTTCCCTTGTTCATCTTTTAAAATTAAATTTTTCATTATAAAACCTCCTGTTTTTTTACATAAAAATAGCACTCTAAAAAGAGTGCTATGCTTTATTTTGCAGTATTCATAACCGTTTGCCATTCTTTTAAAACTTCATCTGGCACTTTCCAAATGGTTGCAGCCTTATTTTTGTATTTCACTTCAAAAACTACTTCTTTAGCCGCTTTAAATGCAGATAACAAATCTCCCTCTAACCAACATGATCCATGTGTATATAAATCTCCACTTGAGTCCATTTTTGAGTCTGTTTTCATTTCCAAGTTATATATTTCCCCATCAATTTTAACTCTTGAATTATCAGCAAAGAACCACCAACTTATAGATTCTACTCTACCGAAGCTCAAAAGACATGAACTATCTCCAGGTAAAGTTTTAAATAAAATTAAGGACATGAATGGTTTTATGTCTACAGTTGAATTGTATTCAGCAATAGCGCTATGAATACTAACATGTCCATCAAACTCATCCGTTTCTCTTCCAATATTTGCACTAGCAGGAAGCGCAATCAAAAGTACCATTAATACACTTAACAGAAAGATAAACTTTTTCATAATACCACCCTTTCTAGAATGTTGTTATAGTTTATCCTTCTGCAAGCATATCAATTCTCCTGCCAATATCAGGGAAACTATTGTCTTATGCTTTATCTTACGCTTTATCTTACGCAGTAGTGAATTTTAAAATATAAGTATTAGCAAGTTTATTCCCAGCATAATCGGTAATATTTTTACTGATAATCAACCGGTAAGCAGTTGCAGGAGAAAGATTAGCAACAGGATTAATAGTTAATACTTTCTTGTCCGCACTTTGGCTCAGAGTGCAACCTACCTCTGTGTTATCACTATCTTTTAATAATATTACGTTTGTGCTGTTAATAGTTGATTTAGCAATAGCCTCAGAGAATGTAATTGTCAGATCAGCTCCAACTGCAATACCAGTTGAATTAGCCGCAGGAACAGAAGTGGCAATAGTAGGTGGCGTAGTATCTACTGCAAAATCAACTGAATCAAACCAACTGGATAACTTTTCAGTATTAGCAGTATCAGCATCATCATCGCCGATAAATCTCCATTTGTTATCATAATGTCGCTTAACGAATTTACCTTTTAGTGTAGTATCCTGGAAGTTAACACTGTCAGCTTTTGTTTCATGATTATCCTCTGGATCAGAAAAACGCACCTTTAAAACTTTGTAATAGCGATAATGCCCATTAGATTTTTGGCTTCTAAATAAAATAGCAACACTTGGAGCTGAATCAGTTGCTTTATCAATAATGATACCATCAACTAATTCTTTTCCTAATAAAGCAGCTCGATGCTCTAATGGTAAATCTTTAAAAGATAACTCAATTTCTCCTTCTCCCATTTGGTCTGCAGTTTCGTCTGGACCATCATCTGCATAGTTAGTAGCCACACTAGAGTTAGAGTTGACGTTCGCTGATTTGATACCTGGTAGCCTGACTGGAGTTTGATAGCTGACACCAGCATCAACTTCTCCTGCAACATTGTCATAATTCATAATAGCGTAATAAAGCATATCACAGCCTATTCTTGCGCTTGATTTTGGCATTATTTCGACCTCCTTTTAAAACAAAAAGAACACATCTAGGTGTCCCGTTCAGTTAATACAGCTAAATTAAAGCCATATGTCCATCTTTCCTTTTCATCCATGCTAATTTTAGCAGGTGTACCCAATGCTTTCACATTTGCCCATCTAGTAAAAGTTAGCATTATTTGCCTTTCTTCATCACCTAAAGCAAATAATTTATAGATAGAGTTGATTTTTTCTATAGTAGCAGTAATTTTAGTCCCTCTAACTTGTATTGCCACCCTGCGACTATCTACATCAACTCCAGATATACCAGGATATTCAGCTATAACTATCAAATTATCTGGAGTATCTGGCATGAATTCAAGTTGGATATTACCAGTAGGATTAGTCGTAGTGTTGTATATCCCATTTGCTTGCCCTTTGGAAGTAATATAGGTGGCTATGTCTTGTATTAACATCTAGACACCTACTTCCTCGTGCCTTTTTTGTTTTCCCATTACCAACCCCCCTAATCTAAAACTTTAGCTAGTCGCATAGCTATTTCTCTTTTAACTTCATCGGCATTTTGAGCAATAGGTACTTCTAGATATTTTGGTCCAGTACCAGATTCAGACCAATTCCAAAATTCTAGCCCCTCATGCATCTTGTGGGCATAGGGTGTATTTGCGGAAATCTCTACTCTTATTCTATCTCTGCTTTTCTCTTTTTCATCAACTTTGATGCTCCTTCTCAAAGCACCTGTTGCAATCGGAGTTCTAGGAACAATCTCATCGGTAATTAGCTGTTCACTCTTATCTAGCAGAGCCACTTTAGCGGTTGCCTTAATAAGTGCTTTTATCTCGTCACCGTTCCAACGAACTTTTATCATCAGCAATACACCTCATAATGACTTACCTCGCCATCTAGGTCATTTATTTCAGCAACAGATATAACTGGATAAGCAACATTGTCTTTCTTTAGCTTATCAGCAATATTAATTCTTTCAGCAGTAAACACTTTACTATTACTAGCAACTATTTCTCCTGCTGCATTTCTAACCATTCTTAGTTTATTTTCCCACTTACACTTAATAGTCTTTTCAGTTACGATAGATTGCCCGAAATCATCTTGACCTGTTGCTGACAAAAGAGTGCAAGTTTGGTTGAGATAATCTTCGATCATACTATTGGTACACTCCCTACAAGATACTCTTTCAATAACTCTTTTGCGTTTTGACTAAACAACCCCTTACCAGCACTATCTCTATATGATTCAGACATACTACCGTTAGAAAAAGACTTAACCCCCTGCTGTTGCAGTTTTCTCCGCTTAGAGTTACCGTAATCAAGCAAAGCTAACGCTTCCTCACAGACAGCTTCTTTTAACTCTGTAGGCACAGGTTTAAGAGCAATTAGGTCTACATTCCATCTTTGCCGATTGATATTATTCTCTGCTGAGCTAAGGGCCTTTTGCCTTACTTCATCAGTAGCACTATCCCAAGCTTGAGTATAGAGTTGCGAAGAAAAATAAGTTTTAGCTTCCTCTAAAGCTATGTAGGGCATCTACTCACCTTCTTTCTTACTCTTTTTACCCTTATTTTCATCTTTTAATTCACTTGAATTGCTTTCTCCATCTACTTTTTCTTCCTCTACTTTTTCTTCCTCTATTTTTTTATAATCAATATCCTTTGCTAGTCTTTCAGCTAATGTACCTTCCGCTTCCCACACTAAACCTGTTTTTAAATTCTTAAATTTCATCTCCATTCCCCTTTCAAAAGATTCTAGGGAGGTATTCCCTCCCTAGATTAAGATTTATTTGCAGTTAAAACAGCAATAGCAGTATTTCTAATAAGCTTAGCTCCGTATAAGTGTAATCCTTTTACTGCATCAGCAAATCGTTTTTCTGGTCTGTATGCCTCAGTCTCATTAATCTGCTCTGCAAAAGTAATGGCAATTGGAGAACCAGCAATAATTTTATACTTAGCTCCAGCAATATTAGGCACATTGTTTGACTTTAAAATAGTAAAACCAGCAGCCTTACCCACTTCAGCATTTTGCAACACAATGGTAGAGCCATAATTTTCAGCCTTAACAAAACGGTCGTCTTTAAGCATTAAACCATGGAACCAAGGAGGAACTACAGCCCATCTACCAGTAGCAGGAACGTTAGCTTCATCCAACTTAATTGATAAGTCTACTAAATACTCGTAAGCATCAGATTTGGTAGGTACTACTGGAGTAGTATCATTGCCTATAGTATTACTAGCAGCAACACATGTGTAAAGGCCAGCGATATGCTGATCCGCTACATTGGATAAACCATAAGCAGCCTCTGCCATAGCAGAATCCATAATCTTAGGGTTTTGTTGGGCTTTATCAATATCATCAACTTGAAAATTGAAATACTTAGCCTGGTCAATCACCAAAGAAGCCTGTGCGTCGGATAAGGTTTCTGGTGCAGTAATATCAGTATTTTTAGTGTAATCACCAATAGTCACAGCACCGATGGAATTAATCTTAACAGTAGATCCCTTACTAGAAACCTCACCTTCATAATCTTTGTTGATTACACCTAATTGTCCGTAAACAAGGGTTTTTCTAAGGTTTTCTAATAATCTAGCAGACCATATAGTTGCAATAAAATTTTCTAATGCCATATTTAATCATCTCCTCTTATTTTATTAGGCCCTTTGCAAGTTGTTCTTGTATCTTGGGCCAGTTTTTGTTTATCTCGTCCTGAGACATTTTGTTTAATTCAGCTTTGGTGTAAATTTTGTCACCTTTGGCTGGCGGCGGATTAGTTGGGTTGCCTACAGGTTTAGGTGTAGGGTCGGCTTTTTTAAGCCACGGTTTATTTTCTACCAATGCTTCTACAAGTTCTTTTGCCCCTTCTACGTTTCCATCTTCACCGATACTTATTTTAGATTTATCAATTAGGGCTAAGACTGCTTCAGCATCTACTAAACCTAATTCGGTACTTAAAGCCTTAATTTCAGCCTTGATTAACTTTGCATTAGCCTTTTGCTCAGCCTCCTGGGCTTTGGTTTGGGCTGCAGTTAATTGCTTCTCTAAATCCGCTTTAGGGTCAGGCTCAATTCCTAAAGCTTTAAGCAAATTCGCCTGGAATTCTGCTTGTTTGGTTTCCATTGATTTTTCCAAATCTTTTAGCTTAGTACGATACCCTGCCGCCTCTGTTCTTAGTCCTTTCACATAATCCTCATCATAAGTTTTTTTAGGTGGTTCAGGATTGGGTTCTGGTGGTTCAGGACTCGGTGCTGGTTCTGCAGGTGGATCGGTTGGATCACCATCTGCAAATAGTTGTAAATCAAATTTAAACTTATCTTTAAGCATCTAGCTTATACCTCCTTGGCATCTAGCCATAATCTGCACAGCTTTTAGGCTCATCAGTGTATTGGAGCAAATAAAAGAACACTCCGCAGAGTGCTTGCTAAACTTTGTGAGTGCCTTCTATTCCTCTTTTTTCTCTACCCATAGTACGTTTTCTTAGCCATAAAAGAGCTTCTTCTAGTTTGGTAATAGCTACTGCATTTTCTCTACACTTAAATTCACTTTTTTGGAAATGCTCTAAGCGGCAGATAACCATAGCAATTAAATCCTCATTGCATACGCCGTTAACTCCAGCTTCTTTTATTGATCCTTCTTGAAAAAGTATTTCAGCTAAGATTGTCCCGCTACCATCATCATTACTTCCTGTAACAACAAATTTGTGAGGTGCATTAAAATTAAACTCTTTTTCATGGAAAACTGTAGTGTGTTTGTTTGTCAGCAAATCATGTTCTAATTTATCCATTTCTAATCATCCTTTCTATTTCACTCCGCAGAGCGCTATAGTTATTGAGCATGGTTTCCCATGCTGACCACCTCCTTCCCTATTTTTAAGCATTTAAGTAGTCAGCTACTTGAAACAATGTTTGAAAAGCCTTACCGCCATTTCTTTCGACCATTTTACTTACTTGAGATAATGACTTTAGCTGCCCTTCGTTAAAAGTTAACACTCCATCTTTTTCAATTACAGCAAACAAAGTCTTTTCTGGTCTTTTATTGCTGTCGTCTACTACTTCGGCTATAGAATACACTCCAGTCATTCTAGGAGTGATTACATAAAGACAGTAATCACAATTCTCTCTTTGCTTTATTTCTTCCGTCTGGCACTCAGGAGTCCAATTGTCTACTACTGGATTAAAATAATTAACTTTCAGCATAGGTATTAATTTATCTCTCCATTTACTTTTGTTACAAGTTCCACCTAAGAAAACTTTCGGCATTATCTTCACTCCTTTAATTCCCTTTTATTACTTTCAAAATAGCTTCCTCTATGGTTTTAGGATTAACAAATCCTCCACCATTTTGACAATCAACTAAAGACTTAGAATCACCAGTAGATGAAATATCTTGCTGTTCAAAAGGTTTAATAGTTACATTGCAATTATTAGTTTGGTGTTGGAATATCTCTGGATTATCTTTAATCACTTGATAGAGACCGTTAGCTAAAGCCTCTGTATTTTTTTCTGTTTCCTCACCCCAATTCAAATCCCTATCTCTAGCTATAGCGTGGATTAATTCATGAATAAAAGTTTGCTCTTGCCCTTGTTTAGCCCTTAACACTTTACTAATTTTTATAGTCTGCTGGTCATAATCAATCTTCCCAGTGCATTGCTGGTAGTCAACTATCAATTCTTCATCAGTTAAGAAAATTTCATAATCAAAACCACCAACTTTTACTTTTTTAGGAATATTCATCTGCTCACTCCTTCTATAATTCAATATAAGCACTAACTACATGGCGGCAATTAGGATGCAGTAACCCACTATCTTTAGCTTCTTCTAGTGTTGGATATTGACTATCATCTCCTACTAAGTTAACCACTCTACCCTGCCAAGGCTCACACTTTGGACATGGGTTGCTGTGAGATGATATTTTGCCAAGGTACACTTTCCTCTGCACTAACCTATTGACTGTCCCCTCGGTCATAGTCTGCATTAGAGTAGTTCTAGCGGCCATATCAGAGTAAGTTTTAAGACTCCAATTACGTCCCATTTTATCGGTAAAAGCTGTAATCCCCTTATCTAGTAGTTGTTGCTCTATCCTTTTAGCTGATTGCTTATAAGTCTCTGCCCCAGTTGTAGAAAGTTTAATAGCTGACAATTGCACCTGTCTAAAATAATCATCAACCTGCCTGCCGACTACTATAGCCACTTGATCTAATCTGTTGTAGATGTTTTCTTGCAGCACCTCTATAGCCTGGGCGTTAACCTTTCCAAAAGCAGTAGATATTTTTATTTCCTCAGTTGCGCTTGGGGGATAAATACCCTGCTGTACTAATTTATCAACTTGTCTGTCAGCTTCCACTAAACCGGCTTCATAAAACTGCCTTACTGTTTCATCTGCCCACTGTTTATTACCTTTTCGTAAGTCTTTTAAAGTCTTTCTAATGCTATTCTTTAAGTTGTTCAGATAGGTTGTGTCATTCCCTTTAGCTGCTGCTTTAGAGAGTTTATTTAAAATCTCATTTTCTATTTCAAGGTAAAGTTTTACTAAGCGTTCAGTTTCCTGGTCGGTTAGTTTTCGGATACGATTTTCAAAGTCCATTTACTAATCATCACCTTTGTCAGTTAGCGTAATGTTGTCTGGTGGTATAACCGAATTGGACTGTTGCCCTGTTTTAATACGTTCTACCTCTTGGGTTAACGCTTCCCCCTGTAAGCCGAATAGTCTTTGCAAACTACTCTCTAAGCTAGTTAAGCCTGCAGTGGTAAGCTGTACCTCTTCTTGCACTGCTTCCTGTGAGTCGTTCGGCAAACCATCCTGCCATTCTACATGAACATCTTTAATTAATACTGGGTTGTTTATTCCCTGCGCTACTTCTAAAGCAGAGGCACGCTTTATAGTTTCTTTTAACAAGTAATCTAAACTAACCCTAAGCCTAGCAGTTTTAAGCAATGGAGCAATAAGTAACCTTTTCAGTGCACTACCACTCTCAGCTAACCCGCTCTTAAGCTGGCCAAATGCAGCAGGAGAGGTTTCAGTAAGTATGTATAATTGTTCCATTAGCACTTCTATTTGTTTGTAAGCAGCTTCTAAAGCACCATCCCAGGTAATATATCCAGGTGGTTGTTCCCCTTCCCCTACAGTAAAAAACTTACCTCCGCCCTTGAACACCCAATTCCCACTATCATCCATTTCTAGATTGCTTTCTCCACCATACATATTAGGTGAAGCATGTTTATCAAGGATGTTGCTTATTTGAGCTATCCTAACCTCTAACTCAATTATGATACTTTCCATGTCTGAGTAATCATCTAACCCTGTGGCTCTATCTGTAGTAGAAAGATTGTTGGCTGCAATTACTAAAAATTCATCCACGCCAGTTTCCCTCACTATTTCCATTTCTCCGCCATCAGAAATATTACCATCTTCATCTATCGGTAATACAACTCCTATAGTTCCACCTGATTCGTTACCATCAAAACTGTAAACTTTGTTAGTAACTAGCCCTTTTTCGTGGATTTCTACCGACAAGTAATACTTTTTAGTGGTATCATCTACCCAAACATACCAAATCCAAGCTAAAACATGATGGGTAGTATCTTTGACATTAGCTGGAGCGACTACAGGAAACCAATAGGTAGGAGACTGTCCTTCTATTATTGCCCTTTTGCCATCACTCCTGATTTTATTTAGTCCAACGCCTAATCTAATTTGGTCTATTACTATCTCTGCTAAAGTAACAAGCAACCTGTTATCATGGACTATCTGGTCACACTTGGCTTGTTCAGGGCTACCATGTTTCCCAGTTGTTATTTTTGGCGGTTCGCTCAGTAGCAAGTCACAGAATAATTTAGTATAACGCTTGTACCAGTTAAGAATAATTTCATAGCTGGTTTTACTCGCATCATCTCGTTGAATACGCTTTAGCTGCTCGGCGAATACTTGGCCATGTTTACCCTCAAACAGCATTATGTTTTCTTTGTATCTATTAATTCTTTCTCTCTCAGAAGCAGGAGGGAATGGCTTCCCTGGCTGCAACCAATCCATATTAGTCAGCATTTTATCCCTCCTAGCATCCTGGTGGCTTATTCATAACTCCAAAATGCCCTTTTAAATTAGAAACCTCATACCCATCTAAGCCATACCATATGGCTGATAATGTGTGACTGTCTATACTAAATTCATCTTCAATTAAATTACCGTCTTTATCTGTAGCAAAAGTTAAGTCTTGCAGTTCATTTATTGTATTAACACATTGGTCTGAGCAAATAATTTTTTTAAACCTCTTAACCTTTTTAGTATTCTGCAACCTTGAACCTTGAAACTTTTTTGCGCCTTTCATTCTGAAACCTTGTTGCTGGTAATACTTAATAGTCTTAGGTTCGGCGCAATCTGCTCTTATCAGTTCTTTAGTCTTTCTAAATTCATCTATTTCCTCGGCGGTTTTATCGTCGGTCATGTGATTTTTGTAGTACTCCCAATAGATATATAGATACCTATTATTGTGGTCTATAGCCATTCTAACCAATGCATTATAGGAGGTTTCAAAACCAAAGTCCATCCCAACCCTTCTCATATCCCTGCCAATTTTGTTTACCTCTTCCATAACTTCTTCGTGTAGTTTAACTTCAAACTGTGGAAGTACTCTTACACCATTAACCCCAAATCTTCCTTTTCTGGCTATGCGGTAAAGATCTAAGTCATAAGTCTTAAGTTCTTCTAACTGTTCTATATAACTTTGAGGTAGAAATAAATTATCATCAGCTAACGAGTGATGATAATATGTATTACCAACTATCATTGTTCTGTTTTTGTATAAAACTTCATCATCTATGCCGACATTTTGGAAGAAGTGTTTAAAAGTCCAATTAGCCTTACTTACAGGGTTTGTTGATAGAATCATATGTAAAGACAAATTAGGGTGTCTTAAACGGCCTATAAGTTCCTTAAACCCATCATATTTTAACTCTGAACATTCTTCTATCCAAACTATTGATACATTGTGGATTGATTTTAATTTGGCTGGTTTCAATTATGTTGTGCTATAACCGTTTCCGTTATAACTCTCTATGTTTCCATAGAGTTCAGACTATATCTTGACAACTTCCGTTGTCCCTCCTGTTTCGAGTTCACTTGAACCCTACTCTACTCACTTAAAAAAAGGACTACTATTACAAGTAATCCTTTTCGCTTTCGATAGTCGTTACACGGTTTCATTTATATATTTCCACTTAAAACCACAACTTGTTCCATTTCTTTGAATAGCCCTTAGTATTTTGCCCTGCGTTACTCCATGTTGTCTACAAGCTTCACTCTCACTTTCGTATACTTCTAGTATTTTGTTGGTTTCAAGTGATATTTTAGCAACTGGTTTTTCAGTTTTTATAAGCTTGTTTTCAAATGCATGGTTAATGTTTCTTTTTCTGCTAGACCATTCTAAATTATCGACATTATTATTAAATGGATTTCCATCTTTGTGGTTTACATCTGGTAGATTATTAGGATTTGGAATAAAGGTATCGGCGACAAGTCTATGAACATAAAATCTTCTTACCTTACCTTCTTTGGAAAGTCTTATATATTTTCGTGGTAACCAATTGTATCTAGGTTTATTCTCAATAGACTGTTTTAATATTTTTCCTTTGAATATACACGGTCTATCTTCGCCATCTTTGGTAACCAACATGACTTCCCTTTCTACACTTCTAATTTCTCCTTTATTAGAAGCTTCGTAATATCCTTCGTATCCTTTTATTTCTTTCCAAATCTCTTTCATAAGTATCACCTCTTGTATCTATTATAACACAAAAGGTATATACTTGTCTGTCATTATTAATATATAAATGAACTTCGCTCGGTATTGCCCTCGACTATACGTTAGGGGTTCCACCGAATTAAAGAGGTTTTACATGGACAGTGGTGTTTATCCATTCCTTTGAAAATAATTTTAGACCCGTTAGGAAACCTTATCTGCATTGGAGAAGTAACCATTTTTATTTTATCGTCTAATTCTAAGTCAACTATTATCTCTTCAAATAGAGAAAAGCAACTATCTCTAATCGTGTCATATACATCCCTAACTACTAAAGCTAATCTCTTTTCCTCTACCAGCTTAAGAATTAGTTTTAAGGCCACATGATAGCTCTTACTACTACCATAACCACCAACTAAGAACTGGAACTTCTGGTCCCAATCAAATAAAAAACATTCAAAGTGAGGATTTACTTCTTTTTTAATATTCAACTCATCCATTTTCTTTCACCTTACGGACAATAGATATTTTAATTGGCTTATCTTCCTGGTTCTCTTTTCCCTTCTCCATCTCTAACTTTTCCTTAGCCAATTTTAACTTTTCTTCTTCTAGTTGACGTTTGAAGTTATCTGGCAGTAAATCAAAGTATCGTTCTAGCTTTTCTAAGGCCCAAGTCTTATCTACCATCTTAATAGATACTCCATCTTTACCCTTTTTTACCTCGGATATAACGGTTCCATCTACTTCTGAACTTTCCTTGAAGTCAACATAGTTTACTGTAGCTATGATAGGGTCACCATCTTCATCCTTGCCTATAGTCGCTTCTTTCTTGCCAAATGTTAAATAGTCGGTTATATCAGCAAAGGCAATAGCAACATATTTCTTTAATACGTCTATTGCCTCTACAAATACTTCTTCAACCATTAAAGATTTAATTCTTCTAATTTCATTCCTAATCTTAGGGTTTCTTAGGAGTCTGCTACCTTCTACATGAGCGGACTCTTTAGCGTAACCAGCTTTTATCATGGACACGGTTGCGTTAAAACTCTTCACATAATAAAGGCAGAAAAGCTTTTGTTTCTCGGTGAGCTCTGGGTTTTCTATTTCAACCTTTTCTAATACTTTTGGCTTAGTTGCAACTTTTTTCTTTTTAGTTGCAACCTTTTCCCACGGTTGACCAGCGTCCTTATCTCTTTTAGCCCAACTCTTTATAGTGCTTTCTTTTATTCTATACTTTTCAGCCAGTTGCTTAAAAGTATAATTACCTGTCTTATAATCATCTTTTGCTTTTGTTTTATCTACCTCATTCATCCATCACCTCACCACCTTTAGTCAACCTTGATGTTTATTTCTTCTTAGCAAATTCCTTAGCCATCACCCAACCCCGCCCCTAATCTCGCTCTTCACGATCTCTGCTATCTTGCGCAAAGCGGTAAAGTGAGCATCATACGCATCTAACTCCGCTCTAGCTAACTCATACACATTGCTGGCCAAGTTAAGTGCATCTGTTGTTGCTACTACCTCTTCATCCATCTCTGCCAATGATTTGACAATGTCTGCTGTGCCACTAGCACGGTACTTTATCTTTGCTTTTGCTATTGCTCTTTTATTTGCAGTTACCTTTATTGCTACATCTGCTTTATCTTTTGCGACTATCTCACTTAGTGTAGCTATCTGATTACTGCACATTGCTATCAAATTTTGCAGTTGCAAAGGTGTTGGGTTGCATGGTATCACCAACTTCTTTCTTTCAGCCATAGTTGCGCCTCCTTTCTTGATTAATGATTTCCTTTATTTGCTCTACTGTTTTACCTTCTCTTCTTGCGATAATAGAAAAAAGCACCTCTTTTGGGATTTCCCCTGAGTGTGCTTTCTGATGATGCGCATTTCTACAACTTAGTTGTATTAAGTTTTCTTTTATATCTGGTCCTCCAGCACCTCTACTAATAATATGATGTGGTTCTGCTATTGCTGGAGCTCCACAATATTCACAATAATCTAATCTGCAAGTTTTAATAACTTTTCTGTTTTTGATTCGTTTATCCATACTACTCACCTACATTTCCAAAAGCAAAAGCCACCCTATTT
>Ga0079100_1022255_pt1 | contig 17450 bp, 28 predicted proteins | sample ADurb_H2B_03_Slu_FD_74560 | JGI IMG/M metagenome (GOLD analysis project Ga0079100, IMG submission 74560) | Active sludge microbial communities from Illinois, USA, of municipal wastewater-treating anaerobic digesters - ADurb_H2B_03_SludgeMetaT... | ecosystem: Engineered > Bioreactor > Anaerobic >...
GGGACCATCCGACCAGACTCAGAAAATGAGGTATGCGTACAGCCTATTTATACTACCGGTTCAGCTCTTCCTGATCTTATCAAGATCAGCAATTAGCTCATCGAGGATGAAATACCTGCCTGATTTTTTTCTTGACAACATGCGGGTTAGAATAGGATCATATTTTTCAAGGCTTTCTCTGAATGCAGATGGCAGGATCAATTCATCGGCATGGTCCTCGAAAAGTCCTTCACGCCCTGATTTTTGATATGCCTCAGGACTGTACGGAAGGTAGCCGGTTAATAGCTCGTAAAAAATCACACCAAGCTGGTAGATATCCGTCCTTCTCCCCAGGTTACCATACTTTGCCTCATCTTTCTGTTCAGGGGTGATGTACGCAGCATCTGCATCTTTGACATCCGAATCTTTTATGGAGAACCCGATCTCATTTCTCCCCCTTGCAAACCCTGATACTTTTGCCCGGAGTTTTGGAGTCAGAAGAACATTTCCAGCCTGAAGGTGATAGTGCCGGACACCGATCTCATGGGCATATCTCAGGCCTTCAGCGATATCGCGAACAAGAGAGACGGCATACTGCTCCCTGACCGGTTTTGGAAGCCCGGATAATGACGTGTGAACGGTGCCCTTGTATGAGATCCCGTTCAGGTACTCATTTTCAAGATACGTCATGTCATCCAGGAATTCATACCTGATGAGGGGGACAATGTTTGGATGCCGCAGAGATCTCCAGACTGCTGATTCCTTCTGTAAAATTTCACTTCCAGGCACTTTCAGGTGGCCAACCTTGAGGGCACGAACAGCACCTCCATCCTTTTTTCTGACTTTGTATACACGGGCATATGAATCATCCCCTGCAACACCAAGGGGTTCATACCGGTCACGAAGGGAAAGGGGAAAACCAAAGGCTCCCTCCATCTCTTTTGCTTCCTGGTCTTCGTCCTCAACATCAGGGAGAGGCTCTTCTTCGATAGTCTCAATAGGTTTTTTATCTTTGGACTCTCCATCCCGCATTACTGCCCTGTCAGGAATGTTCTTCCTGACACTTTGGGATGAACCGCCAGTTTTTCCCTGCTTTTTTTCTCCAGTCTCTTCAACAGTCCCTGAATTGTCAGAGCCTTCCTGAGAGCCTTCACCCTTGCCAGACTTGCGGTCTCTGCGATGAAACCTGCTCTTGCCATCTGACGAGGGAGCAAGAAGAATGAATGGACGAGTGTAACGCCGGACCGGATGCTGGGCAGGAATTCTCTTCGTGTCCATCATGATGACCTGGAATCCGAAGAAAAGGATAATGATACTGATGATGATCAGGGAGATATTATCCATCAGCCAGCCAAGTGGTGTAAATCTCATTAATTGCTCTGTTGAGACCACAGGCTTTTCAGATGAAGTCAGATCAACAGTGACCCTGCTGACAGAACCCGGCTCAACCTGAACCAGTGTCCATTTATTGTCATAGTCAGGGTGAGAGATGGTAATCTCGTACTTTGCAGGATTCAGGTCTGGCAAGGTGAGCGGAGTCTTCCCTTTCTCCTCGCTGCCCATCCGGACTACTGCACCGGAAGGGTTGGAATGGATGATTATAGAACCCACTCTGCCAGAAGAGACGCCTTCCTTTGGGATCACCGTGATTTTTTTGGTAAATCCATTTGGAAAAGGTGTGTACTTATCTTCACCTTTCCTGGTAGACATGGAGAAACTGAGCTCATATTCCCCTGGCTTTTCAGGAGGAGTCAGAACGAAAGGGAAAGAGATCTCTTCCTGTATTGCTACCTTAACGCCCTGTGGTATCGGAGAAAAAACCGGATCCACTGTGATGGATGATTGTAAACCCTGGTACAGAAGGCCAAATTTTTCTACACCCCATTCCCAGGAGACCATCCCGTTATTTTGAAAAGAGATGACAACAGGGTACGACGATCCCGCCTCCATTGTCGAAGGAATCGTATCAGATCTGTGATCGCCCTTGTAGTAACCGACGACGGATGTGCCTTGGGAGCCGAAGATATCATCTGCACCAAATGCCGGGGAAACTACCTGAACCAAAAGAATAAAGCTGATGGTTAGCGCCAGTAACCGGTATAAACAGCCTTTATCAGTTCCACCCATGTAAAATACTCCATGCTATACCTGGGGAGTGTATAAACAACTTTGGTATATTGAAGCAAAAAAATTATTGAGTTTATCCACTTTTTTGCAGTGTATCAATCGCAGAAGATACGATAATACCAAGTTGCTCTACTGTCCACATCTCGGAGTCCAGGACAAGATGATATGGACTGAGTGAACCGATGTCAATATCGTAATATTGCTTATATCGGAGAGCTTCACATCCTTCCCTGTCTTTTGTCTCCTGCATGGCAACTTGTGGATCAGAGAACCTGTCCCTGTCAAAGATGCGCATCACCCTGCATTCAAGTGATGCTTTAAGCCAGATTTTCAGATCTGCTTCAGGAATCATCCAGCCGGAGAGTCTCCCTTCAGCAATTATGTGAGAGTTTGAAAGGACTATCTCCCTCTGACGTTCATCGATCAGCTTGTCCACCGAGGGATCCTCTTCGCAGAAGATTCCAAAATCGGCAAGGGAAAGTTCCCTCTCCTTTGCCATCTGTCTGAAGACTTCTCCTGCGGAGATAACATCAAACCGGTGTATCTCTGCAAGATGGTAGGTAAGCGAGGTAGTTCCACTTCCTGGAAGGCCACTGATCGTAATGCGCATCACAGGCCCCCGATATCAAGGGCCTTCCTGATTACCTGTGACAGGGTGATTGAACAGAGCATGTACCAGATGATCCATGCCGGTGCAGGTCCCATTATTAAATCAGTAAGATGAACAAGACCAAAAAATGGCATGTTTATCATCGCTTCGAAATGATTGAGGCGGAATATGAGCCAGAAAAATATCGGAAGGGTGATGACCATGATATATCCCATGGGTTTGAACTGGGCCTGGCTCATCTCCATCTGTTCCTGCATCATCTTCGAGCGTTTTGACTCAAGTTTTTTTATCCATTTCTCATCTTTTGAGAGCATCGCTTCACGGTATTCTTTTTGAAACTCCTTCATCCGGTTCTGCGTCTCTTTCATCTTTTTATAATCGATGGTATACTTTTGGATGATAGAAGAGTAAAAACCGGTCATTGTGGAGAGAATGATGATCATGATGTAAAATGGAACCTGAAACGTGTCCACAAGTGGCCCAAGAACAACATTGAGTGAGGTGCCAATTGTATTTCGGACTGTCTCAATACTGGCAACAAATAAAAGCCCCATAGCCAGAAGCAGGGGCATCATACTTGAAGTTGCTGATTTGGATCCTGCCATGAAGGTTACCTTAGAACCTGAACCATCTCTTCAACTGCTTTTTCAAGCAGGAAGTCTGGGTTTTTAATATATCGAACGGTGCAGCCAGTAAGCATTGCATATGATGCTGCTACCGCACGGTTGAAATCCTGGTGATCCTGAATATCCCTGTACCCCTCGATATCACGAACACGCGAGGCATCAGACAACCTGCGCTTTAGGATCTGGTCAGAATCGGTCTCAACAAGGATAATTAAATCTGGTTTTAACTCTTTTAAAACCCATTCCGGAAGACCTGCGAGAAATCCGACAGGGGTTTTTACTGAAGCATGAGTATCGATGATAACATTGCCATCGATCCGGGCGATCGCCTGTGAAGCAAGCTGTTGAAGTCTTTTCTGGGAGTTTTTATCAAGTTTGCGCATCTCGTCGCGATCTTTGACAATATTCTCTTTTTGCGCAACTTCAAACATGAAGCTGCCAAAATTTATGCTCTGGTATGAAATTCCTTCTTCTTCAAGCTGTCTGATTGACCCGGTGATGACCGAGGTCTTGCCGACCCCGGGCACTCCGGTGATGATGACTTTCTTCCCGGTCATACTGGTTTCTCTCTTATTCCTTACCAAAAAATGTTCGCATAAACGGATACATCTCCATGATCTGTTCACTTGCGATCTGTTCATATAACCGGTAGGTAATCGAGACGGTAAGCAACAGACCAGTTCCTGATACAGAACCGATAACACCGAAAAGGTTTGCAATTACCGACATTACACCGATGAACACTCCGCCTATAACAGTTACACGTGGGATATACCGGTCAAGAACCTTTTCAAGGACGGCCGGGTTTCTCCGGTAACCAGGGATGGACATTCCTGATAACTGAATCTGGCGTGCAACTGCCTTTGAATCAAGACCGGCGGTCTTCACCCAGAACAGTGCAAACACAGCACCTCCCACGATCATGATAAGAGTATCAATTCCAAGTCGGATGAGAACTTCCCAGGCTGCGTGCCCTCCGATATAATTTGGCATCCACCACATCCAGTCGGACGGATGATTGATTGGGGCAAGGAACCACATCAGGCCGCCGGTAGGGGTCTGGCCTTCAAAAGTCCCGAAGATTGTAATGCCAACATTATTCAGGAATAAACCTATCATCTGGACATTTGCCTGCAGGACACGGACAAGAATCATCGGCAGAACACTGGCATAGATGAGTTTGACCGGGAACCTGGCCCTGGCACCACGGACCTGTGTATGTGCAAGGGGGATCTCGACCCTGCAGGACTCGACGTACACGATAAGCAGGAAGATTGCTATAGTTGTGATGAATGCGATCAGGTCTGTTCCAAAGTACTGGACAATATTTGATCCATCCAGCACTACAGCAAAGAGACGGGGGAAGAATCCGACCGGGTACATATCGTTGACTGGAGCCCAGTTGATGAAACCATTGATTATTGCTTCAGATATACCTGCAATAATGAAGAGACCTACACCAGAACCAATACCCCATTTGGTCACAACTTCATCCATCAGGAAGATAAGGACACCGCCTACGCATATCTGGATAAAGATAAGTATTGCCAGGAGTCCGCCGTTTCCTCCGAATAATGCAGATGCAATTGCCGGATCAGGTTTTAAAAAACCTCCGACGATCATGGGCAGTGCTTCCACCACGATCATGATGAAGATCATGAGTTTCTGAAGACCCATGTACTGGATCTGACCCCTGATTTCAGAGGTATCGATGTGAATAAGATCAGCACCTTTGAGAAGCTGAAGAACGATTGAAGCGGTAACAATAGGACCGATACCAAGGTGAACGATCGATCCGCTTGAACCTGCAAGCAGGGCACGGAAGTACTGGAACATATCCTGTGATTCAGGAGATAATCCGAATACAGGAATATTCGTGAGAGCAAAATATAAAATTAAAATTGCGGCTGTCCAGGCTAATTTGTTCTTGAAATGAACATGGCCTTCTGGCGTTTTGACTGCCGGCATTTTGGCCAGAATTGGCTCCATCCGGTCAAGTATCTCACCCATTCAGAACCTCCCCGGTAATAAATCAGGAGAGCAGGGCGTGGCCACCCTTTGCCTCGATCTTCTGGATCGCCGACTGGGAGAACGCCTCTGCGGTTATGTTCATCTTGCTGGTGACCTGCCCACCACCAAGAACCTTCTCAATTCCTATATCTGCTGCATTGAGAACGATTACATCTCCGTCAAGGGTTGCAGTCCCCTGTTCAATGAGTGACGGGAGAATCAGGTCTATATGGCCGATATCCAGGACATTACTGGTCGAGGATGAACGGTGGTGGTGTTTAAATCCACAGGTACCGTAAGTCCAGTTTGCATGAACTACCCCGCGGACAAACTTGTGATCCCTGCTTCCTCCTCTTCCACGACCACCACGATTCCCTGCGCCACGGCGGTTTTTGTGGGTTCCGCCACCACAGGTTCTGGAACCCCGGTACTTGGAACGCTTGTTTACTGGCATTGCAATTACCTCATTTTGTAGAGGAGATCATTGATATTCTCCCCGTGATAGCCCAGGGAACCACCCTGCTGGACAGTCCTCTTCGTAGTCTTATAACCCTTGCGTGGCGGGTGAAGGCGGAGTACCGGTTTTAATCCCGGAACATCAGTCAGCCTGGCCTCTCCACCTGCAACCGCGGCAGCAAAGTCTGAAATGCCATTATACTGCGTGTTTTCCCTGACGTACTCATCGGTAAGACGGATATCTCCAACAAGACGTCCACGGTTCACAAGCAGCTCTTCAAGGATTTTTCCGTCAACTTCACCATATGCGATGTAATCCTTGACTTTCCGGATCATACCAATATATGCCGGGGTATCAGGGATCAGTACACAATGGTTGATGTGATGCAACCTGAGCATCTTGAGGGTGTCTTTGATCTCACGACGGGTCTTTACCGTTCCGCGGACCTGTACAACCGCATACATCACTCCACTCCCCCAAGACGAATCATGTTCGTTGCTTTTAATGCATTGAAGGTTGCTTTTGCATAGTTGATAGTGGTCCTGGTCTGTCCCTGTGTCTGAGCCCAGACATCACGGATGCCTGCAAGTTCAAGTACTTTCTTTCCGATATCACCAGTTACAAGACCAATTCCCTGGGGTGCCGGACGAAGTGTCACACGAACACTCCCACCATTGCCGGTGACCAGCATTGGGATAGAGTGCGGGTTGTTACATCCACATTCCCATGAACCACAGCCACGGCGGACTTTTATCAGATTGATCTTGGCGTTCACGATGGCCTTCTTGATTGCATCGCCAACCTGAGAATCTTTTCCTTGTCCGAAACCGACATATCCGTCGCGGTTTCCAACCACTACAACTGCTCTGAATTTTACCCGGCGACCAGAGTCGGTCATCCGCTGTACCATATTGATGTCGAGCACTTCATCGACGAGATCAGGGAGAAATGCGTCAACGATCTCAGGTTCCTTGATGGGTTTCCCGCTGTTGAGTATCTCGTCAATACTCTTTATCTCCCCTGCCTGGACCATATGTCCAAGGCCGGTCAGGGGCACCCATTCTGACTTGTCAAATGCCATATCAGTTCAGCTCCCCCATGATGGAGTCAACCGTCGCTGCAACATTTGCAGGAAGGCTGCCTGCCCGGTCCGGAGCATATTCCGCAATGTGTTCTCCTTTACACCGCTCATCTGTCGGAAGAATCTCCTCGTTGTGAGGAATATCAAACCCTGCCTCAACTGCTCCCTTAAGGGCCGCAAACACGCGGGCACCTTTGGATGCACGGTGAAGACCGATATCCAGGATCGCTCCTTCCTGCCCGGCTTTTAATGCCCTGACTGCAAGAAGCATCCCAGTGAGATATGCCGCAGGGGTATTGTTAAGTGACCCTTCATACCCAAGTTTTCTGAGTTCTGAAGAGTTCACTGCGACATGGGTCCTGTCTCCATCCATGTGTGCAGTAATAATCTGGCAGATGATATGCCGGTTTGTCTTCCGTACAACCATGCGTGGCTTTGTGGCTACAACAAGCCTTGTCCTGGCATGATAATTGGTTCTTCCTTCACGCCGACGGCGGAAAGCTACAAAGTAGCGTGGACCTGTTGCCATTACTGTTCCCTCCCGATTTCAATCTGTGCTTTCATGTGGGAGATAGTTCTGAACTGTCCTCCGGCTGCACGACGGTAGAATTTCCGGTAAACCGAGCGGTCAATTTCTTTTGACTCACGAAGTTCACGAAGTACCCGGCGTTGGGCACGAATACGCTGAATCCAGCGATCTTTACTATTTGTACGTGATCCTGCGGCTCCTTTCCTGCGACCGGGACCCTTACAATGACCATAACTGCGCTTGGCCATTTTTACACGGGCTCTGCCACGGGAGTTTCCCCGCTTCTGGTGGGCTGCAACAGCACCATCCTGGATCAGGTTTCTGATGTCTTCTCTTGAGATAGCCTGCTGAATCTCGGTTAGCTTTTCAGGGTTGAACCATACCCGGTTCACTCCACATCCAAGAACATCGGCAGCGAGGCGTCTCTGACCAGAAATCTGACTCATTTACTCTTCCTCCTCGTTATGATCCTCTTCGGCTGCAACCACTTCAGCAGAAGCTTTCTTCTGTCCCGGATGTGTTGCATCTTTCCAGTTCAGAATGCGAATTTTCAGTTCTGCTGCTTTATTCTGCACCACTTCACGTTTTTTACGCCCAACAGTTGCAGCTATGCGGATAGCATGAGTAGTTGGATCAACTCCTTCGAGATCATTCAGGTTAAATATCCGGATTTCTCTGAGACCACAAGGATGCATGCCCCTGACGGCAAGCGGACTTCCGTACCCAGGGGTTGGATGCGGTCCTTTTGCTTTTCGCTGCCTGCGTTGTTTGCTGTGAAGACCACGCGGACGTCTCCAGGAGTCCTTGATCCGGTCCTTCTTGTCAACGCCCTCGCGTTTGAAACGTGCATCTTTTGATTTCCGGACTTTTAACAGCCGGCGGATTTCATCTGCCATTACTGCTCACCCCGTGTGACAATGTAAATACCATCCTGGAATACACGGGGGTCCCGGTTCCGGATACGGGTTGCGCGTTCGATATTTGCTGCAGTGGAACCAACAAACTCCTTGTTGATACCAGTGACTGTAATCTCGTCACTTCCGACCTTGACTGATGTTCCAGGAAGAATACGTGCATATCTTGGATGTTTTTCTCCAAGGAAGTTAACAATCTCAAGGGTTTCTCCAACCACTTTGATCTGGATAGGAAAGTGACTATATACCACTTTCATGCTATACAGGTATCCCTTTGCAACACCTGTGCACATATTGGAACAGTGGCTTGCAAGGGTTCCTACCATTGAAGTGACTGCTTTTTTTTCTGATTCTGTTTTAAATTTGACATCCCCGGAATCGATGATTATGTCAATGCCCGGAAACCACATGTCACGCTTAAGATCTCCTTTCGGGCCTTTCACATTCAGAACCGTCCCGTCCATCGTGACAGATACTCCCGAGGGGATGGATACAACTCTTTCAACTGCCATTCTTTCCCTCAGTATACGTATCCGAGCAGTTCACCGCCGACTCCGTTCCGGCGGGCGTCATGATGCCCCATGACCCCTTTTGATGTGGAGATCATGAGCATTCCAATATTTTTGGACGGAAGAAACAGTTGTTCCCAGTATTCCATCTCATCAAGGGAGACTGAGTAACGAGGAGATATACAGCCACATTTGTTGATCAAACCTGACATAATCACCTTGAACTGACCACCGCGTCCATCTTCAACCCGGGTATATTCCTTAATATATCCGGCTTCTTTCATAATGCGGAGGAGCTCACCAATCAGTCTGCCTGCTGGCTGGACAATACATTCTGCCCGGCCTGTGTCAGAGGCATTCTTAAGCGTGCTCATAGCATCCGCCACTGTATTCTGTCTTGCCATGCTACTCCCCTCAGTTCAGTTTTTTAAAGCCCATTTTCGGTGCCCATTCGCGGAAACACTGCCTGCAGAAGAAGATATTGTATCTGCGGACAATTCCCTGTTTCCGGCCGCAAAGCAGACATTCGTGGGAACCGCGTCCAAATACCTTGGTCCGCTCTTTCCCAGCCTTGTTGTTGGCCATTACTGTACCTCCACATTATAACGATCCCTGAGGAAGGACTTCGCATCATCAACAGTAACCCTCTGTTTTAATGGAAGCTTCTTCTGCTGGATATGCCGTTTTGCAATACGGGCACCATTTCGCCGGAGAACAACAGTTACGTCAAGGCCATAGATACCGATCTTTGGATCATAGCTTTGGCCGGGGTAATCGGTGTGTTCTTCAATACCAAAAGAAAAATTGCCTTCTTTGTCAAACGCGCGGGAATTTATCTTATTTTCAACGATCTTGAACGAAGATTCGAGAAATTTTTCTGCAGTATTTCCTCGAAGAGTAACCCTGCAGCTCATTGGTGCGCCCTTCCGGATACCAAATGCCGGGAGAGTCTGTTTTGCAACACTCCTGACAGGGGTATTGCCTGTAATCTCGGAGATGATCTGCTCGGCATTGACCAGCTTATCACCTGCTTCACCTACGCCCATGTGAACAACAATCTTGTCAACGGACACTGAACGGTTTGGGTTCATTCTTCAATCCCCCAATTTTCAATTGCAGGTGATTCCCGGCCGACCATTACCACGTACTCGTCAATTGTTTCAAAGGATTCATCTGTCATCTCATTTTTAAGGATGACACGGTTTGAAAGGCTGCCTGGAACTGCAATCCGTTCAATAATCCTTCCGACAATACCAGAGTGCTTTCCACCGATGATCATTGCCATGTTTCCGGCCTGGAACGGGAAATGATCAATGATCTCATTTTTCTGTTCTTCCTTCAGAGAGAGGACAATTGAATCACCGGGTTTGTACTGCTTGTCGGTCAGTACATTTGATCCATCACGAAGGTTCAGCTGGATTTTGCCTCCTTTCACAAGGGTCTTGTTGGTAATCTTAACAAGACGTGAAGATGCCGCTTCTTCATCGATAGGGACAGTAATGTGACGTCCTTTTTTGTCACGAAGGATTCGGTAATGTTTTCCGCTTTTTGGAATTGAAACGATATCAAAGATACCAATTCCCATGTCCGGGTGGCGGACAGGTCTGCCGTTTACGAGGATATCACGTTCACGAAGAACGTGTTTTACTTCTTTCATGTTGCGAACGATGCCCATCTGGTCACGTGCCCAGACAACAATCGGAAGTGCATTTTTATTATGCGGGCCTGGGGAGGTCTTTGTAACAAACTTCTCCGTTTTTCGTGAGATTCCCCATGATTTTGGTGATACTACCCGCTTGAGGTGATGTCCCATATTTACTCACCGCCCAGTTTTTGTTCACGTAACTTGTCTTCCAGGTTCAGATCTGTAATTATTACATTGGATGGATCAACCGGACGAGGAACTTCAGAACCATCTGCTTTTTTGACTGATACCCCGTCAATAACAATTTTCAGGCTTTTGGTGTTGACAATATCAACTTTTCCTACAGTTCCGGAATGATCTCCACGAAGAACCTTCACCGTGTCGCCCTTGATAACACGAATACTCCGGCGCTTGTACTTCCCCTGCAATTCCTTGGAAAGGGATGCATGCAGAAGTGAGCCACGCATGTGATGCGGAGCATTGTAACGGGCTTTTCTCTGTTTTCTGGGCTGACTGCTGATTACTCGTACCATGCGCCTGTCCTCACACAATAATGGTTGCCATAGAACCGATCCTGGGGTATCGGATTGCAACTTCACGGGCTACCGGTCCTTTGATCTCTGTTCCTCTTGGCTCGTTTTTGTCATCCACAACAACGACCGCATTATCCTCAAAAGATAGACGAAGGCCACTTGGGCGTCGGATTTCTTTTTTCTGGCGGATAACAACGGCGCGGATGAGTTTTCTCCGCATGTCGGGGGTTCCTTTCTTTACAGATACGGTGGCAACATCCGCAAGACCAAGCTTGGGCTGACGACGGCGAACACCATGGTATCCGAATACTGATACAACCTGCACTACCCGTGCTCCGGTATTGTCTGCACAAGTGAGCTTGGTTCCAGTATTGATTGAGCGGGGGACTTTTATCCCAAGACCCTTCATGCCCGGTCCACCTCAACAACAACGTAGGTTTTCGTCTTTGAGAGCGGTCTGCACTCTGCTATACTAACCATGTCACCAACCCTTGCATACAGGCATGGGGGGTTGTGTGCATGGATTTTTGAACTCCGTTTCTCGTATCGCTGATATTTTCTGACAAAATGGAGGTAGTCCCGCTGAACTACAACCGATCCTGTCATTTTATCGCTCACGACCTTGCCGGTGATCACCTGGCCGCGCACCGGCAAGGTGCCGTGAAACGGGCAGTTTACGTCATCACAATCCTTTTCAGGAATTGGAACGTTTAATCCGATATTTCTTGCCATTATGAGCCTCTATCTCTTTATTCGCATGTTAATGCGCTTCTCTGGTGCCATAACGAGCACCGTCCCGGTTACATCCACGCGTTTTCCTGAGGGAAGGGTGAACCGGAAGATTACTCCTTTTTTTGCCACCTTTTTTATCCCGACCCGGGTCCTGATGAAGATCATGTTCCTGGTCTCAAGAACAACCAGGCCGGTTATCCCGTTCAGGTTATGGTTTTGTGCTTGTTCCACCCTGACATCCAGTCCGGTCAGTTCATGCCGGAGGATGTTCTGAGGGGTGATCATGCCTGTATTCTGCGGTTTTGCTCGGTTTTCATCCGGGCAATCGTTCGGCGGATCTCACGAATCCGACCTGCGTTTTCCGTAGAACCTCCGGCGCTGACTTTTCCATGGTACTGGATAAGTTCCATCCGGAGTTTGTCAACCTGTTCAACAAGTTCCACGTCAGAGAGCTGCGAAACATCTCTTGCTCGGAAGATCGCCATTCACTCTTCCTCCATGAAATCTTCATGATCATTGCTGGCAAAATTTTCAGGGTCTGCATCATTCTCTTCGTAATTGTCGGAGATCCTGGTGATATGTGCCATGTTCCGCTGTTTTTTGGTTACTTCTGCAGTTACCTCGAAATGATCAGGAAGCAGGGCACCTGGCGGAATGAGACGGACCTGGACACCAATTACACCCAGTTTCTTGACTGCAACTGCGTAGCCCTTCTCAACCAGGGTGTTCACCGGGTCGCCAGAGTGTTTGATGTATCCTTCTGTAAACTTCTGAACACGACCACGGGCCCCGGTAAGTTTTCCAGATATGACAACCTCGCAGCCAAGGGCCCCTGATTCCATGATCCGGCGGATCGTTGAGGAACCTGCCTTTCTGAAGTACCAGCCACGTTCGAGGGCGCTTGCAAGCCGCTCTGCCATTATCTGTGCATTCAGGTTTGGATTGTCAACCTGCTGAACCTCAATCTGGGGAGATTCAACACCATATGTGGTTGCAAGATCCTGTGTCAGGGTTCTGACAACCTTTCCTCCCTTACCGATGACAATACCCGGCTTCTCAGCAAAGATCGTCACCTGGGTTCCAAGAGGAGTCCGGATAAGGTCCATGCCACCATATCCTGCACGTTTCAGTTCATGACCAAGATGTCTCTCGACACGGACTTTTCTGACACCGTCTGAAACAAATTTTCGTTCTACTGCCACAATATCAGGCCTCCTGCTCGCGAACGATAAGCTCAATGTTCACCGTCTGGCGATCTTTAGGAGTTGCACGTCCCATTGCACGAGGCATAAAACTTCTTCGTCTTATACCGCGGTTTGCGGAAACATGAACAATACAGAGTTGATCCCCTTCAAGTCCATTATATTCTGCATTTTTGCGGACGTTATTCAGCAGCCGGAGATAAACGCGGCTTGCTTTCTGAGGGTACCTGCCGGCATCCCAGCCAGCAAGACCTTTCCGGTGAGGAACATTCCGGTTGAACCGCTTGAACGGAATCGGTTTTTGCAGGGCAACAACATCCTTAAGATATGCTGCCGCATCGTCAAGCTTCATACCCCTGATAAAACCTGCAATCTCAATTGCATGCTTCGGGGAGATCGGAGCTTCGTTCACGCGGCCCCGGGCGATGTCTTTCCCGGTCAGCTGGTTTGAATAATCAAATTTCGCCATATTTCATCACTTCAGCGGAACGAACTTACTCGACCTGGTTGCACCAATACCGGCTGAACCGTGTGAAACCCGCCTTCTGGTCAATGCAAACTCACCAAGGTAATGGAATACGGACTCTGGCTGAAGTTCGACACGGATAAATTCCTTTCCATTGTAAATTTCAAGCTCGCGCCCTATCATCTCAGGGAGAATGATCATATCACGCTGGTGAGTTCTGATTCTCGATGCATTACTGCGGACATCAGCAAGGAGCTTCTCTTCGCCCATGGTCCAGCCACGGCGAACCTTCCGTCTTGCACGGGAAGGCATGACAGGAAGCAGATCCTCAAGATTCATCTCGCGGAGTTCATCAATTTTATAGCCATGGTAGGTAAATTCCTCCTTCCGTCGTGGCAGTTTCTTCTGTACTTTTTTTGCCATCCCATTCACCTCCTTCCAGTCCGCCGGGCAGCAATATGTCCAACCTTTCTACCTGGAGAGGTCCCACGGCTCACAGTCTTTGGTCTGCCTGCATGCTGGTGTCCTCCACCACCGAACGGATGGTCGATGACGTTCATGGCATAACCCCTGACCCGTGGCCAGTTGCTTGCACTATTTTTCATCTTGTGATATTTTTTACCGGCCTTGACAAACGGTTTCTCAAGGCGGCCTCCACCGGCAACAATACCGATGGTTGCACGACACTGGCCATTAAACCACTTTGTTGATCCACTTGGCATGCGGACAGCAACACGGCCATCCAGCTTATCGGTCACGGTTGCCTGTACGCCGCTTGCACGGACGAACTTGCCCCCATCGTTCGGGTATGCTTCAATATTACATACCGAAAATCCGGTTGGAATCTCCTCGAGAGGAAGGGTGTTTCCATTCCTTATCTCTGCCTCAGATCCCCAGGTCAGCGTGTCTCCAATTCCCAAGCCTTCAGTAACCAGGACGTAAGCGTTCTCTCCGTCCGGAACGTCTACAAGGGCAATTGGGGTGTGACGTGCAGGATCATGTTCTATATCGATAATCCTGTAGCTGATGGTCTTCCCGGCCTGACCAAGATGTTTTAACTCTGCTTTGTACCGGTGAGAAGGTGCCCGATATCTCGGACCTCCTCTTCCCCGGTTTTGTGAAATAATTCTATGTCCCATGCTGCACCTCACATGATTCCAAGCCGGCTAAGAATCTCTTCAGCAGCCTTTGGGTTTGAAAAACTCACCATTGCTTTTTTCTCTCCCCGGTTTGTCATCAGAGTCCTTACCTGGGTAACCGGCTGGTCAAACATCTTCTCGATGGCGACTTTTATCTGAACCTTGGATGCATTCCGGTCAACAATAAACTGGATCTGACCGTCACGCTCGACGATCATACTCGCTTTTTCTGTTGCATATGGATATTTCAGTATCATTACTGTCCGCCTCCAAGTTTTCTGACAGCATCTTCGGTCCAGAGCGTAAGACGGGCTGAATGTGTACCTGGTGCCAACAACTCAACGTTCAGGTTGTCAACAAGACACACGTCCACTCCGGCAAGGTTTTTTGCTGCGTGAAGCCGCTCATTGCCAGTGACGATGAGAAGACTCTTTCTCTGTTTATACCGGCGACCACGGAGTTTTCCACGGCCTGCTCGGATCTTGCGGGATCTTTCCGCACGTTCAACGTCCCCGTAAACACCGATCGCGCGAAGTGCCTCAATTACTTCCTTTGTCTTTTTCAGTGATTCAAAATCATCTGATAGAACAAATGGGAGCGAACCAGTGAACACATGGCCGCGTGAGCGGACAAGATCCTGAGAGATAGTTGCAGCAATCGCAGAATTGAGTGCTTTCCGCTTTTCTTTCTGGTTTATGCTTCTTACAAGCACTTTTTCCACTTTTGGCGGATGGGCCTCACGGCCACCTTTCGCTTGCGGTACTTTTGCTGCGCGGGAACTGTTTTTCAGACGTGGAACATGTGAAACTCCACGACCACTTCCCCAGCCGACTGCAGAAGCAGTGATTCCTGCATAAACATATGCTCCGTGTGGCTGGTAACGCCGGCTCTGCTGCGCAATAACTGCTTTCTTGATGAGATCAGGGCGATAAACCGAGCTGAAGACCGGAGGAAGTTCAATCTCGTGTGCCACAGTTCCGGTAAGTGTCAATACCTGTGCTTTCATTTACTTCACCCCTGATTGGACTCCAGGCTCACAAACCCGATTGCAGGTTCGCGAATCTTGTGTTCTCCAAGGCGCATTGCATGCCTGATACGGATGAGACGTTTTGCAGGTCCGGGAACAGAGCCCTTTACAAGAACGTATCGTGCCCGCACTTCTCCATAGTTAACGAATCCGCCTTTAGGAGTAATATCTGCACCATCTTCTCCAATTTTGAGAAGGCGCTTGTTAAATTCGGTTCTCTGGTGATATCCCATCTGACCCATCATTGGAACCTGCCAGCGGACATGATGCGGAGACCATGGTCCGAGAGTTCCAACATGCCGCTTTTTCTTTCCGCGGGAGTGTTTTCTTTTTCTGAGATGGACTCCCCAGCGTTTGACCGGGCCCTGAATTCCTTTTCCAGTGGTGATGGCAGTCACGTCGGTGTACTGACCGACTTTGAAAAGTGACTGGATATCAAAATCCTTGCCAAGCATGGAGAGCCCGTACTCAAACCGCTCGGTCATGGAACCACCATCAATACGGGTTTCCATGAGGTCCGGGACCTTCTTTGGGACACCTGTAAGGACAGAGGGGCGAGTGTAAGTCAGTGCGACTACGTCCACGATCTTGTCTGCCTCAAGTGCTTCCCGGATTTTTTTCTCTGCTTCTTCCCGGTTGTTGTTCTTTGGAAGAATCAGTCTTCGTCCAAGTTCTTTGTCAAAGGAATCTGCCCAGACTTCTGTCAGAACATGGTTTCCATAAGTATCATGGCGATAGACGCGGATTGCGGCGACACGCATATCCGGAACTTCAATCACCGTAACCGGTACCATGATGTCTTTTCCCTCATTCGGGCTGTGAGCATGATCATCTGCCATGATGACATGAGTCATTCCCACCTTGTAACCTGCAAAGCCCTGGAGTGCAGGTTCTCCCCGGTACGCGGGCCACGCATGATATTTTGGAACCGGGCTCTTAGCCCTTTTCCGTGGGCTGTAAGCCAGGGAACCCATGCGAGGTCTGTGAATTTTTGGCATGTGTCAATCAGTCCTTATTTTCTGTATCTGTGGACACCACCGGAGTTCCAGTGGTGCTTTCGATGCAGGAATGAGACACGGGAAATGAGCTGCTAATGTGCTTTCGCCATAACTGCTGCACGCTGGACAAACAACAGCATCCCTCCCTACCTCACGGAGTTCCGTCTCGGATGTGCAGAAAATCTGCCAGAATGATACTCACATGTGTAGACAGATCTGGTATGTATCGCCCAGCTACCGGTCTCGCGTAAGATGCGTGATACTTCGGCTTACCCTGAAAACAGGATACGGGCCGCATCGTCCACCCTTGCCGACATCACATCCCACTCTTTCAGCCCATTGCAATTAAAGCAATTTTTGGTCGTTTCATGACTAAAAAAAGCCTGAAACAACCTATTCAGATAGCGAAGGAGTTAAGTCCCAGCTATTGAGGCTTCCCTAATATTCAACAAAATAAGGTATAAAGATTTGGCATGATGGGTCATTCAAAGTAGAGATCCCCATCATTTTTCAGGTAAACCTCTATTTTTTCACGGACAAACCGTGACTTGTTTTTTTCAGGAATTTCTTCCCGAATACGGTTCATAAGTTGAATATTATCGTACCTGACTTTTATACCAATCTTTTCTGCTTCGGAATATATCTTCTTTGAAGCCTCAAGCAGGTCAGAACCCTTTTCAATTGTACAGATGTGACGTGCGTCCAGGCTGTAAAAAAAATCAAGGGTTTCCCGCGCTCGCCTGACATTCTCCATCGCGGATTTTTCAATGGTACAGATGTTTGCCTTTGAAGTCTTGATTATATCGGCTATCTGCTGCTGTGTGAGCCCGGCCTTCCTGTACCTGAGAACCTCCCTCTGTCTGTCG
>Ga0079100_1020245_pt1 | contig 17054 bp, 17 predicted proteins | sample ADurb_H2B_03_Slu_FD_74560 | JGI IMG/M metagenome (GOLD analysis project Ga0079100, IMG submission 74560) | Active sludge microbial communities from Illinois, USA, of municipal wastewater-treating anaerobic digesters - ADurb_H2B_03_SludgeMetaT... | ecosystem: Engineered > Bioreactor > Anaerobic >...
AGAAAAAACAACTATGCTTATTGTTACTCATGAGATATTTTTTGCTTTGAGAGTAGCTCATCGCATAATCTTAATGGATCAAGGTCAGATAGTGGAAACTGGCAGCCCTGAGGATATTTTCAGCTCACCACAATCTTTTATTGGACAAAAATATCGAGAACTGATAGAATATCAATGGGAGGAAAAGTAGCAATGAAACAAAAAACAATTAGCAAAGAAATAACTTATCAAGGAATAGGTTTACACAAAGGTCAACCAGTTAATTTGATTTTCAAGCCTGCTCCAATTAACACCGGGATAGTTTTTTTGCGTACTGATTTACTAGAAAAGCCTCAGATTCCTGCTAGTGTAGAATGGGTAGTTGATACTACAAGAGGAACTACTCTAGGAAAAGACGGTGTACAAATTTATACTGTAGAACATGTTCTTTCTGCTGTTGCTGGGTTAGGAATTACTAATCTTTATATAGAAGTAGATTCTATTGAACCGCCAGCTGCTGATGGTAGTGCACTACCTTTTGTCAATGCTTTACAAGAAACAGGAATTATGGAACAAGATGAAGAAATAGAAAAAATAGTACTCAAAAAAGCAATTTGGCTTAAAGATGGAGATAAATTCATTGTTGCTTTGCCAGCACCTTGTTTTCGAGTGAGTTTTACCTTGGTCTATGATCATCCAGTTATTAAGACGCAATTTGCTGAGTATAATATTAAAAAAGAAACTTATGTGCAAGAAATAGCCTCTGCTAGAACCTTTGGTTTTCTGGCAGAAGTGGAAAAATTAAAAGCAATGGGATTGGCACTGGGAGGAAGTTTAGAAAATGCTATTGTTGTAGGCGATGAAGCACCTCTTAATCCTTTACGTTTCAGTAATGAATTTGTTAGGCATAAAATTCTAGATTTGGTGGGAGACTTATCATTAATTGGTCAACCTCTTCAGGCACATATCATTGCTTCTAAATCTGGTCATGAACTAAATACCAGACTGGCACAAGTGATAAAAGAAGATAAGAAAACCACTCCTCTTTAAGAGGAGTGGAAAATGGAGGAGGTTATCAAAAATGTTGAATATTCAAGATATCCAAAATATATTACCTCATCGTTATCCATTTTTGTTAGTTGATCGTATTCTAGAAATCGATGAAGATAATAAAAAGGTAGTAGGAATTAAAAATGTGACTATCAATGAACCATTTTTCCAAGGGCATTTTCCAGGCTTCCCGGTAATGCCAGGAGTATTAATTATAGAAGCAATGGCTCAAGTAGCTGGCTGTGCTCTTCTAAAAGCTGCTAGTGGACAGCATAAACTGGTTTATCTGACTGGGGTAGATAATGCACGTTTCCGTAAACCAGTTGTTCCAGGTGATCAGCTACATATGGAAATCTCTATCTTAAAAATAAAAGGTACTATTGGTAAGGTAGAGGCAAAAGCTACTGTAGATGGTCAATTGGTAGCAGAAGCAGAAATAATGTTTGCTTTGGCTAGCTAGAAGAAGAAATTTAGTGAAGATAAGGCGTAAAAAGGAGATAATCCTTGCAAAACAGCTATAGAACAGATAAATAGTCAGAATAGGGAGGCATCAAATGCCTCTTTTTTTTGAATTTTATTTAAAGAGAGTAATTATGAAGATTATAAGGGGGAAAATATATGGGCAAGAACATTCATCAAACTGCTGTGGTTCATCCTGCTGCAGATATAGGTGATGGTGTAGAAATAGGACCTTATGCAATAGTTGGCGAAAACGTGGTAATAGGAGAGGGAACTAAGATTTACCCCCATGCTGTGATTGATGGTTGGACCACTATTGGCAAAAATTGCAAGATATTTTCTGGTGCTTCTATTGGAGCTGAGCCACAGGATTTAAAATTTAAAGACGAAAAAAGCTATGTCATCATAGGAGATAATACAACTATAAGAGAATGTGCTACAGTAAATAGAGCAGTAGGAGAAGGTGAAGTGACTAAAGTAGGCAGCAATGTTCTGATGATGGCTTATGCTCATGCAGCACATAATTGCCTTGTAGGGGATCATGTTATTTTGGCTAATGCTGCTACTCTAGCAGGACATGTGGAAGTAGGAGATAGAGCTGTTATTGGTGGTTTAGCAGGTGTACATCAGTTTGTGCATATTGGTGAGCTAGTAATGGTTGGAGGTTTAACTAAAATCACACAAGATATTCCTCCTTATCTTTTAGTAGATGGTAATCCTGCTGAGGTACATGGTTTAAATGTAATAGGTCTAAGAAGAAATAATTTTTCTCATGCTTGCCGACAAGAAATTAAAAAGATTTTCAAAATAATTTATCGTTCTAACCTAAATTTACAACAGGCTATTGAAGAACTCAAGCAATTAGAACAGAGCAAACATGTTCAGCATTATCTTAATTTCTTGGAACAAAGAAGTGGGAGAGGTTTAGTATGATGAAACTAGGTATTTTAGCTGGAAAAGATTATTTACCTTTGCTTGTAGCTAAAGAAGCACAAAAAGAGGGTAAAGAAATTGCTATTGTCAGTTTAATCCCTCAAGCTTTGCCAGATTTAGAAACAGTTGCTTCTGCTTTTGCTCAGATAAGCGTAGGAGAATTAGATAAAATCATCAGCTTTTTAAAGACCCAAGGTGTACAACAAGTGGTCATGGCAGGCAAAGTGACTAAAGAAGTTCTTTATAGTAATCTAGTTTTAGATCAAAGAGCATTAACTTTATTAGCTTCTTTAAAAGATAGAAATGATGATACTATTCTTTTAGCTTTAGTAGGTGAATTAGCTAAAGAAGGTCTTGAAGTAATCAGTCAAACTACTTATTTGGAAAAACTTCTGCCTCAAGTGGGTGTACTTAGTCAAAGAGAACCAAATGAAGAAGAATGGCGAGATATCAGATATGGACAGAAAATGGCTAGAGAAATAGCTGGTCTGGATATAGGACAAACAGTAGTAGTAAAAAAACAGGCAGTTATGGCTATAGAAGCAATAGAAGGTACCGATGCAGCTATTAGAAGAGGTGGAGCACTAGGTCAAAAAGGCAGTGTTGTGGTCAAAGTAAGCAAACCACAACAAGATTTGCGCTTTGATATACCTACTGTAGGCATGAATACTCTTAATTCTTTAATAGAAGCTCAATGTAGTGTTTTGGCTATTGAAGCAGGCAAGACCTTTTTCCTCCAGCAAGAAGAACTTCTTGCCAAAGCTAATAGAGCAGGAATTTCCATAGTTGCATTTTAAAAATGAGGTGGAAAAATGGCAAAAATAATGATTTTAGCAGGTGAGGCTTCTGGCGATTTACATGGTGCTAACCTAGCCAGAGCCTTACGTGAATTAGAGCCTGAGATAGAAATTATAGGCATGGGTGGTTCTTTAATGGCTGCTCAAGGAGTAAAAATTGCTTTTGATATTACCAAACTAAGTACTGTAGGTTTTGTAGAAGCTTTAAAAAGTATTAAAACACTAAAAGGTATTTTGCGGCAATTAACCCACTTAATGGAGAAAGAAAAACCAGATGCAGTGGTTTTTATCGACTATCCAGGTTTTAATCTGGAAGTAGCTAAAGTAGTGAAGGAAAAAAATATTCCTTCTCTTTATTATTTTAGCCCTACTGCCTGGGCTTGGGGTAAAGGAAGAGCTAAAAAGGTAGCTAATTTAATTAGTAAAGTAGCATCTGTTTTTCCTTTTGAAGCAGAAGTATATCGAGAAGCAGGAGCAAATGTGGAATTTGTCGGGCATCCTTTGTTGGATATAGTAAAAACAAAGATGAGCCAAAAAGAAAGCTATCAAGCTTGGAATTTAGCAGCAGAAAAACCTATTGTAGGCCTTTTACCAGGCAGTCGCCAACAGGAGATTAATGCTCTTTTGCCTGTGATGTTAGAAAGTGCTAGAAAAATAAAAGAAAAAAATTCTCATGTCCAATTTATTCTTCCACTTGCTCACACTATTGCTCGTGAACAAGTGGAAGAAATGATTGCACAGTCTGGGTTAGCTGTGCAAATAATAGATGGTCATTCTTATGAAGTTATGAATGTGAGTAGTTTAGTCATAGTTTCTTCTGGGACAGCAACTTTAGAAGCTGCTTGCTTAGGCACACCAATGGTGATAATTTATAAAGTAGCTGCTTCTACGTGGTTTTTAGGTAAGATGTTAGTCAAAATTCCTCATATTGGGTTACCTAATATTATTGCTAAAAAAGAAATAGTACCAGAATTATTGCAAAATGAGGCCAATGCAGACAATATTTCTGCTAAAGTTAATCAGCTCTTAGCTCATCCAGAACAGCTTAGCATGATAAAAGCAGATTTAGCAGAAGTAAAAAAACAGCTAGGAGAAGAAGGGGCAGTAAAAAAAGTTGCTCAACTAGTACTTGACTTGGGAAGGGAGAAATAATGCACAGTTATTTAAGATTGCTCAAATATTTCCGCCCCTATATAGGCGTTTTAGCAGCTTCTATCATCTGTCTGCTAATAGCAACAGGGGCTAATCTGATTTTACCGTGGATAGTAAAAAATGTGGTAGATAAAGTTTTGATTGATAAAAACATCTTTTTACTCAATATGATTGTTTTAGGTATAGTGCTTTCTTTTTTTATCAAAGGTATTTCTTCTTATGGGCAGATTTACTTTATGTCCTTTGCTACCCAAAGAGTAATAGCCAATATCAGAGAAAGTCTTTATCGTCATTTGCAAAAGCTATCACTGGACTTTTTTGAAAAAAGGCAAACAGGGGAAATTATGTCTCGTTTAACCAATGATATTGCTCTTTTACAAGGTATTCTTACTAATGGAGTGATTGAATGGTTTACAGAATCCTTTACTTTCCTCGGATCTTTGGCTTTTCTTTTTTATATTCATTGGAAGCTGGCCTTATTGACAGTCATTGTCTTGCCTTTGATTGCTTATTTAGTTAATAGGATAGGCAAAAAAGTCAGAGAAGCTAGTGGTAAAGTACAGACTAAATTAGGTGATATAACTAGTATCTTACAGGAAACTATTGCTGGTATCAGGATTGTGAAGGCTTTTGCCAGAGAAGAATATGAAATAGATAAATTTATTCATCATAATAATGAAACCTTTTTAACAATTCTGCGTAGTACCCGTATTAGTGCTATTTTAAGTCCTATTGTAGAGTTTGCTGGTTCCTTTGGCATAGTAGCTATTGTTTGGTATGGTGGTCATGAAGTAATTGTTGGTCACCTTACTTCAGGTGAATTAGTAGCCTTCTTGATTTATGTTATTACCATGTCCACTCCTATGAACAGATTAAGTCGCCTTTATGGTAATGCACAGCAGGCGTCAGCAGGGGCAGATAGAATTTTTGAAGTATTAGATACAGAACCAACTATTCAAGAAATTCCTCAAGCTAAGATTATGACAGATATCAAAGGACAGGTAGATTTTCATTCTGTTTATTTTGCTTATGAAAAAGGCAACTTAGTTTTAGAAGATATTAGCTTAACTGCTAAACCAGGTGAGGTACTAGCTTTAGTGGGTCCAAGTGGAGCAGGTAAGACAACAATAGTGGATTTAATTCCTCGTTTTTATCAGCCTTACTCTGGAATGGTAACTATTGATGGACAGGATATCAGTCAGGTTACTCTCCAATCATTAAGAGAACAAATAGGTATAGTTCCTCAAGATATTATTCTTTTTAATGGGACAATTGGCGAAAATATAGCTTATGGACGTTTGAAGGCCACTAAGGATGATATTGTTGTTGCTGCTAAAGCTGCTAATGCTCACGAGTTTATCTCCAGTCTTCCTGATGGATATGAAACACAAATTGGCGATAGAGGGGTTAAGCTGTCTGGTGGACAAAGACAAAGACTGGCTATTGCTAGAGCTATTTTAAAAAATCCTCGTATTCTTATTTTAGATGAAGCTACTTCTGCTTTAGATACAGAATCAGAAATCTTAGTACAAGAAGCGTTAGATAGATTGATGGAAAAAAGAACCACCTTTGTTATTGCCCATCGTTTATCAACTATTCGTAATGCTCATCAGATTTTAGCTATTGAAAAAGGCAAGATTGTGGAAAAAGGAACCCATGATCAGCTGTTAGCTAAAGAAGGGCTCTATAGCAGATTATATGAGGCACAGTTTAAAGCACAAGAATCTTATAATATTTAGGGGGGAGAGCTGTGAAAAAATTAGTAAAAAAATTTTTCCGTCAGCCATGGCTGCAAAATCTCATTCCTAGATTAGCCTGGATTTATCTCAGAATTATCACTAAAGGTTTGAAATATCAGATTCAAGGCGAAGAGAATATGAAAAAATTCACAGATCAAGGGCAGCCTGTTATTTTAGCTTGCTGGCATGGCGGTCTGGTTGTACCTATGTATTATTTACGTAATAAAGGAATTTATGTTCTTTCCAGCACGCACCGCGATTCAGAATATTTAGCTTGGATTTTACAGAGATTTGGTTGGAGACTAGTGAAAGGAAGTACTGGACGTGGGGGTGCTAAAGCTTTTATTGAAATGATGCATAAAGTACAAGAAGGAAATTTAGTATCTATGACACCAGATGGACCAACTGGACCTGCTAAGCAATTAAAACCAGGATTACTTCAGTTAGCTGCTAAAACAGGTGCTCCTATTGTTCCTTTAGGTGTTTCTGCTTATCCTTGTAAAAAATTAAAAACTTGGGATAGCTTTTTGCTACCTGCTAAAGGAGCTAAAGCTGCGATTATTTTTGGTCAGCCTTTTTGGATAGAAAAAAAGCTTTCTTCAGAAGAAATGGCAGAAAAGAGCGGTGAAGTAGAAAAATTGTTGACTAATCTGGAAGAAGAGGCAGAAAAACTGGTGCTAAGGAGTTAAAAAGAATGCGATTTTACTACTGGATTTATACATTTCTAGCTTTGATAGCTTTTATTTTTCTTCTTCCTTATATGCTAGGGAGAATGGTTTTAACAGGCAGATATAGAGAAGCTTTCTGTCAGCTTCTTGGCTTTTGGCCACAAAAGGAGATAGAGAAAATAGGAGATAAAGGCTGTATTTGGATTCATGCTGTTTCGGTAGGAGAAGCAGTAGCAGCCAGTGCTATTATTAAGGAAATAAAAAAACTGAACAAAGAAGAAAAAATCCTTGTTTCTACAGTAACAGAAACAGGACAACGCATGGCCAGAAAAATTATTCCTGAAGCTGATGCTTTTATTTACTTTCCTTTAGATTTTCCTTGGTTAGGTAAAAAGGCTTTGCAGATTTTTCGACCTAAACTTTTTGCTATGGTGGAAACAGAGTTATGGCCTAATTTCTTAAGGGAAAGCAAAAAAGCTGGAGTTATCAATATCATGATCAATGGACGAATCAGCAATAAGAGTTTACGTCGTTATCGTTATTTAGATACCTTTTTTGCTGGTATTTTTCAAGATATGTTGAGCAAAGTCACTCTTTTTAGTATGCAATCACAAATAGACCAAGAGCACATTCTTGCTTTAGGTGCAGAAAAAAGTAAGGTTTTGCTTACTGGGAACACAAAATTTGATCAATCTTATGGAGAATTAGCAGCAGAAGAAAAGGCAAGCCTTTTAGCAGATTTTGGACTGCAAGGACATCCTATTTGGGTGGTTGGCAGCACTCATAAAGGAGAAGAAGAGGCTATTTTAGCTACTTTTCAAAAAATTAAAGAACTATATCCTCAGTATCGCTTGATTCTTGCACCACGGCACTTAGATCGAATAGGTGAAATAGAGGGATTGTGTAAAAAATATTCTTTTTCACCAGTGAGAAGAACTTTTTTGCCTCAGGAAAAGGCAATAGTGCAGGATATCATTATTTTAGATACCATAGGTGAATTAGGAAAGGTTTATGGGTTGGCAGAAATAGTTTATGTTGGTGGTAGTTTAGTGCCTACAGGTGGACATAATCTTTTAGAACCAGCTGCTCAAGGAAAACCTGTTTTTTTTGGTCCACATATGGATAATTTCAAAGAAACAACTGAATTGGTTTTACAACATCAAGCTGGGATACAAGTAAAAGATCAAGATGCTTTACAAGCAGAAATTCTTCATTATCTAGCAATGCCAGAAAAATTAAGAGTAATGGGAAAAAATGCGGAGCAAATGGTAGAGGAGAATAAAGGTGCTTCTTTAAGAAATGCTCAGATTATTCTGGAATACCTCAAAAAATCGCCTAAAACTACTCAGAAAACTTCTCCTTGGGAAGATTATCTTTTAGATATAGTTAGTGGTCGACGTCAAGGTATGCGAGAAAAATTAGTTTTACTTGCTTTAAGCTTTCTTTCCATTCTTTATCAAATAGGCATAGCTTCACGTTTGTGGTTTTATCAGATAGGACTTAAAAAGAGTTATAAATTACCTTGCTCTGTGATTAGCATTGGTAATATTACAGTAGGAGGAACAGGTAAAACTCCAACTACTCAAATGCTAGCTAAATTGTTACAAAAAGAAGGCTTAAAACCAGCTATTCTCAATAGAGGTTATCGGAGCAGTAAAAAAGGGGAAATGGCTGTAGTTTCTGATGGAAAAAAAATTTATCTTTCGCCGCAGGATGCAGGTGATGAAGCCTATATGTTAGCCAGTAGTTTGCCAGAAGTGCCCGTTTTAATCGGTAAAAATAGAGTGGCTACAGGTCAATATGCTTATGAAAAGTTTGCTGTTGATGTGCTTATTTTAGATGATGGTTATCAATATTGGAAATTAAAAAGAGACTTAAATGTTCTTTTAGTTGATGTGACTAATCCTTTCAGCAATAATAAGGTATTACCACGTGGTCTTTTACGTGAGCCTTTACAAAACTTAAGCAGAGCACATGTTTTTTTACTGAGCAAAGCTAATTATATGGAAGAAAAAGAGAAAGAAAAAGTACGTTCTGTTTTAAGAGAGAAAAACAAAGCAGCACCTATTTGGGAGATAGATTATCGACCTAGCTATTTACGTTCTTTTCATGGGACAGATACTAGTAGTGATTTTAATTTGCTGCAAGGGAAAAAAATTCTAGCTTTTTCTGGAATAAGCAATCCTTACTTTTTTGAGTGTATGCTAGAGCATTGTGGGATAAGTGAAATGGCTAATTTGCGTTTCCCAGATCACTATAACTATACTTTGGCAGATATGCAGGAAATAAGCAAGTTGTTTGCCAACAAAAAATTAGACTTAATAGTCACAACAGAAAAAGATGCTGTGAGCATTCCGAAGGAATGGCAAGCTGATTTACCTCTTTGGGTTTTAGGTATTGAGGTGAAGCCAGAAAAAATAGAGGAAAAAGAGTTGACCAAACTTATTTTAGATAAGCTAGGTCAGCAAAGGAGGAATTCAGATGCAAGTGGTGGGAATTATTCCGGCACGCTATCAATCAACTAGACTACCAGGTAAGCCCTTAGCTCTGATTGCTGGTCAACCGATGATCTGGCATGTTTATCAACAAGCAAAAAAGTCTCGTTATTTGCAAGATGTCTTGGTTGCTACTGATGACCAGCGTATTGCTGATACTGTACAAGCTTTTGGAGGTAAGGCTATTCTAACCTCTGCTGAGCATAGCACAGGTACTGATCGTTTAGCAGAAGTGGCTGAAAAATTGACTGCAGATCTAATTGTCAATATTCAAGGAGATGAGCCTTTGATTGAACCTGCAATGATTGATCAGGCTATTTTGCCTTTATTAGAGAATGAAGATTTAGTCATGTCTACCTTAAAAAAGAAGATAGACAATAAAGAAGAAATGCTGAGTCCTCATGTAGTTAAAGTAGTAACAGACTTAAAGAATAAAGCGCTTTATTTTTCCCGTTCTCTTTTACCTTATCCTAGACAAAAAACAGACTGTCCTGTTTACAAGCACATTGGACTTTATGTTTATAAAAGAGAATTTCTCATGGCTTTCAGTAAAATGACTCCTACTCCTTTAGAAAAAAGTGAATCTTTAGAGCAACTAAGAGCCTTAGAGAATGGTTATCAGATTTATGTAGCTGAAACAGATTATCAAACAATAGGTGTGGATACAAGAGATGATTTGGCTAAAGTAGCAGTTATACTGGAAAGGAGCAAAAACAATGCCTAAAGAAGTTAAAATAGGAGAGCTAACTCTAGGTGCTGGTCAACCATTGGCTTTGATTGCTGGTCCTTGTGTGATTGAGAGCAAAGAAATTTGTCAGGAAGTTGCTCAAACAGTGCAGGAGCTTACTGCTAAATTACAAATGCCTTATATTTTTAAAGCCTCTTTTGATAAAGCTAATCGTTCTTCTGTACATTCCCAAAGAGGTCCTGGTTTAGAATCAGGTTTACAAATCTTGCAAGAAATAAAAGAACAATTTAATTTACCTGTTGTTTCTGATATTCACACAGCAGAGCAGGCTAAAGAAGCAGCTCAAGTGCTGGATATTATCCAAATTCCTGCTTTTCTTTGCCGACAAACAGATTTGCTACTAGCAGCAGCCCAAACAGGGAAGGTTATCAATGTGAAAAAGGGACAGTTTATGGCACCTTGGGATATGAAAAATGTAGTAGCTAAGTTAGAAGAGGGTGGCTGTCAATCAATTATGCTGACAGAAAGAGGAGCGTCCTTTGGTTATAATAATTTGGTTGTCGATATGCGTTCTTTACCTATCATGCGAGAATTTGGTTATCCTGTGGTTTTTGATGCTACTCATGCAGTGCAATTACCTGGTGGAGCAGGAACTCATTCTGCAGGACAAAGCCAGTTTGTAGCAGGATTAAGTAGAGCAGCAGCAGCTATGGGTATTGATGTACTCTTTTTAGAAGTCCATCCAAATCCTACTCAAGCTCTTTGCGATGGTCCTAATATGGTCAGTCTTAGTCAATTGCCTGCCCTTTTAGAACAGCTCAAAGAAATAGACTATCTTGTGAAAAGCAGATAAGAGCTCAAGGGAGGATACAAAATGTATTTAGAAAAAGCGAGAGAATTATTTAGTATAGAAGTAGAAGCTATTCAGAAAATAGCAGATAAGCTTAACCAAGATTTTACTCAAGCAGTGGATACTATCCTGGATTGTCAAGGTAGAGTTGTAGTGACAGGTATGGGGAAATCAGGGTTAATAGGAAGAAAAATTTCTGCAACCTTGGCTAGCACAGGTACGCCATCCTTCTTTTTGCATCCGGCAGAAGGAATACATGGAGACTTAGGGATGGTCACAGGCGAAGATGTGGTAATTGCTATCTCTAATAGTGGGGAAACAGATGAAATCATCAATATCTTACCTACTCTTAAACGTTTAGGTGCTGTGATTATTTCTTTGACAGGCAAAAAAAATTCTACTTTAGCTAAGAACAGTGAGGTAGTCTTAGATATAGGAGTAGAAAGAGAAGCGTGTCCTTTAGGTCTTGCTCCTACAGCTAGTACAACTGCTACTTTAGCTATGGGGGATGCTTTGGCTATTGTTTTATTAGAAGCACGGCATTTTCAACCAGAGGATTTTGCTCTTTTTCATCCAGGTGGTTCTTTAGGCAGAAGATTGTTGCTTACTGTAGCAGATTTGATGCATAAAGAGCAAGAAAATCCTCTCATTGCAGCAGGGAAAAGTGTGAAAGAGGCCCTTTTTGTGATTACAGATAAAAAACTGGGTGCTGTTAATGTTATAGACCAAGAATATAGACTGGTGGGAATTCTGACTGATGGAGATTTACGTCGTCATCTAGAAAAAGATGAAAAGCTATTAGGAAAAAAAGTAGAAGAAGTAATGACTGCTCATCCTAAAACTATTTTACAGACTCGTTTGGCTGCCCAAGCTTTGAAATTGATGCAAGATAAAAGCATTACTGTCTTACCTGTGCTTGATGAAAAAGATAAATTAGTAGGCACTATTCATCTGCATGATCTGCTTAAAGCAGGCATTGTTTAGTGAGGTGAAATGATGGACTTACAAGAAAAAGCAAAAAAAATCAAGCTTTTTATTACTGATGTAGATGGAGTTTTGACTAATGGACAGATAGTGTTAGGCACAAGCAAGCAAGAATGGAAAGCATTTCATGCTCAAGATGGTTTAGGGATTGCTTTGGCGCAAAAAGCTGGCTTGACTATAGCTATTATTACAGGGCGTTATTCAGAGGCTGTTCAACAAAGAGGACAAGAACTGCAAATAAAGCATGTTTACCAAAAAATTAGCAATAAAAGAGAGACTTTAAATAATTTGCTAGAACAATTAAAGATTAAGCCTGAAGAAACTGCTTATATGGGAGATGACCTCAATGACCTACCAATTCTAGAGCAAGTTGGTTTAAAATTAGCACCAGCTAATGCTGTAGAGGAAGTAAGAGCAAGAGTTGATTATGTGGCTCAAAAAGCTGGGGGAGAAGGTGCTGTGAGAGAAGCATTAGTGCTTATTTTAAAAGCACAAGATAAATGGCATAATTTAGTAGAAAATTATTCTCAAGTTCCAGGAGAGGACGTGAATCAGTGAAAAGAAAAGGATTTTATTGGCTTTTAACGCTGATTCTTACTAGTCTTTTGCTTGTTTGGGTTTTTCATACTCCTTCAACAGAGAAATCAAGTAAAAAAAATATGGTCAAGGAGCAAAAAGCTGATTTGGAGTTTAGTCAAAGCAAATTGACAGAATGGGTAGATAAACAAATCAATTGGGAACTACTATCCCAACATTTAGAAATGAACAAAGAAAAAAATATAATTACCTTAAAAAAATGTTCAGCTGCTTTTTATAAAAATAAGCAAAAAACTCTCACTATGCAAAGTGAAAAAGGAGTTTATCATTTAGATAGTAAAAATATAGTTTTAGAAGGTCATGTCCTTGTACAATCTACACAAGGACAGGTGTTACGAGTAGAAAAAATCCAGCTACAATCAGCTGAAAAAAAAATTGTCGGTCAAGGAGCTGTGTTTTTCAGACAAGGAAATACTATTATTACTGGCAATAGCTTTCAGTCAGATTTAGCAATGGATAACATAGAAATATTAGGCAATGTCAAAGTTACTATGGGAGGAAAATAAGATGTTAAAAAGCAAGAGTATCCTTTTACTGTCTTTCTTATTTTTATTCTTATTTGCTTTTTCTGCTGGGGCAGACGAGAAAACAGAATTAACAGCTGATAAGATAATTATTAAGAGTCAAGAGAATACACTGTCAGCTTCGGGACAAGTACTGATGAAAAAAGGAAGCTGGACTTTAAAAAGTGAGCAAGTCTTTTATAATAAGGCAACAGGTGAATTTACTGCTACTGGAGGAGTAAACATTAAAGATCCTACTCGCTCTTTAACTAGCAATAGTGTTAAAGGAAATATTAGTAAAAAACAGACAACTGCTCAAGGCAATGTTCTCTTGCAACAAAAAGGAACAACCTTACGAGCAGAGAATATCTTCTTGGATGATCAAAAAAAGTATGCTCAAGCTACAGGTTCACCACAAGCTGTTAGTGTTGGCAACACTTTAACTGCAGATTTATTGGAAGCTTTTTTTCAAGAAGACAGGCTGGTAGCCACTGGACAAGTAAAAATCAATGGTCCACAAGGATGGGGAACTGCTCAGAAGGCTGTTTATTGGTCTAAAGAAGAAAAAGCTCTTTTAACAGGTAATGCTCAAGTGAATAATAAAGGCAATTTATTGACTGGCCCGCAAATAACTATGTATTTAGGTCAAAAAGGCAGTCAAAATGTCCAAACAGAAGGGCGTAGTCGCCTGGTGATTACTCAATAAGAAGAGGGTGGAACAATGCTGCTCAAAGCTTGTGAATTGGCTAAAAATTATCTTGGTAGAAATGTAGTAGATGGAGTAAATTTAGAAGTAGCACAAGGAGAAATAGTTGGCTTACTTGGACCAAATGGGGCAGGTAAGACAACTACCTTTTATATGATAGTTGGTTTAGAGAAACCCACAACAGGAAAAATTTTTTTAGCAGAGAATGAAATAACTTCTCTAGCTATGCATCAAAGAGCCAAAAAAGGGATTAGTTATTTAGCTCAAGAAGCCTCTATTTTTCAGAAACTAACAGTAGAAGAAAATATCTTAGCTATTTTAGAAATGCTGCCACTTTCTTTAGCAGAGAGAAAGCAGAAAACAGAAACGCTTCTACAAGAATTTCATGTTGACCATCTAGCCAAGCAAAAAGGATCTATGCTCTCAGGTGGAGAAAGAAGAAGAGTAGAGATTGCTCGTGCTTTAGCTATTGATCCTGCGTTCATTCTCTTGGATGAACCTTTTGCTGGAGTTGATCCTATTTCTGTTTTAGAGATTCAAGATATTGTGCGCCAGCTTAAAGAAAGAGGTCTAGGGGTTTTGATTACAGATCATAATGTCAGAGAAACTCTGGCTATTATTGACAGAGCTTATTTGCTACATCAAGGAAAAATACTGCTGGCTGGCAATAGTCAAGAGATTACTGACAGTGAACTGGCCAAAAAATTCTATTTAGGCGAGAGCTTTACTTTGTGAGGTAAAAAATGAAAATATTAGATCGTTATATTTTAAAAGAACTTCTAGCACCTTTTATTTTTGGGGTTTTAGCTTTTTCCAGTATTTTTGTAGGTACTGATGTGCTTTTTCGCTTAACTCGCTATTACACGCAAAATGGTGTTTCTTTATTAGTGATTACCCAACTTTTTTTCTTGAGTCTACCTGGAATCATTGTACTAACTTTTCCTATGTCCATGCTTTTAGCTTCGCTCTTAGCCTTTGGTCGTCTTTCGGGCAATAGTGAAATAGTAGCAATGAAAGCTGGGGGAGTGAACTTTTATCGTTTGATAACACCTGTTTTAATTCTAGCTTTTTTGGTTAGTTGTGCAACCTTTCTCCTCAATGAAAGTGTTGTTCCTCTTTCTAAACATCTTTACCAGGTGATTGTGAAAACTCAGGTGGAAAAGGAAAAAATGCCTAAGAGTCAGGAAAATGTAGTCATTCGCAATATGGAAAACAATAAACTAAAAAGGCTTTTTTATGCTTATGAATATAATGGAGAAACAAAAGCCTTAAACAAAGTGACTATGCAAGAGTTTGATGAACAAGCCAGAGTAGAAAGAGTTATGACAGCGAAAAAGGCTGTTTGGGAAGAAAATAGCTGGTATTTTTATGAGGGAACCATCTATTATTTGACCAAAGATGGTCAAGTAAGCTATACTATGCAATTTGCTAAAGAAAAGATGAATCTACCAACTAATCCTCAAGAAGTATTAGCGCAACAAAAAGATGCTGAGGAAATGAATTTTAAAGAACTAAAAGAGCAAATTAATTTTTTACAAGCACAAAAACAAGATACCAAGGAAATGTTAGTAGAATATCATAGAAGATTTGCTATTCCGTTGGCTAGCTTTGTGTTTACTCTCATTGGTGCTCCTTTAGGCTTAAAACCACAACGCTCTGGTTCTTCCATTGGATTAGGTCTTAGTATTATTATTATCTTCATTTATTATATAATTATGACAGTCAGTGGAGCTTTAGGTGAAGGTGGGGCCATAGCACCCATTTTAAGTGCTTGGTTGCCTAACTTGTTTTTAGGCTTGAGTGGACTTTATCTTTTAAAACGAGCTGCTAGATAGCAAAGGTGGTGAAAAAATGTTTGGTTTAATTTTGATTTTGCTTTTAGCGATTATGGGTGGTGCCATAGCCTATATTGGTGATAAGCTAGGCACTAAAATAGGAAAAAAAAGATTGACAGTTTTTGGTTTGCGCCCTAAGCATACTTCTATTTTGATTACTATTATCACAGGAGTATGTATTACAGCCTGTACTATTCTTCTTTTAGCTGCTGTTTCTAGAGATGTGCGGACCTCACTTTTTGGGATGCAGGCTTTACAAAAAAAATTAGTAACTCTTTCTGCTGCTGTAGAAGAAAAAACTAATCTTTTAGGGGAAACACAAAAAGAACTAGAAAAGAAAAGTTTTTCTTTGGGTAAACTTTCCAAGCAGGTAAAGAGCAAAGCTGAGCAATTGGCTAAAGTAGAAACAGAATTAAAAAAGGTTGTTGTGCAAAGAGATAGACAAGCTAAAGAAATAGCTTTGCTTTCCCAACAATATCAAGAAATCAATCGTAAATTATCTTTAGCTCAAGTTGATATCAATCAATTACAAAAAACTAAAAATCAATTGCAAGAAAAAATAGCTGGATTAGAAAAAACTAAAGAAGCACTCAATCAAGAAGTAGCTCAAAGAGAGGAATTAGCTAGAAGATTACGTTTAGGCTTGGAAATAGTGAGAGAAGGTAATATAGCTTTAAGAGCTAACGAAGAATTAGCGACTCAGGTTATTGCTGGTGGTCAATCTGCTAAACAGATTCAATTGGAAATGCAAAAGCTCTTGATACAAGCTAATCAAACAGCTGTGCAAAAAGGAGCTCAACCACTAGGAAAAGGGGAAGGACCTTTATGGCTTTCTGCTCAGGAACTACAAAAAGTGATGGAAATTTTAGTACGTACCAAAAAGGAAATGGTAGTGAAACTAGTTTCCTCTTCTAATACTGTTTTTAATGAACCAGTGCTAGCCAAATTTGAACTTTTTGAAAATAAAAAGGCTTTCACTAAAAATGAAGTTGTTTGGCAGGAACAAATAGATGGAACTAAGTCTGCCAAAGAGATAGAAAACCAACTTTTAAGTATGCTGAAAAAGGTTAATCAAGTGGCTTTAAAAAGAGGAATGCTGCCTGATAACATTACTGGAACAATAGGCAGTGTACCAGCTTTGGATATTTATAATACTGTGAAAAAGATTAAAGATGCACAAAAACAAGTAGCTGTGCAGATAATTGCTACAGAAGACGTTAGTATTTCTGATGTTTTGCTAGTTAAATTAGAGGTGAAAAAATGAAAATCTTAGCTATAGACCCAGGCAAAGACAAATGTGGTATAGCTGTGATGGAAAAGGAGAGCGTATTGCTGAAAAAGCTGCTCTCTCCTGAGCAGTTTTTTGCCATACTCAATAAGCTTTTAATAGATTACCAAATAGAGAAGATAATTTTAGGAGATAGGACTTTTTCTCAACAATTTAAAAGAAAAATAGAAGAACAAACTAAAAAAAGTTATCCTCTTATTTTAGTTGATGAACATCTTTCCACCCAAGAAGCACGCTTCCGTTATTTTCAAGAAAATCCCCCTAGGGGATGGAAAAGGTGTTTACCAATCACTTTGCAAACACCATCTCAACCTTATGATCATTATGTGGC
>Ga0079100_1022488_pt1 | contig 16434 bp, 18 predicted proteins | sample ADurb_H2B_03_Slu_FD_74560 | JGI IMG/M metagenome (GOLD analysis project Ga0079100, IMG submission 74560) | Active sludge microbial communities from Illinois, USA, of municipal wastewater-treating anaerobic digesters - ADurb_H2B_03_SludgeMetaT... | ecosystem: Engineered > Bioreactor > Anaerobic >...
GGGGGAGACTATTGCTAGGAGAGAGAGAGAAGCAAAGACGAACTTGGGGAATGCTTTGCCACTTAACTGCGTTGGTAGCTTTGTTAGGAATACCTTTTGGAAATATTTTGGGACCTTTGGTTGTCTGGCTAGTTAAAAGAAATGATGACCATTTTATAGATGAACAGGGAAAAGAGTCTCTTAATTTTCAAATCTCCATGACTATTTATTTTGCTTTGGCTGGAGTCTTGGCCTTAATCTTGATTGGAATAGTTGTGATGGTAGGATTAATTATTGCTAATGTAATTCTAGTTATTCTAGCTTCTGTCAAGGCTAGTAATGGGGAGCCTTACCAATACCCCTTAACCATTAGATTTATTTCTTAAGAATAATAGCGATAGTTATCCAAAAAGATGTATTTTTATACGTTTTCCTAAGAAGGACAATTGTCTTTTGTATATTTTTAGTCTATAATGTACAAAGTGCTTGATAGGACTTGCCAGAAGACAAGTTTAAGGCTATAATAGAAAGATATATAAGCATTGTGGTGAATAATGACTCAGGTTCTGGGTAATTCCTTACCTTAATCTGAGTTTTTCCTTATAGGGAGGAGAATTCAATTTTATGGAAAATAAGGAAGACAAAGGGGGAGAATGATGAAGAGACTTATTAAAGTTACTGATACAACTCTACGAGACGGGCATCAGTCTTTATGGGCCACTAGAATGCGTACCGATGACATGCTGCCTATCGTAGAAAAGTTGAATCAGGTGGGCTATCATTCCTTAGAAGTATGGGGTGGAGCGACTTTTGACGTATGTATGAGATTTTTGGATGATGATCCTTGGGAAAGATTGCGTTTATTAAAAAAGCATGCTCCTGATACTCCGCTGCAGATGTTGTTAAGGGGGCAGAATTTAGTTGGTTATCGCCATTATCCTGATGATATTGTAGAAAAGTTTGTAGCTAAATCCATTGAGAATGGTATAGACATCATGAGAATGTTTGATGCCCTCAATGATTTAAGAAATCTGGAATTCTCCATGAAGATAGCTAAACGGGAAGGTTGCCATGTGCAGGCTGCCTTTGTTTATACTATTAGCCCCGTGGCTACTATGGATTACTACATCAATCTAGCAGTACAACTAGAACAGATGGGAGCAGATTCTATTTGTATTAAAGATATGGCTGGCTTGCTTACGCCTTATAATGCTTATGAATTGGTTACTCGCTTGAAAAAGACAGTTCAGCTTCCTATTCAGCTACATACTCATTATATAGGCGGTTTGGCAACTATGACCTATTTAAAAGCTATTGAAGCAGGAGTAGATGTGATTGATACAGCCTCTGCACCTCTAGCCTTTGGAGCATCTCAGCCACCAATAGAGACTATCACTATGGCTTTAGAGAATTCAGGTTATGAGACTGGCTTGGATTTGCACGATTTATTCCAAATAGCTAATTATTTTGATGAAATCAGGGATAAATGGGGCTTTGATCGAGGTGTAACCAGAATTAGAGATATGAGAGTCTTTGAACATCAAGTTCCTGGAGGCATGATTTCTAACTTAGTCTCTCAGTTAGAGCAGCAGAAAGCTCTCCATAAAATCCATGAAGTTTTGGAAGAAATTCCACGAGTAAGAAAAGAGTTAGGGTATCCTCCATTAGTGACACCTACCAGTCAAATTGTAGGTACTCAAGCTGTATTTAATGTCTTATTAGGGAAAAGATATAAAGTAATACCGGGAGAAGTAAAGAACTATGTCAAGGGTTTATATGGAGCACCTCCTGCGCCTATCGACCCGGAAATCCAAAAAATCACTATTGGAGAGACCCAGTCTCATACTTGTCGACCGGGAGATTTGTTAGACCCTGAATGGGAGAAAATGAAAAATGAGGCAGCGCCTTATAATGACAATGATGAAGATGTTCTTTCTTATGCTCTATTCCCTCAAGTAGCCAGAGAGTTTTTTGAGAGAAGAAAGAACAAGACTCCACTAATTACTAAAACAGAAGAAATAAAGGAGGAAGGAAATATGAATGTTAAAGAAATAAAAGAACTAATCAAAATGCTAGATGAAACAGAGATTACTGAACTGAATTTAGAAAGTGACGGAGTAAAGATTGTAATTAAAAAAGGTGGCGTAACTCCAACTCCTGCTCCGCTAGCAACTGCTGCTCCTGCCCCTATTGCTGCTCCTGAAGCACCAAAGGTAGCAGAGACTGCTAAAAAAGAAGAGAGAGTGATCGATAACGAGAATGTTCACACTGTAGTTGCTCCTATGGTAGGAACTTTCTATGCAGCTCCAGCTCCTGATGCTGGTCCATATGTAGAAGTAGGCTCAGTAGTAGATAAAACTACAGTTCTTTGTATTATTGAAGCAATGAAACTGATGAACGAAATAGAAGCGGAGATCGATGGCAAGGTAGTGGATATTTTAGTAAAGAATGGTGAACCTGTAGAATATGGCCAGCCATTATTCCTAATTGAAAAAGCTTAAAAATGCTTAATAAGCCGAGGGTGGTGGAAAAATTGTTTAAAAAGATATTGATCGCTAATCGAGGGGAAATTGCTCTAAGAATTATTCGCGCTTGCAAAGAATTGGATATAGCTACTGTTGCTGTCTATTCCGAGGCTGATAAAAACTCTCTTCATGTCAAATATGCCGATGAAGCCTTTTGTATTGGTCCTGCACCTACCAATAAAAGCTATCTGAATATACCAAACATTATCAGTGCGGCTTTAGTCTCCGGGGTAGACGCCATCCATCCTGGTTATGGTTTTTTGGCAGAGAATGCTTACTTTGCAGAAATTTGCGAAACCCATGAGATTAAGTTTATTGGGCCTACTCCTCTCACTATTGAGAAGATGGGGGATAAGGCAGTAGCTAGGGATACTGTGAAAGCGGTAGGAGTTCCTATTGTACCAGGTGTAGAAGGAACTATTAACAGTGATGAACAAGCTTTAGCTGTAGCTAAAGAAATTGGCTACCCAGTAATTATTAAGGCTTCTGCTGGCGGTGGCGGCAGAGGAATGCGGGTGGCTCAGAATAACCAAGATCTGCTGAAGGAATGGAAAGCTGCCCAAAGGGAAGCTGAGGCTGCTTTTGGAAATGGAGAGGTTTATATCGAAAAATATATTGAAGAGCCTCGTCATATTGAGTTCCAAATCTTAGCCGACAGCCATGGCACTGTAGTGCATTTAGGGGAAAGGGACTGTTCTATCCAGAGAAGACACCAAAAAGTCATTGAAGAATCTCCTTCCGTAGCCCTTACTCCTGAATTGCGGGAAAAAATGGGTCAGGCTGCTGTTAATGCAGCTAAGTCAGTTAACTACAACAGTGCCGGGACGGTAGAGTTTTTATTAGATAAATATGGTAACTTCTATTTCATTGAGATGAATACTCGAATTCAGGTAGAGCATCCGGTAACAGAAATGGTTACTGGATTGGATCTAATCAAGGAACAGATTCGGGTAGCGGCTGGGGAAGAATTAGGTTATACTCAGAAAGACATCCAGATTGAAGGCTGGGCTATTGAGTGTCGGATTAATGCTGAGGACCCGGCTAAGAATTTTATGCCTTCTCCGGGACAAATCACAGTTTATGAAGCTCCTGGGGGGCCTGGAATTAGAATTGACAGTATTGTTTACCCCGGTTATACCATTACTCCTTACTATGACTCCATGGTGGCCAAGATTATTGCTTGGGGTAAAGATCGGGAAGAAGCCATCAAGCGTATGTTAAGGGCTCTAGATGAATACAATATTGAAGGTGTGAAAACCACTATTCCTTTCCAAAAGAAAGTCTTGAACAATGCCTTTTTTAGAAAAGGCGAGTTTTATACTAACTTCATCCAACGTCGCATTCTAGGCCATGAATAAAGCCTTGGTATAGGTTGAAATTTATGGTATAATATTAACTAAGACAGCTAATATTATGAGGGGGGTGTCAGAATGGAACAATTAACACGGGTGGAAGGTGGTTCTTTGGGCACACTAAGAATAGCTAATGAAGTTGTGGCAGTTATTGCTGGATTAGCAGCCACTGAAGTTTCAGGAGTAGCTGGCATGAGTGGTGGTGTTGTTGGCGGTATTGCTGAAATTTTAGGCAGAAAGAACCTCTCTAAAGGTGTCAAAGTAGAAGTCGGAGAAAAAGAAGCTGCCGTAGATTTATACTTAATAGTAGAATACGGTTCATATATTCCGCAGGTAGCAGAAAATGTTCAAGAGAATGTTAAAAAATCCATTGAAAATATGACTGGCTTATCGGTAGTAGAGGTAAATGTCTATGTGCAAGGCGTACGCTTCCATCATGAAGAGAAGGAAGATGAAACAAGAGTAAGTTAATACTAGTAGTACACTTTCTATGGAGAGGAGAGGGCTAGAGTGAAGGCTTTAGATCGAATAGTTTTTTTTCTAGCAGCAATAGGGTTATTGTTTTTTTCCTGCCTGCTAATCTTATTTGCTCTGAATTTAATGCCTTGGTCCGCTGTTACTAATGCTGTAGGAATTTTCTATGGATTGGTAGCTGGCAGGGAAGAGCTAGGAGTAATTGGCTTACTGCTCTTTTTAGCTGGGGTAAGACTAGGTCAGTTAAGTCTTGGGCAAAAAGACAAAAAAGGTATCGTGGTGCAGGAAACTTCTTTAGGGAAAGTAAAAGTATCTTTGACAGCAGTGGAGAATTTGGTAAGAAAGCTTTTAAATCCTCTTTCGGAAATCAGAGAAGTCAAACCTTCAATTCGGGGAGCAAGAGGGAAAACGTCCATTACCTTACGAATAGCCATTATTCCAGAGACTAATTTACCTCAGCTGACTGAACGAATTCAGACTCTAGTTAAGGAAGAGGTCTGGGATATCTTGGGTATTGAGATTTCGGAAGTCAAGGTACTAGTGGATAATATGGCAGCTCAAACCGGCAGAGTCGAATAGAAAGAGAGGGAAAGACCATGTTACAAGAGATATTGTTGTATCTACAACAATATAAGGGAAGAATAATAGGGATAGTTTTGGGGCTAATAATAGGCTGGATGATTTTACATTATGGCTGGCTAGCCACAATCTTCTGGGTAATTTGTATCACTCTTGGATACATGGTGGGTAAGCGAATTGATGATAATGATGGTTGGCAAGACATTCTGGAAAGAATTTTTCCGGGCGGTAAATAGAACTTGATCATAAGGAAGGGAGATAGATAGTGAGACGTAGATTAGCCAGAGAAATGGTATTAAAGGTATTATTTCAATTGGATTTAGGAAAGACTGACTTAGATATAGCGCTAGAAAATGTTCTGGAAGAAGAAGAAAGTTGCCGAGTGAAGGATTTTGTCAGATCCTTAGTTAAAGGAACAATAGATAGTTTACCTAAAATTGATGAAGTAATTAATAGATTTGCCCATGAATGGACGGTAGATAGGATGGCGGCAGTAGACCGAAATCTGCTCCGTTTAGCTGTCTATGAAATAATGTTCCTGGATGATATTCCTTCTGCTGTTTCGATTAATGAAGCAGTAGAATTGGCTAAAGTTTATGGAACAGAGGAATCGTCTAAGTTTATTAACGGAATATTAGGCAACATAGTTCGTAGTGTTTTAACTTAAGGTTTTAGACGGCTGCTCTGGGGGTGGAAAATTTGCGGCAAGATTTGGAATACTTTCTGGGGATAGATACCAGTTGTTATACGACATCTGTAGCATTAATGGATAGAGAGAGAAAGCTAGTATGGGAGAAACGGATCGTTCTAGATGTGCCTCTGGGACAAAGGGGCCTTGCTCAGTCGGAAGGGGTATTTAAGCATATTGCTAACCTACCCATTCTCTTTAGGGAAATAGGAGAACTTTTACCAAAGAAAAAAATAGCGGGAGTGGCAGTTAGCACCAGACCTAGACCCCTGGCTGATTCTTATTTGCCTGTTTTCCGGGTGGGAGAGAGCCAAGGTCGGTCTTTAGCTGCTATATTGGGATGTCCTTTCGTAGAGGTTAGTCATCAAGAAGGGCATCTAATGGCTGGGTTCTGGTCTGCCGGAGTGGAGTTATCCCCTCCTTTTCTAGCAGTTCATCTTTCCGGTGGTACTACTGATTTATTATTGGTTAAAGAGAAAGAAAAGGAAGACTTCTTCTTTGAAATAGATGTTTTAGGCAGCAGTTTAGATTTGCATGCAGGTCAGCTAGTGGATAGGATAGGGGTAGCCTTAGGCTTGCCTTTTCCTGCTGGCAAAGATCTAGAAGTATTAGCAAGGCAAGGAGTAATGGGTAAGGAATTTCTGCCTTCTGTTATCCGAGGTTATAATATCAGCCTTTCCGGAGCTGAAACTAAGGCTCTCAGGCTTATCTCCTCAGGAGCTCAGAAGGAAGACATAGCTTTGGCTATTATACAGTGCTTAGCTAATTCTTTAGAAAAGATTATTCGCAAAGCTGTAGAAGAATATCAGATTTTTCATATCCTCTTAGTGGGAGGAGTAGCTTCAAATCAATATCTGCGGGAGCGGCTTAAGAAGCGGTTGGAACATCGGGCAGTGGGAGCCAAGCTTTATTTTGCCGAACCGCAGTTTAGCAGTGATAACGCTGTAGGAACAGCTCTTTTAGGAATTAAAGCACTAATCAAAGCCGATTAACAGATTATGCACCTTTTTTACTTTTTTCTCATATACTGGCATAAGTATATTCAGGAGAAAAGTAGAGGGGGTGGCTGGAATGTTAAAAGCTAGTATTGGTGGGCTGGTTGGCTTAGGAATAGGCTGCTATATTCCTCCGGGAAGTATTTTTTGGGGTATTGTAGGAGCAATATCTGGCTACTTACTGCATAGATATTCAACTCTTTAAGAAAAAAACTGATGCCGAGCGGGAAAGCTCGGTATTTTTTCTGTAGATAGGAAGGAAAGATTAGGCAGAGCAAGAATACTATATATGGATGAAAAATCATTGTGAGGAGCTATCTAAATGGGGTTAAATATTTATACCGTTGGAGAAATAACTCGCTATCTAAAAGAGAAGATAGATTGGGACCCTCTGCTGCAAAATACAGCTGTTCGTGGAGAAATATCTAACTTTGTTCACCATAGTTCTGGTCATATGTATTTTACCCTCAAAGATAGCAGTAGCAGGCTAAAATGTGTAATGTTTAAAAGCAAGAATTTCTCCCTAGCTTTTGACTTACATAATGGTTTAAAGATTATTGCTTTAGGTCGCCTAGCTATTTTTGAAAGAGATGGTCAATATCAGCTTTATGTAGAAGATGTACAGCCAGAAGGCATGGGAGCTCTGCATTTAGCTTTTTTACAACTGAAGGAAAAATTGGAGCAAGAAGGACTATTTGCTCTAGAAAATAAAAAGAGTATTCCTCGAGTACCTAAGGGGATTGGGGTAATCACATCTCCTACTGGTGCTGCTCTACGGGATATTATTACAGTGATTAGACGAAGATTTCCTGGTGCCTTAATCTTAATAATTCCTGCTCTAGTCCAAGGAACTGAAGCTGTTCCCAGCTTGGTTGAGGCTCTTAGGAAAGCAGAAGATCTAAAAGAGAAAATAGAAGTGTTGATTATTGGGAGGGGAGGAGGCTCTTTGGAGGAGCTTTGGGCTTTTAACGAGGAACTGCTAGCCCGGGCTATTTATGCTTGCTCCATCCCGATAGTCTCAGCAGTAGGACATGAAACAGATTTTACCATTGCCGACTTTGTAGCAGACCAGAGAGCTCCTACGCCTTCGGCAGCAGCAGAAATAGTAGCTCCTGAAAGTCGGGAATTAACCAAGTATTTACGACAATTGGAAAATCGCTTAATCCAGCAAGTAAGAAGGAAATTGGAGCTTCATAAATGGCAGCTTGCTAGCCTTAGACAACGACCGGTCTTAATGAAACCAGAACATTTATTAGATAATCGTAAGCAGACTGTTGATTTTCTAAGGCAAAAGCTACTGCAGTGCACTAAGGAGAATCTTAGGGGCAAGAAAGAAAAGCTCAATCTTCTCATCGAGAAGCTCAGCGACCTTAACCCTTTGGCAGTCTTGCAAAGGGGCTATGTAGTCTGTCGAAAGCAGAAAGGGAAAAAACTATTGAAAAGTGTAAAAGGGTTAAAAGTAGGGGATAAACTAACTATAACCATGTCTAATGGTGAAATAGATTGTCTAGTGGAAAAAATCAGGGAGGGATAACAGTTGGAGAAACTGACATTTGAAGAAGCGATGGCAGCTTTAGAAGAAATTGTGGATAATTTAGAGAAGGAACAATTGTCCTTAAATGATTCTTTAGCTATTTTTGAAAAGGGAATTTCCTTGTCCAGGATTTGTCTAGCTAAGTTGGAAGAAGCGGAAGAGAAAATACATATCTTATTAGAGCAGAATGGGGAAATGACCATTCAACCTTTTCATTGGGGAGAGGAAGGAGAATAAGGACAGTGAAATTAGCTGATTATCTGCAGATTAAGGCTTTAGAAATAGAAAAAGCTCTAGACGGATATCTGAACCAAGAGAGTCAATTTCCTGCTGTTATTCATCAGTCTATGCGCTATAGCATTTACGCCGGAGGAAAGCGGTTACGTCCCATTCTGGCCTTGGCAGCTACGGAAGCTTTAGGAGGGGACATTTCTAAGTCGATGCCGGTAGCCTGTGCTTTAGAAATGATTCATACTTACTCTTTAATTCATGATGATTTACCGGGAATGGATAATGATGATTATCGGCGTGGGAAATTAACCAACCATAAGGTTTATGGCGAGGGTATTGCTATTTTAGCGGGCTGTGCTTTACTTACCCAGGCTTTTCAATTAATTGCTTCAGAATGCAGAAAGCAAGGCGTAAAACCGGAGATTGTCCTCCAAGTTATTGGAGAGATTTCCGAAGCAGCTGGAGTAGAGGGAATGATTGGCGGTCAAGTAGTGGACTTGCAATCAGAAGGAAAAGTCATCTCCCTGGAGACTTTAGAATATATTCATCAACATAAAACCGGAGCACTTCTGCGTTGCTCTCTAAGAGTGGGAGCTATGATAGGAGGCGCTTCGACAGAACAATTAGCTTGCTTAACTACTTATGCTGAAAAAATTGGCTTAGCTTTTCAAATCATCGATGATATTTTAGATTTAGTGGGAGATGAGAAGAAGTTGGGCAAAAAGGTTGGTAGTGATTTAGCTAAGGAGAAAGCCACTTATCCTGCTTTCTATGGTTTAGAGAAATCTAAAGAAATGGCAGAAAGGTTAGTAGCAGAGGCCAAGGAAGAATTAGCGTTTTTAGGGGAGAAGGGACAGATTCTATCTCAACTGGCAGATTATTTTATAAGTAGAGATTTTTAAAAGGAGGCTAAGTTTTGTTTACAACAGGATGGCTTTTGTTTAATAATAAAGTTTTAACTATTTCTTTATTATCTTGGTTGGCAGCTCAAACCTTAAAAGTTATCATATCTATTGTCCAAAATGGAAAACTAGACTATCATCGTTTTATTGGAGCAGGAGGCATGCCTAGTTCTCATTCAGCTTTAGCAGTAGGCTTAGCCACTGCCATTGGTATAGAACATGGTTGGGACTCCACTATTTTCGCCTTAGCCACGGTTGTAGCACTGATTATCATGTATGATGCAGCTAGTTTGAGGAGAGCAGCAGGACAGCAGGCAGAGGTTTTAAATAAAATGTTGGATGAACTTTTCCATGATGGTCGAATTAGAGAGGAACGCCTCAAAGAATTATTGGGGCATAGCCCAGTAGAAGTTCTAGCAGGAGCTCTTTTGGGAATCGTAATGGCTTTTTGGCTAAAATAGTTGCAATACAAAATATTTATGATATAATATAATGGTTTATCAGTAGGTGATGCAGTATTCTAGTCAATATTTCTATCCACGAAGACGGGCCTAAAAATCCGTTAAGGGCATATCGATGAAGTTCCTGGTGCTGGCTGCTGACGCCCAGTTGGGGGCTGGTACTGGGGGTTAAGGGAAGAGGGCAACCTACAAAGGCATGTAGGCGTGGTCCCTGTTCCCGTGGAGGCCCAAGTGCGTGGCTTGGGGAGAAATCACCGGTTATGGCTTGGGATTAAACCTGCATTCGGTGCCAAAAGCTGGGTGCAGTGTAGCCTGCCTTGAGTGATATAGGGGGATTGTCATTTATCTACTATACATGAAACCTATGTTGCAAAAGAGGATAGTGAATAGCAAATGTTGTTGAGGAAAACTCCTAGGCTGTCTGACCTGACGAGGTTGGGGTATATTAGGGATTAAAGTGTGGACTAAGTGGTAGTCTAGCCCTGCATTTGGCGACAATGCAGAGCAGCCATAAAGGGAAACCGCCAGACTGGCGACAGTCTGGAGTGCTGCTGAGGGAAAACCTGCTGGACCTAAGCCGCAATATTTACCTAATATGCTATCACTTACTCAAATTCAAATAGTTCATTGCTGAAGAATTTTTGGGGTGAAAAATTTGCATAATAAAAGTAGCTATTGGCAGCAGGGAATAAAAATGACCATGGTCGGGTTTGCGATTGCTATTGCCATGAGTCTGACTACTGAGACATTAACTAAACAGGTTAATATGATCTTGGCCCTGATTATTTTAGCGGCCATTATTTTTATAGGAATAATTTTTGATATGATAGGAACAGCAGTAACCGCTGCTAAAGAACCACCTTTTCATGCCATGTGTACGAAAAGGATACCTGGTGCCAGGCAATCTATTAAACTAATTCGTCAAGCTGATAAAGTAGCTAACTTCTGCAATGACATAGTGGGTGATATCGCTAATACCGTGGGGGGAGCTGCCGGAGCTACCATTGTCATCAGGCTCCTGAGCGTCTATCCTCAAGGTGAATATATTTTCGGAATAGTAATGACCTCCTTGATTGCTGCCGTGACCATTGGGGGGAAGGCAGTAGGCAAAAGTATTGCCTTAAAGAACTGGTTAAAGATTATCCATGGAGTAGGAAGAATTATCTATTGGTTGGAAATTCGGATGTGTTTAACTCTACTGGATGGGAAAAAGAACGGCAGAAAGTGAGTGTAATAAATGACAAGGGTACTCCAGAAAATTAGTGGACCAGATGATTTACGGAAGCTTTCCGAGAAGGAAATACTGAAGCTGACTAAAGAAATTAGAAACCTACTGATAGAAACGGTAGCTAGTAATGGTGGACATCTAGCACCTAATCTGGGAGTAGTAGAATTGACATTAGCTTTACATATGGTTTTTCACAGCCCGGAAGATAAAATTGTCTGGGATGTAGGTCATCAAAGTTATGTACATAAACTTCTAACTGGACGTCAAGAGTATTTTGGCACTATTCGGCAATACCAGGGGATTAGTGGTTTTCCTAAAAGAGCAGAGAGTGTTCATGATGTTTTTGATACTGGGCATAGCAGTACATCTATTTCTGCTGCTTTAGGACTGGCTAAAGCCAGAGATATTCAAGGCAGAAGGAATAAAGTAGTTGCTGTCATTGGCGATGGTTCCCTTACTGGTGGACTAGCCTTGGAAGGTCTTAATCAAGCGGGTCATTTAGGCACAGACTTGGTAGTAGTACTTAATGATAACGAGATGTCCATTGCCCATAACGTAGGAGCTATTTCCGCTTATTTAAGTAAAATTAGAGTGGACCCAACTTATTTCCGAGTGAAAAAAGATATAGAATTTTTACTCTCTAAAGTTCCTGCTATCGGTGGTGCTATGGTTAAAGTAGCGGAAAGAGTTAAAGACAGTCTCAAGTATCTTCTAGTTTCTGGTATGCTTTTTGAAGAATTAGGTTTTACTTATCTAGGCCCTATAGACGGGCATAATCTAAGTCTACTAAAAACTACCTTGGAAAATACTAAGAAAATAAAGGGACCTATTCTAGTCCACGTAATTACCAAAAAGGGAAAAGGTTACCGACCTGCTGAAGAGAACCCTGATAAATTCCATGGAATAGGACCTTTCCAAATAGAAACAGGACAACCTGTAGAGAATAACGATAAGCCTACTTATACGCAGATCTTTGGTAAAGCTCTAGTTAGGCTGGCCAAGGAACAAGAGAATATTCTAGCCATTACTGCTGCTATGCCTGACGGTACAGGTTTAAAAGAATTTTCCAGACAGTTTTCTTCCCGCTTCTTTGATGTAGGAATAGCGGAGCAGCATGCAGTGACTTTTGCTGCAGGCCTAGCCACCCAAGGTTTCAAACCAGTGGTGGCCATCTATTCTAGTTTTCTTCAGAGAGCCTATGATCAAATCCTTCATGATGTTGCTTTACAGAAATTAGGGGTAGTTTTAGCCATTGATCGAGCCGGTTTGGTAGGCGAGGATGGACCTACCCATCATGGTCTTTTCGATTTTGCGTATCTACGTCATATTCCTGAACTGGTAATCATGGCTCCTAAGGATGAGAATGAACTTCAATTTATGCTGAAGACAGCTGTCAGTTATCCTGGCGTAGTTGCTTTACGTTACCCTAGAGGCAAAGGACTGGGGGTAGATTTAGTAGACAAATGGGACAATTTGGAAATAGGAAAAGGGGAAATACTAAGGGAGGGCAGTGATTTAACTATTTTAGCTATCGGCTCTATGGTTTCTCCTAGTCTCCAAGCTGCTGAAGAACTAGCTAAAGAATCTAATATTCAAGCTAGTGTAGTCAATTGCCGATTTGTAAAACCTTTAGATAGAGATTTGATCATTCAACTGGCTGAACGAACCGGAAAAATACTTACTGTGGAAGAACATGTTCTAGCTAATGGTTTTGGCAGTGCTGTTTTAGAACTGCTGCAAGAAGAACAAGTTCAGGTCCCAATTAAGCGTTTAGGTTTCCCTGATCAATTTATTCAGCACGGAAGTATTAATATGCTTTTAGAGCAGTATGGATTAAATTCCACTGGCATTAAAACTGCTGCTCTAAAACTTTGCCATAAGAGGAGAGTGCGCTGATGGCTGAAGACAAAAAAAGATTAGATCTCCTTTTGGTGGAAAGGGGTTTCTATTCTACTAGGGAAAAAGCTCAAGGTGCTATTATGGCTGGATTAGTGATGGTGGGGGAGCAGAAGATAGAGAAAGCAGGAACTAAGGTAGACAACCAGTCAGCTATTCGGATTTTAGGAAATCTTTGCCCTTATGTAAGTAGGGGAGGATTAAAATTGGCTAAAGCTCTAATTGTTTTCCCTCTTAGTTTAGAAGGAAAGGTTATGCTGGATATAGGAGCTTCTACGGGAGGTTTTACTGATTGTGCCTTGCAAAGCGGGGCTCAGAAAGTTTATGCTATTGATGTAGGCTACGGGCAGCTAGCTTGGAAGTTGCGTCAAGATCCTAGGGTAGTTAATCTGGAACGCAGCAACATTCGTTATCTTACTTTAGATCAGCTAGGGGAACCGGGAGATTTAGCTACTATAGACGTTTCTTTTATTTCTTTAGATAAAGTGCTGCCAGCGGTAAAAAACTTGTTAACCGCTGAAGGGGAAATTATTGCCCTGGTCAAACCGCAGTTTGAAGCTGGTAAAGGGAAAGTCGGGAAAAAAGGAGTAGTAAAGGACCCTCAAGTTCATTTGGAGGTACTTCGGAGAGTAGTGGAGGTTACCCAAGAGCTTCACCTGATGGTCAGAGGGTTAACTTACTCGCCTATTAAAGGACCGGAAGGTAATGTCGAATTCCTTTTATATCTCAGTAAAGATTTAACCTCTACGGCAATTGAGGATTTGCCGGAGTTAATAGAAAGAACTGTAAGAGAAGCCAGGCAGTTAGAGAATAACTAAAGGATACTTATTACTGAAGGAGGAACATAAATGAAGTCGATAGGCTTAATACCAAATCTAGATAAAAAGCGGGCTGTTCGAGTTGCTAAGTGGCTAGTCAACTGGCTAGGTGCTAGGAATGTAGAAGTTTGGATGGAATATGAAGCGGCCAAGGCCACTGAATGGCCTGATCGAGGTTGTAGTTTTGAACAGCTATTGGAACGTTCCGAGATAATAGTTGTTTTAGGCGGTGATGGAACTCTCTTGAATGCAGCCCGGACTATTGCTCCTTCAGGAACTCCTGTTTTCGGTATAAATTTAGGACATCTGGGTTTTCTAACTGAAATTGAAGTCCCCGAAATAGTAGATGCGTTTGCTAAGATTTTGGCAGGGGAATACCATATAGAAGAAAGGATGCTTTTAGAATCAAGGGTAATCAGAAGGACCAAGGAAGAACATCGCTTTGTAGCTTTTAATGATGTAGTTATTGCTAAAAGTGGATTGGCCAGGATTATCCAACTACAAACATATATTGATGGAAAATATGTTGATACATATTCGGCAGATGGTTTGATTATAGCTAGTCCTACTGGCTCTACTGCTTACTCTTTGTCTGCGGGAGGACCTATTGTTAGTCCTTACGTGGACTCCTTGATTATTACTCCTATTTGTCCTCATACGCTTTATGCTCGTTCTCTAATTATTTCTAGTAATGAAAGTGTCCAGGTAGTAGTTAAATCTCTCCATACGGACATGACCTTAACAGGAGACGGTCAGCATGATTTTGCTTTAAAATCTGATGATAAAATAGAAATCAAAAAGGCTAAGCATGCGGCTAAATTAGTAAAATTAAGAGAAAAAGACTTTTACCGTTTGTTACGGACTCGCCTAAAAAGGAGCGTAGATTAAAATTGCAGCTTTATCAGTTTCTTTCTACTCCCTTAGCATTGGCCAGACATTATCTTAGTCTGGTCTTAGAACCTGGGGATTGGGCAGTAGATGCTACCTTGGGAAAAGGGAGAGATTTACTCTTTCTTTGTGAAATGGTAGGTGAAAAGGGGCTGGCTTTTGGCTTTGACATTCAAGAACAAGCTTTGGCTTATACGGAAAGACTTCTAGAGACGAAGGGCTGGAAGCAAAGGGCAAAATTGATTTTAGATAACCATGCTAACTTGATACGATATCTACCTAAGGAAAGGGTCAAAGCCATTATGTTTAACCTAGGCTACTTGCCAGGAGGAGACCACTCCATTATTACGCAACCAGAAAGCACTTTAGAGGCTGTGAGACAAGGACTGGAGGCTTTGTGTCCTGGAGGAATAATGACCTTGGTGGTCTATTATGGTCACCCTGGTGGACTAGAAGAGAAAGCGGCTATAGAAGGATTAGCAGCAGAACTAGACCCGCATTTTTATAGTGTGGTTAAAATAGATTTTTTCAATCGCAAGAATGACCCACCTTTACTCATTGTGATAGAGAAAAAAATAGAATAGTGGGCAGGTGATAGTTAATGACTAAGGTAAAACGCCAAATGAAGATACTGGAGATTGTAAAAAGGGACGAAATAGAGACGCAAGAGGAATTAGCTCTTCAATTAAAAAACGAAGGAATTGAAGTAACTCAGGCTACTATTTCTAGAGATATTAAGGAACTTAGACTGATTAAAGTTCCTGTAGGAGACCAAAAGTATAAATATGCTTTGCCATATGATAAGGCTACAGGGAATTTTATTGAAGTCATGAGCAAGATGTTTAGAGATTTCGTTGTTAGTATGGATTACACTGAGTGTTTTATTGTTCTAAAATCTTTACCAGGTACTGCTCAGGCTGTAGCAGCAGCCATTGATGGTGCTAATTGGCCGGAGATTATAGGAACAGTAGCAGGGGATGACAACATCCTAATTATTGTTAAGCCTAAGGAGAAAGTAGAAGAGTTCTTAGAACGATTCCGTAGAATGATGGCTTAGTGGGGGGCTTGAGGATGATATTAGAACTGCACATTAAAAACTATGCGTTAATTGAACAATTAACCTTAGAGTTTACTGCTGGCCTTAACGTACTAACCGGAGAAACTGGTTCAGGAAAATCTATTATCTTAGGAGCCCTGGGTTTAATTTTAGGGGAGAAAGCCTCAGGCGATTATATTAGGACTGGAGAAGAAGAAGCTCTCATTGAAGCTGTACTAGATATTGGGGAGTATAGAGAACTGGAAAACTACTTAGCTCAGCTGGAGATTGAAAACGAAGAAGGAACCTTAATTATTGCTAGGAAAATACATAGGAATGGTAAAAGCACTTGTCGGGTTAATGGTAGAAGTATTACTATCAGTGTTTTAAAAGAAATTGGCCGCTATCTGGTTGACGTCTATGGGCAGCATGAGTATATTTCTCTTTTTAAATCAGATAAGCAATTAGACCTTCTGGATCGTTATGGAGGAGCTGATATTAGCAACTTAAAGAGGGAAGTAAATGCTCTCTATGGTCAGTATCAGCAAGCTTGGAGGTATTATCAGGATCTTGGCAATAAGGAGAAAGAAAAGACCTATAAAGAGGAACTACTCTCATTTCAAATAGAAGAATTAGAAAAAGCTGATTTAAAGCCGGGGGAAGATGAGGCATTAGCTAAAGAAGAAAGAGTTTTGGCTAATGGGGAACGAATTAAGGAATTGTTAAACCGGGCTTATTTTAGTTTGTACCAGGGAGAATCAGGGGCTAAGTCAGTCCTAGATGGACTCTATCAAGTAACTAATAATTTACAGGAATTAGGAAAACTAGATTCGGTTTATCAGACTTGG
>Ga0079100_1001922_pt1 | contig 15346 bp, 16 predicted proteins | sample ADurb_H2B_03_Slu_FD_74560 | JGI IMG/M metagenome (GOLD analysis project Ga0079100, IMG submission 74560) | Active sludge microbial communities from Illinois, USA, of municipal wastewater-treating anaerobic digesters - ADurb_H2B_03_SludgeMetaT... | ecosystem: Engineered > Bioreactor > Anaerobic >...
ACTTTATCTTCTTTAATCTTCTTGTATCTTATAGAATGTATAACTATCATTAAATACATAATAATGTTTAATATTATATTATAGTAATCGTAGTTCATTCCTAACCCCCAAATCTATAAAAGTTTAGACTATTTATAACTTGCAAATAATTATCATCTAATATCATAGCTCACTTCGCCATATTATATTTCATCTAACTTGTAACCATTTCATTTATTATATTTTTAATTAAATAATTTCATACGATTAATTTGTATTATTGTTCTTGATAACATAGATACAAAATTAAGACCGAGCTTCCTATAAACTTCAATGGGCCATTTCCAACCATTATACAAACATTGAATTAATAGATTAGGAATTATTAATCCAAGAATATTATGTGTAAAATATAAAGCAATTGCTGCTGCTATGACGGAAGCAAAACTGGAAATAATATAAGAAAAAACAAATGGTTGATTATTTCCAATAGCAATAAAGCCTGTGCATCTCTGATGATTAGAAAGTATCCAATTATATATTATAAAAAAACAAATTTGAAGATTAGGTAACATTTCTGTGTTTGAATTTATTAAATTCATAGTAATACTCCCAAAAACAATAATAAATAAACCACCTAACAAATATGTTATATGTAAAAAAATACTTACAAAAGAAAATAAATTTTTCAATTTTTCATCATCATTTTTCATTTGGTATTCACTCATTTTAGCCATATAAGTAGTAAATGGCACATTTGCCAGCGAAGTTATAACCCCTATCAACTGATTAATCAATCCCAAACTTCCCACTGTATTGAGATTCAAAAAGTATGAAGATATTAGAATCATCCCTTGTGATTGCAAAAAGCTACTAATCATTATGGCACCCATACCTTTACTATTATAAGATATAATTTTATATATTTCTTCAAGTTCTTCTTTGCCATCTTTTCGAACAATATTATAATCATATCTATATTCTTGTATTAATTTATTCCAAAAACCTGACATCTGATATCTCAAAAGAATATTCACTAGTAGGTTGCTAAAAGCTAATGCTATAATTCCTCCACCTAAACTAACTAATAATATTTGACAAATAATATAAATTAATTGATTTTTTATTTGTATTATTTGTATTTCCCTAATTTTCCCAATTCCTTTATATATACATGTATAGGGCATAAAATATAAAGCCATGCAAATAGATATCCCATAAATTATCCATGCTATAATAGATGTATTTATATTAACAGTGTCCTTAGAAATATTATAAATATATAATCCCATAACCATAACTACAAATATAGTAATTAGCGATATACGAAAATATATTTTTTTTGAAACTGTATAAATTTGAAAAAGTAATTTAAAATTATTTGTCTTTATGTTATCTATCACTGGCTTACCTATTTTATTGAGTTTATCTGCACCACAAAAAGCGTATGTAATATTTCTTATTATTACAGTATTAAAACCCATATCAGCTAAATTAACCAGAGCACCTATTGATAAAAATACACACCATAAACCATATTCCTCTGGTGATAAATACCTTAAAATCAATGGTAAAACAATAATATTAGATGCAATTTTTAAAAAATAGCCTATGTACCCATATAAAACGTCTTTTTTTCCAGTATTTATCACTTTTCTCCTCCAGCTTTAAAAATTAAATTATCTATGATATTAATATAATATTGTAGATAAAAAAGCCGAACACATTAAAATAAATTAGCAACTTTTCTCTCATATTTAAACTCTTTTGGAGGTTTATAATTTAATCCTGAGTTAATTCTTTGAGTGTTATAGAAGAATTCAATATATTCAAAAATGCTAGATTTATCTTCTTCCCTAATAGAATAGCTATTCTGGAAATAATATAAAGATTTCTGTTCTCAAAGTGCTTTTATAAGCATTTAGCTATAGATTTAATAAGCCTAAAAAATCGTTGTTGGGCTTGTTTATTCTATAAATATTAACTTTTATTCTCAACTTGGTTATCTATATTATCAAGTTTTACAACTTTAGCTGGAACTCCAACTACTGTTGCATAAGGAGGAACATCCTTTAAAACTACAGCACCTGCTCCGACTTTTGCATATTCTCCAATTATAATATCACCTAAAATAATTGCACCTGTGCCAATATAACAATTATTTTTTAACTTTGGTACACCACCATTTGGTTCACTCTTACCTATCGTCACATGCTGTTGTATTATTGTATTTTCACCAATACTTACTCTACCATTAATAACAATACCAAGCCCTGCGTGACAAAATACAACAGATTTTTCAACATTAGCTTCACAAGGTATATCACAGGCATAAAGTCTTCTCAGCAGTTTGGTGCAAAATTTTGCTATAAAAAAAAGATTATATTTATATGCTATTTGACCTAAATGTAATATTCTATAAAACATTGTTTTTCTCCTTTTTGATTATATACGTTCTATTTTTTACATTAATTTTAAATTATTATAGATAAAACAATTTTAAACTAGTTCATATTACAGTCAGCTTATCTAGATATAGGTTTTAAAACAACCATTTCATACTACATTTATGTAGAAGACTATTTATATTCTATCTTATCTCACCTCTAGCATTTCATTATAAATATTTTGTATCTTTTCTATCTCTTGTATTACTGAAAAACCAAAATCTATTATTTTTTGATACGCATTTTTTCGATTTATTTTTGTAGAATTTATTATAATAGTTTCTGCCCACTTACTAGGAGATTCATTTAATGATAAACTTATAATATTAGAATTAATTTTAACTTCTCTTGTTATATTATCTGAAATTAAACAAGGTAGTCCAGATGTTTGAGCTTCTATCAGCGCATTAGGAAATCCTTCGTAAAACGATGGAAATAAGAAAAAATCCATTGCAGATAATAATTCTGAAATATCATTTCTTTTCCCCATTAAGAATACATAATCGTCAAGATGCAGCTCTGAAATTTTATTTTTAATTTCAGATTCTAATCTTCCTTCACCAACTAAAATTAATTTAGCTTTTTTATTTGCTTTAACTATTTCCCCAAAAACTTTTAATAAAAAATCATGATTTTTTTGTTGAGTTAAAGAGCCTATATGTCCTACTACAAATGATTCATCTAGTTCAAATTTCTTTCTTATATCTATTCTAGCTTGTTCATTAAACTTGAATTTATTTACATCAATTCCGTTATTTAATATCGTGTAGTTAGAATTTCCAAACATCCACTTCCCAGCTAAATCAGAAACTGCTAACATTTTAACCTTGCTCTTTGGTAGTAATATATAATTATAATAATGTAATATCATTGAATATAAAGGATTAATTGAACCAGCATTGCGACTATGAACAATAGTTTTAACTCCTTTTTTTAGTGCTATATGCACTGGTTCAATATAACTCAATGCATTTAAATTACAATGAAATATATCAAATTTTTCTTTTGTAAATAATTCATTTAAATCCCTTTTATTTTTTATTATTGATTTTCTACGTGGTGTAATTTTATAAAAATTACAATTCATACTTTTTAACTCATTATAAAAGCAAGGTTCATTTCCATCTTCAATCAAAAAATCAAACCTATAGTTATTTCTATCAATATTTTGTGTTAATTTAAGTAAATATGTTTCTATACCACCTATGCGAGGGCTTAATCCATATTGCAATATTCTTACCATTTGACACCTCTTAAAATAAATTCTTAAATACTACTTTAAAATTTATTTTTTATTGTAATTTCTCTAGCCTTTAAAGATCCTACATTCATTAATAAATCAAGAATTGAAAGAAAAGGAACAAACTCTTTAGACTTCTTTTGTTCATATTTAGGATGTTCAAAATCATTAAATATAACTTCTATGTCATTTTGCTTAAACTCATCAAGATTTAAGTAATCCCTTCCAGATGGACCAGCCACATATATATCAGCATTTATAGTTTTACATATATTCAAAATTAATTCACTTTTTAATCCATCAACATTTAATTCAGAAGAACGAATAAACTTAGGTTGCAAATCTAATTCACTAGCCAAATACTTAATTATTTCGATATTTAAATCACATAAACTGTTATGCTCTTTTTGTAAAAGATCCTTAAAAAAAGGAAAGTAATGTCCAAAGTATGGATGTTTAGAATAACTATACTCTATCGTTTTTAAATATTTTTCCTTCCACTTATTTTGTAATTTATTAGATATCTGCATATCACAAATATTCATACTCATATGACCTTTCGTATCAATAGGTATATTAATCCACTGTGGTTCATTAGTTCCCATTATTCTATTTCTATTTTGAAAATAATTTTTTCTATATTGAACACTATCAAGAATCACAAAAACTTCAGCTTTTGACATTTTATTAAAAAATCCTAACCAAGGTAAGTGTTCAGGTTGATGTATAGTAATAATCATTATTCTTCATCCTCCAGTTTAAATTCAGCTCTTAATATTTCAAAAGCCTCTGCGTATTCCTTACCCATTTCATATCCACGATATCTTGCTCTGGCTTTTACGCCTTCTATCCAATTTTCACCATATTTTTCATATTCAGTTTTATGCTCTTTTAAAGCATCTATCTTATTTTCAATATAACTTCCAATCTCAGAGTATAATTGTGGTTGAAAAGCTCTATAAGATCTTCCAGATGGTGTTATAGGTTCATACATGTAAATCGTATTTTTTCTACGGGCAGCTGATATTGTTGATTTTGCTACACCTTCATGAGCCTGATGTGTGTCAAAAACAAAATGTGTGAAAATAACATCAGGATTAAACTTAGATATTTCTTTATCCAATGCTTCAACAACCTTTGAATGATATGGTATATCCTTTGTACTAAAATCTAGTATTTCTATATCAGTAATACCTAATTTACGTGCAGCATTTATTCCCTCAATAACTGCAATCGCGTTTGAACGTTTAATTTGTCCATCATAATTTGAATATCCCGACTTACTCATAACCAACATTTTTACTTGATGTCCAGCTACTAAAGCTTTTGCTAATGTACCGCCACAAGCAAGTTCAATATCATCCAAATGTGCACCGATTGCTAATATTCTCATTTTTTCTCTCCTACAAATATTAAATTTACATACATTTTTGCAACATTTTCAGTAGAATATTTATCAACACCATTTCTATTCTCAATACCACACTTTCTTTGTAGTTCTTTATCATTTATCATAATTTGTAACTTTTCACTAAGCATATCTCTATCATCAACAGGTACTACAAAATTCTTTTGTAAGTCACCAAATAAATTTATCGTTCCACCAGCAGATGTTGCTACAATTGGCAATCCACTTGCCATTGCCTCAATAACAACTCTTGGAAAACCTTCAGAGTTTGAAGGATTTATAAATATATCACAAGCTTTATAATAATTTTGAATAGTTGCATTCGGCTTGGATCCTAGCATTTTAATATTTAATAAACCCGATTTTTTTATTTTTTCTTTCAATAAATCTTCTTCATCTCCACCACTTCCAATAATCAAAAATTCAATACTTTTATCATTTCTGGCAAACTCATTAATATATGGAATATAATATGTTGTTTTTCTATAATCTGAAAATCTATGAACCTGAAGTATATATGTTTTATTTTCATCTAAACCGATTTTTTTACGTAATTCTCTTTTTTCTTCTTCAGTTGGTGGACGAAATCTAGAAATATCAATATCATTATAAAGTAAACATAACTTATCTTTCTTAACTTTGCCTTCATTAGAATAATAATCAAGCATGTACTCTGGACCAGTTACAAAATAGTCGACATTTTCTTTTATAAGATAGTATATAATATAAGATTTTATATACCATTTAATTCTTTTAATAAATGATAATGATTTATAATAACCAAAAGCGTCACCAGATTGCCAATAATACACCTTTGCTCCGTATTTTTTTGTACATAATAAAGTAATTAACGTTGCATATGTTGATATCCTAATGTATACCCTTTTATAGCCACTCAATACTAACTGTTTAACTATTTTATATAACTCTTTGGTCCGACTTATTTTTCCTTTCTCTTTTTGAGCATAAACCTTTATATTTGGATAATTTAAGTCTAAATCATCATCACACTTTTCTATTATCAACGCTATTTTAATTCCATTATCTGCTATACGCTTTAATAAATTTATAATATGATAAAAATGCTGAACAGAATTTTTTGAATAATGATTCATAATATAAATAAGTTTTTTCTCTTCCATTTCGTTTATATTATTCATAATTTATTTCTCTCCCATTTCATATACTTTTATTTTTTTAAATTCCAAAATGTATATCAGAAAAACTTTTAATACATTTATCAAATTCATAATTTTCTAAAACTGTTTTTCTTGCATTTGTACTCAGTTTATTTCGTAATAAATTATCTTGAGATAATTTTTCAACAGCTTCAACTATCTGTTTCGGATTTTTAATATCTACAATTATTCCATTAACATTATTTTTTATTATTTCTAGATTGCCTCCAACTGGTGTAACTATTACAGGCAATTCCATTGACATAGCTTCTAAAACTGCTCTCGGCATACCTTCATCTAATGATGGTGAAACAAATATATCACCAGCTGCTAAAAAATCTGGAATTTTATCAAAATTAACTCGTCCATAAAACTTTACTGCATCTGAAATTAATAATCGTTCACTTTCTTTTTTTAGTTCATCTTCAAATTCGCCTGAACCAACTATCAAAAATTTAACTTTTATCTTTTTCTCTATTAACTTTCTAACTGCTAGCAATATGCTACTAACATCCTTTGCTGGAATCAATCGTCCAATAAAAATTAAAACTTTATCTGTATTTTCATAAAATAGTTCCTTCCTTAATTTTATTCTTATTTTCTCATATTTTACTTTATTAAATTTGTTAGTATTGCATCTTGAAGGTGATATAAATATTTTTTCTTTTGGTATTCCAGCCTTTATAATAGTTTCTTCAATTTCTTTAGAAACAACACGAATTCTATCTGAATTCTTGCATACAAAGTAGACAATTTTTTTAATAAGAATTCTTTTTAACCATGAGTAATTATCACTTGGTAAATTAAATAACTGTCCTTGTATTTGAGTAACAAGAGGTTTCTTTACAATTCTCTTTAATAAAACCGCCATAATTCCCGATGAAATTGGCTCTCCAACATTAATAACATCTATGTTATTTTTTTTTATTAATTTTATACTTTTTATTAAAGAAATAGCAAGAAAAAAAATATTTTCAATTACTTTATTGTACTTAGGTATCCAATGAATATTTAATTTATTTATAATTTGTTTATGACTTTTGGAATCAGGAGACTGTACAATTAGATAAATTTCATCAAAATATTTACTCATTGCATTCCAAGTTTCATAATCCTGTATATTTTCAATATAATTAATTTTTTGAACAAATTTTCCAATTGATATAAGTTTCATAATTACCTTCCTCCCGACCCCAACATATACTAATAAAATTTAAATGTTTTATCAGTTATCCTTTAATAAATACTTATAATTTAAATTGATAAGCAAAGTACTTAATGTTATAATCATCGTAAAAACAATCATATTGAAAATTTATTTTTCCTTTTCTTTGCATAATATCAGCTAATACTTTGCCTTCTAATTTTGAATAACCATTTTTTTCATAAAACTTAATCGCTTTTATATTCTCTGAATTAACAAATAATGTTATAGCTTTCATATTAAATTTTTTTGCACAATTTAATAGCTTACAATTCAAAGTTTGTCCTATGTATTTACCTTGACATTTAATATCTACAAAAAATCTATTAATATGAATTAAGCCTTCCGCATAATTAGAAACAATTACAGCACCTTTTGCTTTGTTATTTTCAATATATATTTGACTTATATCCCACTTATATGATAAATTAAATAAAAAATTTTCACTATTCCATGATTCCACTGAATAAGTATTACCTATTTTTTTCACCAATCTATTATCTATATCAATTAATTCTTTTATATATCTTTGCATATATACCATATTTAATATTTTAACACCTGCAATATCATTCATAATTTCATTTCTTCTTTCTCCAGCTTTCAATCTTTCTTGAGCCAATTATATTTCTTAACATTCCTATTCCATACCTTTTTACTCTAAATACAAAATCTCTTTTTTTAATTTTTTCATTTTTCCAACTTGAATCAAAATGGTGAATAGTATATGACCTTTTTGAAGGTATATTAAATATTCTGGATAAGTTATTGGGACAAAAATATATTTGTGGATAAATAACAAATCCATTTATATTTTGTTTTTTATTATTAAATACTAATCCTAATTTCGAAAATACATTAGTTATATAAATTACATTTGTTGTTAAATCCATCATTCCATTCTCCAAAATAAAATGCTTATCTTTATAGAAATTTAATAGTTCTCCTATCATTTTATTTCCTTGTTTACTACCAATAATTCCTGTTGGAACGCTATCCATAGATTCAAACCCTGAAAAAGCTTCTTGATTTAAAAAATCATCTAGTGGTCTTAATATTTCAACATCTGTATCGCAATAAATCCCTCCAAAATAGTATAAAACATATAATCTCACATAATCCGTAACAAAAGCCCATTTCTTAGCATCATATGCTTCTTTTACATATCCATTAGATAAAATATTAAAATTATCTTCATTCCACTCTATAATTTCATAACTAGGACAAAACTTTTTCCAGCTTTCAATGCATTTATTTATAAGATCTGATTTTTCACCTCTTCCAAACCAACAATAATGAATTTTCTTAGGTATTTTACTTGAATCTTGATCTAGCATAACTTACATTCTCCTCTTACTTTTCTTTGAACTGAAATATAAATCACCAATCAAAAGCATTCATAATATCTGTATTTTATTATTAAATTTCCGAATATATATTTAACATTTTCTTTTTAATATTACTTATATCAAAATTTTTAGCCAAGATTATGTTTTTTCTTCCCATAATCTTTCTAAGATTTATGTCTCTAATCAATAATTCTATAGCATTAGCAAACCCTTCTTTATCTATAGCTTTCACTAAATATCCATTTTCACCATTTTTAATTAAATCTATATTTCCTCTTATATCTGAACAAATTATTGGAAGCCCTACAGCCACCGCCTCCATTAAAGCTACAGAAAGTCCTTCTCTAAATGATGGAAAAACAAAAATATCTGCAATTTTAGCTATTTCACCTATATCTCTTCTATATCCTAATAACATAACTTGCTTCTCTATTCCTAATTCTCTTGACAAGTTTTTTAAATAGTCTTTCAAGATACCTTGACCACAAATTAAATAATATACATTTGGACTATCTAACTTTGCCATAGCTTTTATTATAGTCTCATGATTTTTATTTTTATTAAGCTCTCCTACTGAAAGTACTAAAAAAGCATTATCTGCTACACCTAACTCTTTACGTTTTACTGATTTATCAATAACAACTTTACTGAATTTTTTAGTATCAATTCCAACACCAGGAATATACTCAACGCTTCCTGCTTTAAATGATTTTTTAGCCATATTATAGTCTTCCTTATTAATGGTTATAAGCACATCTGTATATCTCGCGAGCCATCTTTCAATAGGATAAAATAACATCCAAATTCTAATAGGAGCGCCTTTAAAAAAGTGAAATCCATGAGCTGTATAGATAACCTTTGTTCCTTTCCTACGAGCTTTTTTAGCAGCTAATCTTACCAACATAGCTGCTACTGGTGTATGACAATGAATTAATTCAAATGAATTCTCATTAATAAGCTTTTTTATTTCTTTATATGCAAGAAAATTACCCTTAGAAAATGGATTCCTATTAAAATTTATTTCATTGATAATAATATTTTTTTCTTTTAACTCTTTCTTGAATTCTTTAACTCGTTCATTAGAAGTGTTATTACCTATTGTAAAATTCGCTGCAACTTGTACACTATATGATTTATTTAAAATACTAATATCACTCATACAAAATTGATCTATAGTTGATGCAACTGTGGTAACTACCAAAGCTTTCTTATTTTTTGCTTCTACTTTACTCTCCATTTAATCACAGCTCCAATTAAAATCTTTTAAACATTTATCTGTTTAGCTTTATATTGTTCTACTTCTATCTTTATCCCGTCTTCAAAAGACATTGGGTTATATCCAAAATCATTAGTTGCATCTTCATGAGTATAACTTCTGTTTTCACCCATTCTTTGAACTTTTTCAATAACATCAAATTTTCCGATGGTTAGAACCTTTATAATTCTAGCCGCAACTACTCCTAATCCCATAGATATATTAACAAAAATAACTTTTTTATTAAGTTCTCGACTTATCAACTTAAGTGCATCAATCATCTTAATAGGCTTATCTCCTGAAAGGTCATAAGCTTTTAATTGAATATTATTGATAGATAACTTCAATACAGTATAATAAGCTTTACCTAAATCCCTAGCATTAACTGGTTGAAGCAAACTATTACCTTTATCTATTACAGGTATGATTGGCAATTTATCAAGCAGCTTAATAAACTTACTCATATTGTGGTCACATAAATCTCCATATATCATTGTAGGTCTTAGTATAATAATGCTTGTTTTACAACCACTATCTTTTGCAACCCTTATGATTTTTTTCTCTATTTCCTTATATTCATGTGAAGCATTTTTAAACTTAGAATAAATTCCAGTAGTATGTACTAATATTACTCTTTGAATATGATTCTTAATAGCAGCTTGTACAATTATTGGTGAATGATGAATATTATAAATATGCATTACAGTATCAACACCAACCATAGCTTTATTCACAAACTCTTCATCCATCAAATCACCAACAACCTTCTCTATCTTAAGCCCACTACTATCCAGCATTGAAGTATCGGATGTTTCTCTAACAATGCACCTTATCGTTCCTTCGTATTTATTATCAATCAGCTCTTGCAGAAAATATCTACCGCTATGCCCTGTAATTCCCGTAACTAATAACATCTTTTCACCTCTAATCCCTTCCACATTATCACTTCGTTTACGAAACAAAGAAAGCCACTAAAGTACTATCCTCAATCCATCGTTTTGCTACTAACTCCCTCTTTCACACCCTCACTTCTAAGCACACTAAGTACTGTCTTCCAGAACACCTTCATATCAAAATGAAAGCTCATTTTTTCCACATATTCTCCATCCAGCTTTGCCTTTATATCTATAGGCAGTTCATCCCTACCATTGATTTGAGCCCAGCCTGTAAGACCTGGTGTTATATCATTAGCTCCATACTTATCTCTTTCTGCAATCAAATCATCTTGATTCCAAAGAGCAGGTCTAGGACCAACTATACTCATTTCTCCTTTAAGAATATTAATAATCTGTGGAAGCTCATCAAGACTTGTTTTTCTCAGAAATTTACCTACCTTAGTAATAAAAAAATCAGGATTCTCCAACAGATGGGTAGGCATATCTTTTGGTGTATCTATTTTCATAGTCCTAAATTTTAAGATATTAAAATACTTTTTCTTTTTCCCTACACGCTTTTGTTTGAAAAGCACTGCTCCTTTGGAATCTAGCTTAATTAAGATTGCTAAGCCCAGCAAGACTGGACTTAGCATAAATAGTGCTATAAGTGCTAAAAGAAAATCCCCTGTTCTTTTAAATAATAAATAACCTTTCATTTTCCACACCTACTTACTCTTCCCCTCATTACCATAATAGTAGTAATAATAAGCATGCTCTTCTTCTATAGCTACTCTGTTCAATACTACACCTAATATTCTCGCTTTAGCCTGTAAAAGAGATTCTTTAGCCTTTTGAGCCATTTCTGGCTTAATTGTTCTAGAGGAAACAACTAAAATAACTCCGTCAACCTTAGACGCTAAAACACAAGCATCAGTAACTGCTATCGCAGGTGGTGTATCAATAATAACCAAATCTGCATTTTCCTTGAGAGAATCTAGCAGCTTTTGCATTTTACCAGTAGCTAAAAGTTCAGAAGGATTGGGTGGGATTGGCCCACTAGTAACAACCTGCAAGTTTGGCACATGAGTATCTTGAATAATTTCTGCCAAAGGAAGATTCTGTGTCAATGCATTGGTTACCCCTTTATTGGATAAGCTAAAAATATGATGTTGTACTGGTTTACGCAAATCACAATCTAACAAAATAACTTTTTTCCCTGATTGAGCCATAGCTACGGCTGTATTAGCCACATTAGTGGATTTTCCTTCGCCAGGACCTGTACTAGTAAACATAATGGTTTTTAATTCAGTATCAAATTGGGAAAATTGTATATTAGTACGTAAAGTACGATAAGCTTCTGCTATAGGAGATTTAGGTTGTTCATGGACAATTAAATGACGTACATTACTCATGATAAAGCTGTTCCTTTCTTTCTTTTTTTGTCCTGATCAAAAGCAGGAATGCTTCCTAAAACAGGTAATTCTAGATATTCTCTTACATCATCCTGATTTTCAATAGTTCTATTCAGATATTCTAAAGCAAAAGCTAGAAAAGTACTAAACATTAAGCCTAACATTAGACCAATAAGAGTATTTAATTTGATTTTAGGTGCAATCTTTTTTGTTGGTAAGGTAGCTTTATCAATAATCTGAATGTTTATCGGAGTCATTACTTCACTAATCCTTGCTTCTTCATGCCTTTCTGCTAACATAGTGAAAATTTCTTGAGCTACAGAAACATCTCTCATTACTTTAGCATAGCCTTGTTCTTTAGCAGGAAGGTTTTTTAGGGTTTCTTCTCCCTCTCCCATAACCTGCTTGATTGCTTCATTTTGGGCTGTGCGAGCAGCAATTTCAGTTTCTGCTTCGATTTTATTTTTGATTAATTCTTGATGCACAGGGTTCATGGAGGCTGCTTCAGAATTGACAATCCTGCTAGTTTCCGCTTTTAGGTTTGCTTTTACCTCTTCAATAGAAGCTTTTACTTCCTGTACCTCTGGATGTTTATCAGTATATTTTTGCATTAAGCCAACTAATTGTACTTCCAAATCAGCTAGCTTGCCTTTATATTGCTCAATTAAAGGGCTATCAGCTATAAAGCCTGGTTTTTCTTCACCCAGCTGCTGATGCATAGTGCTTAGCTTGGCTTGTGCAGCAGTTAAAGCCACCTTATTCTCTGCTGCTAATTTATCAATAACAGAAAGCTTGTCCAAAATAGCTTTTGTTTCTTCTCCTGGCTCTAATATTTTTTGCGTGCTTTTATATTTTTCCAAAGCTGTTTCCGCTCTGTCCAATTCTTTTTCCTGTTCCTTTAAACGGTTGGCAATAAATTCTCTTACATTTCTCTGCTCAGAACGATTTAAAGAAACTATCCTATTAATAAAATCATCAACTAAAGTATCAGTTACTTCTCTGGCTTTTTCTGGTGATTTAGCTTTTACTGTAACCTTCATAATTTCTGTATCCTTAACAGGAGAAACATCAATACAACCAACAAATTGCTCATAAGTAGGCAATTTAGGCTTGTCCTTTTGTGTTTTCTTGATCACACTTTCCACTATAGTACGGCTTTTTAAAATTTCCGCATAAGTGGATAATTGCTGTTGATTAGCCATAGAATTTCCCATAGGCATACTAGCTAATAATGAGTCGCCTAATCCTTTAGCCTCCTTAATCCGCAATGTTGTTTCTGATTGATAGGTAGGTGGAGTTAGTAAACCTAAGATTAATGCTATAAGAGCAAAGGCTATTGTCACTCTGACAATCAACCTCATTCTTCTTTTTAAGATTTTCCATATATCTTGTAAACTGATTTCTGTTTCTTCCATAGTCATACCTCCAAGCTGTCTTCTTATTCTGCATATTTATATTTACACAGCCGCATTAGGCGCATAAATATATTTTTGCTTTTTTTCTTTTCTGCGATTTTGTTAATCTGGTTGATGACAATTTCTTTGCCAGCCAAAACAGATTGAGGATGATCATACACTAATTTTCTTGTGTAGTCTTTTCCCATTAAATTATTTATTATCTGTACAGCACTAGTTAAGTCAGGGTTGCGTGTTCTTGTGGTATGGGCATCTGAGCCTAAAATATGTACCATTCTATTGCTAATCAGTAACTCTGCTGTGTGTTTCACTTTTTCTCCCATCTTACCTGTTAAGCTTGTCGCATTCACTTGAGCTAAAATCCCCTTATTCAGCCAATTAGCTAAAATATATGGCTGCTTGATAATTTCTGGATGTCGCTCTGGATGAGCCAAGATTGGTCTAACCCCTCTAGACTGTAAGGTAAAGAAAAAATCATCAGCAAAAGCAGGTATTTCCATAGCTGGTAGCTCTACTAGCAAATAATTTCCTCCATTAAGGCAATAAGGCCCAGGTTTGATGATTATCTGCAAAATATCCCAATGCATAGCCACTTCAGCACCAGGATGAATCTGAATTTTAATTTCTTTTTTCTCTGCTTCTTTTTGGAGAAGCTCACATTTTTTAACAATTTCTTTCCAATCTGGAAGCCACTTTCCCTCAATCACATGAGGTGTAGCAGTAATATGGGATGTCTTATTGCGATAAGCAATTGCTAACATGGCTAAGGATGTTTCTAAATCCTTAGCTCCATCATCAATTGCTGGCAAAATGTGACTGTGCATATCAAACATGATAAGGCTCCTTTACTTAGTTAAATAAACAACAGAACTAACTGTTGATAAAGCTTGAGCTATTTCTCCAATATCCCAATTTTTCTTTTTCGGAACAAAGACTATATCTCCTGCTTTTAAAGGTAAATTCTGAGTTAAATCACCTTTTTTCAATACTCTTCCTAAATCAGCATAAACTATTTCTTGTCCTTGAGCTGTATTTCTAACTATTCCTACTTTAGTCCAATAACCTTTTGAAGTTAATCCGCCAGCATTAGCCACAGCTTCTGCTAAATTATCAGTATCAGTAAGCTTATACATACCAGGCTTAGTTACTTCTCCTAAAACATAAACCTTTTTCCCTTTAAACTCTTTTACCACTACAAAAGCATGGGGATTGCGAATATAAAGGCTAAGCTTTTTATTTATTTCTTTTGTTAGCTGAGCAACAGTTAAACCTTCTGCTTTTAAGTCCCCAACAAGCGCAAATGAAATCATCCCATCTGGTCTGACAGTTACATCTGTTTTTAAATCCTCATAACCCCAGACAGTTACTGTTAACTCATCTTCTGCCCCTAATCTGTATTCACTAGCCAAAGCCACAGATAGAAAACTGAAGAGCATTAATAAACAAAGAAAAAATAGCATGTGAATTTTTTTCTGCATTATAGTCCTCCTTGTGTAAAATTATGCAATATTATTTTAATATTCTTTTTTCTTTTGTAAAATCCTGCTTATTTTTTGCAAAATAATCCAAGAAATAATTGTTAAT
>Ga0079100_1019445_pt1 | contig 15209 bp, 28 predicted proteins | sample ADurb_H2B_03_Slu_FD_74560 | JGI IMG/M metagenome (GOLD analysis project Ga0079100, IMG submission 74560) | Active sludge microbial communities from Illinois, USA, of municipal wastewater-treating anaerobic digesters - ADurb_H2B_03_SludgeMetaT... | ecosystem: Engineered > Bioreactor > Anaerobic >...
AGCAAATTATCTTTTGGAGAATTGAGGCGCTCTTCTTGCTTTTTTGAGACCGTATTTTTTTCTTTCTACCATTCTTGGGTCACGAGTCAAGAAGCCAGCTTTTTTCAAAGCAGATCTTAATTCTGGATCAGCTTTCAATAAAGCACGAGCAATACCATGTCTTACTGCACCAGCTTGACCAGAAACTCCACCGCCTTCTACCTTAACTAAAACATCAAATCTATGCAAAGTTTCAGTTAGTTCTAGAGGTTGTTTAACGATAGTCGCTAAAGTTTGACGACCATAGTAAGCAAGAAGTTCTTTACCATTGATAAGAATTTTGCCATCTCCAGGAACTAAACGAACTCTAGCTACAGAATTTTTTCTTCTTCCAGTTCCGCAGTATTGTACTTTTTCCACTATGTCTCCCCCTTCCTCTTTAGACTTTCATTTTATCGTCTTCTTATTTACCTAATGCTAATACTTCTGGTTTTTGTGCTGCATGAGGATGTTCTGTACCACTATAAACTTTTAATTTTTGAGCTATAACACGACCTAATCTGTTATGAGGCAACATGCCTTTAATAGCCTTTTCTACTAACAATTCAGGCTTAACTCTCAAGAAAGTTTCATAGTCCATAGTTTTTAGACCACCAGCATAACCAGAATGTCTATAGTACATTTTTTGTTCTAATTTTTTACCTGTTAAAACAACTTTATCTGCATTGATGACGATTACATGGTCTCCTGTATCCACATGAGGAGTAAAGATCGGTTTATGTTTACCGCGAAGAATTTTAGCAACTTCGCTAGCTAATCTACCTAACGTTTGACCTTGGGCATCAACTATATACCATTTTCTTTCTAACTCATGAGGTTTAGCTACAAATGTTTTCATCTCTCTCCCTCCTTTTCTCTGTTTTTCTAATTTACAAAAGCTATTTCACCCGGGGCTCATGGGTTGATAGCAAAATGTCACAAGATAATTTTAATATATTCAAATTTAACTGTCAAGAGTTTTACTTGACATTAATATTTTACTTCTTGCAAAAAAAGACCTTCTGGTGGTGCAGTAAAGCCAGCTTTCTTTCTGTCTTGACTAGCAATTATTTTTTTTAAATCACCAGGTTCTTTTTTTCCTACCCCAATTTCCACTAAAGTACCTACAATTATTCTAACCATATTATAAAGAAAGCCATTCGCTTCTATATCTACAGTCAAAAGATGCTCATCTTTTCTAATTTCTAAAGCAGTTACATGGCGAACAAAACTTTTAACAGCACTTTTTCCATTACAAAAAGCAGTAAAATTATGTTCTCCTTGCAGATATTGAGTAGCCTCTTGCATAATAGGCAAATCTAATTTTCTGGGAAAGAACAAAGCATATTTACGCCAAAATACAGAAGGGAAAGAACTATTCCAAATATAATAGCAATATCTCTTGCTTTTGGCTGAATAACGAGCATGAAAGCTTTTAGGTACATCTTCAATACTAGTAACTACTATATCATCAGGCAACAAGTTATTCAAGGCTAAAGATAATTTCCAAGCAGATATCTTACTGCTAGTAAAAAAGTTGACTACTTGCCCTCTGGCATGAACACCTGCATCAGTTCTTCCAGAAGAATTAAGAGTTACCTTCTCACCAGCTAAAAAGCTAAGCTTATCTTCCAATACTTCTTGAACAGCTAAGCCATTATGTTGACGCTGAAAGCCATGGTAATTTGTGCCTTCATATTCAATTATCATTTTAATGTTACGCATTTTAAATACTCCAGACACCCAAACGATTGATTTCTATTATCGCCAATAAGACTAAAAGCACAAAAACTAGACCCCAAAGATCTATCCCTGTCATTTGCAAATCTTTCATTCTTGTTCTTCCTACTCCACCTCGATAACAGCGTGCTTCCATGGCTACAGCTAAATCATCAGCACGACGAAACGCACCAATAAATAAAGGTACCAAAAGAGGCAACAATGCTTTTACTCTTCGCCAAAGACTACCCTGAGAAAAATCCATTCCTCTAGCAGTCTGAGCTTTAAGGATTTTTTCTGCTTCTTCCAAAAGAGTAGGAATAAAACGCAAAGCAATAGTAATCATCATCGCCATTTCATGAACAGGCACGCCAAATCTTTTCCAAGGATTAAATAAAGTTTCTAAACCATCAGTCAAACTCAAAGGAGAAGTAGTCAAGGTAAGCAAACTAGAAAAAACTATTAAAAGCAGTAACCGCCAGCCCATAGCTATGCCTCTTTTGACTCCCTCTTCTGTCATGACCAAAGGTCCAAGATGAACTAATTCTTTTCCTTCGGTGAGAAAGAAATGAAAACCCATAGTAAAAACAATAAACCAAAAAATAGGTTTCAAACTTTGCAAAAAAATTTTAGTTGGTATTTGTGCTGTTCCTACTAAGCATAATGAAAATACTGTTAAAAGTAGATAACCTAAAGGATTGCTTATGACAAAGGTAGCAATCAATAGAAAAAAGACACTCAGTAATTTAGTACGTGGATCTAATTGATGTATTTTGGAGTCTCTAGGAATATATTGACCAATTATTATATTCCTAAACATCTTTTTTTCCCCTTACTCTTTTTTCTTTAATGATTTTTAACAATTCAGATGTAGCTTGTTTAGGTGTAAAAACAGCAGTTTCTACCTTTTTACCTGCTCGATTGAGTTCTTTCATCAATTTAGTAATAGGAGGTAAAGCCAATCCTACTTTTTCTAATTGACTTTCTTCTGCAAAGACTTCAGCTAAAGTGCCTACAGTAAGTACTTTCCCTTCATGGACAACAACTATTCTTTCTGCAAATCTAGCTACTTCTTCCATAGAATGGGAAACTAGGATAATGGTTACCTTTTGCTCCTTATTTAGTTTATCCAAAAGGAAAAGAATTTCATCCCTTCCTTGTGGATCTAAATTAGCAGTAGGCTCATCTAAAATAAGATAATCAGGTTGCATAGCTAAAACACCAGCAATAGCTACTCGCCTCATTTGTCCACCACTCAATTGAAAAGGTGATCTAGATCCTACTTTTTGTTTATCTAAGCCAACTAAAGCAAGAGCATTTTGTACTCTTTTTTCCACATCTTCTTCTGTTATCCCTAAATTACGTGGTCCAAAAGCTACATCGTCAAAAACAGTTTCTTCAAATAATTGTTGTTCAGGATATTGAAAAATCATACCTACTCTTTGCCTAATTAAACGCAGATTGACACCTTTGACAGTGATATTTTGCCCTTCTAGGTAAATATTACCACTACTTGGTTTAAGTAAACCATTAAAATGTTGTACTAAAGTAGATTTACCAGAGCCGCTCTGACCAATAATAGCTAAAAATTCTCCTGCTTCTATTTGTAGAGTAATATCATCTAAAGCCTTGACCTGCAAAGGACTACCAGGAGAATAAAGATGTGTTAAATGTTCTATAAATATGGACATAAATATTTCACCATCTCATCAATTTTGAAAATATTCAAGGGAATATCCAGTTTCTCCTGTTGCAGCAGAAAAGCCAATTCTGTCATTGCAGGCACATCCAAACCAAGCTTTTTTAATTGCTCCACTTGTACAAAAACATCTTCTGGTTTTCCTTCTAAAAAAATCTTCCCTTCTCCCATTACTACTACACGCTCAGCTTCTACAGCTTCCTCCATAAAGTGAGTTATTAAAATCACAGTCAAACCTTTTTCTTGATGTAATTTTTGTATAGTCTGCAAAACATCTCTTCTACCTGCAGGATCAAGCATAGCAGTAGGCTCATCCAAAACCAAATATTGAGAACCCAAAGCCAAAGCTCCAGCAATAGCTATCTTTTGTTTTTGTCCACCAGAAAGAAGATGGGGTGGATGATTCCGCCATTTTTCCATACCTACAACTTGCAAAGCAAAATTAACTCTTTCTCTGATTTCTGCAGGCGCAACACCTAGATTTTCTGGGCCAAAAGCTATATCTTCTTCTACAACTGCAGCAACAATCTGATTTTCTGGATTTTGAAAAACCATCCCTACAGCTTGTCTAATCTGCCAGATATTATTTTCTTCTTTAGTATTCATCCCATCTACTATTACATCCCCAGAAGAAGGCAAAAGTAAACCATTAAGGTGACGAGAAAGAGTAGATTTTCCAGAACCATTCGCTCCGATAATAGCCAGAAATTCACCTTTTTCAATAGAAAGGTGAATACCATCTAAAGCAGTTAGCTTTTTTTCTTCATTGATATAATAATGGTGCAGCAGATTTTTTATTTCAATCATTTCAGTTCCCCCATTAAGAAGGCTCTAAATAGCAGATAGTGACTAGATTAATAAGAGGATAATCTAGTCACTAATAAAATTAAACTAATTCAATTAAAACCATTTCAGCAGCATCCCCACGACGAGGGCCTACTTTTAGAATGCGGGTATATCCGCCATTTCTTTCAGCATATTTAGGAGCAATATCTGCAAAAAGCTTTGCCACTACTTCTTCATCCATAATAACAGCAGCAGCCTGACGTCTAGCATGTAAATCGCCTCTTTTAGCTAAGGTGATCATCTTTTCTGCCATGCTTCTAAGAGATTTTGCTCTTGTTTCAGTAGTTTGAATCTTCTCATGTCTTAGCAATGATGTAACAAGATTGCGTAGCATTGCATTTCTATGATCAGTTCTTACTCCCAGCTTTGCTTGTCTTGGCATAGTTCTCCCTCCTTCTAGTCATTAATTGGTTTGAAGTCAAGTCCAAGACTAATTAACTTGTTCTGTACTTCTTCTAAAGACTTTTTACCTAGATTTCTTACTTTCATCATATCATCTTCGCTTCTCTTGATGAGATCTTCTACTGCATTAATGCCAGCTCTTTTCAAGCAGTTGTAAGAACGAACAGATAAATCTAATTCTTCAATACTCATCTCTAACAGCTTATTTTCTTCTTCTTTTTTCTGTACCATAATGCTGCCAATATTCTCAATGTAATCAGTAAGACCTAGGAATAAGTTTAAATGCTCAGTCAAAATCTTGGCAGCTAAACTCATAGATTCCCTTGGATTAATACTACCATCAGTCCATAGTTCCAAAGTTAACTTATCGTAGTTAGTCACTTGACCAACACGAGTATCTTCTACTTTATAGTTAACTTTGTGAACAGGAGTAAAGATAGAATCAATAGGAATGACCCCAATCACTTGACCAGGCTTTTTATTTTTGACCCCAGGTACATATCCTCTTCCTTTTTCCACAGTAAGCTCAACATTTAGCTTACCATCTGACATAACATTAGCAATATGCATATCTGGGTCTAAAATTTCCACATCTGGACCAGTGATAATATCTCCTGCTTTAACTTCTTTTTCCCCTGCAATTTCAATTTTTAAAATCTGGGGTTCATCTGTATGCATTTTTAAAGCAAGTCCCTTTAAGTTAAGAATAATCTCGCTTACGTCTTCCACTACTCCAGGAATAGTAGAAAACTCATGCAATACTCCGTCAGCTTTAATGGATGTAATAGCAGCACCAGGTAAAGAAGAAAGTAGAACACGGCGCAAGGAGTTACCCAAGGTAATGCCGTATCCTCTTTCTAAAGGTTCCACTACAAATTTTCCATAGCGCTCATCAGCTTCTAGACACTCAATTTTTGGTTTTTCAATTTCTAACATAAATTCTTAGACCTCCCTTTTAAGAGGTAGATTTACTAGGGGATGACATTATCTAGAATAGTACTCTACAATTAGAGATTCTTGAACTGGAATGTCAATTTCTTCTCTATTTGGTAGAGTAACCACCCTTGCTTTTAGAGCTTCTCTGTCAACTTCTAGCCAAGCAGGTACTGTTTTAGCAGCATTAGCTTCTACAATTTCCTTAGCTGCCTTAGCATTTTCTTTAACTTCAATTACATCTCCAACTTTTACTAACATAGAAGGAATAGTAGCTTTTTTGCCGTTAATAGTAAAATGACTATGTCTTACAAGTTGTTTTGCTTGTTGACGAGAATCAGCAAAACCTAGACGGAAGATAACATTATCAAATCTTCTCTCTAAAAGACGTAGGAAGTTCTCACCCGCTACCCCTTTTTGTCTTTCTGCAATATCAAAGTATTTTCTGAATTGACTTTCTAAAAGACCGTAAATTCTTTTAGCTTTTTGTTTTTCTCTCATACGCAAACCAAATTCAGAGATTTTTTTCTTGCGCTGACCATGTTGACCAGGAGCATAACCTCTTCTATCAATGGCGCATTTAGCAGTATAACATCTTTCGCCTTTTAAATACAGTTTAGCGCCTTCACGACGACATAATCTGCATACAGGACCATTATATTTTGCCATTTGTTCTATTTCCCTCCCTTTTGACTAAACTCTTCTTCTCTTTGGTGGACGACAACCGTTATAAGGAATAGGAGTAACATCTTTAATCATGCTAACTTCTAAACCTGCTGCTTGTAAAGAGCGAATAGCTGCTTCACGACCAGCTCCTGGTCCTTTTACTGTTACTTCAACTTGTTTCATTCCATGATCCATTGCATCTTTAGCAGCTTTTTCAGCAGCTAATTGTGCAGCAAATGGAGTTCCTTTTTTACTACCTTTGAAACCATGACCACCAGCACTAGACCAAGCGATAGCAGCTCCAGTAGTATCTGTGATAGTAACTATTGTATTATTGAAAGTAGAGTGGATATGTGCAACACCACGCTCCACATTCTTGCGTTCACGGCGCTTAACTTTGGTTGCAGTATTTCTGCGAGCCATTACTTATCCCCCCTTATTTTTTCTTTCTCTTAGCACCTACAGTTTTCTTAGGTCCTTTTCTTGTACGAGCATTATTTTTAGTAGCTTGACCACGTACAGGTAAACCTCTACGATGTCTGATACCTCTGTAGCAACCGATTTCAATAAGTCTTTTGATGTTTAAGGAAATTTCTCTTCTTAAATCACCTTCAACTTTATGATCTTTATCAATTGCAGCTCTTAATTTACCAACTTCTTCTTCAGTTAAATCTCTAACACGAGTATCTGGATTTATTCCAGTTTGAGCTAGGATTTTTTGAGAAGTTTTTAATCCGATACCATAAATATAAGTTAAGCCAACTTCTACCCTTTTCTCTCTAGGTAAGTCAACACCAGCGATTCTGGCCATATGCTTTTACACCTCCCTAATAAATCTTCTATCCTTGCCGTTGCTTATGTTTTGGATTCACACAAATAACCCTAACAACACCTTTTCTTTTGATTATTTTACATTTTTCACAGATCGGTTTAACTGATGGTCTTACTTTCATTTCAGTACCTCCTTTTGACCATACCAACCTTAATTATTTAAAGCGGTAGACTATTCTGCCCCGAGTTAAATCATATGGTGAAAGTTCTACTAATACTTTGTCTCCTGCTAATATTCTGATAAAGTGCATCCGCATTTTACCTGATATATGAGCTAAAACTTTATGACCATTTTCTAATTCTACTCGAAACATGGCATTAGGTAGCGGTTCTAACACCGTTCCCTCTACTTCAATAACATCACTTTTTGCCATTGGCCATTCCTCCTTTTTCGGTTCTCATTCTGTTATCCCCATTCTCAACAAAGCTTGCTGGAGTTCACGGTCAGTAACTGTTTCTTTAGTTAACAGTTTTTTCTCTATTTCTGCATCAATCTGTGGATGCAGTACTAAATGACGAAGCTTTTTCATTTTTGGTTTTTCCGCTCGACGTAGTTTACCATCAGCAATTAACACCCAATTTTCACTTCGTATTTCTAGAATAAAAAAATACTTTCCTTGATCTCTACCTGCTTTTGAACTAACCAATTGACCTAACCTTGCTAACACTTTTTTTCCTCCTTAATCTCAACACCAACTAAAACTTTGTCAGTATTTCTGGACCAGCAGGAGTAATAGCTACAGTGTGCTCAAAATGGGCTGATAAGCTTTTATCTCTGGTTACAACAGTCCAACCATCTTCCTTAGTAAGAACCTCATAAGTTCCTACATTAACCATAGGCTCAATAGCTAAAGTCATACCAACTCTCAATCTTGGTCCCATTCCTGATTTACCGAAGTTAGGCACCTGGGGAGGCTCATGCATTTTAGCACCTATCCCATGGCCGACAAAATCTCTGACAACTGAAAAACCATGTTTCTCCACATAGACTTGAACAGCATGTGAGATGTCAGATAATCTATTTCCTTCTTGAGCAAATTTTATACCTTCATATAAAGATTCTTCTGTAACACGAATTAGCTTTTCTGCCTCTTCACTCACTTTTCCTACAGGAAATGTCTTAGCCATATCTCCATAGTGTCCGTCTATTAAACTTCCTATATCTACTCCTAAAATATCTCCCTCTTTGAGCTTACGGTTGCCTGGAATACCATGAACCACTTCTTCATTGACAGAAGCGCAGATTGTAGCAGGAAAATCATATAACCCTTTGAAAGCTGGTTTCGCTCCCCGCTTAACAATAGCTTTTTCAGCAATTAAATCTAATTCTTTTAAGGTAATACCAGGAGTAATTGCTTTTTCTAACTCAGCTAGGGCTTGAGCGAGTATTTGACCTGCCTTACGCATGGATTCTAACTCCCGCTCACTTTTTAAGACTATCATCTATTTTTTCTCCTTTAAAACTGCAATAACAGTTGCAAGGATTTCACCTATCTCCTTACCATCACCATCAATGGTCTCTAAAAGACCACTATCTTTATAATAAGCAATTAAAGGAGAGGTTTGATTATTGTATACTTCTAATCTCTTGCGAATAGTTATTTCTTTATCATCATCTCTTTGATAAAGTTCGCCACCACAAGCATCACAAAGACCTTCTTTTTTAGTTGGAGTGAATATTACATGATAGGTAGCACCACAATTTTTACAAACTCTGCGTCCAGATAAGCGACTAACTAATTCATCTTCACTAACAGCTAAATTAACCACTGCTTGAAGATTCATATTTAAAGCTTTTAATGCATCTTGCAAAGCATCAGCTTGTGGTACAGTACGTGGAAAACCATCTAAAATAAATCCCTTCTGGCAATCAGCTTGTGCTAATCTGTCTTTTACTATACCTATTACTATTTCGTCAGGTACTAATTGACCTTGATCCATAAAAGATTTAGCTTTCATACCCATGTCAGTACCTTCTTTAATAGCAGCTCTAAACATGTCACCAGTAGAAATATGCGGAACCCCAAATTCTTTTACCAACATAACTGCCTGAGTGCCTTTACCAGCTCCCGGGGGCCCTAGTAGAATTATTCTCATAATCTTCGCCTCCCATTTGTTGGTTACCAAAAACCTTGAGCTCAAGCTAAAGGCTTCTGGTAACAGCCAACATTATTTCATAAATCCTTCATATTGTTTCATCATCAAATGGGCTTCTAGTTGCTTCATAGTATCTAGTGTAACCCCAACTATGATCAATAGAGCAGTGCCGCCCAAGTAGAAGGTCTGCACTCCAGTTAAACCAATTAAAACTGTCGGTAACACTGCAATGAAAGCTAGGAAAACAGCTCCTGCTAAAGTAATTCTAGTAGCCACTCTTTCGATATACTCTGCAGTTGGTTTGCCTGGTCTAATACCAGGAACAAATCCACTGTATTTTTTCAGATTGTCTGCCATTTCTGTCGGATTAAAAACAATAGCTGTATAGAAATAAGTAAAAAAGACGATAAGTAAAGCATACAATACATTATAAACAACAGATGTTGGCGAAAACAAGTCCTTAATAACATTAGCAAATCCTATAGCTGGGAAGAATTGAGCAATAGTAGCAGGGAAAAGTAAAATTGAAGAAGCAAAAATTACAGGAATAACTCCAGCTTGATTCAATTTTAAAGGAATATGTGTACTTTGACCGCCATAAACCTTTCTACCTACCACTCTTTTAGCATATTGCACAGGAATTCTTCTCTGGCCTTCATTAGTAAAGATTACTGCCCCAACAACCACTACAGCAATAATCAGAAAAGCACCCAACGCGATCAGGTTTACTCCTCCAACTTTGATTAGAGAAATTGTCTGTACTACCCCACCAGGTAAGCCAGCCACGATACCGGCAAAAATCAGAATAGAAATTCCATTGCCAATTCCATAGCCGGTAATCATTTCCCCTAACCACATCAGAAAAGCAGTTCCCGCCGTTAAGGTTATCACTACTATTAAAATGCTGAAAACACCAAAGTCAGGAATAACTCCCATGTTTTTCAGCCAATAACTCATGCCAAAAGCTTGGATAGCACCTAATACAACTGTTCCATAACGAATATATTGAGTCATAACTTTACGGCCTTCTTCACCTTGCTTAGCCAGCTCACCCAGCTTAGGAATAACTACAGTGAGTAGCTGCATGATGATAGAAGCGTTGATATAAGGAGCAATCCCCATGGCAAAGACGGAAAATCTCTTTAAGGCACCACCAGCAAATAAATCTAGAAAACCTAGCAGACCACCTTGCTGAAAAAGTCTTTCCATTGCAACTGCATCAATTCCTGGTACAGGAACATGAGCCCCAAAACGAAAAACCAGCAACATAGCCAAGGTAAACATAACCTTATGCCTTAATTCTCCCATCTTAAAGATATTTTGTAAAGATGAAAACAATTTAGATCACCTCTACTTTTCCGCCAGCAGCTTCAATCTTTTCCACAGCTGCTTTACTAAAGCGATGAGCTTGAACTGTTAATCCTTTTTCCAAGGAGCCCACACCTAGTATTTTTACACCATCCTTAATTTTCTTAATCATTCCTACTTCTAATAGCATATCTGGAGTTACAACTGTATTTGCTTCAAAAGCATTAAGCTTTTCTAGATTCACTTCAGCAAAATCTTTTTTAAAGATATTTGTAAAACCTCTTTTAGGTACTCTTTGGTATAAAGGCATTTGACCACCTTCAAAACCTGGGCGAACACCACCACCAGAACGAGCATTTTGTCCTTTATGACCTTTACCGGAAGTTTTACCTAAACCTGAACCGGTACCACGACCAAGTCTTTTGCGAGACTTTGTAGAACCAGGTGCTGGACTTAACTCATGTAGTTTCATTTTTACACCTCCCTGTACGTGATTGCTTTTAAGCTTCTATTTCTTCAACAGCAATCAAATGCTTAACTTTATTAATCATACCACGAATTTGTGGAGTGTCATCATGTAGTGCAACAGTACCAATTTTTTTTCTTAGGCCAAGAGCTTCTACAGTGGCCTTTTGCTTTGGTAGACAGCAAATTAAGCTGTGTTTAAGAGTTATTTTAAGCTTTTTCATTTTATTCTCCCTCCTAACCTAACAGCTCTTCCACGGTTTTATTTCTCATTTTTGCTACTTCTTCTACTCTTTTTAATTGTCTTAAACCGTCCATAGTAGCATAAACCATGTTAAAAGCATTGTTAGAGCCTAGAGACTTTGTTAAAATATCCTTCATACCTGCTAGTTCAAGTACTGCACGCACAGAACCACCAGCAATAACTCCAGTACCTGGTGCAGCAGGTTTCAAAAGTACCTCTCCTGCTCCAAAATGTCCCAAAGTTTGGTGTGGAATAGATGTTCCTACCATTGGCACATGCACTAAATTTTTCTTAGCATCTTCAATACCTTTTTTAATGGCATTAGGAACTTCAGTTGCTTTTCCTAATCCTGCACCAACATAACCATTACCATCTCCTACTACTACTAGAGCACTAAAGCTGAATCTACGTCCACCCTTAACTACCTTAGCTACACGGCTGATGTGGACAACCCTTTCAGTTAACTCTAATTCATCAGGATTAATCTTTCCTGGGTTTGCCATAAGTTTCCCTCCTTCTCTAGAATTCTAAACCGCCTTCTCTAGCTGCACTAGCTAAAGCTTCGATTCTTCCGTGATAAATGTAACCGCCTCTATCAAAAACAACTTCTTTAATTCCTTGAGCTAATGCTTTTTTAGCGATTAGAGAACCAACTGCTTTAGCAGTATCAACATTTCCTGTATATCCACTAGCTACTTCAGACTCTAAACTAGATGCTGCTACTAAAGTATTACCTTTAGTATCATCAATAATTTGAGCATAAATGTGCTTTAAGCTTCTAAAGACAGCTAATCTCGGTCTTTGGGTAGTACCCATCACTTTTCTTCTAAGTCTCTTATGACGTTTTTGTCTTTGAGCTTTAGAATCTGCTTTTTTAAACACTGTCTTCACTCCTTTCTAGCGACTAGCTATCTATTTCTTACCAGTCTTACCTACTTTGCGTCTTACAACTTCATCACTATAACGAATACCTTTACCTTTATACGGCTCAGGTTCTCTTACTTTTCTAATATTAGCAGCTACTTGGCCTACTAATTCTTTGCTAATACCTTTAACAAGAATCTTAGTAGGAGCAGGAACTTCAATCTCAATTCCTGGGATAGCTGGTATTTCTACAGGATGGGAATAACCCATTTGCATAACTAATTTATCGCCTTGTTTTTGTGCTCTATAACCAACACCAACAATGTCTAAAGATTTTTCATAACCTTTAGTTACACCATCAATCATATTGGCAATTAAAGTACGAGTTAAACCATGTAAAGAACGCTGTAATTTATGATCAGAAGATCTGGTTACCACGATTTCTTTATCCTCTAAAGCGATATTAATTTCTTTTCTAAATTCTTTTGTTAATTCCCCTTTAGGACCTTTTACAGTTAAAATATTGCCGTTTAAGTTAACTTGCACATTTTCAGGTACAGCAACAGGCTTTTTACCGATACGAGACATCCCTTAAGCACCTCCTTTTTCTGCACTTATTACCACACGTAACAAAGAATTTCTCCACCAACACCAGCTTGACGAGCTTTTTTATCAGTCATAATGCCGTGAGAAGTGGAAATAATAGCAATACCCATACCACCTAATACTCTAGGAACTTCATCCTTAGCAGCATATACTCTTAAGCCTGGACGACTGATTCTCTTTAATCCAGTGATAACTCTTTCTTTGTTTGATCCGTACTTTAAGAAAAGACGAATTACAGGATGACCAGCTTTGTCTTGCATATGCTCAACATTTTTCACAAAACCTTCTTCTAAAAGAATACGAGCTACCTCTTGCTTTAACTTAGATGCTGGTACATCTACTTTCTCATGATAAACTGTATTACCATTTCTGATACGTGTTAACATATCAGCTATAGGATCTGTCATTACCATACTCTACGCCCTCCTTCCTTGCGTGGTGAACTACCAACTAGCCTTAGTTACGCCTGGAATTTCACCTTTATTTGCTAATTCTCTAAAACAAACTCTGCACATACCGAATTTTCTCATATAACCTCTAGGTCTACCGCAAACCCTGCATCTAGTGTAAGCACGCACTTTGAATTTCGGCGTTCTGCTTGCTTTAACCTTCATAGATGTTTTTGCCACTTATTTTCCCTCCTTTTCTTACTGCGCGAATGGAGTACCCAACAGTTTAAGAAGTTCTTTCGCTTCTTCATCAGTTTTTGCAGTTGTTACCATAGTGATTTCCATACCTCTAATTTTATCAACCTTATCATACTCTATTTCTGGGAAGATAAGCTGTTCTTTAATACCTACTGTATAGTTACCTCTACCATCAAATCCTTTACCAGAGATACCTCTAAAGTCTCTGATACGAGGTAAAGCTATATTGAAAAGCTTATCTAAGAAGAATTCCATTCTTTCACCTCTTAGTGTCACTTTACAACCAATAGGCATTCCTTCTCTTAATTTAAATCCAGCGATAGATTTCTTAGCTCTAGTAACAACAGGCTTTTGACCTGTAATAAGTTGCAAATCACTTACTGCTGCATCTAATGTCTTAGAATTAGCAATAGCTTCACCTAAACCGATGTTTATTACTATTTTCTCAATCTTTGGCACTTCCATGATGTTTTTGTAGCCAAACTTTTCTCTTAAAGCTGGTACTACTTCACTTTTGTATTTTTCCATTAATCTGGCCATTCAGTTTACCTCCTTTCCTCTATTTACTTATCTAAAGTTTCGCCGCATTTTTTGCAAAATCTTACTTTTTTACCGCTTTCTAAAACTTTTACGCCAGTTCTTACACCTTTGTTACAAGTTGAGCAGAAAAGCAATACTTTAGAGCTGTATAATGGAAGAGCTTTTTCCACAATTCCACCTTGAGGAAATTTTTGACTTGGCTTAGTATGTCTTTTCGCTACATTAGCGCCTTCTACAACTACAGTTCCTTTTCTAGGAAGAACTTTTAGAATTTTACCTTTTTTGCCTTTATCTTTACCGGAGATTACTTCTACTGTATCTCCTTTTCTCACATGCATCTTATGGATTGTTGTCAATTCATCCACCTCCTTGCCGAGTTTAAATTACTTCCGGTGCTAGGGAGATTATTTTCATAAAATCTCTATCTCTTAACTCACGTGCTACAGGTCCAAAGATACGAGTTCCTCTAGGGTCTCCACCATCTTTGATAACAACCGCTGCGTTATTATCAAATTTGATGTAAGAACCATCGATTCTCTTTTGTCTATTTCTAGCCCGCACTACTACAGCTTTTACTACATCTCCCTTTTTAACTACACCACCTGGAGCTGCCTCTTTAACTGAAGCCACTATAACATCACCCAAGCGAGCATATTTTCTTCCAGAACCTCCTAAAACACGAATGCACATGATTTCCTTCGCACCTGTGTTATCAGCTACTCTTAGAATCGTTTGCTGTTGAATCATGTTGGTCCCTCCTTTCGACTGTGCTGCCTATCTACTATTTCGCTTTTTCTATAATTTCCACAATCCGCCAGTTCTTGTCTTTACTTAACGGTTTTGTTTCCATAATTCTTACTGTATCGCCATTTTGGCAAGTGTTGTTTTCATCATGAGCTTTAAGTTTTGTTGTTTGTTTAACCATTTTTCCGTAAAGAGGATGACGTACTAATGTCTTAATAGCTACAACAACAGTTTTATCCATTTTATCACTCACTACAACACCGATTCTTTCTTTACGAGCACTTCTTTCAGCCATATTTGAACCTCCCTCCTCTATATGGTAGATTCTTTATGCTACAACTAGCAATTGATATTTAATTCTTTTTCTCGCATAATTGTTTTTACACGAGCGATAGATTTTCTTACTTCACGGATACGCATAGGGTTTTCTAATTGTCCGGCAGTTAACTGAAATCTCAAATTAAAAAGTTCATCTTTTAAATCTTCCAATTTCTTTTTTAGCTCTTCTGTATTTAAATTTTTGATTTCATTAGACTTCATTTGCGTCACCACCTATTTCTTCTCTTTTCACAAATCTAGT
>Ga0079100_1035181_pt1 | contig 14545 bp, 13 predicted proteins | sample ADurb_H2B_03_Slu_FD_74560 | JGI IMG/M metagenome (GOLD analysis project Ga0079100, IMG submission 74560) | Active sludge microbial communities from Illinois, USA, of municipal wastewater-treating anaerobic digesters - ADurb_H2B_03_SludgeMetaT... | ecosystem: Engineered > Bioreactor > Anaerobic >...
ATGCACAATTATTCCTACGACTTTATTTCTTTTTAAATCTTTAACCAACATATCCCATTTAAGAGGAAAGTTGTCATATCAGCTAGAATAGACTAATTAAATATTAGTATAAAGGAGGTGTCTTACATGTTTCATCGTCTTTTCCCTTCACCGCGTTCAATTTCTCTGATGCTGGTGATATTCCTGATGTTAGTGATAATTAGCCCAGCCTATGCCTGGGACCCTGATGCTGAGTATGATGCTCAATGGGGGTTAGCAATGATTAATGTTGATGAAGCTTATAGACTTAACCTAACAGGAGCGGGAATAACCATAGGCATTATAGACACCGGAATTAATCCCCACCATTTAGAATTCTCTACCCGTGCTATTTCCGGTTATGACTTTCTTTATAACTCCCTATTATTGACAGACCCAGAGGGACACGGCAGCCACGTAGCAGGCATTATCGGTGCTGCCCGCGATGGAATAGGGATGCATGGAGTGGCCTTTGACAGTTCATTGGTTTCAGCCAGGGTCATAGAAGCGAACAATTCTAATGACCCTACTACTGAAGCTATCAACTACTTACTTGATCACACAACATCCTCTATCCTTAATAATAGTTGGGGAGTGGAAACAAGCGTTACAGAAGTAACTAGGGAACAGATTCTAGCTGATGACAAAACCAGACTTCAGGTAGAAGCTTTCCAAAGAGCAGTAGACAATAACAAGTTAGTTGTTTTTTCTGCAGGAAATGAAAGTAACAGCCAGGTCGATATAGCAGCAGGACTTCCATACTTTTTTCCCGATCTTCAACCAAGCTGGATAGCAGTAGTAGCTGTGGATTCCAATAAGCAAATAGCAGATTATTCAAATAGGGCTGGGGTAGCCAAAGAATGGACTATCGCGGCACCAGGTGGGGGAGATAATGAACCGGTGGATGGAATCTATTCAGTTCAGAGTGCAGGAGGCTATGTTAAATGGAGTGGAACCTCCATGGCAGCACCCCATGTCAGTGGAGCCGCGGCTTTACTTTGGCAAGCTTTTCCCAATTTCACCGCTGCACAAATAGCTCAGCTCATCTTAATTTCTGCAGCAGATCTTGGCGATCCCGGAGTAGATGAAGTCTATGGATGGGGGCTCTTAGATTTAGATGCAGCTTTAAAACTCCCAAATTCATCGGCAGATAAGACTTTCGACCTGCCAGATAATTTAACTTTAACTGTTCCTTTATCGGGAACAGGAGGACTTATTAAGAATGGCAATAGTGTCCTGATCTTGGCAGGCACTAATACCTATACTGGTGCTACTAATGTAAATGATGGTACCCTGATTATCAACGGCACTATTACCAGTCCTGTTAATGTAGCTCCTGATGGGATATTAGGGGGCTCCGGTCTTATCAACAGCTCAGTAAATCTAAGTGGAACCCTTTCTCCCGGCAACTCTCCTGGGACATTAACGGTGACAGGGAATTTAAACCAGGGAGACGGCAGTACCTATCTGGCGGAACTGGGAGGCACTAATCCAAATCAGCATGATCGAACTATAGTAGGCGGTCAATATACTATAGGTACTGGTGTCACACTAGATGTAGATTTATATGGAAGCTATCAGCCTATAGTGGGAGACACTTATCGAATAGTAATTACTAACGGTGGAGTAACAGGGAATTACAATAGTATTACTCGTCCTGCAGCCTTATCTTCTTATCTACGTCATGATGTAGTCTACGGAAATAAGGACATCTGGCTCTGCACTACTCCTAGCGATTACAGTAACCCCCAAAGCCTGGGATGGACTTGGGACAAAAATCAGGCTTCCATCGCCCAAATTTGGCAGGATAATCGACCCGCAGCAGCGGCTGCCTTAACTGCTGATCAAACTTTCTATAACATTATCTTTCCACTGGATGCTAACGGTTTAAAGTCAGCCGCTACGGAAATGAGCGGACAGTTATTGGCTGATAGTCAGGCGGGAGCCCTGGATCAATTGCGCACTATCAACCAAACTCTGGGAGAAATGGTGCATAAAGGTGAAGAAGCTAGAGTATTTGCTAATTACTTGGATATAAGGGATGGCGATGTAGCAGGTAGACGTGTACAGGGCGCCGGAGTTATCGCCAACTATGATTTAGGTAAGGAAAAGGATTTCCACTGGGGATTAGGCGTAGGATATAGTCAGAGCAGGATTAATAATCATAGTGGCGCCGGTTCCTCGAAAGTAGCAAACTATGATCTCCACCTTTATAGCCACTATCAGCCTAAAGATTGGTATTTACAAGGACAAATAGGTTTCGGTCAGACCATACAGCGTCATGAGCGCCATCTAAGTTCAGTCTCAGGTCAAGCTAATGCCTGGGGTAAAGCAAATGGTAATCATTTGTTTAGTAGGCTGGCTTATGGCAAGGGAAAAGAAACCGCATCAGCAAAACAGGATTTCTATGGAGCTCTTCTTTTTGAACAGGTTACCCGTGAACAGTTATCCGAACACGGGGATGACTGCTTTACCATTTCCAGTAGTTCTGCCCGTGATCAACGGTTCGCCAGTGAAATTGGCTTCATTAGCAAAAGGAATAGGAATGCTAAACCAGGTCAGCCAGACTCCCTAACTACTAGAATAGCTTGGGTCCATGAATTTTCCGGTAGAGATAACAACATCGATATAACCTGGCGCAACCAAACCAGAAATGTCAGCAGTGAAAAGATTGGGGCTGATGCCCTTCAATTAGGTCTCAACTGGGACTGGAATTTAAATAAAGATTGTCAAGCTCAAGTCTCTACTCAAGTGGAGCAACGTTCTAACAGCAGCCAATACAATATTAGTGCATCATTAAACTATCATTGGTAAATAAAAAGGAAGTTTTTAATCAGCAAAGACTAAAAACTTCCTTTTCTACATTATTTAAGCTTCCACCGGAGATTCTTGCGCTTCTACTGGTTGCTGAGGCTCCACGGATTTCTCGGTAGTCGGCATGGTGACAGTAACCACCAGCTCTTCCGGGTCGTTTAGGTAGACTATACCGGAGATAGGAGGCAAATCCCTGACTAGAATTTGGTCACCTATAGCTAGATGGCTAATATCTACCTCAATTTGTCCGGGAATGTTAGTAGCTAATCCTTCTATTTCCACAGTGCGTAGACTGTTTTGGAGCACACCGCCATAAGTAAGTCCCACTGCTTCTCCTACTAAGTGCAGAGGAATCTCCAATCTGATTTTCTCACTGAGAGAAATCTGCTGCAAGTCTACATGGATGAATTCCTGTTTAAATTCATCCTTTTGCCATTCTTTGAGGATAACGGTGCGTCTTCCACCCCCAGCGTCCTTTCCCACTTGCAATTCAATAATACTGGAAGGGGTGATATCCTTGCCGAACCTCTTTTCAAACTCTCTAGTAGGAATCATTAAATCCAGGTTTTCAATATCCTTGCCATAAAGATTTGCTGTCAAATATCCCTTCTTCCGCAATCGATTAGCGGCAGTTTTACCTTTCTCTTGCCGAATTTCCGCTTGTAAAAAAGCACGAGCAGCCATTTTTCTCCTCCTCATCCTTTAGTTTACTTTATTTTCATTATGTCCAAAGAGGAGAAAATTTATCAATTAATTATACTGATTCATGGCTTTGGCTAATCCCTGCTGTAAAATTACTTCCATAGCTTTAGCCGTTTTTTCAATAGCTTCTCCAATAATCTTCTTTTCCTCAGGAGAGAAGTTCCCCAAAACATAGTCAGCAGTATCCCACTGGGGCGGGGGCGCTCCGATGCCGATTTTAATGCGAGGTATCTTTTCGGTTTTTAGGTGACTGATTAGAGAGCGCACACCATTATGACCGCCATGGCTACCTTTACCTCTAATTCTAATTTTTCCCACTTCTAAAGCCAAATCATCATAAGTAACCAAGATATCTTCTGGTTCCACTTTATACCAGGCTGCTAAAGGAGCTACCGCTTCCCCGCTAAGATTCATGTAGGTCTGGGGCTTAACTAAAACTACCTTTTCTTCACCAAATTTCCCTTCACCAATAAGCGCCCGATTCTTTTCTTTATCTACCCTAATACCCATCTGCTGAGCTAGATAATCTATAGCCAGAAATCCCACATTATGGCGGGTATTTCATATCGCTTACCCGGGTTACCTAGTCCTACAATCAGCTTCATCTATTTTTCCCCCTAAGAAAAAGTAGCCCTCTAGAGGACTACTTCCTAATATTTTATGTAAAAAGAGAACTTACTGATAAGTCATCATGAATTCTTCTAATAGCTTCTCCTAAAAGAGGAGCTATAGAAAGGACCTTAATTTTCGGAATTAGTTTTTCCTCCGGTAGCAGAATAGAATTAGTCACAACTACCTCTTTAACAGGACTCTTTTCCAATCTTTCAATAGCTGGACCTGAAAGGATAGGATGACTGCAGCAGGCATAAACCTCTTTAGCACCCTTCTCTAGTAAGGCTTCTGCCCCCAAGGTGATGGTCCCTGCTGTATCAATAATATCATCAATCATAATTACATTCTTCCCATTAATGTCTCCAATGATGTTCATAATTTCTGCCACATTGGGCTCAGGTCTTCTCTTGTCAATGATGGCTAAAGGAGTATTTAATCTTCCCGCTAGTTCCCGGGATCTGGTTACCCCCCCTAGATCTGGAGAAACAACTACTGTGTTTCCCCCGTCTAAACCTTTTTCCATAAAATATTTAGCTAAGATAGGTACAGCTAATAAATGATCTACTGGGATATCAAAAAATCCTTGAATTTGTCCTGCGTGCAGGTCCATGGTCAAGACTCTTCTAGCTCCAGCAGTAGTAATTAGATTAGCCACTAATTTAGCAGTAATCGGATCTCTAGACCGAGCTTTCCGGTCTTGCCGAGCATAGCCATAGTAAGGAAGAACTGCTGTAATTCGACGGGCAGAAGCTCTTCGCATAGCATCAATAGTAATTAAAAGTTCCATTAGACTCTCATTGGCAGGTTGGCTGGTAGGTTGAATAACAAAAACGTCTTTTCCGCGAACACTCTCGTTAATTTTAACCTGAACCTCTCCATCACTAAAGCGAATAACCTGACTGTCTCCCAGTGGAATTCCTAAATAGTTAGTAATCTCCTTAGCCAGCTCTGGGTTAGCATTGCAAGTAAAAATCTTTAATTTTTCAAAACTAGCGCCCATTATTTTATCCCCCTCTTGAATTTAGTCTTCTTGTTTACTTTTCCAGTCTTCGATATTCTTCTGTTTAGCCCGAGCAATCCCCAAAGCTTTAGCAGGTACATCCTTGCTTACTGTGGAACCAGCCCCCACAAAGGCTCGCTGGCCGATTTTAACCGGAGCTACCAAGTTAGAGTTGCTGCCAATAAAAGCACCATCTTCAATAACAGTTTTAAATTTATTTCTTCCGTCATAGTTGCAGGTAATAGTCCCTGCCCCTACATTAACACCTGACCCGATTTCAGCATCCCCTACATAACTTAAATGAGGAATCTTGCTGCCTTCGCCGATAACAGATTTCTTAATTTCTACAAAGTCTCCGATCTTTACTCCATTATGGGCAACGGTTCCCGGTCTTAAGTAGGCATAAGGACCAACCTTCACCGCTTGACCTAAATTGCTTTCCAAAACAGTAGAGTGTTCAATAATGCTCCCATCCCCAATGCGACTGTCCGCAATTCGGGTACTAGGACCAATGACACAATCTTGTCCAATAAAAGTCTTTCCTTCAATAATAGTAAAAGGATGGATAATCGTATCCTTTCCTATCTTAGCTTCACTATGGATAAAGGTACTCAGAGGGTCTACAATGGTTACTCCTTCATCCATTAGTCTATCTAAAATCTGCTGACGTAAATAGTAGTCTGCCTCGGCTAAATGCTTTCTAGAGTTAACCCCCATAGTCTCTAAAACATCGTCTGCTACGACTGCCTCTACCCGTAGATTTCTCTCTACAAACATAGAAATCACATCAGTCAGATAATACTCTCCTTGTGCATTATTCGGAGTAATTTTTTCTAGAGCGGCAAATAAAAGCTTACTGTCAAAACAGTAAGTCCCTGTATTAATTTCTCTAATCTTTTTCTCTTCAGGATTAGCGTCTTTCTCTTCCACGATTCGGACCACTCCCCCTTCAGAGTTGCGAATAATCCGTCCATAGCCATAAGGATTATCCATCATTGCTGTTAGAATAGTAGCTACTGCACCCTTCTGCCGGTGATTAACTAGAAGTTTGGCTAATGTTTCTCCGGTCAGTAAAGGAGTATCTCCATAGATCACTAGGACAGCACCATCATAATCTCGCAAGAGATCCGCTCCTTGTAAAACGGCATGTCCTGTTCCTAGCTGCTCATGCTGATAAGCATATTCAACCCGTTCTTCTAAGGTTTCTTCTATTTTCTCTGCACCATAACCAATGACTAAGATATTCCTTTCCACTCCCGCTTCTTCGGCGGCGGTTATGACATGTTCTATCATTGGTTTGCCGCAAACTTTATGTAAAACCTTGGGTAGATTGGACTTCATCCGAGTCCCTTTGCCGGCAGCCAAAATAACCGCTGTGGCTCTTTCCATTTTCACCGCTCCTTTTTGACATTTTCCTTCTGTTTTTATCCCTTTATTATCTTATCCCTTTTTCGAAAAAAATTCAATAAAAAACAAGAAATTGCAATAGAAAGCTATTAGAACAGATTAAAAAGCATCGTGCCTAAGGGCGATGCTTTTTTCTTTTTTCCATGAGGATATTATATCTCAATTCTTTTTCCAGCAATTCTTTCTTCAGTAATGCTTTTTCTTCTTCATCCTGACAGGAATTAACTAATTCCCTTAAAGCATTAATGTCCTTTTTAACCTGTAGCTCTTCAGGGGCAAAACCTGCATTCTTTAAAAGTAAATAAGCAGCTCGATGTTCTTCAGGAATATTAGATAGATCATCTAAATGTATGGGCTTACCTTTTCCAGGTAGGTTATCAAATTCTCCTCGCTCTATAGCTTCTTTAATTTTTCCTTCTGCAATACGGGCGATAACATGGTCAAACATGAGTCATCACTCTGCCTTTCGCTTTTTCTTGCAGTCTTTTGATACTTTTTTGTCTAGATGGGCTTTCTATAGCTATTCTAGTAAAATTTAGGTTAAAATATAAGAAAGAAAAACAAAAATTGGAGCCTTTGGCTCCAATCAAGTGTTTATAAGACTAAAATATTTGTAAGACTATCTAAAAATTCATTATACTGCCGCTTTATCGTATGCATCTAAAATAGCAGTTTGGATAATTCCACGGGCTTCCTGAGTGATTGGGTGGGCTATGTCTCTAAATTCCCCATCAGGCAGCTTTTTATTTGGCATTGCTATGAATAAACCGTTTTGTCCCTCGATCACTCTAATATCTCTTACTACAAAAGCATCATCAATAGTAATAGAAGCAATTGCCCGGATTTTACCATCGGAGTTAATTCTTTTAACTCTTACATCTGTGATTTGCATCATTTTCACCACCTTCCAACCAAAATATTCCTTCCCTCCCCAATATTATTCGACTACTGTCTAGAAACTCCTTCTGATAAAGTAGAAAATTTGTTAATTTTCTCTAAATAAGATAGGTTTACCCAGAAGCCATAACCGCCCCATAGTCTCTAGACTTTTGTTAGTACCTATCCTAATCCGCTCCTGTAAAGGAGCATACTTATCTACAGAAACTAACTGGTCCCTTTCCACATTCCCTCCTTTAAGGACAATCCTACGTAAGGTTACTTTATTATAGCCGTCGGTCCCTTTAATTTCTACATGTTTTTTCCCCTCAGGCAGGTTTTCATCTTTTATTTCTACCTGCTTATATGGTATCTTTCCATCTTTTTGCAAATTTAATTCAACTTTATAACTATTTTTCCACTTTTTAGCTTCAGAACCTTTACCCCATAATTCTACTTTAACCTGCTTGTTCTCTACCCAAGCTTTGACAATAATGGGGAAAGATTTATTACTCTTAAAGACCAGGTCTAAATCCCCTTCATACCAGACCGCTGCATCTTGCCCCGGTTCCACATATTTAGGGGCTAGGTTATGGGGGTGACGTTCAACTATATCTAAATCAGCCAATAAGGCTGCATTGTATAAAGTCGCTGTAATCTGGCAGACCCCTCCGCCAATACTATCAATCAGTTCATTTCCTACAACCATGGAATTTTTAGCTTTTCGCCAGCCTAATTCTTCAGTATAGGGGCCGCTTCTCTGATTGAAAGAAAAAAATGATTCAGGCTCTAAAACTTGATTATTAATAGTAGCTACACCCATTTTTAAGTTATGTTCCCGACCTGGATCGATAGATAAAATCGGAGTGGAAAAATGGGATAGCATAATCCATCCATTCAGATTAGGACTACTAGTAAAAGAAATATTCTCTCCTAGGCAGCTCCTGCTAAAAGCCACTAAAACAAATATTAGAAGAAGATAAAATAAATATTTTAATTTGCGAAAATCTAGGGCATATACCCTCATACTCCTTCACCTCCTTTTTAAATATATTCAACAATCTCTAGGACCATGAATAAAAAAAGCTGTTGTTCAATAATCAATGTAAATATTTAGCAGGAAAAGAAATAAACAGCAAGAAAGATATTAATGGAGAAAAACACAAAAAATCAACTGCTGGAATAGGACGTGTTGCTTTGTATTTACCAAAAGGTATAGCCAAGAAAATCTATTTAATAATCACTATAGTTGTTACCATTCCCATGCTGCTCTTTTTCTACTTTGATGCCCTAAGGCTGAAGGAGTTATTATTGGAAAAAAGGATTTACCAATTGATCCAAGTGGCTTCGCTCTTAGAAGATAAACTCCCTAATTCCTTTGATAGTATATTGAGGTCTGAAAATGCCACCAAGTTAACTAAAAAGGAACAAGTAATAATTTTAAATAGATATCTTCAACCCATAGTTAATCAGGTAGCAGCAGCTTATCCAGGATATGGTGTGGGCTTCTATTACCGTAAACTGGATTGTATAGTGGCTGTGGGACCCCAATTTAAGCCTAGCCTTCTTGGAAAAAGTACTAATAATCTGCCTAAGCTTAGGCTCTATGAAACAGGTAGATTCCAAACGGGATATGTTCAGGGTTTTACCTGGGGTGGTAAGCCAACTATTATAGCTTTAGACTATCCGATTTATTATAACGGTCAGTTAATCGGACACTCCTGGGCCAACAAAAAAACAGAAGATATACAAAGAGAGTTTTATTTAACCTTATTGCAGAGGATGTTTTTTACCTCGCTAGTCTGGCTAGTAGTTAGCGCAATTATCTGGTGGCTGTTTAAGAAATTGGAAAGCAACTTAAGTATTCTATCTGCTCAAATTTTCCAGGATCAAGATAGCTTAGGGGGATTTAAAGACTTCCCAGAGTTATTGCCAGTTTTACAGACAGTAACCTCTCTCAGACAGCAGCTAAAAGAAGAAGCAGCCCAATCTAGAAATGAGGCTCAGAGAATGAAGCAGTTAATTGATTTATGCCCCATGCTGATTGCAGTAATAGATAGTGATGAGAAAATCTTGATGCTGAATCAAGCCTTTCTTGAATTAAATAAGAACCTTAGCAAAGAAGATCTGATTGGCAAGCCATATAGAGTATTAATTAATGCTGTAGAAATAGACTATGAGAATACAACAATTATCAGGGCATTAAGGAGAGAAAGCACCATCAAAGAACACAGGAAATACCTAAACAAAGAATGGCTGCACCTAGCAGCTCCCATCAAGAATAGTGAAACAGGGCAAATTATCGGAGCTATTGGCTTATACCATGACATAAGCGAACATGAAAATTTACGGAAAGAAATGCATAAGTTGGATAGACTTAATCTGATCGGAGAAATGGCGGCTGGCGTTGCCCATGAAATTCGCAACCCCATGACAGCAGCTAAAGGATATTTACAACTACTAATGGGCAGACTGGGAGAAGATTCTCACAAATATCTCACTATAGTAATAGAAGAACTAGATAGAGCCAACTCTATTATTTCTGATTTTTTGTCTTTAGCTAGAAGTAAGCCTTCTGATGCTAAAGAACAAAGTTTAAACGATATTATCATGAGTATATCCCCGCTTATCCAGGGGGAAGCCTTAAAAAGAGGAATAGTTCTAGAATTAGAACTAGCTAGGAGTATTCCTGAGTTATATTTGAATGATAAAGAAATAAAACAATTGATTCTAAACTTATGCCGCAATTCTATAGACTCCATGCCAGAAAGAGGTCATCTAACCATTAAAACTAGTCAGGAATTTGCTGGGGTACAACTATTGGTCAGGGATACCGGCTGTGGTATTCCTAAACACCAACTGGATAAAATATTCGACCCCTTCTATACTACCAAGGACAATGGGACTGGGTTAGGTTTAGCCATCTGCTTAGGAATTGTTAGCAGACATCATGGCCAGATAAATGTGGAATCTGAAGAAGGAAGAGGAACAAGCTTCATTATTACTTTCGCTAGTTCTGCCCTTAATTCTAAAGTAAGCTAGAATTAAAAAAGCTAGGATAAATTCCTAGCTTTTAACTATCTCTATGGTATTAAAGCAATGACTTCTATTTCCACTTGGACATCCCGAGGCAGTCTGGCGACCTCTACACAGGAGCGGGCCGGAGGATTGTTAGGGAAATACTGAGCATAAATCTCATTAATTTTAGCAAAGTCATCCATGTTCTTAATAAAAACTGTAGTCTTAATGACATTGTCTAAGGAGGTGCCGGCGGCAGCTAGAACCCCTTGTAAGTTCTCCATAACCTTCTTGGTTTGAGCCTGCACATCGCCTTCAATTATCTGGCCGGTAGCCGCATCTAAAGGAATTTGTCCTGAAGTATAAAGGAATCTGCCTATTTGTACTGCCTGGGAATAAGGCCCGATAGCCCCTGGTGCTTTATCTGTGGAAATAATCTGTTTTTTCATCTCATCCATTTCCGTTCTCCCTCCTAATCTAGAATCTTTGCTTTATAGCCTTCTCTGGCCATAGCTTCAATAATCCTTCTAATATGATCGTGATCTCTGGTCTCTAAAGTAAGATAGACTTCAGTCTCGCCCAGAGGAGCATGCACATCTAACCGTTCATGGTTAATGGCGAAAACATTAGCTTTTAAATCAGCAATTAAATTGAGAATCTTTCTTAAATAACCCGGCTTATCAGGCAAAGTAGTATTAATTCTCACATATCTTCCTGCCTTAACCAATCCTCTATTGATAATGGTGGAAACCATATTGGCATCAATATTACCGCCACTTAAAATAGTAACCACCTTTTTTCCTCTGACATTGACCTTATTATGCAAAAGAGCCGCCAGACTTACTGCCCCGGAACCTTCTGTCACTAGTTTAGCCCTTTCCAAGAGCATCAAGATCGCATTGGCAATCTCTTCGTCTTCTACAGTGACTATATCATCTACATAGGCCTCAATTAAAGGAAAAGTTAGTGAACCCGGAGTTTTAACCGCTATCCCATCAGCAATAGTTCCCGAAAAAGAAATAGGGCAAATTCGATGTTCTTTGCGGGAAACATAGGAGGAAGGACAGCCTGCCGCCTGTACCCCTACTACTTTAATTTGCGGTCGTGCCTCCTTGAGAGCAATAGCTAACCCAGAGATTAGTCCCCCCCCGCCAATAGGTGCAATAAGAGTATCTATCTCAGGCAATTCTTCTAAAATCTCCAGGCCCATAGTTCCCTGTCCGGCAATGACATCAGGGTCATCAAAAGCATGAATAAAGGTAGCTCCTCTTTCCTGTTGGACTTCTTTGGCTTTTTGGTAAGCATCGTCGTAAGCTTCACCATGAAGAATTACCTCTGCTCCATAGCCCCTGGTGGCAGTTATTTTACTGATGGGAGCTCCTTCAGGCATAAAAATTGTAGAGGAGATTCCTACCGCAGTAGCTCCTGAGGCCACTCCCTGGGCATGGTTCCCTGCTGAAGCAGCAATTACTCCTCTTTGTCTTTCCTCTTCACTTAAACTAAGAATTTTATTGGCAGCTCCCCTGATTTTAAAGGAACCAGTCTTCTGCAAGTTTTCGCATTTCAAATAGATGTCTTTACCGATGATTCTGCTAAAGGTAGTAGAGTAATCCAGAGGTGTCTTGCGAATTATTCCTGCTAAATTCCGACGGGCTTTTTGGATATCTTCTATAGTTATCATTCTCTTCATTTCCTCTACCAGCATGGTCTACCTCCATTAGTTCAGATAGTTGGCCAAGCCTAAATCGCTAGGCTTATCAATGTCTACCCCTATCTCCGGATACGGTGTCACTATGCTTACTGCTTGAATTTTTAACAAGGAGGATACTCTTTTTTCCAGTTCGTCTATAGTTAAGAGACCTAAGACAAATTTACAGACAAAAATCCAGCCTAAAACTCCAGCTAACTGGAGAGGTCTCTTTCTAAGGCTAATAATTTTTGGGGCTAATTCTACACTACGGGACACTACAGAGGGATCAATAAGAAAGATATTGCCTCCAGTAAAAGTCCCTTCCCGCAGCCGGACATAAGTCCTCTTATTATCTGGATACTTTTTCTCGTTATCCTCTTTACGAATAATCGGATAATAAAGTTCTGCCTCTTTCCCTTGGCAACGATAAAGGAAGTCCTCTAAAGCTTCTTTGGTTAAAAGAGGGATATCAGAAGTAACTACCAGAACTGGCTGGTCTGGGGGTAATACTTGCAAGCCTAAAGCCACATTGTTAAAGATATTGTTTCCACCCTCCACAAAGAAATCTACCTTGTCTCCCATTTTTTCTTCGACAATTCTTGGTCCTACTGCTACTTTCTTCCCAATAGCAGAACAATTACCTAAAGCCTCCAGGACGTAATCCAACATAGCCTTGCCTTTCAGCGGCAACAATGATTTGGGCTGTGAAGGGTCACCTTCTTGCAATAGACCACGGCTATCGCCGCCAGCTAGGATAATTGCATTGATCATTTAGGCATTACCCCTTTCTATTTTAGGAGTCCCGTGTTATTCTTCGTCTTTTTCTTCTTTGATTATCTTTAAGATAGTGGTTTCTACCTTTTCCACATGCTCTTTGGCTAAACTTTGAGCTAAAAAGCGGTCTCTCCGGGATAGAGCATCTACTATTCGCTTATGCTCCAATAGGCTGTCTCTGGCTAAGTCCTGCCTGGTAATAGTCAGCATTACTCTAAACCGCATAACTTGTTCCTGCAGATTGCTGACCATAGTTACTAGACGACTATTGCGGCTAGCACCAATGAGGGCAGTATGGAACTTAGTATCGTATTCAATGGCTGTATCCAGATCTCCTTTGTCCATAGCTTCCCCCATTTTCTCTATATCATTCGAAAGATCTTCGATTTCCTCACCAGTTATTCTTTCTGCTGCCAGCTTGGCAGCCAACCCTTCTAAAGCAGCCCTGATTTCTAAGATATCTGCTGCATCCCTAGCAGAGATGCCAGCTACATAAGCCCCTTTCCGAGGCACCATTACTACTAGACCTTCTAATTCCAACTTTCTAATGGCTTCCCGAACAGGGGTCCTACTTACCCCTAATTCTTCTGCCAGTTGGGTCTCCATCAATCGTTCTCCTTGCTTAAGAGTACCGTTAATAATTGCTTCCCGAATAGATTCAAAGACAATCTCCCTTAATGGCTTATAGGTATCTAGTTTCACCGGAATTAATCTTCTCTCCATATTATATGCCTCCTTTTTCTCTCAAAATTCTCTTTCACCAGCGCCCAAGGTGGTAGTTACAAAGACTTCTTCCCATTTCGTCCGCATCACCTGGGCTATAGCTTCTGCATTTTCTCTAGTGGAACTAATAGCGAAAATAGTGGGGCCACTTCCTGACATCAGCACTCCGGAGGCTCCTAAAGACTTCATTTGCTCTTTAATCTCAATCAAAGCTGGATGCATCTTCAAAGTAACCGTTTCTAAGACATTGACTAAATTCTCCGCTATTTCTTGCAAGCTGCCTCGTTGCAAAGCTTGAATCATAGTAGAGGTCTCAGGTCTTTTAGTAATTTGATCTAAGGCTAGACCTTGATAAACCTTAGCAGTAGAAACGGATATGGGGGGCTTAACTAATACTAGCCAGAAAGGCGGTGGCGAAACTAAATTTTCTAAGATTTCCCCTCTCCCTTTTGCTAGACAGGTTCCTCCTTCTAGACAGAAAGCTACATCTGAACCTAATCTAGCCGCCATTTCCCAGAGTATTTCCTTAGGTATTCCCAGTCCCCAGAATTGATTTAAGCCAATTAGAGTAGCAGCGGCGTCGGTGCTTCCTCCCGCCAATCCAGCGGCAACGGGAATGTTTTTTTTCAAGGTAATTTGTATACCACTTGTTATCTTTCCCCATTCCATAATCATCTGAGCTGCCTGATAGGCTAAATTTTTTTCATCAGTAGGGATCTGGGGTGACGTGGTAACAATCCTAATTCCCTGGCCTATTTCCTTGAAAGTAAGAACATCCGCTAAGTTGATGGTCTGCATAATAGTTTCTAACTCATGGTAGCCGTCCGCTCGCTTCCCTAGAACGTCTAATGTTAAGTTTATTTTTGCATAAGCTTTGATTTTTAATTCTCCCATAGGATATTTTGTACTCC
>Ga0079100_1015968_pt1 | contig 14127 bp, 17 predicted proteins | sample ADurb_H2B_03_Slu_FD_74560 | JGI IMG/M metagenome (GOLD analysis project Ga0079100, IMG submission 74560) | Active sludge microbial communities from Illinois, USA, of municipal wastewater-treating anaerobic digesters - ADurb_H2B_03_SludgeMetaT... | ecosystem: Engineered > Bioreactor > Anaerobic >...
AGCTAATTGGCTGCAGAAAAAAGAACAAGTCATGCTTGTGCTTTTTGAATGTAGAAAAGAAAATGAAGTATTGAAAGAGCAGCAACAAAAAAAGGAAAGAGAAAAAAGAGAAAAGGAAAAGTTGATGGTGACTTGCCAAAAAGATTATTCTGAATCTACTGTTGCTTTAGCTAGAATTGAAACAGAAATAAATCATCAACTGGAATTATTGTCTGAAAAGCATGATTTAAAAGAGCTTATGAGCTATGAAAATTATTTACTGGTAGCAGATATCAAGAACCAAATGACTAAAGAATTAGAGCTTTGGCAAAACAAAATAGAAAAATTAGGACCAGTTAATCTAGGGGTTATTGAAGAATATGTAAGTTTGAAAAAAAGGTATGATTTTCTTTGGGAACAATATAAAGATTTGCAGGCTGCTAAGCAAGGTTTAGGTAAGTTGTTAAAGGAAATAGATGAAGTGATGGAAAAAAGATTTTTAGCAACCTTTCAAAACGTGCAAAAAATCTTTAAAGAAATATTTGTTAGACTTTTTGATGGTGGTAAAGCAGAACTCTCTTTATCAGAGCCTGAGAAAATACTTACTACTGGTATTGAGGTCAATGTACAACCACCAGGCAAAAAACTACAAAGTCTTTCTCTACTTTCGGGTGGAGAAAAAGCTTTAACAGCAATAGCTTTATTAATTGCTCTTTTGCAGACTAACCCTAGTCCTTTTTGTCTTTTAGATGAGGTTGATGCGCCTTTTGATGATACTAATGTGCAAAAGGTAGCAGAACTCTTGCAAGAGATGGCGAAAAAAACTCAGTTTATCATTATTACACACCGTAGAGGAGCAATGGAAGTTGCTGATGCACTTTATGGTGTAACTATGGAAGAGGCAGGAATATCTCGTTTAGTCTCAGTAAAATTAGAAGAAGAAGCTAGTTAAAGGAGGAAAAAAGATGTTTGGTAAATTAAAAGAAGGATTAAATAAATTTCGTCAAGGCTTTGTAGAAAAAGTGGAGCAAATTTTTACTGGTAGAAAACCAATAGATGAAGAGCTTCTAGAAGAACTAGAAGAAACTATGATTCAAGCTGATGTTGGGGTACATACAACTATGGAACTAGTTGATCAGTTGCGCAAAGCATATAAGGCTAAGGAAATAGAAGATACTAGTCAAGTGAAAGATTGGTTACAAGAAAAAATAGGTACTTTACTTGGAGAAGAAGAAGCTGCTCTCAATTTAGAAACAAATCCTTCTGTTATTATGGTTGTAGGTGTCAATGGGGTAGGGAAAACTACCACTATTGGTAAGGTTGCGACTAAATTGCGACAAGATGGAAAAAAAGTTTTAATAGCAGCTGCGGATACTTTTCGTGCTGCTGCTATTGAGCAATTAGAAGTTTGGGGGCAAAGAGCTGGTGTGGATATAATCAAGCATAGCGAAGGAGCTGATCCCGCTGCTGTTGTCTATGATGCTATGCAAGCTGCTAAAGCTAGAAAAAGCGAAGTTATTATTATTGATACAGCTGGAAGATTACATACTAAAGATAATCTTATGGAAGAATTAAAAAAGATTAAAAGAGTTATTGAAAGAGAAATGCCGAGTGCTTTAGGTGAAATTTTATTGGTTTTAGATGCTACAACAGGTCAAAATGCGATTAACCAAGCAAAAATTTTTAAAGAAGCGGTAGATGTGACTGGTATTGTTCTAACTAAATTAGATGGAACAGCTAAAGGTGGTGTTGTTATAGCTATTGCCCATGATTTAAATGTACCTATTAAAATGATTGGAGTCGGGGAAGGTATTGCTGATTTGCAAAATTTTAATGCGTCTGAGTTTGTTGATGCTCTCTTTGCAGAAAAAAACTTGACAGAAGAGATAATCTAGTCTATACTACCTATGTAAAGGTAATAACCTTAACAAAGAAAAGGGGAATTTTCATGAAAAACAAATTGAGTGAAATTCCTTTACTCTATGACTTTTATGGACAATTGCTCACTCCTAAACAAAGGGAGTATTGGGAATTATATTATCACCATGATTTATCTCTAGGTGAAATTGGAGAAGAATTTGGCATTAGTAGACAGGCTGTTTATGATATTCTCAAAAGAGGTGAAAAACTTCTGGAAGAATATGAAACTAAACTTGGTCTAGTAGCTAGATATAAAAAGGAAAGAGAACAATTGGTTCTGGTTCTTGGTCAGCTGGAAAAAATGCCAACAACTAAAGAAAAAGAGATAATTACTAAGATAGTTCAAGATTTAATGATTTAAATACTCCTATTTTGGTTAAGAAAAGGAGACAGATAGATGTTTGCTAATCTTTCTGAAAAGCTACAAGAAGTATTTGGCAAATTAAAGAAAAAAGGCAAGCTCAATGAACAAGATTTAGAAGAAGCTTTGCGTGAAGTGCGTCTTGCTCTTTTAGAAGCAGATGTAAGTTTTAAAGTAGTAAAGGATTTCATTAAAAAGGTTAAAGAACAAGCTTTAGGACAAGAAATTTTAGAAAGCCTTACTCCTGCTCAGCAAGTAATAAAAATTGTTAATGAAGCTCTTACTGATTTGATGGGTGGAACTGAAAGTAAGATAGCTATTGCTAGTAAACCACCAACCATTATCATGTTAGTTGGCTTACAAGGAGCAGGTAAAACTACTACTAGTGGTAAATTAGCATATTTGTTGCAAAAACAGGGAAAAAGACCGCTTTTAATAGCTGGAGACGTGTATCGTCCTGCTGCTATCAAGCAATTACAAGTTTTAGGTGAAAAACTGGAGATTCCTGTTTTTTCTATGGGAGATAAGTTAAGTCCAGTAGATATTGCTAAGGCAGGAGTAGAACATGCTCTTTCTCATAATAGAGATATTGTTCTTATTGATACTGCTGGTCGTTTGCATATAAATGAAGAATTGATGGATGAACTTAAGAATATTAAAAATGAGGTTCGTCCACAAGAAATATTGTTGGTAGTAGATGCTATGACTGGACAGGATGCTGTTAATGTAGCAGAATCCTTTGATCAAGCATTGGGTATCGATGGTCTTATCTTAACTAAGTTAGATGGGGATGCCAGAGGTGGTGCTGCTCTTTCAATTAAGGCTGTGACTGGTAAGCCAATTAAGTTTGTTGGTTTAGGTGAAAAACTAGAGGCTTTAGAGCCTTTCCATCCTGATAGAATGGCTTCACGTATTTTAGGAATGGGTGATGTGCTTTCTTTGATTGAAAAAGCACAAGCTAGCTTTGATGAAGACAAGGCGAAAAAGTTACAAGAAAAAATCAGAAATGATGGTTTTAATCTAGAGGATTTTTTAGATCAGATGAGACAGATGAATAAAATGGGACCTTTAGATGAGATTTTAGCAATGTTGCCTGGAATGGGTAACTTAAAACAGCTAAAAGGAATGAAAGTAGATGAGAAACAAATAAAAAGATTGGAAGCTATTATTTGTTCTATGACTCTTAAAGAAAGAAGAAATCCTGAGATTATTGATGGTAGCCGAAGAAAAAGAATTGCCAAAGGCAGTGGTACTAATGTTCAGGAAGTTAATAGACTATTAAAGCAATTTGATCAGTCTAAAAAAATGATGAAACAATTAACTCGTATGGAAAAAACAGTTAAAAAAGGAGGATTCCCATCCTTCTTTAAATAAAAATTCTGTTGATAAGTAAAGGGAGGTGAAAAAATGGCTGTTAGAATTAGATTAACAAGAATGGGAGCAAAGAAAAGACCTTTCTATAGACTTGTGGTTGCTGACTCACGTGCACCTAGAGATGGTAGATTTATTGAAATCTTAGGTTCTTATAATCCTCTTACTGAGCCTGCTGAGATTAAAATAGATGAAGAAAAAGCATTAGGTTGGTTGCAAAATGGTGCTCAACCTTCTGACACAGCAAAAAGAGTTTTAAATCAAGCTGGCGTTTGGGAAAAATTTGCTCAAACAAAGAAAAAAGCCTAAAGCTTTGAGGAGGTGCAACCAATGAAAGAACTAGTAGAGTTTATAGCAAAGTCTTTGGTGGACACTCCAGAACAAGTATCTGTCAGTGAAGTAGAAAGTGAAAAGTCTCTTATCTTGGAATTAAACGTAGCAGCAGAAGATGTAGGTAAAATCATTGGTAAACAAGGCAGAATAGCTAAAACTATTCGTACAATTGTCAAAGCTGCTGCATTTAAAGAAGAAAAAAGAGTAATAGTGGAAATTATGTAAAAACAAGGTTAGAGGTAATTTTTATCTCTAACCTTTGTATTATATCAAAGGAGGACAAAAAAATGAGCAAAATGAAAATAAAAAGAGTTGTGACAATAAAAGCAAAATTAACAGAAACATTACAAAAAAAGATGATAGCTGAATTACAAGAGGTAATTGCTAGATTAGATAGAGATATTGCTTTAATTGAAGAAAAAATGACTAAGTTTGTTGGTGAATTGACTAAAAACAATCCTACTCAAGCTGTTGTAGTACGGCAACAACTGACTTTGGAAAAAGAACAAATTATGAAAAATAAAGAAACTGTTCTTGATAAAGTAAGAGCAGTGAGCAAAATGGAATTAGGTCTTGAAGTTACAAGAGGGACTGTAGAGGGAATGGTAGAAGTGAAAATTGGAGATAATTTAGATGAATTAATGTTTGCAGAAATTCTAGTAGAAGATGGTAAGGTTTTAGAATTTAGATAATTTTTTGGAGAAGAAGATGGAAGAATATTTTATTATTGGACAAATCATTAATACACAAGGTTTAAAAGGTGAAGTAAGAGTCTATCCATTAACTGATTTCCCTGACCGCTTTTTGCAGTTAAAAAAAGTTTTTTTGGACTGCCCAGAGGGGTTATTAGAATTAGAGATAGAAAATGTGCGTTACCAAAAGAATTTTGTTATTCTTAAGTTTGTTGGTTATAATTCTATTGAGGAAGTAGAAAAATGGAAAAATGTTTATTTGCAAGTTCATCCTGAGCAAGCAGTAAAATTACCGAAAGGTCATTACTATATTAAAGACATAGTGGGAATGGAAGTTTTCACTTTATCAGGTAAACCGCTGGGGCAAGTTGTTGATGTATGGCAAAATACAGCTAATGATATATATGTAGTAAAAAATGGAATAAAAGAAATCCTTTTACCTGCTGTGAAAGAGGTAATAAAGGAAATTAATTTAGCAGAGAAGAAAATAATCATTGACCCGTTGGAGGGCCTATGTTAATTGATATTATTACTATTTTCCCTACTATGTTCAATGGACCTTTGACAGCAAGTATTTTAAAAAGAGCTCAGGAAAAAGGTTTGCTCACAATTAATGTGCATGATTTGCGTGATTTCACTTCTGATAAGCACAAAACAGTAGATGATTATCCTTATGGGGGCGGAGCAGGTATGTTAATGAAGCCTGAACCAATTTTTACTGCTGTAGAGCATCTGTTAACACAAGATTGTGTTAACAAACCAAAAATTGTGTTAATGTGTCCACAAGGAGAGGTTTTTAGTCAGCAAAAAGCTAAGGAATTAGCTCAAGAAGAGCATCTTATTTTTCTTTGTGGCCATTATGAGGGTATTGATGAAAGAGTGAGAGATTATCTGGTAACAGAGGAAATATCAATTGGTGATTATGTTCTTACAGGTGGAGAACTGCCAGCAATGGTGATTATAGATAGCTTATCTCGTATGATCCCAGGTGTAGTGAAAGAAAATGATTCAATAGAACAAGATTCTTTTTATCATGGACTTCTTGATTATCCTCAATATACTAGACCAGCAGCATTTCGTCAGATGGCTGTTCCAGAAGTACTTTTAAGTGGTCATCATGAAAAAATAGAAGCTTGGCGAAAAAAAGAATCTTTGCGTAAGACCTTTTTACGTCGCCCAGATTTGTTAGAAAATGTTAAATTGAGTAAAATTGAGGAAAAAATGTTAACAGAAATCAAAGAAGAACTGGAAAAAGCTTGAGTTTTTTTTAGCTATATGATATAATTTTCTTTGTGAAAAAGGGTGGTCCGCTGTCTTGGATAAAGAAAAGATAATGAACACCTAAGGGGAAGGAGGGGAAAAAGATGAACATTATGGATATTCTAGAAAAAGAACAACTAAAGCAAGACATACCTCAATTTAGAGTTGGGGATACCGTTAAAGTACATGTTAAGGTTATTGAAGGTAACAAAGAAAGAATTCAGATTTTTGAAGGTATTGTTATCAGAAGAAAAAATGGCGGTATTAGAGAAACTTTCACAGTAAGAAAAATTTCTCAAGGTATAGGAGTAGAAAGAACTTTCCCATTACATTCTCCTAGAATTGCTAAAGTAGAGGTAACTCGTCACGGTAAAGTAAGAAGAGCAAAACTTTACTACCTAAGAGATAGAGTAGGTAAAGCTGCTAAAGTTAAAGAAAGAACAAATAGATAATCGGTAGATATAAAGGGACTAGGCAACTGGTCCCTATTATTATAGGCAAAAAGGGAGAGAATAACGATGAAAGAAAAATCTCAAATAAGAGAACTACTGGAAGTGGTTGTTGTTTCAGTAGCTATTGCTGCCTTTTTAATTACTTTTATTGTGCAAGCTTTTTTTATTCCGTCTCGTTCTATGCAACCGACTTTAGAGCCTGGTGATAGGATTTTAGTCAACAAATTTATTTATCGTTTCCATGAACCTCAAAGAGGAGATGTTATTGTTTTTAAGTTCCCCTTAGATCCAAGTAGGGATTTTATTAAAAGAGTTATTGGTTTGCCAAATGATAAAATAGAAATCAAAGAGGGTATTCTTTATATTAATGATAAAGAACAAAAAGAACCTTATTTGGCTGAGTTTTTCCCTGGAAATTATGGACCTTATCATGTACCTCCACATAATCTTTTTGTGTTAGGTGATAATAGGGGGAATAGTGAAGATAGTCGTTTTTGGGGAGCCTTACCTCGTGAAAATGTGGTAGGTCAGGCTATGGTTATTTATTGGCCTTTCACAAGAGCTACTATAATCAAATGATTGTAGAGAGAAGGTGTTAAATTGATTATTCAGTGGTATCCTGGACATATGGCTAAAGCTAAACGTTTGATTCAGGCTAATTTACCTGCAGTAGATATGGTAGTGGAAATTCTTGATGCCAGATTGCCTTTGAGCAGCAGAAATCCTGATTTAGCTCAGATTATTGAAAAGAAAACTAGGGTACTTGCTTTAAATAAAAATGATTTAGCAGATCCTATTTTAGTAGAAAAATGGGTTAAGCATTTTCAAAAAGAAGGGCTTACTGCTGTTCCTATTGATGCCTTAAATGGTCAAGGCTTAAATAAATTAGCTAATGCTATTAGAGCTTCAGTAGCAGAAAAAATGGCTAAAATCAAAGAAAAAAGAGGAAAAGCTCGTCCTATTCGTTTAATGGTTTTAGGCATTCCTAATGTAGGTAAATCATCTTTAATTAATAAATTAGCTAAACAGACTAGTGCTAAAGTAGGAAATAAGCCAGGCGTAACTAAAGGTAAGCAATGGATAAAAATAGCACATGACATGGAGCTATTGGATACACCTGGAGTCCTTTGGCCTAAATTTGAAGATCAAGAAGTAGGTAAAAAATTAGCCGCTACAGGTGCAATTAATGATGATGTGTTTCCAGTAGAAGAAGTTATTTATTGGTTGGTGGCTTATTTAAGGCAAGAAAAACCTGATCTTTTAAAAGCAAGATATAAATTAGATTCTTTACCTGAAACAATAGAAGAAATTTTAGAAGCTATTGGAAGAAAAAGAGGTTGTTTAGCTGCTGGTGGAGTTCTCAACGTAACTAAAGTTTATGCTCTTTTGTTACAAGAATTTCGTAAGGGATTATTAGGCAAGGTTACTTTAGATAAACCAGAAGGAGCAGAATAATGAATTTTGTTCAAGCTTCTGTTCAGGAAATTAATATGTTTCTGGAAGAAAGAAAAAAAAATTATGATCAAGGTAATAGTTTTTTATCTTTATTAGCTGAGGATAAAAGAAAATCTGTTAGGAATTTAGCTCAAAAATATATTAGTTGGTTAGATAAGCAAGAAAAAGAGAAAGAACGGTTAGTCTCTTTAAGACGATATGAAAATAGATTAGTAGCACAAGGTTATCAGTTGATTGCTGGAATAGATGAAGCAGGACGTGGTCCTTTAGCCGGTCCAGTAGTTGCCTGTGCTGTTGTTTTGCCTGCGGACTGTTTTTTGCCAGGAATTAATGATTCAAAAAAGATTTCTGCTAAAAAGAGAGAAGAATTGGCTGTCTTAATTGAAGAACAGGCTTTAGCTATTGGTATTGGTCAAGCAGAGGTAGAAGAAATAGATAGAATTAATATTTTACAAGCTAATTTTCAAGCTATGCAAAGGGCTGTTGCTCAATTGCAGATAGAACCTAATTATCTTTTAATAGATGGTAATATTGCTCCTCATTTTGCTCTTCCTTATTTACCTTTAGTTGGAGGAGATAGCAAGAGTATTTCTATTGCGGCTGCTTCTATTATGGCTAAAGTGACTAGAGATAAAATTATGGAACAACTTGATGAGCTTTATCCTCAATATGGTTTTGCTCAGCATAAGGGTTATGGAACAGCTAAGCATGTGCAGGCTTTAGCTGAGCATGGAGTAAGTCCAGTTCATCGTCTGTCTTTTGATTTAGTAAGACAATATCGGTAGGTGAGAAAATGGAATTTATTATTAGTCATGGTAATACTGATTTTGATTCTCTAGCTTCTATGGTAGCAGCAAAAAAGCTTTATCCAGAAGCACAAATGGTGTTTACTGGAAAATTAAGCAGAGAAGTCAAGGAATATATGGCACTTTATAAGGATTTACTTAATATTAAAAATGCTAGTCAAGTAGATGTGCAAAAAGCTAGTAAGCTTATTATTGTCGATACGGCAGTCAAAAGCCGTATTGGTAATTTTGCTCAAGCATTGGATAAATCAGAATTGAAGATACATATTTATGATCATCATGTAGGAAATGAAGATCTGCAAGGAGATATTCATTTGGTTAAGCCTTTGGGAGCAACTGCTACAATGTTGGTAGAAATGATTGAAGAAAAGCAGATTAATCTTAATCCTACAGAAGCAACTACTATAGCTTTGGGTATTTATGGTGATACAGGTTGTTTGACTTATTCTACAACAACACAAAGAGATGTAGCTGCTGTAGCTTTTTTATTAGGACAAAAAGCTAACTTAAAGGTAGTACGGGAGTTTATTGGTCGACCATTAGGCGGAGAGCAGAAGGATATTCTTAATAATTTGTTGAACTCCATGGAGACATATCAAATACATGGTTTAAAAGTAGTTTTAGCTCCAACAATATCAGACAGCTATATTGATGGACTATCTGCTTTAGCTGCTAAAGTACAGGATTTAGAAAGTCCAGATGCTCTTTTTCTGATAGCACAAATGGGCAATAGAATTCATGTAGTTGGGAGAAGCAAGGTTAGAGAAGTCAAAGTAAATGAGATATTAAGACCATTGGGTGGTGGTGGTCATAGAAAAGCTGCCTCTGCTGCTGTGAAAAGCAAGACTTTGGAAGAAGTAAGAAATTATCTTTATCAAACATTACAAGAAAAAGTTAAACCTCTCTTTTTGGCTAAAGATATTATGTCTTCACCTGTAAAAACCATTGCCCCAGAAACAAGTATTAGAGAAGCTGCTAGTATTATGGCTCGTTATGGACATACTGGCTTGCCTATTGTTGATGCTAAAGGCAAACTGAAAGGAATTATTTCACGACGTGATTTGGATAAAGCTAAACAGCATGGTTATCTTCATTTACCTGTGAAAGGATTCATGTCCAGTAAAATAGTTACTATTACACCTGAGACAGGATTTCAAGATATTCAAAAAATAATTATTGAAAAGGATATTGGGAGATTACCTGTTTTAGAAGGAGAAATAATGGTAGGCATAGTGAGCAGAACTGATGTTTTACGTAGCTTTTATGCTGAGCAAAAGGAAAAACAAGAAGAAAGCATTACTCATGATAATGTGGCTAAAGCAATGGAGCAAAGGCTTCCTTTAGAAATTCAGTTTTTACTCACTAAAATAGGAAAAATAGCTGATCAGGAAGAACAAGAAGTTTATGTTGTAGGCGGCTTTGTTAGAGATTTATTGTTAGGCAAACGTAACTTAGATATAGATTTAGTTGTTGAAGGGGACGGGATGAAATTTGCTCGTCAATTAGCAGCTGAGATGAAGGGAGAATTAACAGTCCATCCTAATTTTGCTACTGCTAACGTGCTTTTACCAGATGGAATGAAGTTGGATGTAGCCACTGCGAGAAGAGAATTTTATGAATATCCTGCTGTCTTGCCAACTGTAGAAACTGGATCTTTAAAACAAGACCTTTATCGCAGGGATTTTACCATCAATGCTATGGCTGTACAGCTTAATGCTACGCATTATGGCAGGCTGATTGATTTTTTTGGTGGACAAAAAGATTTGCAGGAAAAATGCATTCGTGTGCTCTATAATTTGAGCTTTATTGAAGATCCAACCAGAATTTTTCGTGCTTTACGCTTTGAACAAAGATATAATTTTCGTCTTGAAGAGCAAACAGTTTCTTTTATCAATAATGCTCTCAAAATGGGAGTTTTATCTCAACTCAGTGGTACAAGGCTAAAAAATGAGTTATTACTCATTCTGAAAGAAAGAAATCCTGTTAAAATATTGCGTCGCTCAGAGGATTGGTCACTTTTTGAGTATATCTATCCTGACCTTACTTTAGATAAAGAAACTTTATATTTATTAGGATATGCAGAAATGACTATCAATCATTTTCCTTATCCTTTAACGGAAAAAGATGCTATTTTAGTGTACTTTTCTCTTTTAGTACATAAACTATCAAGAGAAGCAATAGAAGATTTTGCTAAAAAAATGGAATTTACTAATAAAGATATCACCAAGATATTTGCTTCTTTAGATAATTGCAAAAGAATGGAACTATTTTTACTGGAAGATAATATAAAACCTAGTTTGCTTTACGAAGAAATGAATTCTTTTGCTTTATCTACTCTTTATTTTTTTCTTATTAAAACTAAAGAGTATAAGGTTAAGAAAAGAATAGTATATTTTTTGCAAAAACTGCGTAATTTCAGAACAGAAATAGATGGAAAAGATTTATTACAATTAGGTTTTAAACCAGGACCACTTTTTAAGCAAGTGCTTGATACTATTAAAAGGGCTAAGATGGACGGAGAAATTGATACTAAAGAAAAAGAATTAAACTTGGCTTATACTCTGCTTCTAAAAAAGGAACAAGGAGGCTAGACAGATGTTAGAAAGGATTATTTGGGATGCAAGCAATTTTCTTTTCATAGCTATTGCTTTGCTAACAGCTATTACTATTCATGAATATGCTCATGCTCGTGCTGCACTTTATTTTGGTGATGCTACTGCTAAACTTTATGGAAGGTTAAGTCTTAACCCTTTAAAACACTTAGACCCAATAGGTGCTTTAATGCTTTTTATTTTTAAATTTGGTTGGGCAAAGCCTGTTCCTATTAATCCACGCAATTTTACTAATTATAAAAAAGGAACAATCTGGGTCAGCTTAGCTGGTCCTTTAGCTAATGTTTTTCTTGCTTTAATAGCTGCTTTACTTTGGCGTTTATTAGCATTTTTATCTATGCCATCTCTATTGCTGGTAGGAAGATTATTGGATTTATTGATAGTATATAATGTGTTTTTTGCTATTTTTAATCTTATTCCTTTACCACCTTTGGATGGTTCTAAGGTTTTAGGTATGATGTTACCACCTAAACAATCTTATTATTATTCACAATATATGAGTCAAATCGAACAGTATGGATTTTGGATACTCATTCTTTTAGTAGCTACAGGTGCTTTAAGCACAATTATGATGCCTTTTACTAGTTTTTTATTGATGATAGTTGGTTTAATTAAAGGCTCACCTATTTTTTAACAGCAAAGGAGGTTATAAAAAATGGAGAAAAAAGGACGCATTTTTAGTGGCATGAGGCCTACTGCTGATAGACCTCATTTAGGAAATTATTTAGGTGCTTTGGATAATTGGATCAAAATGCAAGGAGATTATGAATGTTTTTTTAGTATAGTTGATTTACATGCTCTTACTACTAACTATGAAAATACAGGACCATTACAGGAAAATATCAAACAAATGGCTATTGATTGGCTAAGTGCTGGCTTAGATCCAGAAAAATGCTGTATTTTTCGCCAATCTCAAGTACCGCAGCATGCAGAACTGCATTTGCTTTTATCTATGGTGACACCACTTTCTTGGTTGGAACGTTGCCCTACATATAAAGAGCAGTTAAGGCAAATTAACACAAGAGATATATCAACTTATGGATTTCTTGGCTATCCTGTTTTGATGACTGCTGATATTTTACTTTATCAAGCTACTGATGTACCAGTAGGAGAGGATCAATTACCTCATTTAGAATTAGCAAGAGAGATTGCTCGTCGTTTTAATCATCTTTATGAAGAAACTTTTGTTTTACCTAAAGCTCAATTAACAAAATTTGCTATTTTACCAGGCTTAGATGGTAGAAAAATGAGCAAAAGTTATAACAATTATATTGTTATGTCTGCTTCAGAAAAAGAAGTAACAGAAAAAGTAAAAATGATGATAACCGATCCTAATAGAATTAAAAAAACAGATCCAGGTAATCCAGAAGTATGTTCTGTTTGTAAATTTCACCAAATTTTTACAACTGAACAAGTAGAAGAAATTAGAACTGCTTGCCAGAATGCTACTATAGGTTGTAAAGAGTGTAAAGAAAAATTGATGCATTCTTTAAACACTTTTTTAAATCCTATTAGAGAAAAAAGAGTTGAGTTAGAAAGTGATCCTCAAAAAGTAGAGCAAATATTAGCAGAAGGTGCTGAAAAGGCCAGAGAGGTAGCAGAAAAAAATCTGCAAAAAATTAAAAAAGCTATGAGGCTTTAATGGGCTACCAAGTCAATCTAGACAGTTTTACTGGTCCTTTAGATTTACTTATTCATCTCATTGAAAAAAATGAAATAGATATTTATAATATTCCGATAGCTAAGATAACAGAAGAGTACCTTAGCTATTTAGAAACAAAAGAAGAATTGAATCTAGATAATTTGAGTGAATTTATTCTTATGGCTTTAACTCTTCTACAAATTAAAACAGCACTTCTTTTACCAGACCCTAAGCCTGAGCTTGGACAAGCTCCTATAGTACAAGCAGAACAACTACAGGATCAACTAGTAGAACGATTAATAGAGTATAGAAAATTCAAAAGAGCAGCAGAAATACTAGGTAAATGGGAAGATTTAGAAAAAAATCTTTATAAAAAAACTGCTCTTATTCAAGGTGAACAGTTTTTATTAGGTGAAATAACTCTAAATAATCTTGTTTCTCATTTACAAAAGCTTTTAATCAAGAAAAAAAGAGAAAAAAAATCAATTCAGCTAATCAAGCTGGAAGAATTTACAGTAGAAGAAAGAGTAGAGCAAATTTTACTTCTTCTGCAGGATTCTGTTCAACCTCTTCATTTTCAGCAACTATTTCTAGAAGATAAAAGTAAACTGGCAATGATTACTTCTTTTCTTGCACTTTTAGAATTAATTAAATTAGGGAAAGTTAAGGTTGAACAAGAATCTACTTTTGCTCCTATTTTTATCAAAATGTCAAAAGAGGTAGAGTAAATGGAAGAATTAAAACTTCTCCAAATATTAGAAGCACTGCTTTTTATCAGTGGAAAAGAGCTAAAATTGGCAAGATTGAGCGAAATTATTGATGTAGATAAAAAAAATATCCAAATAGCTATGGAAAAATTACAAAAACAATATGTAGGTAGAGGGATTCAAATTAGAGAACTTGCTGAAGGATATCAAATGACTACTATCCAAGAAGTAGCTCCTTATTTAGAAAAATTTGCAATAAAAACAGTCACCACTTCCCTTTCATCTGCTGCTTTGGAAACTTTAGCTATTATAGCTTATAAGCAGCCTCTAACTAGAGCGGAAATAGAAAATATTAGAGGTGTTAAAGCTGAAAAAGCACTTAATAGTCTTTTAGAAAAAGGTTTGATTGAAGAAATAGGCAGAAAAGACTCCATAGGGAAACCAATAATTTATGGAACAACGAACTTCTTTTTACAACATTTTGGAATGAAAAATCTAAAACAATTACCAGCTTTAGAAAAAAACAGTTAACTTTGG
>Ga0079100_1032546_pt1 | contig 13755 bp, 14 predicted proteins | sample ADurb_H2B_03_Slu_FD_74560 | JGI IMG/M metagenome (GOLD analysis project Ga0079100, IMG submission 74560) | Active sludge microbial communities from Illinois, USA, of municipal wastewater-treating anaerobic digesters - ADurb_H2B_03_SludgeMetaT... | ecosystem: Engineered > Bioreactor > Anaerobic >...
GCTGCTAAAGCGTAATTATTTTTTGCGTTTACTTTTTGTCCCGCTGTTTAACCAGGTAACGGGAACCTGGGCTCGCTACCGCTGGCTCAACGACCCCCGTCGAAACCTTAACGCCCCCGTTCTTTAAAAGCCCTTTCAATTTCCCTTTTAGCATCTCTTTCCGCAATATCCTGCCGCTTATCATAGAGCTTCTTGCCTTTAGCTAAAGCTATCTCTACTTTTACCAGTCCTCTTTTTAAATAGAGCTTCAAGGGAACCAGGGTCAGACCTTTTTCCTTGGTTTTGCCAATTAACTGCTTGATCTGGCTTTTATGCAGAAGCAATTTTCTTTTACGCAAAGGGTCATGGTTAAAGATATTTCCATGTTCATAAGGGGAAATATGCATATTCTCTAGAAAGACCTCGTTGCTGACAATAGAAGCAAAGCTGTCCTTGAGGTTAACCATCCCCTTGCGAATGGATTTTACCTCAGTACCCTGCAAACAAATCCCAGCTTCAAAGGTATCTAGGATATGAAAATCGTGTCTTGCTTTTCTATTGACGGTAATTACTTTTCCCTCTGACATTTATCTTCACCTCTGCATCTATCTATTATACCATAATTGTATACTTTGTCAAGAAAAACATCTAAGGGGTAAACAGAACCTTAAACACCTTGCCCAAAATTCTAACTTCTTCTTCTCCGGCAAATTCCAGTTTACAGTTAGGATTATCAGGCTGTAAAATAAAAATATTCTCTAGTTTATACAGTCTACGCAGAATTAATTCCTCTGACTGCAAAATTACTAGAGCTATTTCCCCATTAGCTATTTCTCCTGATCTTTTAATTAAAACTTTATCTCCTTTTATTATCCTGCTTCCCTGCATACTGTTATCTTGGGCTATAAAAGAAAAGATCTCGCCTAAACTAAGTTTTTCGATCTGGCTTAACTGAGAATATTCAGACATGCTTTCGGCGACTTCAAAAAGATAGATATCCTGCTGGTAAAAACTCGGTGCCTCAGGTCTACTAAGATAGCCTGCTGCTGTCATTAATTCCTCATAGGTTACCCTATGAGCTTTCTCAGTTAACTTTCTGATTACCTCCGGACTGGGAGCTTTCCCCACTAACTTCCTTTCTAAGCGGGAAATATAGCTGGGGTCCACTTTGGTAAGGTTGCCATATTGATTAATAGAACGTTTGCCCCTAGCTATTTTTAACAAGCTAGCAAATAAATCCTTGTCGTAATCCATTGTTTTTCATGCTCCTTTATCTATTACCATATTACTATTTTAGGATGTATGGCTAGGAAAAACAACAGAGAAAGGAATTTCTCCCAAATTGCTATTGTTTCTAAACAATGGTTGTGTTAATATATTGTTTAGAGGCAATTCCATTAAATGTAATTATACCTCCACTTTTATTATTGCCCAAAAGGAGGATTAAAAATTGCATACCCCCAAATTTCACCAGGAAGTAGTCAAGGAAATAGCAGCGCAAGTAGCTCACCAAGTAGGTAATTCCCTAACATCCATTCAAGGTTTTACTCAACTGCTAGAACAGAGATTAATGACCGCTACCGATAAGGAAAAGGAATTGCTTTATATTAAATCCATTCTAGAAGAAGTAAGGGAAATCCAGGATTTTATCAACTTTCTTCTTCAAGAAAAATAAAGAAAGGCCCTCTCCGGTTAGGAAAGGGCTATATGAGGAAGTAAAGGAGGGTTTCCTTAAAACTTATCATCCATCTAAGGCTTCCTTAGCCAGCCTTTTTATTTCCCTTAGTTCAAAAGGTTTAGTCAGATAAGCAAAAACTTCTAGTCTCCGGGCTTCGGCAAAAGACTGCTGGCAACACTCGCCGGTAACCATAATCACAGGTAAGTTTATCCCCTCATCCCGCATGATGGATAGAGCCTCCAAGCCAGTTATCTCCGGCATATTAACATCCATAATGACCAAAGAAATATCCTGTTGTCTCTGCAGAGTATCTATCACATCCCGACCATTGAAGGATGTGACTACTTGATAACCTTCTTTATTTAAGGTTTTGCTCAAGAGGTCACAAATAGTCTCTTCATCATCAGCCACCAAAATAGATTTTTTGTTTACCTGCTGGTTAGGCGGCATTCCTATCTTTTGCATTTCTGCCCCTCCTCTAATAAGTTATTGAACAAATCTGTTATTTATAACTAATGCAATTCACATACCAAAATTAAGCAGCTTGCAATTAATTGGCTTTTTATTTCCCCTCAGTCTTTGCTTTAATCAAAAAAGCTCTAGGGAGAGGTTCTTCCCTAGAGCTTTTTTTGCAGTATTGTGCAATAATTACATTATCCTCCCGACACTTCGTCCTGATATTCCTTTATTTTATACTGTAAAGTTCTTAGACTAATGCCGAGAATTTTCGCTGCCTTTGTCCGGTTACCTTTTGTCTCGTCTAGGGTTTTCATAATTAACTGCTTTTCTACTTCCCTTAAAGAGGTAGGTTTTAGAGGAAACTGGCCTTCCTCTACTTTTTCCCCTGTACTCTTGTAAATAGAATGAGGCAAAGAATTCGGCAGGATAACAGGCCCACTGCTTAGAACCACCGCTCTTTCTAGAGCGTTCTCCAGTTCCCGAACATTGCCTGGCCAATGATAATCCATTAAAAGCTTGCCTGCTTCTGGTGAAATCCGTTGAATATTTTTCCCCATAGCTTTATTGAATTTTTCTAGGAAATACTGGACCAGAGCAGGAATATCCTCTCTTCTTTCCCGCAAAGATGGCAGATTAAGGGACACTACATTTAGTCGGTAGTAAAGGTCATCGCGGAAACGACCTTCCGCTACTTCCTTCTCTAACTCCTTGTTGGTAGCAGCTACCACCCGGACATCTACTTTAATAGTAGAGGTTCCACCTACTCGCTCAAATTCTTGTTCTTGCAAAACCCGCAGCAGTTTTACTTGAGTAGCATGGTTAATCTCCCCAATTTCATCTAGGAAAAGCGTCCCCCGATGGGCTAATTCAAACCGCCCCAGCTTACGGTTGAGAGCTCCGGTAAAGGCTCCTTTTTCATGACCAAATAATTCACTTTCCAATAAGGTTTCCGGTAAAGCAGCACAGTTGACCTTGACAAAAGGTCCTCCTTTTCGCTGGCTGCAAAAATGGATAGCTTTGGCTACCAACTCTTTCCCCGTACCGCTTTCTCCTAAGATTAAGACCTTGGCATCAGTAGGGGCCACCTGCTCAATAAAGTGATATACTTCCTGCATTTTAGGGCTGGTTCCAATAATCCCTGCTAAATAGGTACCTTCACTAAGACGCATATAAGATTCTTCTTCAGTCAGACGACGGCACTCTAGAGCCTTTTCTACTAAAAGAAGCATCTGATCTATCTGAAAAGGCTTGGTTATATAATCATAAGCACCTTGCTTAATGGCTTCCACGGCAGTTTCAATGGTGGCATGGGCCGTCATCATAATAGATGTAGTCTCTTTATTTAGCTCTTTAATAGCTTTTAAAACCTCCAGACCATCTTTCCCCGGCATTTTCAAATCCATAATCAAAAGATCAGGATTGAATTCTTCCACCTTTCTCAGGGCCTCATTACCATCTTGAGCGGTAAATACCTGATATTCTTGTTTAGATAATATCTTCTTTAAAAGCAGGCAAATATTCTCCTCGTCATCAGCAACTAAGATACTGACTACTTTCTCTGTCATTACTCTCCCCCCGATTCCTCCCTGCTTATTCTTCTTCGCTGCTAATCAATAAATCTATCTTCCTTTCATCCAAATCCGCACCAACAACCTTGACTTTAAGCAATTCTCCAATTTTATAAGTTTTACCTGTTCTTTCCCCTACCAAGGTATAATTATGGGGATAATACTGATAATAGTCATCGGTTAGATTGCTGATATGGATTAGCCCTTCCACCAAATTATCTAATTCTATAAATAACCCAAAGGGCTGGATACTGCTGATTACCCCGGAGAAGGTTTCCCCAATCTTAGTACTCATGTATTCTACTTTCTTTAAGTCCACGGTCTCCCTTTCCGCTTCCTCTGCTACTCTCTCCCGAAGAGAGGAATGCAAAGCATTTTCCGGCATTTTTCCCTCCAGGTACAGTCTCCGCTTCTCGCTGGGAGTCCCGTTAGTCCTGACCTCCCTGATAATTCGGTGAATAACTAGATCTGGATAACGCCGAATAGGAGAGGTAAAGTGGCTATAGTACTCCGCCGCTAAGCCAAAGTGTCCCAAGCTTTCCGCTGCATAGCGGGCTCGCTGCATAGCCCGGAGCATAATAGTATTAATTACCCTTTCTTCCGGCTTCCCTTTGATTTTATCCAAGACTTTCTGGAAAGCAGTAGGATGACCTTTCTCCAATCCCCGGGGACGGTAACCCAGATTATTAAGAAACTCTTTCAAGAAGAATATCTTCTCTTCGCTAGGTTTTTCATGAACACGATAAAGAAAAGGAACATTGAGCCAGAACATGGTCTCTGCTACTACTCGGTTGGCAGAAAGCATAAACTCTTCAATCATTTGCTCTGCCACAGTGCGCTCCATTCTCTTTAGTTCCACTGGCTTACCCTGCTTGTCTAACAGGACTTTCAACTCTGGGAAATCGAAGTCAATACTTCCTTGGGCTAGCCGCTCTTTCCGCAGAGCTTTAGCCAGCTTCTCCATCAATTTTAGATCAACTAGCAGATGGTTATATTCCTTTAAGAGTTCTGGATCTTTATCTACCAGAATCTTTTTCACTTTAGTATAAGTCATGCGGTTAGTTACCTTGATAACAGTATCCTGAATCTCATGACTGACTAGTTTACCTTGAGAATTATACTCCATGAAAACGCTCATGGCCAAACGATCTTCCCCGGCATTAAGACTGCAAATACCATTAGATAATTCGGGAGGCAGCATAGGAATAACTCTGTCTACCAGATAGACGCTGGTCCCCCGTTTAGCCGCCTCTTTATCCAGGGCGCTGCCTTCTTTCACATAATGCCCCACATCAGCAATGTGCACCCCTAAAATCAGATTGCCGTTTTCCTTTTTTTCTATCGAAATAGCATCATCCAAATCTTTGGCATCTTCCCCATCAATGGTGATTAAAGTTCTTGCTCTTAAATCTACCCGGCCTTCCCAGTCCTCTTCCTTCACTTGAGGAGCATACTGCTTTACTTCCCGCCAAACTTCCTCGGGAAAATCCTCCGGCAGATCATGCTTTCTGATAATGGAGAGAATATCAATTCCCGGAGCGTTTTTATCCCCTAGAATTTCTATAATCTCTCCTTCCATATTTTTGCCTTGCTCAGCCGGCCATTTAGTAATCTGAGCTACTACCTTCTGATTGTCTTTAGCCTTTTTGATCTTGGCTTGCGGAATAAAAACATCATAGGCAAGGCGGGAATCATCAGGAACAACGAAACCGAAGTTTTTGCTTTTTTGGAAAGTACCTACTATTCTAGTGTTAGCCCTGTCCAAAATCTTTACAACTTCCCCTTCCAGCTTTCTTCCCTTGCTGGTAGGAAGCAGGCGCACTAAGATGCGGTCGTTATGGAGAGCGCTTTTCAGATCCTCTTTACTAATGTAAACATCAGGATGCCCTTCCTTCTTGGGAATCAGAAAACCAAAACCGCCTTTATGGGCCTGCAAGGAACCTAGCAGCAAGTCGGTATTGTCTATCAGCTGATAGCGCCCTTTCTTTAGTTTAATCAGCTGCCCTTCTTCTTCTAATTCCAAAAGCAGTTGTAAAAAATAGTCATAGTGCTCATTGGCAATTTCCATGGCTTCTGCCAAGTCCTTAGTGTCCATAGGCTTATAAATAGGTTGCTCCATAAATTGTAAAATTTTATTTTTAGTCATTAATTTACTTTATCCCCCTTAACTATTAGTTAGGTGGTAAGATAAACGAAGGATTTCTACCCCTAAGTCTACGTCCCTGAGCTGGACATGTTGAGGCACTACTACCTGGGTAGGAGCAAAATTGAGAATACCTTTTATTCCCGCTTCCACTAGAGCGTCCACAACCCGCTGAGCATCAGCAGCCGGAACAGTTATTACTCCCACATCTACCTCTTCCTTCTGAACCATTTCTTCCATTGCTTTTAAATCATGAACTCGAATACCTTCAACATCTTGGTCGATTTTATCCGGGTCACTGTCAAAAGCAGCAATCATGTGAAAATTCTTAGTAGTGAAACCCTTATATCTGATGAGGGCAGTTCCTAGATGTCCTACCCCTACTAGAATCATTTTTCTTTCTTTCTCCACACCTAGAATTCGTACAATGTGTTCAATTAAGCCTTCCACCTCATAGCCGATACCCCGCCGACCGAATTCGCCGAAATAGGTTAGGTCTTTGCGGATTTGAGCGGAATTAATACCGATTCTCGCTCCTAGATCTTCAGAAGAAACGGTTTTGATCCCCTCTTCCTGCATCTGCAAAAGAGAACGGTAGTAAATGGGTAAACGTTCAATTGTAGGTTGTGGTATTTTTTCCTTCTTCAATCTATTCCTCTCCTTCGGATAAAATCTACCGTTGTTTGTTATATCTTTCCCTTATCTGTATAATAACTTTCGCTTTTTTTAAATAAAATCCTGCTCTAGAAAAAGAGAAAAGGTACTGAAAGTTCAGTACCTTTTAATGTCTATTCAAATATATTAACTAGAATGGAAAGTAAAAGGAAAAGCACAGCGCAGACAATAGACAGCTTGCCCAGTTTACCTTCTACCGATTTAGCTTTTTTACCCATTAAGGCCTCTGCACCACCAGCAATGGCTCCAGATAGTCCGGCACTTTTTCCTGGCTGTAGTAAAACTAGAGCAATTAAAGCTAAAGAAATTATCATAAGTATAACCATCAAAAATGTATGCACATTTAACACCCCCTCTATGTTACCTTTTATAGTATAACACACCCCACATAGAAGAGTAAAGAGAAACTTGCTATCTTCTGTTGTAGAAAGCTTCTACGCCCGGATAAATTGCTACTTCTCCAATTTCCTCTTCAATTCTTAATAATTGATTATACTTAGCTACCCGGTCAGTTCTAGAAGGCGCCCCAGTCTTGATCTGGCCAGCATTAGTAGCCACAGCAATATCAGCGATAGTAGAGTCCTCAGTTTCTCCGGAGCGATGAGAAATTACCGCAGTATAACCAGCTCTTTTAGCCATTTCAATAGCCTCTAGAGTTTCAGTTAGGGTACCGATTTGGTTGACTTTAATGAGAATGGAATTGGCAATGTTTCCTTCAATACCTTGGATTAGACGCTCAGTGTTAGTAACAAAGAGGTCATCCCCTACTAACTGAACTTTGTTTCCTAATTTGTCGGTTAATAGTTTCCAACCTTCCCAATCATCTTCTGATAAACCATCTTCAATGGAGATGATGGGATATTTATCTACTAGCTGACTATAGAATTCTACCATCTCTTCTACTGTTTTAGTAATGCCTTCTCCCTCTAAGACATACTTGCCATCTTGATAAAGCTCAGTAGCTGCCACATCTAGGGCGATGAAAACATCTTCTCCAGCTTCGTAACCCGCGGCTTGAATAGCTTCTAAAATCACTTCAATGGCCTCGGTATTAGACTTCAGGTTAGGAGCAAAACCACCTTCATCCCCTACAGCAGTATTTAAACCCTTGCTCTTTAAAACCTTTTTCAGGCTGTGGAAGATCTCCGCACCCATCCGTAAAGCTTCCTGGAAGGACTCAGCACCCACCGGCATGACCATAAATTCTTGAATATCCACATTATTGTCAGCGTGCTTACCGCCATTGAGGATGTTCATCATGGGGACAGGCAATTCTTTCGCGTTAACCCCGCCAATATATTGGTAAAGAGGCAGATCCAATGATTTGGCTGCAGCTTTAGCTACAGCTAAAGAAACACCTAAAATAGCATTAGCTCCTAATTTAGCTTTATTCTCAGTATTGTCTAAACTGATTAGTAAATCATCAAGATCAGTTTGGCGAGTAGCATCCATCCCGATAATTTCATTGGCAATAATGTCGTTGACATTATCCACAGCATTTAAAACACCTTTGCCTAAATAGCGAGTAGAATCTTCATCTCTTAATTCTACTGCTTCATGGGCTCCGGTGGATGCCCCGGAAGGCACAGCAGCTCTGCCTACAGTTCCATCTGCTAAGTAAACGTCCACCTCGATAGTAGGATTACCCCGGGAGTCTAGAATTTCTCTGGCTAAAACATCAGTAATAGTTCTCATTTCTTAATCCTCCTTTTTCTTCACTAAACATTGCCCTGTCATTTCTGCCGGTTGTTCTACATTGACTAAATAGAGAATAGTAGGGGCTAGATCACATAAGCAACCCACTTCTTTATTTAAAGTATACCCTTCTCCCACAAAAATTAAAGGCACTTTATTGGATGTATGGGCGGTATAAGGTTCTTTAGTATGGTGATCTACCATTTTTTCTGCATTCCCATGGTCTGCCGTGATTAAGACTATCCCGCCTTGTTCCTGCACAGCTTTCACCGTTTGTTGCAGACAATTATCTACTGTTTCAATAGCGGCAGTAGCTGCCTCTAAATTCCCAGTATGCCCTACCATATCTGCATTAGCATAGTTTAAAATAATTACATCATATTTATCTTGACGGATTTCCTCCACCAGTTTCTCTGTTACCTCATAAGCACTCATCTCTGGCTGCAGGTCATAGGTAGGTACTTTGGGAGAATTAATTAAGATTCTCGCTTCTCCCGGATAAGCAATCTCTTCTCCTCCGTTAAAAAAGAAGGTTACATGGGCATATTTTTCCGTCTCAGCAATTCTTAACTGCTTAAGACCAGCTTTGCTTAAGACTTCCCCTAAGGTATTTTTAATCTCTTCAGGTGGAAAAACAATGGGCAAATCCAAAGTTTCATCATACTGGGTAAAAGTATAGAAATGGCGGTCCTTCAACTTATGAGTAATCTGCCGGGCTCGGTCAGGCCGGAAATTAAAGAAAACCACCACATCATCTTGACCGATACAAGCCACTGGCTCACTATCATTATCTACAATGATAGTAGGAATAACAAATTCGTCGGTTTCACCTTGTCGATAAGCTAAATTTAGGGCTTCCTGAGGAGTAAGAGCTGTCCTGGCTTTTCCAGAGACTAAAGCATCTAGAGCCAACTCTATTCTTTCCCAGCGTTTATCCCTATCCATGGCATAATAGCGTCCGGCAATAGAAGCTAGCTGACCAAACTTTATTTCTGCCATCTTCCCTTCTAAAGCCAATATGTATTTACGGGCGCTGGTGGGTGGTACATCCCGCCCATCTAGGAAGGCATGCACATAAGCCTCTCCAACCCCTTGCTGTTTAGCCATATCTAGGAGAGCAAAAAGATGATTAATATGACTATGAACCCCGCCATCAGAAAGCAGACCCATAAAATGCATTCGCCGCCCAGGATGTTTAGCCTTTTCCATAGCTTCCAGAAGAACAGGATTCTGAAAAAAGGTTTTTTCTCTAATATCTTTGTTGATGCGGGTAAAGTCTTGATAGACTACCCGCCCTGCACCAATATTCAGATGCCCTACCTCTGAATTGCCCATCTGCCCTTCCGGCAGCCCTACCGCTTCACCGGAAGGGTCTAACAAACAAGAGGGATAATTTTCCTTTAAATAATTCATAAAAGGGGTCTTGGCCTTTTGGATAGCGTTATCCCATTCATCCTTGCCAACTCCCCAACCATCTAAAATAGTCAGTACCACTGGTCGCGGCTTCTTGTTCATCATTCTTCCCTCTCTTATTTATCCTCTATATTGCACTATTTTAGTAAAGGAGGCCGGTTCCAAACTGGCTCCTCCTACCAAAGCTCCATCAATGTCCGACTGAGTCATCAATTCAGCGATATTCTCCGGCTTCACACTGCCTCCATACTGAATGCGAATAGTTTCTGCTTTTTCTTGACCATACATCTCCCCGATTACACTACGGATAAATTTAATAACTTGGTTGGCATCTTCCGGAGTAGCAGTTTTACCCGTCCCAATGGCCCAAACTGGTTCATAGGCCACTACTAGAGATTCTAAGTGACCTAGAGGTATCTGGTCTAAGGATTGGGTAACCTGTTCCCGAAGAACTGTTTCCGTTTGATTGGCTTCTCTTTGGGCCAAGGTTTCTCCCACACAGACAATAGGTTTTAGTCCATGAGCTAAAGCCGCCTTAGCTTTTTTATTCACCATTTCGTTGGTTTCTAAGAAATATTCCCTTCTTTCCGAGTGGCCTAGAATTACGTATTCACAGCCTAAATCCAAAAGCATGCCCGGAGAAATTTCTCCCGTATAAGCTCCTTTCAATTCCCAAAACATGTTTTGCGCCCCTAATTTAACCTTAGTCCCTTTCAGAACCTCTCGAACAGAGAAAAGGGCAGTGAAGGGTGGACAAACCACTGCCTCCACCTCTTCTTCCGCAGCTAAAGCACGCTTTAAATATTCTACTAGAAAGACCGCTTCCTGAGTAGTCATATGCATTTTCCAGTTCCCGGCGATAATAGGCTTTCTCATTCTCTCCACCTCCTAATGTTTTACTGACTCATTATCCTGAAGGACAGCAATACCTGGCAGTTCCAAGCCTTCTAAAAACTCTAAGGATGCACCGCCTCCGGTGGAAACATGGTCCATTTTCTCTGCTAAATCGAACTTCTCCAGAGCAGCTACCGAATCTCCGCCTCCTACTACCTTAGTGGCAGGACTCTGAGCAATAGCCTCGGCAATAGTTTGGGTCCCTACAGCAAACTTATCCATTTCAAACACTCCCATAGGGCCATTCCAAATAATAGTCTTGGCAGTCATAATCTTCTCTCTAAAAGCAGCTATAGTCATCGGTCCAATATCTAACCCCATCTTATCTTCAGGAATATTATCGATATCCACAATTTCATCTAAAGCATCGGCTTTAAATTCGGCAGTTACCACTGTATCTATAGGCAGCAAAAGCTGAGCTCCTTTTTCTTTCGCCTTGGCTAAAGTTTTTTTTGCTACTTCCAGTTTTTCTTCTTCGACTAAAGATTTACCCACCTGATATCCTTGAGCTTTGAGGAAAGTATAGGCCATACCGCCGCCAATAATTAAAGTATCCACTTTATCTAAAAGATGCTCAATTACCCCAATCTTAGTGGAAACTTTGGCTCCCCCAATGACAGCTACAAAAGGATGCACAGGATTGTAGGCAACTTTGCTTAAGAAGTTAATCTCTTTCTCCATTAAAAATCCAGCTACGGCTACTGGTAAAAGCTTAGCCACCCCTGCAGTAGAAGCATGGGCCCGATGGGCTACCCCAAAACCGTCACTAACATAGATCTCGCCTAATTTGGCCAGAGCCTGGGAAAATTCCGGATCATTTTTTTCTTCTTCCGCGTAGAAGCGCAAGTTTTCTAATAGGATGATTTCCCCTTCCTGCATCTGGTCTACTGCTGCTTCTACTTCCGGCCCTATACAATCGTTAAGTTTAACTACCTTCTTATTTAGAACTTCCCTCAACTTGGCAGCCACAGGATCTAAACGCAAATCCTCTACTACTTTACCTTTAGGACGGCCCAGATGGGCCATGATAATTAGTTTAGCTCCTTTTTCCAGCAAATACTTGATGGTAGGCAGCGCTTCCCTAATCCGGGTGTCCTCAGTAATATTCTTATTTTCATCTAGGGGAACATTAAAGTCCACTCTGTAGAGAATTCTTTTACCTTGAACATCAATATCCTTAACCGTCAATTTGTTCATTTTTTCACCTCCGTCTTAGAGACCTTTTTTGCTGATCATGTCTACTAGGTCTACTACCCGGCAGGAATATCCCCACTCATTGTCATACCAGGAAATTACTTTAACCATATTTCCTTCTATAATCATGGTTGACGGGGAATCAACGATGGAAGAAGCATTATCCCCTTTGAAGTCCATGGAAACTAACGGTTCATCGCAATAAGCTAGAATTCCTTTCAGTTCGCCTTCTGCCGCTTCTTTTAATGCTCCATTTACTTCTTCTTTAGTTACTTCTTTCTTTAGTTCTGCCACTAGGTCTACCACAGAAACATCAGGTACAGGAACTCTTAAAGAAAAACCATTTAGTTTGCCTTTCAGGTGTGGTAAAACTAAAGCCACTGCTTTAGCAGCTCCAGTAGTGGTAGGGATAATGGATAGAGCTGCTGCTCTAGCTCTTCTTAAATCTTTATGAGTCTGGTCTAGGTTGACTTGATCATTAGTATAGGCGTGGACAGTAGTCATCATTCCCCGTACCAAACCAAATTTTTCGTCCAGAACTTTAGCTACAGGAGCTAAACAGTTGGTAGTGCAGGAAGCATTGGAGATGATATGATGATTGGCAGGATCATATTTCTCATCATTAACACCCATAACAATAGTAATATCCTCATCAGTGGCCGGAGCGGTAATAACTACCTTTTTAGCCCCTGACTCCAAGTGTTTAGCTGCGCCATCCCTTTTAGTAAATTTACCGGTAGCTTCTATCACTACTTCTACTCCCCAGTCTTTCCAAGGTAATTTAGCCGGATCTTTTTCATTGACTAACTTAAATTCTCTGCCATCTACTACGAAAGAATTTTCTTTAGCTTCCATAGGTACATTCCAGGTACCGTGAACAGAGTCATATTTTAGTAGATGGACTAAAGTTTTGGAGTCCATACCTCCACCATTTGCTCCAACAACTTCTACTTCCGGGTTATTCCAGGCTGCCCTAAAAACCAATCTTCCAATTCTACCAAAACCATTAATTGCTACTTTTACTGACATTTGCATCTCCTCCTTAATATTATTGGTCATTTTTAGTTTTAGTCTTCTCATTTTTAGTCCGACTTAACCGAATTAGTTCACTTATTTGTTCCGTGGGTCCTACTACCAATATTCTGTCTCCTGGCAAAATCTTCTCTGTACCGGTAGGCAAGAGAAGAGAATCTTTTCCCCGGTAGATGGCCAGAATAGATGTGCAAAAATTTTCCCGAGGCTTTAATGCTTCCAAAGAAGCATATTGGCTTAAGAGAGAATCCCGGCGCACTAGAATATGGGTTAAAGTCATTCCTTCCTCTAAAGTCATAGCTTCCCGAAAAGGTTTTCGGTCTAAAGGCAAATCATAGGCTAGACTATCTACTGTCCGATATCCTCTAGTCAAGGAAAGGCGGGTAAATACTCCTAAGAGAGAACCAACCAGCCAACCCTCAAAAAGAGCTAAGAAAGTTCCCTGACTACTAATTAAGGTAACCATTTTTACCTGCCCAGCCAATTGGTTAGCCTCTAAATCTACGTTAATAATTGCTTCAAAAACAGCTAGAGCGGCGATTAGACCTACATAAGCATTGTTATTGCCTTTAGTCTGGTCTGACCAAGTGTAAGATATTCCCGCTGTTAAAACTGCTGAAAGAAAGACAGGTATTCCTCCATGAGTTAAAATACCGAAAAAAAATCCAATAACTAGGCCTCTGGCTAAAGCCAGGACTGTTCCTTGGAGTAAAGGCAAAAGCAGATTAGTGGTCTTCAAGATAATTTTCTTATTGAGTTGAAATTTCTTCATGGCTACAAAGAAGTCAAAAGCTATTGTAGTACAGAGAATGGCTACAAAAGAGGAAGTCAAACCCGGAATTCTAACTGCTAAATAATAAGTTAAACCAATAGATAATGCCCGCATAATTTTAATAAAATCTACCTGCCATCCTTCAGGAAGCCATCTACTTAACATACCTTCACCCCAGTATATATTTTACTCTAGTTTTTAGATATATTATTCAGCAAGTAGTTTTATGCAGTCGCCTTAGGTTACCTTAATC
>Ga0079100_1046843_pt1 | contig 13565 bp, 13 predicted proteins | sample ADurb_H2B_03_Slu_FD_74560 | JGI IMG/M metagenome (GOLD analysis project Ga0079100, IMG submission 74560) | Active sludge microbial communities from Illinois, USA, of municipal wastewater-treating anaerobic digesters - ADurb_H2B_03_SludgeMetaT... | ecosystem: Engineered > Bioreactor > Anaerobic >...
GTAGCATGCAGAGAGTTGTAATGCAAATTGAGAACAGAGAATTTACGTTGAGACATAAAGACGGAGAGTTTTGTGATTGCGGTCTCTATGAGGACATGCTAAGAGTCTAATTATGACAAAGAATAACATCGTAGAGTTTAATGCAGACCTGTGGTATACTACTACAGAGGTCGTTAATCTTTCTCGTCAAGGTTATTCTCCGTTTAAGTCGTTATCAACTCTTTACCGTTTGATCCACGATGGTAAGATTCCAGTTGTTGCTCGTGGTGAGAACAAGAAGAAGAAGTATTTCATCCAGGGCAAAGATATCATTGCTTTTGCTGAAAGTCAAAAAATTACTTTAGGCAAATCAGATGAAGAACAGATGTAAGAAGGTTGCAATCAGATTAGCACAAAGAGGCATCTCAGTTATTCCAGTTGGGAGAGACAAGAAACCTCTCTTCTCTTGGAAAGAGTATACAGAGAGAGTTGCAACAGAAGACGAGATTACTAAGTGGTGGAAAGACTATCCAGATGCTAATCTTGCGATCGTAACAGGAAAGATCTCAAATCTGACTGTAGTGGACGTAGAGGAAGGTGGTAGCATCGACTATCTGCCAGAGACTCTTACTGTCAAGACAGGAGGAGGTGGCTACCACCTCTACTACAGATACTCAGAGAAGTTTAAGAATGCTGTTCGCATTCGAGAGCTTACTGATATTAGAAACGACTCTGGTTACGTTATTGCACCACCATCAATCCATAGTTCTGGGAAGAAGTACGAATATGATAATCGACAGAAGATTGCTCAATTTCCTGAGCACCTCTTCTTGACTCAGATCATTCAAGAGAAGAAGAATGACTGGAACCAACTGCTTAAGGGTGTATCAACTGGAAACAGAAACGAAGTAGCTGCTAAAGTATGTGGACATATTCTAACAAAGACACCGATGTCGATGTGGGAGTATGTTGCATGGCCAGCAGTGAAAGAGTGGAACACGCACAATAAACCTCCACTCGATGAGACAGAATTACGATTGACATTTGACAGCATCAGTGGTAGAGTTATCTTCTCTCAGAATGATACAGAGAAGGAGATTTTTGACTTAAAGAGGTTAGCAATTAAGCACAGAGAAGCAACAAAAGACGGTCTAGATAAAGTAGTACCTTCTGGTTTCTCTGTTCTAGATTCGTACCTCAACGGAGGATTTAGACCAGGTGATCTTGTTCTTGTTGGAGCAAGGCCATCAATGGGGAAGTCTTCGTTTGCATTGTCTGTTGCATACAATGCTGCGAAGTTAGGAAAGAAAGTTTTGTTCTTTTCGATTGAAATGACAGCAATTGATCTTTATGATAGATTGCTATCGTTCGAGACTGGTTTACCCTGTACAAGCATCATCAATGGTACTGCTATGCAAAAAAGAGTTAGAGAAGGATACGATTCTCTCTCGAAGCTAGATATTGCAATTGCAGAACTATCTAGAGCAACATCGAAGACAGTAGACACAATGGTTCAAGATTACTTACTTGACCACGATGTAGACCTCATCGTTGTTGATTACTTACAGTTCTTATGTGATAAAACAACAAAGAACGGTAGTGATGCTAACAGAGTTGGCCAGATCTCGAGGAATCTCAAATCATTAGCAAGAGCAACAATGATTCCAGTACTTTGTCCGACTCAGCTAAATCGAAAGTCTGAGGAGGGTGGAAGAATTCGTGAACCAAGACTTGCTGATCTTAAAGATTCTGGAAACTTAGAACAAGACGCTGATACTGTCATTCTTCTGCACAGGACATTAGATGCAGACGTTAAGAACAGAACATCAGTTATTGTTGCTAAGAACAGAAAGGGAGAGACAGGACGTCTCGACCTTGCATTTAATTTATTAACAACTCAGTTTGAAGAAACTGACTAATTATCTTATGAAGTACAAAGACAAGAAGTTAGCTAAGTTCGCTGCTGAAGGTGGCAAATTCATCAAGCTAGACGTTGGTGAATCTTTCAAAGGCACTTACTTAACTTGGAGATCAGAAGTTGACGAGAAGTATCACAAGACAAAAATCGTCTTCACTTTCAGAACAGAGAACGGAGAAGAAAAGACTCTCTCAACATCAGCTAAGAAGGTAGTTGCTAAAATGGCAGTAGTTGCACCAGGTAGCTTTCTACAACTTACGAAGTTAGGTGTTGATCGCAACCTTGATTACGCTGTGAAGGTTTTATCTGAACCTTCTGCTCCAAAGAGCGTAGAAGAAGATGATGAAGACGAAGAAGAGAAAGACGAAGAGGAAGATGATGAGGAAGAGGATGACGAGGAAGATGATGAACCTCTTTTATCAATCTAAGATATGATGCTGCTATTTGAGGGTTGTGATAAGTCTGGGAAATCAACTCTCTTACGCAACTTTGTTTCTGCTAGTAATACTGAGTTCAGATACTGGAAGAATGACGTCTTAAAACCGTCAACGTTTCACGTCTCTGACTTCATTCTCGGTCTCTATGCTGGTGTCTACTCTTCACTACGCTCTACAGATGCAGTGATAGACAGGAGCCACATCACTGAGATCGTTTATGGTCAAGCAATTCGAAGCTACAAGGTAGGTGAGAGATTCAAGGATGTAATCGATAATGAGATCTTTGGGAGAGCAATTGTAGTTTATGTAGATACTCCGATCGAAATAATCTTTGATCGTCTTACTAAGCTTGGTGACGATTATATCGACAAGACAGCTGTTGCTGCAATACGTCAGTCGTACGAAGAGTACTTCGAGACATGCAGACTCCCAGTTATCAGAATCGATGGCTCGAAAGACCAAGATGAGTGCTTAAGTCAACTAATACACGAATATGGACATCTCAGAAAAGCATTTAACCGTTGATACAACGCAAGATCTCCTGAAGCAGATGTTTGATGCACAGGCAGAAGTAGAGAAAGAATTTGCGATTGTAGAAGGGTTTCCAGAGAGAATGATCTTTGGTAAGCTAGAGAACTTACACCATCCAGAAATCTGTCGTCATATCAACGACAATATCCTCTGGAGAATGGTTCAGGAGATCAACGAGGCTGTTGTTGCTTTGAAGAATGCAAAGACTTGGCGTAAAGCTAAATACTTTACTGATGTTCATGAGTACCTTGATGAAGTTGCTGATATCATGATCTACTTTATTAACCTTTGCTATGCATCTGGAATTGATCCTAAGCTTCTAACAGAAACTGTTCTGAAGAAGATCGAAGTCAATCGAGATCGCATACGCAGTAAGTACTAATCTATGCGTATATACCTAAACTGCGTAGAAGCAATTACAGACATCGGAAGAGAACTTAAAAAGTGTGCAGCTCGTGTACACACGCAGACGATGCAGAATAAAGTAATTGCAGACGATGACAATTATGAAACAAGAGAACTGCAAGCTTTTGAATTTTGCATCATCAATACTTCTGACAAGGATGAAATGCCTAATGCTACACTCGAGTGGCTACATGCTGAATTCAAAGAACGAATTGATCCTAATTTCGAGAATCCAGGGAAAGCATGGGAATTACGGAAAGATGTCTGGTCTGAGTTTTTAGTGCATCGTACTGGAATCTATCCATCTGTAAATGCTAAAGGAGACGAAAGAGACGTCTTTGAATATACGTACAACGAACGTATTCAGTGGCAGATACAACCTGTTATCAACGAATTAAGGCTCCACTCTGATTCAAGGCAAGCAATCATAGAAGTCCATAATCGCAAGATAGATACAGAAAGAATGGGAAAGCAAAGGATTCCCTGTTCTATGTTCTATCAATTTATGGTCAGAGATGGCAAGCTTGATGTTATCTACGTAATGCGATCATCTGACTTCGCTACTCATTTCCAGAATGATATCTGGCTTGCTGACGAATTAAGAAGGTATATTGCTAGTCAGCTTAATTTGCCAATCGGTAAGTTTATTATGTTCGTCTCTAGTCTGCACATCTACAAGAAAGACTGGGACGAGTTAAAGAGGTACTAGTATGTTATCACACAAGACAATTAGCTACTCAGAGTTCTTAGAATACTACACAGATAAAGAGTATGTTATTGTCTATGATGATAGTGACGAGATAATTCTGATCTACAGAGAAGATGACTGCAAAAATTATTTGCACCTAGTTGACTACCCGTACTACTTTGCTATCAGATACGAAGACTTTGTCGAGCATCAAGAAACATTCAGACAGCTAAAGCTGCGAAAGAAGATTATTAAACTCGAGAAAGAGAACGATGAGTTTGTTAAGGTCTTTGTTCATCAATGCTGCAAATACAGAGCATACGACGAAAAGACAGAAGTACTTGGTACTCTTGCTGCATTACGGATCAAGACATTTGAAGCGGATCTAACACCAGCACAGAGAATTACAATCGACCATAAGCTGAAAGTAGCTACGAAATACAAAACTCTCTTCTTCGATATCGAGACAGACGACAGGGGGAAGATCGATATCGGTAAGAAGAGAATCGTTTCAATTGCTGCTGTCAACGAAGCAGGAGAGGAATTCTACTGGTCTGGTAAAGATGAAGTTGAGATCGTAAAGGGCTTTCTAGATAAGTTAGTTCACTATGATCTCTGCATTGGTTGGAATTCAGAGAAGTTTGATATACCGTATATCAAAGAAAGATGCAAGTACTTTAGCAAAGAGATGAAATACTTCAACTGGAGACAGGTAGTGCAAGTTGATATGATGCAAAAGCTAATGGAGATCCATAAGAGAAATATCGACTTGATTAAAGAAGTTAGGTCGTTTGCTCTTAACTCTGTAGCTCAGCACTTCCTTGGCGAGAAGAAAGTTGAACACTCAGAATCAATCTGGGAATTATTTACTAAGAACCCCGAGAAATTAAGAGAGTATAACATTCAGGACTGTAGATTGCTTTTGCGACTTGAGCAGAAGTTAAAGATTATTGGTCAGAAGATTGCAGAGCACTCTATCTCGGGTTGCTTTCTAAACGAGTTTGCTGTCTCTCGTATTCTAGACACATACATTCTCAAGAATGCAGTTGGTTCAGGTGTACGTTTTAAGTCAAAGCCACCAAGAGAAGAACTTAATTTTGACACGAATAAGAAGTCAGGTTATACTGGTGGTTTAGTACTTGATCCCGTACGAGGACTACATAAGCATGTACTGCATTTTGATTTTACTTCTCTATACCCTAGTATCATTCAGACCTTTAATATTAGTCCAGAGACTTGGCTCAGAGAGAAAGAGCCAGGTGAGAACGACAAGAACTTTATCTATACTCCGAATAAGCAAGTCTTTTCGAGAGAGCTAGGTATCATCCCTAGAGTGATTGGTGGGTTATTAAAGGCGAGAAACGATATCAGGTATAATGAACTAAAGAATCTCAAAGAAGGTACACAAGAATACGAGGTAGCATACTTCAAACAGTATGCATTCAAGACAATCTCAAATTCGTTCTACGGAATACTCGGTGCAGACTTCACTCGATATTACAGAAAAGAAATTGCAGAGGCTATTACTCTTTCTGGACATTTTATGCTCAACCTCGTCAAACAGTGGTGTGAAGCAAAGGATATTCAAGTCCTTTATGGAGACACGGATTCGGTCTTCGTCAAAGCAGACCATGACTTGGATGAGAATAGAATACACACTCAGATTAATGAGTTTCTTGCTTACTATCTGTTTAAGCATTTTGGAATACTTGACTCGAAGATGGATCTTAAAGTTGAAGCTGTCTATGATTCGTTTTTACTTGTCGAGAAAAAGAAATATGTGAAGAACGAAGGTGGCCATCTTAAGATCGTTGGCCTAGAAGCAAGAAAGAGAGATACATTGCAGATTACAGTGCAGAAGCAAACAGAATTCCTAGAGAACGTCATGCTCAATAATTATGATCTCGATCAAACAATAGATTGGATCTTAGATTTGAAAAAGTATGTCTTATCTCATCAGATGACGAGAGATGAGGTTATGCTCCAGATCAAGTTATCTAAGCATGTAGACGAATACATGAAGAAGAAGAAAAATAAGAAGACAAAGGCAGTCGAACTCGACGAGAACGGTAAAGAGATTCTGCTACCGTCTTCTCTCTCTCATATCAAAGTTGCTAACTGGCTTAAGGAAAATAACATCAGAGAGAACGGCAACAATACGTGGGAGAAGGGGAGCTACGTTAAGTTCGTGGTTGTCGATGGTTCTAAGAAACTAGAGTCTGTCAGTATCCATAATTACGAAGACGGACAATACGATGCAGCTTATTATTGGGACGTAAAGATCTTCGCTCCAATACAGCGCATTCTTAATGTGGTCTTTCCAGAACACGACTGGACTGATTACTACGTTAATAAACCAAGAGCTAAAAGAGCTCGTAAACCTAAACTATGAAAAAGCAACTGACTATGAAAGATCTCATTAAAAAAGACGAGATCTCAGTTCGTAAAGGTGACGTCATCGAAGGCTACGAATCGATTCTAAGGTTAGCTTCGATGAGGATCAACGTAACATTCGGTTATACAATAGCAACTGTTTACAAACAGATGACATCAGTTGTACAAGACTTCGATAACTTAAAGATGTCTCTGCAGAAAGAATACGGGAAGGAGAAAGAAGTTGACGGCAAGAAGATGATTGACTTCGGAGAGAACGATCAAACAGTCAGAAACAAGATTAGTAAGTTCTTGCAGGAGGAGACTCACTTCTATACTCCTCGCCTGAAAGTCTCAGACTTACAGATTGATCTCGAACCACAGATTATTGCTGATCTCTACTGGCTATTCACAAAATAAAGAAATGACAAAGATTGCAATCGGAATTGATCCCGGACTGAAAGGTGGTGTCTCTGTCATCCAGGATGGCAACTTACTCTCGTACGGTGTCTTGCCTACAGTAAAGGAGCTCTCAGTCAAGGGAAGGATGATTTCAAGACCAGATGTAGAGAAGATGTATACGATGCTCAAGTCTATCAAAGAGTACTGCTCTGAGCTCTCTGAACCTGCTATTGCAATCGAGAGACAAGTAGCGATGCCAGGCCAGAATTCTGTAGGCACATTTAATACTGGTAAGGGATACGGAATGATCTTAGCTGTTATCTATATTCTGTTCGGAAGAGAGAATGTACACATCATCAGTTGTAAAGATTGGCAATCTGAGTTGATTACAGAACGAACATTCGTAGAGAAGAGTAGACCGAAGAGAGAGAAAAGAAAGCAACTGAAATGTGATTCGATTGCTGCAGCAAAAGAACTTTTCAAAGTAAAGCAATTGAAAGCTACAAAGAGGAGTACTGCAGATCACGACGGTATTGCAGACTCATCTCTGATCGGGTATTACTGCTATAAGCACTTTACATAGCAAACAGACCAGCTGTTAATGAAACAACACTACTCGAAGGAGGAAAAATGAAACCTAACGTTTCGAAGATCAAGTTCACTCTCTTGAAGCAATCATTCTGTACTGTTTGCAAGAAACAAGTATTGCATGAGTACGGAATGGACATCGAGACAAAGATCCACTACAAACAGTGCCTCTCTTGTGAAACACTAACTGAAGTCAAAGAGCAGTGATGATCCAGTTCGCTAGCATCTGTAAAAGCTAGCACTTTATTTTACACTTATGCTTATCGCAATTCTATCAGGTTATTACAGTGAAGCAGAACCATTACTGAAGGCAGCAGAGAAGCAAGGAAAGAAAGCTTTCTACGTAAACAGCGAGTACGACCTTAAGATGAACGACTTTACTGATGCAATCTACGTTGGTAGTTACGAGAAGAGAGCAGACTTCAAAGCACTTAATTCATTCATTAAGAATAAGCTATGCGATTCCCACATCTTTACGTATTAGCAGTATTTCTGCTAGTACCGATCTTTTACTTTCTCGGAATGATTTTGTACCGTCTTATTCATTTTTTATTACTAGGCTATGTCTAAATTCAAAAAGAAGAAAACAGAGCAGGAGAACTTAGCTGTCTTTGCTCACTCAGTCGAGAAGAACGGGAAATGGAGAGGAGAAACACCAGAAGAGTACAAAAGAAAGTACTCAACGATTGGATTCAAATCTGGTACTAAGCGAAAGAGAGAGCTCTAGCAGACTCTACAAAGTACATCCATCTTTAATCTCTTCATACAAAGAAACCCTGGTTGATTTCTCTTCCAGGGTCTTTTTGTCAGTATCTTATGGCAAACAAGATTGTAAGTATATGCAGAAATGATGAGATAACTATTAGTTTTTCAATTAGGCTATATATTATATCATCTAAACTATTTGCGTATTACTATGGAGTAAACAAGAACTAAATTACTAGCTTCAAATAGTCTTATTTAGGTCTAGAATACCAGTATTTTGCTGTAGGTACCTTCCTTACGAGCATTTCTAGGTCTTCCTCACCAGTAGGTATAAAAACATCAATCTTATTCTGACCGTCGAATCGTTTGTTCATAGTATCACTAACTCTGAACTTACCATTGCCGTATGGAGTACGAATATGCTTAAGTTCTGGGATCACTATGAAAGTCTCTTCTTTCGTCTTGAAGTACTTCGCTCTAGCAGCTTCGTATTCGTCTCTGTTACCGATAGCAACATCTCCGAACTGTGGCTTTCTCATGAACCCATTCGTATGTGGATCAGAGTCTGTCTGACTAGCAACAGGATTGTACACAGTGATCTTCGCAGGTTTAGCAGATGCTCTATCCATCGTCTCTTCTAAGATCCTGTACTGCTCTGCTTTGTCAACTTCTGCTTGCTTCTTCGAGAACTTAGCCTTTAATTCGTCAAGCATATCTTTCTGCTCCTGCTTCGACTTGAAGAATGGTATAATACCAATACCGAATGCAGACTTAGCAACATTAGAAAATGCATCTGTCATCGAATCATCTGAGTAGCGTACTGTTCTGATGTTGTTAGCTTTGAGCAACTGAACGATCTCATCTGGTGCATTGTGAGGTACGAGTACTGTATCAATCTCGTTAATGTTAACTCCTCTCAGTACCTTAGCTTCGAAGTACTCAACCTTGATATTGTTAATCGTTGTATTCAAGCTATCAATGAATCTCTGAGCTTGAGCAGTTGGTAAGTTCAAGTCGTAATCTTTCTTCATGATCGTCTGAATGCCTTTCGGATCCTTAAATGCATCTACTGTCTTCAGTTTAGAGAGACGAGAGATAACATCTTCTGCTACGTCTACGAATGCGTAATCATCAAAGTCTTTTCGAATATCATCTGGTACGAGTTCTTTGAAGTTAGCAGTGACTTCTTTCAGCATTCTCCAGTACGAATCTTGTGCATCCTTTCGAGTACCTAGTTTCTCCCTCTTCTTCTTCAGATCAATGAATGATGTGACTCTTTCTGCTAGAGACATCGTAAGTGGTGCTTTACCTTCTGTAATCTCACCTCCCTTCAGACTGACACCTGCTTCAAATTCTTTCTTTAGCTTATTTAATGAGAACTCATTCGTAATCAATCTTGGAGAGAAGACATCATCTGTGAACATGATAACGTCCTTATTAGCAGGGTTGATAGACTTCTTATTCAATACGATGTGATAGTCTCCGAATCCAAACGGGAACTTAGCTTTAGCTTTATCAAAGACTGCAACTGAAGGCCCCCATATCTTACCGTCCTTTACGATGTTTCGTAATGCATCTCCAGTAGTAGAATGGATTGCTAGCAACTGAGCAGATTCCTCTGCAGCTTCTTTAGAGAAGAGCTTAGTAGCATTACCAAATGCATCTCCAGTAGTAGAATGGATTGCTAGCAACTGAGCAGATTCCTCTGCAGCTTCTTTAGAGAAGAGCTTAGTAGCATTACCAACCTTCTTGCCTGTAATAGCAGCAGCAAGTACACCAGCTCCAAGCATCATTGGGGCTCCTTTTCTTTCTCCCCTCTCGTTTCCTAAGTTCTCTGGTACTTCAATCTTGAACGGATCAGCTCCAGACTTAAGCATATCAATTGCTGCTTGGACTCTCTTTGTGTCGTTCTCTGAAACTTTCTGTATCATCTCTTGAGCCATCTCAGTCTCTCCTGCATTCTTCAGCTCTAGCAATCTCTTAGCTGTGAGTAGTGCTCTAGCATTAGAACCAAGTTCTGTTAGCTTCTTCGCTATCACATCAACTTTCTCTTCATCTGTAAGTGAGTTAAAGTCATCTCTCTCTAGTGCTGATTCGAGTGCTTTCATAATTCCTTTTCCAGTATACTGTTGCATTGCTGCTTGTTCTTCGTTTGAGATTCTCGTCTTCTCTCCAAATAACGTAACAGTCCTATCATACACATTCGGGACTTGCTTTCTTTCTCCAGTAGTCGAGACGAGATCAAGTACTAACTGAGCTTCAGGTATGTCTTTCAGTGTAGTAATTGTACCAGGATTGAAGAAGACGTTGAAGATATTGTTCTTCTCAAAGTTAACTTTAGTCTTTCCTAGAACATCAACCTGTGGTGCTAAGTCTCTTTCTGCACCAGGTATTCTGTTCTTTGCTCTATTCAAGATAGTTTCTGAAGTAGACTCTCCCTTTGTCTGCCTCTTGATGTTATCAGTATATTGTCTAAACTGATTGAGTAATGTAGGTGTGAACGAAGCTAAGCTGCTCTCAGCAGTTGTTGAGAGAGACTTCCCTAGGTCACCGTACTTCATGAAGTTCATTAACCCAGAGAGAACTGGTTGTTCGACAACAGTATTTGCACCAGAAGCGAGAGCATCTCCTAGCCCTTCAACAGAATTGTCTCCCATATTCGCACCGATTGATAGTGCAACAGAGATTGGTTGAGCCCAGTCGTATGAGTACATCACATCGTTCGGGCCAATGTGTGTATTCTTAAAGCCAGAGAGTACGAACCTCTTTAGAGCTGAGATATTGATCTTGTATTCTCCGCTTCCGAGAGCTTCTTTAATACCCGCTACATCAGAGCTCTTATCTCTCTTGCCTGTAATCAGTCCTTTATCAGCTAAGAAGTAACCAAGTCCTGTCATACCAACAGTACCTGTAATAGCTCTCGATAATGACATCGCAATGTCTCTGTCTTTCGCAAATGTTTTCTTTGTACCAAAGAAGAATGGTTCTGCTAACAGAGATAAACTCCTGATGAAGCCCATCGGAGAATAATCAATTGCTCTTGCTAGTAAAGCACCTGGTGTCTTCGGATATTTAAGTAATAGATCACCAAGACCAAAGTCTTGCTTTAAGTTCAATGCTTGTTTAATACCTACTAAACCCTTAGAAATAATGTTATCGTCTTGGAATGTCATGAACTTACCGTACTCATCAGCCATCTTCATAACAGATTCGTCAGCTTGGTCTGCAAACTGAATTGCCATTCTCTTTAAGTCAGCACCTTTGTATCCTTCTTTCATCGCTCTTAGATAACCGAAGTCTGCAAGCATCTGTCCTGTTGCTCTCTTATACGCAGCATAGTCAAATGACTTCAGAGATGCACCAAGTGCTTTCTCTCCCCAGTAGAATGGGTTCTTAGCACTCTTGAAGACTTTGTTCTGAACTTGAAACTGGTTACTAATACCAAGAGTCTCTCCTTTCCAACCAGCTCTAAGTCCTCTCATGAAGTTTAGAAAGAACTTCTCTTGATTCTTAGCTTTGAATGTAATCGTTCTATCTGCACCAGTTAACTTTGATCTGGCAATATCAATGGGTAAAGCTACTAACTTTGTTAATTGCTCTACTCTGTAGAAGAGTTCATTACCGATTGCATTTCTAGCTAGAGTCTTCGGGTTTAATAACTGAGCTTGAGTTTGCACGCTTGAGAATTTAGCACCTAGAGAATTTCTTTTATAGTTCCCGAGAATAGCGCCAATATGTGCAGCAAGCTCTTCTTTATAGTCTCCAGTAGCAGTCTGCATCTCTTTAGCAGCTTCGTAAAGCATCTTTGCGTCGTCTTCTGAGAGAGCAACTTTACCTGTTAAGAGTAAGTTTCGTTTGTTCTGCTTATCTACGTATCTCTGTGCATCAATTAGGATTGCCTCTGGTGATAAATGCTGATACATCTTTGCTGCTTGAACTGTTTGACCAGCTTTAGTTAGTTTCAGAGAGATGTCATCAGCCATACTTGCAGCAAGCTCATGTTTACCTTCTTGCTGGTATCTTTTGATCAATTCAATTCCAGTCGTGACAACACCAGCACTAGGTTCGTCTGCCTCTCTGATTTTCTGAGCTACTAATTCAGTTCCGTGTTGATCAATGACTGCTTTCGCTCTTGCGATAGCATCAGCATTCTTCTGTACTTCGTATGTAGGAAGATTCTTCTGTATCTCTTTTGCTGTCTCTGGTGCAGTTATAGGTGAAGTAGCAACGTTCTCAGCAAACTTACTTGTCTTTGTTTGTGCAGTAGATAGATCAGGTGCTTCTCTCTGGAAAATATTTAATGTCTGTTCAGTTCCTTCTTGAGCTATCTTGCCTTCTACAGGTATATTTTGAGCATTTTGTACTACTTTATCAGGCAGAATTTGCTGTGTAGTATCTCCAATTTGATTAGTAATAACTTTACCTGATTGATTACCAGTCTTACTTGAAATAGTAGGAGTTAAGTCTCGAGAATTGCTAGTTACTTTTGATCCTGCTTCATCAAGAACTGCTTTTGCAAACCTGTTCTTCTTCTTCGATTTTGAGTAGAGCTTTCCTAGTCCACTAATAGCAGCAGGAATAGCAGCACCAACACCAGCACCAACAACTGTAGACAAAGCAGACTTACCAATCGAAGGATCTTCTTCTTGAAGAGAACCAGTTAGTCCGTATGAAGCACCGACTGCTGCACCTTCTGTAACTAGTGCTTTCGCTCCAACTTTTGCAGTGTCTTTTACAAGTTTGAAACTTGTACCAGCTGCAGCTTTCTTTCCGAGAGATGCTAATGAACCAGCAGTTGCAATATCAAGTCCTAGACCTGCCCAATCTGCTACTACTTGCAGGTTCGATTTGTTCAAAACTGGTACTAACTCTCCAGCATCTCGCCTGTCTTTCATGTTGTCGTTGAAGACTTTCTCTAGACGTGTTGTGTCTTTTCCAGCTTTACGATTAGCAATGATCTGCTTTAATAACTTTGCATTAGCATCGTCAAGGTTTGACTGAGACTGTAATGCTTTGTTAAAGTCTTTCTTTAAGCCTGGTACTGTTGTAGCAGCAATACCACCTACGTTCTCTGCTACTCTCTTTGTATTATCAATTGTAGCATTCAGGAAGAACTTCCCTACCTTCTTTAGTATTCCAGGTTTCTTCTCTTCTTTCTTCGTCTCTTTCTTCGTCTCTTTCGTTGTAGTAGGAGAAGTAGTAGCAACAGGTCTAGCAACAGGTGTTGCATCAAGGAATCGATTACCTGTTACTTTCTTCACTGGTTGCGTACTTGTCGTATTTAACGACTGTAAAAATCTGTTTGCCATAGATGTGATTATAATTCGATGCCAGCTACTCCATAGTTACGAGACGGATTGCGGACACCTTTGAACTTCGTATCAAATGAAGTAGGGTTACCTCCGCTCTGAATCCAAGTATTTCTGAATTGCAAATAGTACTCAGGAGAGATAAAGCCACTTGGTTCTACTACTGCTCTAACTGCTTCGAGTGCTTCTTGTTCAAGTTCTTTCTCTAGAGAACTCTGAGATCTCTGAGA
>Ga0079100_1007766_pt1 | contig 13390 bp, 8 predicted proteins | sample ADurb_H2B_03_Slu_FD_74560 | JGI IMG/M metagenome (GOLD analysis project Ga0079100, IMG submission 74560) | Active sludge microbial communities from Illinois, USA, of municipal wastewater-treating anaerobic digesters - ADurb_H2B_03_SludgeMetaT... | ecosystem: Engineered > Bioreactor > Anaerobic >...
TCACCATTATTCATATGCGGGAGTGGCGGAATTGGCAGACGCACCAGACTTAGGATCTGGCGGGCAACCGTGGGGGTTCAAGTCCCTTCTCCCGCACCATTTTATAAAATTACTTTGAATAGTAAATAAACATTTTAAATTTATACCCCGGTGATTTTTGCCGGGGTATTACTGTATGTTTTGTTTATAAAAAGGAAAAATAAGAATAATGCCGAATATATTAAAGAGCATATTTTTCCTAATAGTAATATACATATAATGAAATAACGAGGAGGAACAGTATAAATGAAAGTTGAAATGCAGAAACTAGAGGGGAGTAAATTCTTACTAGAAATTGAAGTTCCAGCTGAGGAAGTAGATAAAGCTTTTCAGGTAACTTATCGTAATATTGCTAAAAAGGTTAATATCCCTGGTTTCAGAAAAGGAAAAGCACCTAAAAAAATTCTAGATGTACATATTGGTAAGGAAGCTATCAAAGAGGAAGCTTTTGAAACTCTTCTACCTAAGGCTTATTATAAAGCTTTAGAGGAGCAAAATATTGAGCCTGTTGATAGACCAGAAGTGGAATTAGTTAAGCTGGAAGAAGGAGAAAACTGCATTTTTAAAGCCACTGTTCAAGGTTTGCCAGAAGTAACTCTTGGGCAATATAAAGACTTAGGAATTAAAAAAGAGCTTGATGTAATCGGAGATGAAGCGGTAGAAAATGAACTCAAAACTCTCCAAGAAAAGCATGCTACTTTAGCAACAACAGATAGAGAAGATGTGCAAGAAGGAGATACTGTTTCTCTTGATTTTGAAGGTCGCTTAGCTGGCGAATTAATTGAAGGTGGTTCTGCTACTGGTTATTCTTTGGAAATCGGTTCCAAAACTTTCATTCCAGGATTTGAAGAGCAACTAGTAGGAATCAAGCTAGGTGAAGAAAAAGAAATTGAAGTGACTTTCCCTGCTGATTATCATAAAGAGGATTTAGCTGGTAAAGATGTAATATTTAAAGTAAAAGTTACTGAAATTAAAGTTAAAGAAAAAGCTGAGTTGAATGATGACTTTGCTAAAGAAGTAAGTGAATTTACTAACTTAGATGAATTGAAAAAAGATATTAGAGAAAAACTAGAAAAGCATGCTGAGTACAATGCTGAAAGAGAATTCATTGAACAACTGATTGGTAAAGTAGTGGAAAACGCCCAAGTGGAAATTCCTCAAGTGATGATTGAAAATGAAGCTAAATCTATCAGAGAAGAATTCCAAAACAGATTGCAACAGCAAGGTTTTTCTTATGATCAGTACAAAGCATTAGCTGGTGTGGACGAAGAGAAAATCGAAGCTCAATTTAAGACAGATGCAGAAAAAAGAGTAAGAACTAATCTTATTTTAGAAGAAGTAGCAAAAGCAGAAGGTTTCCTTGTAGGAGAAGAAGAAGTAGATGAAGAGATTAATCAAATTGCGCAAATGGTAGGTAGACCTGTAGCAGAATTGAAAAAATATTTTGCTTTCCAAGGTGATGTTGCTGGTTTAAAAAGAGAGATTTTGCGTAAAAAAGCTATTGATTTTCTTAAGGAAATACACGCTTAGAACAGTGATTTTTTAAGAAAGAAAGGGGATAGAAGCATGTACTTAGTACCTATGGTAGTTGAACAGACCAATAGAGGGGAAAGGTCATATGATATTTATTCTCGCCTATTGAAGGAAAGAATAGTTTTTATCGGGACACCTATTGATGATAACGTATCTAATTCTGTAGTGGCTCAATTGCTTTTTCTAGAAGCAGATAATCCTGACAAAGATATTAGTATCTATATTAACAGTCCAGGTGGCTCTGTGACAGCAGGATTAGCTATTTATGATACTATGCAGCATATTAAGCCTGATGTTTCTACTATTTGTGTTGGTCAGGCTGCTAGTATGGGAGCACTCTTGCTAACAGCTGGCGCTCAAGGGAAAAGATTTGCTTTACCTCACGCTCGAATTATGATTCATCAGCCATTAGGCGGAGCACAAGGTCAAGCTACTGACATTGATATTCAAGCTAAAGAAATTTTACGCATCAGAGAAATTATCAATGAAATTTTAGTTGAACATACTAAACAAGCTCTAGAAAAAATTAAAGCTGATACAGATAGAGATTTCTTTATGTCCCCTGAGCAAGCCAAAGAATATGGCCTTATTGATGAAGTTATCTATAAGAAAAAATAACCGGGGGTGGAGTTATGTTTAAATTCACCGATGAAAGAGGTCAGATAAAGTGCTCTTTTTGCGGTAAGGTTCAGGATCAAGTAAGAAAGTTAATCGCTGGACCTGGAGTATATATTTGTGATGAATGTATTGAACTATGCAATGAGATTATTGACGAAGAACTGCATCAAGAGTCCAATATTGATTTGGCTAATGTGCCAAAACCACAAGAAATAAAATCCATTTTGGATCAATATGTTATAGCTCAAGAAGGAGCTAAAAAATCTTTAGCAGTAGCTGTTTATAATCATTATAAGAGAATCAATGCTGGATCAGAAATTGATGGTGTAGAACTGCAAAAAAGCAATATTTTAATGTTAGGACCGACAGGATCTGGTAAAACACTTTTAGCTCAAACCCTGGCCAAAATTTTGGATGTACCTTTTGCTATTGCTGATGCTACTTCCTTAACAGAAGCTGGTTACGTAGGAGAAGATGTAGAAAATATTCTCCTCAAGCTTATTCAAGCTGCTGATTATGATGTAGAAAAAGCTGAAAAAGGTATTATCTATATAGATGAGATAGATAAGATTGCTCGTAAATCTGAAAATCCTTCTATTACTAGAGATGTTTCCGGCGAAGGTGTGCAACAAGCTCTACTAAAAATCTTAGAAGGTACTGTGGCCAGTGTTCCACCACAAGGTGGTCGTAAACATCCACATCAAGAGTTTATTCAAATTGATACCACTAATATACTTTTCATTTGTGGTGGTGCCTTTGATGGGATTGATAAAATAATAGAATCAAGAGTCAATAAAAAAGTGCTTGGTTTTGGAGCTGATATTAAAACAAGACAGGATAAGAAAATAGGAGAAATATTAGGCAGTATTCTGCCAGAGGATCTGCTTAAATTTGGTCTTATTCCTGAATTTGTTGGCAGACTTCCTATTTTGGTTACCTTAGATGCTTTAGATGAAGCTTCTCTTATTCGTATTCTGACAGAACCGAAAAATGCTTTGCTTAAGCAGTATCAAAAAATGTTGGAATTAGATGGAGTTGAACTGGAATTTACCGAAACTGCTCTCAATAAAGTAGCTAAGAAAGCTATTGATCGCAATACTGGAGCAAGGGGATTACGTGCTATTATTGAAGACATTATGTTGGATATTATGTATGATTTACCATCAAGAGAAGATGTCAAAAAATGCACTGTCAATGAAGAAGTCATTGATAAGCAAGTTGATCCAGTTTTGTTAACAGTCAATAAACGTGGCCGTAAGAAAAAAGAAGAAAGCGCATAAAATATCAGAGAGAAGAAAAGGCAACTTTTCTTCTCTTTTTCACTATTCCTCCTAACCTTCCAAAAAGCAGGGATAAAACATTAGCTTCAGGGAAAAATACTAATGTTTAACTAGCTTGAAGGAGGTATAATAGTTTGATAGGTGGCGGAGTAGGTAGTTTTCTTACATTTGTGCAAGTATTTTTTGCTATAATTATTGGTCTCTATTTTTGGAATCTTTTAAAATCACAACAAGGAAGCAAGGTAGCAGTAGAACGAGAATCACGAAAGGAAATGGAAAAACTGCAGCGAATGAGAGGAATTTCTCTCACTGAACCTTTGGCAGAAAAAACTAGACCAGCTTCCTTTTCTGAAATAATAGGACAGGAAGAAGGATTACAAGTTTTAAGAGCAGCTCTTTGTGGACCCAATCCTCAACATGTTTTGCTTTATGGGCCACCAGGTGTAGGGAAGACAGCAGCTGCACGTTTGGTTTTAGAAGAAGCCAAAAAAAATCCCATTTCACCTTTTAACTATGCAGCTAAGTTTGTAGAGGTAGATGCTACTACTGCTCGCTTTGATGAAAGAGGGATTGCTGATCCTTTGATAGGCTCTGTGCATGATCCTATTTATCAAGGTGCAGGAGCAATGGGTGTAGCTGGTGTACCACAGCCTAAGCCAGGTGCAGTAACAAAAGCACATGGAGGAATTTTGTTTATTGATGAAATAGGGGAACTACATTCAGTACAGATTAATAAACTATTAAAGGTACTAGAAGATCGCAAAGTTTATTTAGAGAGTGCATATTATAATTCTGAAGATACTAGTATTCCTTCTCATATCCATGATATTTTTCAAAATGGTTTACCAGCAGATTTTCGTTTGATTGGAGCAACTACCAGACAACCAGAAGAAATTCCTCCAGCCATACGTTCACGCTGTGTGGAAGTGTTCTTTCGTTCTCTTGTCCCAGAAGAGATTGCTGTGATAGCAGAAAATGCGGTAAAAAAAGTTAAATTTCAGCTAGAACCAGATGCTTTAGAAGTGATAAAACGTTATGCTACAAATGGTAGAGAAGCAGTCAGCATAGTACAAATTGTCATAGGAATAGCTATGAATAGAGGAGACAAAATTTTACGTCAGAAAGATGTAGAATGGGTAATCAATAGTGGCCAGTATTCACCAAGACCTGAAAAAAAAGTAGCAGAAAAGCCACATGTAGGTTTAGTGAATGGATTAGCTGTTTATGGGGCTAATATGGGTATGGTAATTGAAGTAGAGGCTACTCTGCTTCCAGTAACTAAAGGAATGGGAAAAATCACTGTTACAGGTGTCATAGAGGAAGAAGAGTTAGGAGGACGTGGGAAAACAGTAAAACGGAAAAGTATGGCTAAAGGATCTGTAGAAAATGTAATAACTGTTTTGCGTAAATTAGTCCCTATGGTAGACCCACGAGATTTTGATATTCATATTAATTTTCCTGGTGGAACACCTATTGATGGACCATCAGCAGGAGTAACCATAGCAACTGCTATTTGTTCTGTTCTTTTGGATACACCTGTGGATAATCAAATAGCTATGACTGGAGAGGTATCTATCAGAGGGTCTGTCAAACCAGTTGGAGGTGTATCTGCTAAAGTAGAAGCAGCAAGACGTGCTGGAGCTAAAAAAGTGCTTATTCCTAAAGAAAATTGGCAGGAAATATTTCAAACTATGGAGGGGATAGAAGTAATACCTGTTACTAGATTAGAAGAAGTATTTCGCCATGCTCTGCTTGCTTCTAACAAGCAAGCAGAGAACATTCATCCAATATCTCGGGTAGATATTTATCCTTCTGTATCTGCTGGGGTTTAGTAAAACCCTGTTACCCGATGGGGTAACAGGGTTTTTAGCAGTAAGAAAAGGATTTAGCGTGACTTTAGAGAATTATTAATAAATTATGGTAGTAACGATGGAGGTGAAGAGATCATGCAAGAAAATGAATTTATAACAGAAGAAAATCAGAAACAAGAAATCAAAGAAAGGCTACCACTGCTTCCTCTGAGAGGTGTGGTTGTTTTCCCTTATATGGTAATACCTCTTAATGTAGGAAGAGAAAAATCAATTAAAGCTTTAGAAGAAGCAATGGTTGATGATCGGATTATTCTTCTGGCAGCACAAAAACAAGAAAAAACTGATGATCCTGTTCCAGAAGATATTTATGAAATAGGAACCATTGCCGAAATAAAGCAGCTTCTTAAATTACCTGATGGAACAATTCGTGTAGTGGTGGAAGGACTCTGCCGCTCTCAAATAAAGTCTTATGAACAAAATGATCCTTATTATTTAGTTACTCAGAGTAAACTAGAAGACATAGAAGAGAAAAATTTAGAGATGGAAGCCTTGATGCGCAGTATTATTTATCAATTTGAACAATATATCAAATTGAGTAAGAGAATTCCACCTGAAACCTTAGCTTCAGTAGTAGCAGTAGAAGAACCAGGTCGTCTAGCAGATATTGTTGCTTCTTATTTAACTTTAAAGGTAGCAGAAAAACAATATATTTTAGAAGCTATTTCAGCTAAAAAACGTTTAGAAAATTTGAGCGAAATTTTGGGCAAGGAAATGGAATTGCTAGAATTGGAACGTAAAATACATGCTCGCGTGCGCAAACAAATGGAAAAAACACAAAAGGAATATTATTTAAAAGAGCAGCTAAAAGCTATTCAAAAAGAATTAGGAGAAAAAGACGACAGGCAGGCAGAAACTCAAGAACTAAGAGAAAAAATAGCTCAACTAAATCTGCCAGAGCAGATTGCAGAAAAATGCTTCAAAGAAGTAGAAAAATTGGAAAAAATGCCTTTTATGTCTGCTGAAGCAGTAGTTGTTCGCAATTATTTGGATACAGTGCTTAGCTTGCCTTGGAGCGAAAAAACAGAAGATAGACTAGAAATTAAGCAGGCAGAAAAAATACTGAATCAAGATCACTATGGGTTAGAAAAAGTTAAGGACCGTATTTTGGAATTTTTAGCAATTAGGAAGTTAACCCAAAAAATGAAGGGTCCTATTCTTTGTTTAGTAGGACCACCAGGAGTAGGAAAAACTTCTTTAGGCAAATCAGTAGCTAAAGCTATGGGAAGAAAGTTTGTCCGCATTTCTCTAGGTGGAGTGCGTGATGAAGCAGAAATAAGAGGACATAGACGTACTTATGTAGGAGCTATGCCAGGACGTATTATTCAAGGTATGAAACAGGCTGGTTCTGCTAACCCTGTTTTTCTTTTAGATGAAATAGACAAAATGAGTACTGATTTTCGAGGAGATCCTTCAGCTGCTCTTTTAGAAGTGTTAGATCCAGAACAAAACAATTCCTTTAGTGATCATTATTTAGAAATGCCTTTTGATCTTTCTAATGTTATGTTTATCACTACTGCTAATGCTTTACATGGCATTCCTCGCCCTCTTTTGGATAGGATGGAAGTTATTTACCTTTCAGGCTATACAGAAGAGGAAAAAGTAAAGATAGCACAAAAATATTTAGTGCCTAAATTATTACAGGATCACGGTTTGCAAAAGAAAAATCTTTCTTTAGGAGAGGCAACAATACGTTCTGTTATTCGTCATTATACAAGAGAAGCTGGTGTGAGAAATCTGGAAAGAAATTTAGCTAATCTTTGTCGAAAAGCTGGCAAGGAAATTGTCAGTGAAGGTGTGGAACAGGTTAAAATAATGCCACAAAATATTCATAAATTTTTAGGACCACTAAAATACAGAGAATCAGTGGCAGAGAAAAAAGATGAAATAGGAGTAGCTACAGGCTTAGCTTGGACAGAAAGTGGCGGTGATATTTTACCTATCGAGGTTGTTATCATGCCAGGCAAAGGTAAATTGACTTTAACAGGTAAACTAGGTGATGTGATGAAAGAATCTGCTCAAACAGCCTTTAGCTATATCAGATCTCGTTGTGTTGATTTAGGTTGTCAATCTGATTTCCATGAAAACAATGAGGTACATATTCATGTACCAGAAGGAGCTATACCTAAAGATGGTCCTTCTGCTGGTATTACCATGGCTACAGCCTTAGCTTCTGCTTTAACCAATAGACCTGTTCGTAAAGATTTGGCTATGACTGGAGAAATAACTTTACGAGGCAGAGTATTACCTATTGGTGGATTAAAAGAAAAAATTTTAGCAGCCAATAGAGCAGGTATTAAAATAATAATTATTCCAGAAGAAAATAAAAAAGATTTAGAAGAAATACCTAATAATGTCAAAGGGAAAATAAAAGTAATACCTGTAGAAAATATGGAACAAGTTTTACAGGAGGCTTTGATAAAGTGATGCTGATTAAATCATCTCAATTTATTATTAGTGCTGTTTCACCGCAACAATATCCAGAAGATAATCTGCCAGAGATAGCTTTGGTTGGTAGGTCAAACGTAGGAAAATCTTCCCTCATTAATACTTTAATCAATAGAAGAGGATTAGCGAGAACCAGCTCTACGCCTGGGAAAACACAATTACTAAATTTTTATTTGATTAATAATGATTTTTATTTTGTCGATTTGCCAGGCTATGGTTATGCTAAAGTTGATAAGGGCACTAAAAGAAGTTGGGGTAAGATGATAGAAACCTATCTTACAGAACGCAAAAATCTGGTAGGAGTTATTCAGTTGGTGGATGCTAGACATCCGCCAACTGCTGATGATATAATAATGCAAGAATGGCTACAGCATCAAGAGCTTCCTTATTTTATAGTTACTACTAAAATTGACAAAATAAGCAGAGGTAATTGGCCTAAGCATAAAAAAATAGTGAAAGAAAAATTAGCTGCAGAAGACAAAAAGATCATTCTCTTTTCTTCAGAAACAAGACAAGGTAAAGAAGAAGTTTTAGATAGAATTGCAGAATGGACAAGCAGAGAAGAGAAAGAAGGTAGCTAAGAAAATGGAAAATATTCTTTTTATGGTTGGTAGCTTAATAATCATTCTTTTAGGTGCTGAAGCATTTACGAACAGCATAGAGTGGTTTGGTAAAAAATTAAGTTTAAATGAAGGTGCAGTAGGAAGTGTTTTAGCTGCTGTAGGAACTGCTTTACCAGAAACTGTTATACCTTTAATTGCTATTTTTTTAGGCAATGGGGAAACAGGTTCAGAAATTGGTATAGGAGCTATTTTAGGAGCACCTTTTATGCTCTCTACCTTAGCTTTTTTTGTTGTTGGTATTACCACCACAATTTATGCTCTTTTAGGCAAGAGAAAATTAGAAATTAATGCTGATATTTTAGTAATGGAAAGAGATTTGCAGTACTTTCTAATTGTCTTTATTTTGGCTTTAATTGCTTCCTTTCTACCGATAATATTACGTTGGGGAGTTGCTATTATCTTACTTTGTGCTTATGCTTGGTATGTAAGACAAACTTTTACTGCTCAGCCAGCACAAAAAGATATTTTAGAAGAGGTTGATTTAGACTTAAAACCTCTCTATCTTTCTTTTAATACTCCAACTCCTACTTTGTTCATGGTTGTAGTACAAGTGCTCATTTCTCTTATCCTGATTGTACTAGGAGCACATTTATTTGTTAAAGTTATAGAACACACAGCGACTATTTTACATGTCCCTTCTTTGATTTTAGCTTTAGTGATTGCACCTATTGCTACTGAACTACCAGAAAAATTAAATAGCATTATTTGGATAGGACAGAAAAAAGATACCTTGGCTTTAGGTAATATTACAGGAGCGATGGTTTTTCAAAGTTCTATTGGGCCTGCTATTGGTATAGCACTTACGCCTTGGGCTCTAAATGAGCCAGCTTTATTAGCTGCCTTTCTTAGTGTGCTTTCAGTTGCTCTAGTTTATTGGTTAGTCAAGAAAAATAGAAAAGTTAATCCCCTTTCTTTGTTGTTGGGAGGAGCTTTTTATGCTGTGTTTTTAGTTTATTTGGTCTATACATTATAGAAGGAGATGAATATGATGACCTTGGAAAATCTTCCTACTACCTATAATCCCAAGGAGATAGAAAACAAATGGGCTCACTATTGGGAAGAAAATAATCTTTATGCAGTAGAAATAGAGCCTGAGAAAAAAGCTTACTCTATAGTAATTCCACCACCTAATGTTACTGGTTCTTTACATATGGGGCATGCTTTAAATAACACTATTCAAGATATTCTTATTCGCTATAAGAGGATGCAGGGATTTAATGCTCTCTGGTTGCCAGGTACAGATCATGGTGGTATTGCTACCCAAAATGTTGTAGAAAAGAATTTGGCTAAAGACAATATCAGTAGGCATGATTTAGGCAGAGAAGCTTTTGTGGATAAGGTCTGGGAATGGAAAGAGCAATATGGTAGTACTATTATTAGACAATTAAAAAGACTAGGTACATCTCCAGATTGGACTAAAGAGAGATTTACTATGGACGAAGGATGCTCTAAAGCAGTTAGAGAAGCTTTTGTTCGTCTTTATGAAAAAGGCTTGATTTATCGTGGTAACCGGATTATCAACTGGTGCAGTCGTTGTCAGACTGCTTTATCTGATATTGAGGTTGAACATATTGATTCAGAAGGAAAGCTTTATTATTTCCGTTATCCTTTAGCAGCAGGAGAAGGCCATTTAGTAATAGCAACAACTCGCCCTGAAACAATGCTAGGTGATGTGGCTGTAGCTGTTAATCCTCATGATGAAAGATATAAGAATCTTATTGGTCAAGAATTATTGTTGCCTTTAACTGAAAGAAAAATCCCTATTGTAGCTGATGAGTATGTAGATATGGAATTTGGTACAGGAGCAGTTAAGATTACTCCAGCTCATGATCCTAATGACTTTTTGTTAGGAGAAAGACATAATCTGCCGCAAATCAATATAATGAATAATGATGCTACTATGAAAGATGCAGGCAAGTATACTGGTATGGACAGATATGAATGTCGTAAGCAAATTGTTTTGGATATGGAAGCACAAGGTTTGCTAGAAAAGATTGAAGAACATGGACATGCAGTAGGACATTGTTCACGTTGTGATACTATTGTAGAACCACTTCTTTCAGAACAATGGTTTGTCAAGATGCAGCCACTTGCTGAACCTGCTTTACAAGTTGTAAAAGAAGGAAAAATAAAATTTGTTCCAGAAAGATTTAGTAAAACCTATATTGATTGGCTAGAGAATATTAAAGATTGGTGCATTTCTCGCCAAATCTGGTGGGGACATCGTATTCCTGTCTGGTATTGTCAAGATTGTGGGGAAACTATTGTAGCTATAGAAGATCCTACTAAATGCAGTAAATGTGCAAGTAATAATTTAAGCCAAGATGGAGATGTTTTGGATACTTGGTTTAGTTCTGCCTTATGGCCTTTCTCTACTATGGGCTGGCCTGATAAGACTGTTAATTTAGCAAGATTTTATCCTACTGATGTTTTGGTTACAGGCTATGATATTATTTATTTCTGGGTAGCTAGAATGATTTTTATGGGTTTAGAATTCATGGATGAAATTCCTTTCTCAGAAGTCTTGATTAATGGTATTGTCAGAGATAAAGATGGTAAAAAAATGAGTAAATCCAGAGGCAATACTGTTGATCCATTAGAGATTATTGAGCAATTTGGTGCAGATACTTTACGTTTCACTCTGATTAGCGGTAGTGTAGCTGGCAATGATATGCGTTTGCATCAGGAACGTTTTGAAGCTATTCGCAATTTCTGTAATAAAATATGGAATGCTTCTCGCTTTGCCTTGATGAATTTACAAGATTTTGATGCTACTAAAGAACAACAAACAGAATATTCTTTAGCTGATCGCTGGATTATCAGTCGCTTCCAGCAAACCCTAGAAGAAGTAAATAATTTAATTGATCGCTATGATCTTGGTGCAGCAGCTAAATTGCTTTATGAATTTGTTTGGAATGAATTTTGTGATTGGTATATTGAACTTGTTAAGCCTGAGCTTTATCAAAAAGAAGATGTTGTAACTAGAACTAGAGTACAAGCAGTTCTTTGTAACACTTTAAAAGATACTTTAGCTTTGCTTCATCCCTTTATGCCATATTTGACAGAAGAAATTTGGCAAACATTACCTCATAAAGGAAAAAGTTTAATGACTTCTTGTTGGCCAAAGCTAGAGCAAAAGAAAATAGATTTAACTGCTGAAAAACAAATGGGCTTAATCATGGATATCATTCGGGCAGTACGTAATATCCGCAGTGAAAGCAATATTATACCTAGTAAAAAAATCGAATTGATTTTACAAGCACCACCAGAAGAATTAGCTATCTTAGAAGAAGGAAGAACTTATCTTACAGCTTTAGCAGGTCTTTCTTCTTTAAAAATGAATTCTCTTTGTCAGGCTAAACCAGAAAAAGCAATGACTGCTCGCGTAGAAAAGGTAGAACTTTATTTACCTTTAGCAGGACTTGTGGATTTAGATAAAGAAAGAGCAAGATTAAACAAAGAATTGGAAAAAGCAGAAAAAGAAATAGCCAGAGTGGATAATAAGCTAGCTAATCAAGGATTTGTTAGTAAAGCTCCTGCTCATGTTATTGAAGAGGAAAAAGCTAAACAACAGGAATGGCAGGAGAAAAAAGCAAAGATAATTGATAGATTAGCAGCTCTAGATTAAGATTACTTACTCCTTGACAGATATAGCCAAAAGATATATTATAAATAATAACGTATTCGCAAACTACTGACAGCCATTTGCATTAACTAGCTGTCGTGGCTGATAAATTTAAATTTATCAGCCATTTTTTATTTATATGGAAAATTTTCCTAAAAAATTGAGGAGGTTTAATCCTGATGTCTTTACAGAAAAAATTAGTCTTAATCATAGCCTTTTTAGTGATAGTTCCTTTAAGTATAAGTAGTTTTTTTGCTTATACTAATAGTTTTGGTATTATCACCAGACAAAGTAAGAATGAATTGAATGTTAATAGTCAAAGAATGCAAGAAATTATTTCTGCATTAATTTATGGGGAGAAGAAAGAAGTAGAAAGTCTGGTCCATCAAAAAGAGATTATTGATTTAGCCAAAAAAAGAAGCAAGAATGAGACAGAAGACTTTTTTGTTGTTAATGAGCAGTTAGAACAAACTAATAAAATACTTGCTAAAATAAAGCAAGGCTCTAAATATTGGGAGGCAGTTATTCTAATAGATAATCAGGGAAAAGTTTTTGCCAATAGTAATAGCCAGAATTTAAAAATCAATTTATATGATAGAGACTATTTTAAGAAGGCTAAAGCAGGAAATTTGGCTATTAGTGAGACCCTTATTTCTAGGATTTCAGGTCAACCTATTGTTACTTTTGCTGCTCCTGTCAAAGATGAAAATGGAAAAGTAATAGCTGTTTTAGCTGTACCAGTTCATGTTGATTATTTTAGTCAGCATTTGGCTAAAGTTAAAGTAGGACAAACTGGCTATGCTTATCTTGCAGATGCTCAAGGAATAATACTAGCACATCCTAAAAAAGAAAAAATCAATACCCAGTCAGAAAGTATAATCATAAAAAACTTGGTAGTGCGTCTAGCTGCTGGAGAGAATATATACTCAGGTTTGGATAAATATAACTATCGAGGCGCAGAAAAATTAGTTTCATATTGTATTGTTCCAGAAGTAAAATGGATTTTAGCTGTTAATATTGATAAGAAAGAACTTTTTGCTCCAGTGAAATCCATGCTTATAAGTATGCTGTTGGTAACAGTAATTTCTTTAATTATAGCGATAGTCAGTGGTATTTTTCTAGCCAGAAGAATTACTGATTATTTGGGTGAGGTGATGCTTTTAATGGAAAAAGCCTCAAGAGGAGATTTGACAGTAACAGCTTCAATCAAAGATCAAGATGAAATAGGGAGAATGGCAAATAGTTTTAATAGAATGGTTGCCAAAATAAAGCAATTGATTGAAGAGATAAGCAAGACTGGTAAGAAAATAACCTCTTCTAGTGAAATGCTAGTTTCTAATACTAGGAAACAGCTGG
>Ga0079100_1010551_pt1 | contig 13316 bp, 9 predicted proteins | sample ADurb_H2B_03_Slu_FD_74560 | JGI IMG/M metagenome (GOLD analysis project Ga0079100, IMG submission 74560) | Active sludge microbial communities from Illinois, USA, of municipal wastewater-treating anaerobic digesters - ADurb_H2B_03_SludgeMetaT... | ecosystem: Engineered > Bioreactor > Anaerobic >...
AAACAGGACGAGATGGCTGTGGTGGTGCTACTGGTTCTTCTAAGGAGCATACAGAAGAATCACTGCTCAATTGTGGGGCAGAGGTGCAAAAAGGCAATCCTCCTACAGAAAGAAAAATTCAAAGATTGTTTAGAAATCCTGTGGTAAGTACAATGATTAAAAGATGTAATGATTTTGGTGCGGGTGGGGTTTCTGTAGCTATTGGAGAATTAACTGAAGGTTTGGTTATCAATTTGGATTTAGTACCTAAGAAGTATGAAGGTTTGGACGGAACAGAATTGGCTATTTCTGAGTCTCAAGAGAGAATGGCAGTGGTTATTGCAGCTAAGGATAAAGATAATTTTTTGCAATTGGCAGAAACAGAAAATTTGGAGGCTACAGTGGTAGCAGAAGTAACAGAAGAAAAACGTTTGAAAATGTGTTGGCGTGGTCAAAATATTGTTGATATTAGTAGAGAATTTCTCAATACCAATGGTATTAAGCAGACTACTAAAGTAGTTGTTGAAAAACCATCTGCTTCCAGCTATTTTGCTAGTTTACCAGAAAGTTTGCCAGTTGATAATCTAGCTGAGTCTTGGTTAGTTAATTTAAGTAAGCTTAATGTTTGCAGTCAAAAAGGCTTGGTAGAGAGATTTGATAGTACGATTGGAGCAGGAACAGTATTTATGCCTTTTGGTGGAAAATATCAATCTACGCCAGCAGAAGGAATGGTAGCCAAAATTCCTGTTTTAGAAGGAGAGACAACAACAGGAACAATTATGACTTATGGTTATAATCCTTATCTAGCTAAGTGGAGTCCTTTTCATGGTGCTCTTTATGCAGTATTAGAAGCAGTGAGCAAAGTAGTTGCCTTAGGTGGTGATTTTAGCAAAGTGCGTCTTACTCTTCAGGAATACTTTGAAAAATTAGGGCAAAGCCCTGTTAAATGGGGTAAACCATTTAGTGCTCTTTTAGGAGCTTTTTATGCACAAAAAATGTTGAACATACCTGCTATTGGTGGAAAAGACAGTATGTCTGGGACTTTTAAAGATCTAAATGTACCTCCTACTTTAGTTGCTTTTGCTGTAACTACAGCTAATGTGGAAAAAGTTGTTTCTCAAGAATTCAAGCAAAAAAATAGTCAAGTTGTACTTTTATCTGTAGAACGTGATGCTCAAGAAATACCTAATTTTGTTCAATTGCAAAAAGTTTTTGCTACTGTACAAAAGTTGATAGCTAAAGGTCTAGTTTTAGCTTGCTCTACAGTGAAAATAGGTGGTTTAGCTGCTACTCTAAGCAAAATGTGCTTAGGAAATAGGATAGGCTTATCTTTGGAAAATCCTTTAACTACTCAACAACTTTTTGCTACTGATTATTGTTCTTTTGTGCTGGAAATGCCAGCAGATGCTGATTTAGCTTCTCTCTTAGGAAAAATTGATTATCGCCTTTTAGGTCATACTCAGGAGCAAGAAATTATTGCAGTTAATGGAGAAGAGCTTGCTTTATCAACAATTTACTCAGCTTGGAGTAAACCTTTGGAAAATATTTTCCCATCACAAACTGCTAAGAAGGAAGAAGCTATACCTGCTTTTTCTTATAAAGAAAGAAATATTAGTAAACCAAAAGTGCGTTTAGCTAAACCAAAAGTGCTTATTCCTGTTTTCCCTGGAACTAATTGTGAATATGATTCTGCTCGGGCTTTTAGTCAGGCTGGTGCAGAAGTAGATACTTTTGTGGTACGTAATCTTACTTCTGCTGCTATCGATTATTCTGTAAGGGAGATGAGCAAGAAAATCAAGCAATCTCAGATTATCATGTTACCTGGTGGTTTTAGTGCTGGTGATGAGCCAGATGGTTCTGGTAAATTTATTGCTACTTTTTTCAGAAATCCAGAAATTAAAGAAGCAGTAATGGAATTGCTTAAGCAAAGAGATGGTTTGATGTTAGGAATCTGCAATGGTTTTCAAGCATTAATTAAGCTAGGTTTAGTACCTTATGGAGAAATTAGAGAAATAACAGAAGAATGTCCTACTTTGACCTATAATAAAATAGGCCGACATGTTTCCTGTATGGTACAAACAAAGGTAGCTTCTGTACTTTCTCCTTGGTTAAATAAAACTGCAGTAGGAGAAACTCATACTATTGCTGTTTCTCATGGAGAGGGACGCTTCGTTGCTGCACCTGAATTGCTTGAGCAGTTAGGTAAGCAAGGACAAATTGCTACTCAATATGTTGATTTAAATGGACAAGCTAGCCTAGATATTGCTGCTAATCCCAATGGCTCTGCTTGGGCAATAGAAGGTATTACCAGTCCTGATGGTAGAGTGTTGGGTAAAATGGGTCACTCAGAGAGATGGGGGCAAAATATTGTTAAAAATGTTCCTGGAGAAAAAGATCAGCAACTTTTTGTTGCTGGAGTTGAGTATTTCGCTTAAAGAAATATGAAGAAATTTTTTAAAAAGAGTTGCATTTTTAAAATTAAGGGTCTATAATATTAATAATGATAAATAAAATTGCAAATCATGTAGGATAGTAGGATGGTAGTTAAAATGAAATGGGGAAAACTATAGTTAGTTTGACCTTAGTTTTGTGTACTCAAAACACTCCTACTAGGAGTGTTTTTTTTTATCCTATTATATACTAGGAGGGAATTAGATGGAAGAAATGGGCAGCAGGTTTGTGGCTAAAGCAGCTATTACTCTAGCCTTATCTCAGACAAGAGAAGAGGAAAAACGTCTTAAAGAGACTTTAAAAAAAGATAATATTTTAGCAGTTGCTGTTGATTATGGTGGCGAATTTAACAACTGTTTTAAAAAAGTGATTGAAAAAGCTGTCGTAGCAGCTAAAAGAGAGCATGTGATCAAAGAAACACATCTAGAGGAAGGATCTATTGCTGGAGCTACTCATGATGCTTTAACTCAGTTAATACCCAGAGCCCTTGGTCTGAATTTTGGCGGAAAAATAGCTATTGCTAGGCAAAACGACCACTTGACAGTAGCAATTTTTTGTGGAGTTGGTCTTTTACATCTTAATGATGTAGCTGTTGCCCTAGGACATAGAGTGATCTAGAAAAAGGGGGAATGTACATGTATATGTGTAGGGGAATTAGAGGTGCAATAACAGTAGAGAATAATGATGGGCAAGAAATTTTAATTGCAACTAAAGAATTATTACAAAAAATCATTATTGAAAATAACTTACGGGTAGAAGAAATTTGTAGTATTTATTTTTCTATGACTGATGACTTGGATCAAGAGTTTCCTGCCTTAGCTGCTAGACAATTAGGCTGGAGTTATGTACCTATGCTTTGTTCAAATGAAATAACTACACCTAAAGGTATAAAAAAATGTATTCGTCTTTTAATGCATGTGAATACAACAAAAGCTCAAGATGAGATACATCATGTTTATTTGAGAGAAGCCAGAACATTGCGACCAGATTTAGAAAAATAGCAAGCAGGAAACAATAAATATTTGTAGCTGAAATTTAAGAAAGAGGAGGAGCAAAATGAAATTAAATGAGATGATCAGACAAAATATTTTAAAAATTAAGCCTTATGTACCTGGAAAACCAATTGAAGAAGTGCAAAGAGAATTTGGTTTAAATGATGTAATTAAATTAGCATCAAATGAAAACCCTTTAGGACCAGGAAAAAAAGCAATAGAGGCTATGCAGAAAGCTGCTGCTAAAGCTCAGATGTACCCCGATGGAAATTGTTATTACTTGAAAAAAGCTTTAGCCGAGCAAACTGGCTTAACAATAGAGAATATTATTATTGGTAATGGCTCTGATGAAGTTTTGAAAATCTTAGGAGAAACCTTTATCAATGAAGGTGATGAATGTATTATAGCAGCTCCAACCTTTGCTGAATATGACTTTGTCGTGAATTTAATGAATGGTCAAAGTGTATTTATTCCTTTAAAAGAAGATTTTACACATGATTTAGGAGCAATGAAAAAAGCTATCACTAAAAAAACTAAATTGATTTTTATTTGTAGTCCTAATAATCCTACAGGTAATATTGTTACTAAAGAAGAGCTAGCTCAATTTATGCACGATTTACCAGATCATGTGCTTGTTGTGTTAGATGAAGCTTATTATGAGTATGTTACTGACTCTAATTATCATGATAGCTTACAATATGTTAGAGAGGGTAAGAAAGTAATTGTTTTACGAACTTTTTCTAAAATATATGGTTTAGGTGGTTTACGAGTTGGTTATGGTTTAGCTAGTCAAGAAATAATTGCTTTGCTTAATAGAGTTAGGGAACCTTTTAATGTTAATACTCAGGCCCAAGCAGCAGCTTTAGCAGCTTTAGGTGATGCAGAACATAGAGAAAATAGTTTAAAAATCAATCAAGAGGGTAAAAATTTTTTAACAGCTAAATTTAGAGAAATGGGCTTATTTTATGTACCAAGCCAAACAAATTTTATTTTTGTGCAAATAGGTGTGGATAGTAAAGCTTTTTTTCAAGCTATGTTGCAAAAAGGTATCATTATCCGTACTGGAGATATTTTCGGTTTACCAGATTTTATCAGAGTAACTATTGGAACACCTGCGGAAAATGAACGCTTTATTACAAACACTGCTTTGATACTTAAGCAGCTAAAGGAGGAAGAAAAATGATTATCGTGATGGAAAGAGGAGTTTGTGAGGATGAAGCAAATAAGGTAGTGGCAGAGTTAGAAAGCGTAGGTTTTACTATTCATGTTATGAATGGTGTAGCTAGAACAGTAATAGCTGCTATTGGAGATAGAAAAAATATAGAATTGAGACGTTTAGAAGCACTCGGGGGAGTAGAAAAGGTGGTGCCAGTATTGAAACCTTATAAGTTGGCTTCCAGAGAGTTTAAACAAGAAAATACAATAATCAAGGTAGGCAACACAGAAATAGGTGGCGATAAGTTGACTTTAATGGCAGGACCTTGTGCTGTGGAGGATAAGGAGCAATTTATTGAAACTGCTCATCTTTTGAAAAAAGCAGGAGCTAATGTTTTACGAGGTGGCGCTTTTAAACCACGCAGTTCTCCTTACAGTTTTCAAGGATTAGGTGAAGAAGGGTTAAAAATCATGGCAGAAGCCAGAGAACAAACAGGTTTACCTATTGTGACAGAAATAGTTGATCCTAAGGATGTAGATTTAGTTGGTTCTTATGCTGATATGCTACAAATTGGAGCAAGGAATATGCAAAATTTCATTCTTCTTAAAGAAGTAGGTAAGTTGCATAAGCCTATTCTCCTAAAAAGAGGTCTTTCTGCTACTATTGAAGAATGGTTGATGGCTGCAGAATATATTATGTCTGAAGGAAACTTTGAGGTTATCCTTTGTGAAAGAGGAATCAGAACCTATGAAACTTCTACTCGCAATACCCTAGACTTGAGTGCTGTTCCTTTGATTAAAAAATTGAGCCATTTACCTATTATTGTTGATCCAAGTCATGGCACAGGTAAGCGAGATTTAGTAGCTCCTATGTCTAAAGCAGGAATAGCAGCTGGTGCAGATGGTTTGATGATTGAAGTTCATATCAACCCTGCTCATGCTCTTTCTGATGGGCCACAATCTTTAACGCCTGAACAGTTCCAGTCTCTGGTTAAAGAATTAGCAGGTTTATCTGGCTTTTTCAATAAAAGAATTTAGGTTACTGGAAGATGAAAAGAGTGGCATTTTTAGGACCATCTGGGACATTTACAGAAGAAGCTTTAACTAAATGCTCCTTTAGTGAAGAAACAGCTTTTCAACCATATAATTCTATACCAGAAGTCATTTTAGCAGTGGCTGAAGGAGAAGTAAAAGCAGGCTTGGTACCTACTGAAAATTCGCTAGAAGGGGCAGTAAATATTTCCTTAGATATGTTAGTGCATAAAGTGGATTTGCAGATAAATAGAGAAGTGGTTTTACCTATTTCTCATAATCTTTTTAGTCATTCTGGTATTAAGCTAGAGGATGTGGAAAGAGTTTATTCCCATCCTCAGGCTTTAGCTCAATGCAGAGATTTTATTTTGCAAAAAATGCCTCAAGCAATAATACATTCCACTAGCAGTACATCAGAAGCTTTTAGATTAGTTAAAAATAGTCAAGAAAAATGGGGAGCTATTGGTAATAAAAGAGCAGGAGAAATCTATGGATTATCTTGTTTAGGGCAAGCAATTCAAGATAACAACGATAACTATACTCGTTTTTTGCTCTTAGCTGAGTCTGATCATTCGCCTACAGGTTGCGATAAGACTTCACTTGCTTTTGCTCAAGATAAAGATAGACCAGGTGGTCTATATAGTATTATGGGAGAATTTGCTTTACGTAATATCAACTTAACTAGAATAGAGTCTCGTCCTTCTAGAAAAATGCTAGGCGAATATATTTTTTTTCTGGATTTTATTGGACATAGAGAAGATACTTTAGTGCAAAAAGCATTACAAGCATTGCAGGAAAAAACCACTTTTTTAAAGGTATTGGGTTCTTATCCCCAATACATTTACTAATTGGTATTAGAGGTGGAAGAGATGAGTGAAGAAAATTTTTTGCTAAAAAAAGCTGCGATACTGGGTTTAGGTTTAATAGGTGGATCTTTAGCCTTAGCTTTACAAAAAACAGGTCTGATTAAAGAAATTATTGGACTAGATCGAGAAAAGAAAAACATAAACTTAGCTTTGACTAGAAAAGCTATTCAAAGGGGTACAACTGATTTTTTAGCAGAAATAGAAGATATTGATTTGTTGATTTTAGCTGTACCTGTAGGCTCTATGCTGGAAGTAGTAAAAATGCTTCTTCCACACTTAAAAGAAGGTTGTATTATCACTGATGTTGGGAGCACTAAGGGTAAGGTTGTTAGAGAGATAGAAACTATTTTGCCAGAAAATATTTTCTTTATTGGTGGGCATCCTATGGCTGGTTCTGAAAAATCAGGGATGATAGCAGCTGATAAAAATATTTTTCAAAATGCTGTTTATCTTTTCACACCTACAGAAAAGACTAATCAAAAAGCTTTAACTATCATCAAGCAATTAGTCAGCAATATTGGCTGTCAAATAGTAGAGATGAATCCTGAAGAGCATGATGTAGCAGTAGCTTCAATCAGTCATCTACCACATTTAGTAGGTGTTACATTGGTTAGCTTAGTAGAAAAGCTGAGTAAAAATAATAATGATTTACTTAAATTGGCTGCTGGAGGATTTCGTGATACAACCAGAGTAGCTAGTAGTCATCCTGTTATGTGGCGTGATATTTGTTTAAGCAATAGAGATGGTATTTTGGAAGTGATTGAGCAATTTGAGCAGGTTTTGCAAGAAACTAAAGCAATGCTTAGTGAACAGAATAATCAGGAAAACTTGCTACAAAAATTAGAGCAAGCTAAAAAAGTAAGAGAAAGTATTCCGGTCTGCCAAAGGAGAGAGAATTATGGAACTTCGTATTCAAGCTAAAAAAAATCTACAAGGAAAAATAAGAGTACCAGGAGATAAATCAATTTCTCATCGTTCCATCATGTTTGGTGCTTTATCTCAAGGAATTACTAAAGTAAAAGGTTTTTTACATGGAGAAGATTGTTTAAGTACTATTGCTTGTTTTCGTAATTTAGGCATTGAAATTGTAGAGGCAGGAGAAGAGATACTTATTCATGGACGGGGATTACAAGGTCTGCAAGAACCGCAGGATATTCTTAATGCAGGTAATTCTGGAACAACGACTAGGTTGCTTTTAGGTATTCTAGCTGGACAGAAGTTTTATTCTGTTTTAACAGGCGATAGTTCGTTACGCAGTCGTCCTATGGGTAGAGTGATTAATCCTTTAAAACAGATGGGTGCAGTTATTCAAGGCAGAAAAAACAATACACTTGCTCCTTTAACAGTTTTACCTGCTTCTTTGCAGGCAATTAATTATCATTCTCCTGTTGCTAGTGCTCAGGTGAAATCAGCTCTTTTGTTGGCTGGTCTTTATGCAAAGGGTCAAACAACTGTTACTGAGCCTTATAAATCAAGAGATCATACAGAAAGAATGCTACGATCTTTTGGGGCTCAAATTTCTGTAGATGGTTTAGCCGTAACTATAGAAGGATTTCCTCAATTAGAAGGTCAAGAAATCGAAGTGCCAGGGGATATTTCGTCAGCTGCTTTCTTTTTGGTAGCAGCAGCTATTACACCTGGTTCAGAACTTATTTTAGAAAATGTAGGACTTAATCCTACTAGAACGGGAATTTTAGAGGTTTTACAGCAAATGGGAGCTCAGATAGAGATTATTGAGCAAAGAGAAGTTGCAGGAGAGCCAGTAGGAGATTTGCTGGTTAAATATAGTACTTTAAAGGGAATAACTATTGAGGGAGAAATAATTCCTAGTTTGATAGATGAAATACCTATTTTAGCAGTAGCAGGAGCAGTAGCTGAAGGTGAAACTCTCATCAGGGATGCCCAAGAGCTGAGAGTGAAAGAAACTGATAGAATTGCAGTTATGGTAGAGCAACTGCGCAAAATAGGAGTTGATATTGAGGAAAGAGAAGATGGTATGCTGATTCGTGGAGGTCAACCACTCAAAGGTGGATTGTGTAATAGTGCTTATGACCATCGAGTAGCTATGTCTTTAGCTGTTGCTGGATTAGTGGCAGAGAAAGAAACAATGATTGAAAATGCAGAGTGTATAGCTATTTCTTTTCCCAATTTCACTAAGATTTTCTTTGATTTATAGGAGAAAAGAATGGAACAAATCATTAGCTTGCAAAATAAATGGATAAAATATATTAAATCTTTAGAACAAAAAAAGCAAAGGGACAAAGAAAAAAGCTTTTTGCTAGAGGGGATACGTTTATTAGAAGAAGCTCTTCGTACTTCTTGGCCTTTGCAATTTGTTGTTTATAGTGATAAGCTTGAGGAAAGTGAGAGAGGAAAAAGGCTTCTGCTTTCTTTAAAGGAAAAAAGTATTAATTGCTTTGGCGTTGCTCAAAATATCTTGGATAAAATGGGCAATACCCAAACCAGTCAGGGTATCTTAGCTGTTGCTAGGCAAAAAGATTGGTTAATAGAATTTCCTCAAGAGAAAGCATTGCTTTGGGTTTTAGTAGATGGTGTACAAGACCCTGGTAATTTAGGTACTATTATTCGTACAGCTCATGCTAGTGGTGCTGATGCTGTTTTTTTAACTAAAGGGACAGTAGATCTTTATTCGCCTAAAACTGTGCGTTCTACAATGGGTTCTCTCTTTTATCTGCCAATTGTTAAAGTGGAAGATTGGTCTGATTTTGTGCAGCTTCTACATGATAAATCAATTAAATTGCTTGTAGCAGATTTACAGGCTACTACTTACTGTTTTGAGCAGGATTATACTCAATCTATCATTATTTGTTTAGGTAATGAAGGTGCAGGCCCTAGTGCTGAGGCTAAAAATGTTGCTGATTTACTGGTGAAAATTCCTATGCCAGGCAATGCTGAATCTCTCAATGTAGCAGTTGCTGGAGGAATTTTGCTTTATGAAGCTAGTAGGCAAAGATTGTCCTCTTGTAGGGAAACTTCGCCTATGGTATAATATATGTAAACTCAGAAGGTGGGGAGTGGTCTCTAGGATGTTAAATGAAGCGTTTTATTGGAGACTTTTTGAAGAGACAGGATCTATTCTAATGTATTTGCTCTATCGTCAGACGAGTTTGCATTAATTGTACAGAAAAAAGTTATGATAGGGACTAGTATTTTGTTACGGATTTACAGGGAGAAGTTGTCGTGATTGAGAACAACTTTAAAAAGACGGACAGAAGAATTCACCCTTGAACTGTAGGCTGAAAAATAGTAGGTCAAACCGGTTTTCTACCGTTATCAGGAAAAAAGTGGACTTAAGGTTAAGTCAAAAAGGGTGGTACCACGGGAGTTTGTCTTTCGTCCCTAATGGGGATGATAAGAACAAACTCTTTTTTTATTCTAGTTTAAGGAGGTTATATTAGTGAGAGAACAACTGCAGCAGGTCAAACAAGAAGCTCTGATAGCTTTGACAGCAGCTGATAATCTAAATCAGTTAAATGAGCTAAGAGTAAAATATTTGGGTAAAAAGGGTTCTATTACAGAGGTTTTAAGAGGAATGGGAAAATTAAGTGCAGAAGAAAGACCTCTTATTGGGCAGTTAGCTAATGAAATAAGAGATGAAATAGAGTCTGTTTTAGCTGATAAAACACAAAGCATTAGTCAAGCAGAAAAAGCTAAAAAATTAGCAGAAGAAACTGTGGATATAACTCTACCAGGCAAAAAAATTGCATTAGGTAGTAAGCATCCTTTGACACAGGTTATTAATGATTTAGAAGAAATTTTTATTTCTATGGGTTTTCAAGTAGTTCGTGGGCCAGAAATAGAGAAAGATTACTATAATTTTGAAGGCTTGAATATTCCTAAAGACCATCCTGCTCGTGATACACAAGATTCCTTTTATATCACACCTGATATTTTATTGAGGACACAAACTTCACCTGTACAAGTGAGAGTAATGGAGAATAATAAACCTCCTATTCGTATGATTGCTCCAGGTAAAGTTTATCGTCGTGATGCTGATGTTACACATTCACCAATGTTTCATCAAATAGAAGGTCTAGTGGTAGATGAAAATATTTCTTTTAGTCACTTAAAAGGCGTTTTAATCGGTTTTATTCAAAAAATGTTTGGCGCTGATAGAAAAATAAGATTTCGTCCACATTATTTCCCTTTTACAGAACCTAGTGCAGAAGTAGATGTTTCCTGTATTATTTGTGGCGGAGAAGGTTGTCGTATTTGTTCACAAACAGGTTGGTTAGAAGTTTTAGGAGCAGGTCTTGTCCATCCAAGAGTATTGGAAATGGTAGGATATGATTCAGAAAAATATTCTGGCTTTGCTTTTGGGATGGGTGTAGAAAGAATTGCTATGCTGAAATATAGCATTGATGATATCAGATTATTATTTGAAAATGACATGCGTTTCTTACAACAGTTTTAAGAGGAAAGGAGGAAAAAACAATGCAAATATCTTATCAATGGTTAAAAGAATATGTTGATTTTAATTATACACCAGAAGAATTGGCTCATCAATTGACTATGCTTGGTTTTACAGATGAGGGAAAAATCTATCTGGGACAAGAAATTTCCCAAGTAGTGACAGGAAAAATAGTTGCTTTAGAAAAACATCCTAATGCAGATAAACTACAAATATGCCAAATTGATGTAGGCGGAGAGGACAATCTGCAAATAGTTACAGGTGCTCAAAATGTGTCTTTAGGTGATGTGGTTCCTGTTGCTTTAGTAGGGTCTCACTTACCTGGTGGTGTAAAAATAAAAAAAGGAAAATTACGTGGCGTAGAATCTTATGGAATGCTCTGTTCAGGACAGGAATTGAATATAGATAAAAAGATTTTACCTGCTAATCAGCAAGATGGTATTTTACTCTTACCTCAAGAATTACCTTTAGGTAAAGATATCAAAGAAGTTCTTGGTTTAGATGATGTTTTAATTGATTTAGATGTAACAGGAAATCGAGCTGATTGTCTGAATATGGTGGGTATTGCTAGAGAAGTGGCAGCTTTTTTAGGAAAAAGAATAAAAATGCCAGAAATATCTGTACAAGAAGATTGTGCAGAGAAAATAGAGGATTTAGTGAAGATAACTGTAAAAGATAGCAATCTTTGTCCTCGTTATGCTGCACGCATTGTGAAAAATGTTCAAGTTAAACAATCACCTCTTTGGTTGCAAAGAAGATTGCAGGCAGCAGGTATGCGACCTATCAATAATATTGTTGATGTTACAAACTTTGTTCTTTTGGAATTAGGTCAGCCTTTACATGCTTTTGATTTAGAAAAAATAGCAGGACAAGAAATAATTGTCCGTCAAGCACAAGAGGGTGAAAAAATTATTACTCTAGATGAGCAAGAGAGAGCTTTGACTGAAGAAATGCTACTTATTGCTGATCAAGAAAAAGGTATAGCAATAGCTGGTGTAATGGGTGGTTTGCATAGTGAAGTAACAGAAGCAACAACAGCAATACTTATTGAAGCAGCTAACTTTCATCCAATAAGTGTGCGAAGAACTTCTAAAGCTTTAGGCTTAAGAAGTGAAGCTTCTAATAGGTTTGAGAAAGGTTTAGATGCTAATTTAGTAGATTTAGCTTTAGAGAGAGCAGCACAGCTGATTGCTCAGTTAGGAGAAGGAAAGATAGTTCAAGGTAAGTTAGATTATTATCCACAAAAAATTCAGCCTTACTCCTTTAAGATGAGACCAGCTAAAATCAGACAATTAATTGGGGATCAAGCATTAAGTGATGCCGAAATAATAGATATTTTAAGCAGATTGGATATTTCCCTAACTAAGCAAGATGATAATTATTTAGTTCAAATTCCTACTTTCCGTCGAGATTTATGTCGAGAAGCTGATTTAGTAGAAGAAGTAGCTAGAGTTTATGGCTATGATAAAATCTCTGTTACTCCTTTAAATGGTGTTTCTTTACAAGGCGGTAAAAGTCCAGAACATATGCTGGAAGATAAAATAAGAGAAGCTATGCTTGGTTTTGGTTTGTATGAGACTATTACTTATAGTTTTATCAATAGTAAGGCCTATGATGCTTTTAATTTAGCTGAAGATGATCAACTTCGTTCTAGTATTGTTTTAGCTAATCCTTTAACTGAAGAGCAAAATGTTATGCGGACTACTTTGATTCCAAGTTTGTTGCAAGTTGTAGCAACCAATTTGACTAGACAAGTAAAAAATGTAGAAATTTTTGAAATAGGTGCAGTTTATTTACCAGAAAGTTTACCTCTGGAAAAGCTGCCTATGGAGCAGATGACATTAGCTGTTGCTTTAACTGGGAAAACGGAAAAAACACTTTGGGGTGCAACTTTAGAGCCTGATTTCTTTAGCATAAAAGGATTATTAGAAGCTCTCTTGCATTCTTTGGGAATAAAAGATTATTCTTTTGTTCGTGCAAATAAAACTTATTTACATCCAGGGAGAAGTGCCAAATTTATCTTAGCTGGTGAAGAAGCTGGTATTCTAGGAGAAATACATCCAGATACAGCAGAAAATTATCAAATCAATCAAAAAACTTATGTTTTGGAACTAAACTTAGCAAAAGTTTTTGCTCAGATTAATTTGGTACATAAATATCAGCAGCTTCCTAAATATCCTGCTATAACAAGAGATTTGGCTTTGGTTTTACCTAAAGAGGTACCTGCAGAAAAATTAGAAGAGATTATCAGTCAAGAAGGCAGAAAGTTGATAGAGCAGATTACTCTTTTTGATCTTTACCAAGGTAATCAAGTAGCAGAGGGCTATAAAAGTTTAGCCTATTCTATTAGCTATCGTTCAGCAGAGAAAACTCTTACTGATGAAGAAGTAAATAATATCCAAGAAAAAA
>Ga0079100_1012514_pt1 | contig 13297 bp, 14 predicted proteins | sample ADurb_H2B_03_Slu_FD_74560 | JGI IMG/M metagenome (GOLD analysis project Ga0079100, IMG submission 74560) | Active sludge microbial communities from Illinois, USA, of municipal wastewater-treating anaerobic digesters - ADurb_H2B_03_SludgeMetaT... | ecosystem: Engineered > Bioreactor > Anaerobic >...
AAAAAAAAGTGGCTATTTTGGATTTGGATTTACAGTTTGGAGACGTGGCTTTGATGCTGAACCTAGTGCCTCGCAGGACTACGGCGGAATTGGTTCAAGAAGAAGGCCCTTGGGATGAGGAACTGTTAGAGAGCCATATTCTGCACCATGAAACAGGTCTGCAGGTTTTACCAGGACCTCAGCGTCCGGAACAAGCTGAATTAATCCAGGAAACACACGTAGAAAGAATGATTTCTACTTTAAGAGAAGGATTAGATTATTTAATTATTGATACTCCTCCTACTTTGCAAGGAAACGTCTTAACAGCTTTTGATCATTCCGATGAGATTTACTTGATTTCTACTTTAGATTTACCTACAGTGAAAAACGTTAAACTTTGTCTGGAGGTTTTATCTTCCCTGCATTATCCACGGGAAAAAATTAAACTAATTGTCAATCAATCCTGTGGGGAAATAGGTTTGGATGTTAACGAAGTGAAGGAAATTTTAGGTCTGCCTATCAGTGGGGAAATAGTACGGGATATTCATACAGTAGTGGGTGCTGCCAACCGCGGTATTCCTTTTGTTCTTAGTCATCCCAATTCCCCTATCAGTGAAAGCATTGAGGAGTTAGCTAGGAAAATTATCGGAAAGACAGGGTGCATGGAAGAGAAGAAGTCTTCTTCAACTAATAAAAAGAATCTTTTGGGTTTCTTTTTCCGGGATAAATCCTAAGGGAGGAGTGGTCAGACATGTCTTTACTAGCTAAACTAGAAAAGGCCAAGGAAAAGGAGAATCAGCATCAGCATCCCAAGGATAGTGGTAAGCCGGAAGGACATAAAGCTGTCCTCAAGCCAGACCCTCATTGGGAAATCAAAGCTAAAATTCATCAAGCTCTAATTGAGGAGGTAGATCCGGAGCTTCTCAATAAGGATAATCCAGCCAGTGAAGCAGATTTAAAACGCATTATTGAGGAGATTACCAATCGTTTCCTAGAACAGGAGGCTCTTAATATTACCCGAGCTGAGGCTCAGAAAATGACTAGTGAGCTCTTAGATGAGGTTTTAGGATTTGGTCCTATTCAGCCTCTGCTTCAGAATCCTGATATCTCTGAAGTTATGGTTAATTCGGCTCACCAAGTTTATGTAGAACGTAAAGGAAAATTGGAATTATCTAATGTAAACTTCCGGGATGATAATCATATTTTGCATGTAATTGAAAAAATAGTAGCTCCTTTAGGTCGGAGGATTGATGAAAGTATGCCCATGGTGGATGCCCGTTTACCCGATGGTTCCCGGGTTAATGCTATTATCCCGCCTCTAGCCCTGAAAGGACCCTGCATTACTATCCGGAAGTTTTCCAAAGACCCTTTAACCATAGATGATATTGTTCGCTTTGGAACTTTAACACCAGCTATGGCTACTTTTTTGGAAGCCTGTGTTAAGGCCAGGTTGAATATTGTTATTTCTGGAGGAACTGGTTCAGGGAAAACCAGTACTTTAAATATTTTATCTTCCTTTATTCCCAATGATGAACGGATTGTTACTGTGGAGGATGCGGCAGAGCTCCAGCTTAGGCAGGAGCACGTAGTTTCTTTGGAAACCAGGCCGCCCAATATTGAGGGTAAAGGGGCTATTACTATTCGGGATTTAGTTCGTAACTGTCTGCGGATGAGACCAGACCGAATTGTAGTTGGGGAGTGCCGGGGCGGAGAGGCTCTAGATATGCTGCAGGCCATGAATACAGGCCATGATGGCTCTCTGACGACAGCCCATGCCAATAATCCCCGGGACGCTTTAGCTCGTTTAGAGACCATGGTTCTAATGGCGGGAATGGACTTGCCTGTGCGAGCTATTCGGGAACAGATAGCTTCTGCCGTGGATCTAATTGTTCAACAGTCTCGTTTAAAAGATGGCTCTAGAAAGATAACTTACCTCACTGAAGTTCAGGGGATGGAGGGTGATGTGATTATCTTACAGGATATTTTTGTATTCCAGCAAAAAGGTGTGGACGAAAAGGGGAAAATAATTGGGCAGCTTAAGCCTACGGGCATTCGCCCTAAATTTATGGAACGTTTAGATGCTGCTGGATTGGAATTGCCTGCCGAGATTTTTGGCGGTTTCTAAAAGGGGGGAGATACTAATGGCTTTATTTCTGGCCGGAGCTAGTTTTGTTCTAGTTATAGGATTAGTTCTTTGTTTCCAGTACCTCTTAGGGGGTAAAGGGGAGAGTGCTGTAAAACGTCTGGACAAATATTTTGCTCAGAAAGATGAGATTCCCGCCCCTCTTCAGAGTAAAGAAGACAAGAAGGCCCAAGAAAAGAAGAAATCAAAAAATAAGAAAAAAACTGACTTGCTGATTGCTACTGCTGCCAGCGGTATTTTGGGATTCCTGCTTTTTCTTCTTTTAACTCGTAGTTTAGTTCTTGCCCTCATCTTTGGTGTTATTAGTACGTATATTCCTACCTTGTTAGAACGTCAACAGAAAGCTAAGAAAGCCAAACTTTTTAATATTCAGTTACCCGATGCCCTAACATTAGCCTCCAACTCTTTAAAAGCCGGTTATAGTTTTCTGCAAGCCATGGATGTAGTATCACGAGAAATGCCTTCTCCTATTTCAGAGGAGTTCGCCCGAGCTTTGAGAGAGGCTAATCTGGGAGTCCCGATTGAAGATGCCTTACTGCAGATTACCAAAAGGGTGGAAAGCGAAGACTTGGAATTGGTAGTTACTGCAGTGGTTATTCAAAGGCAGGTAGGAGGGAATTTGGCTTCTATTTTAGACAATATTACTGAAACTATTAGAGAAAGGGTCAGAATTAAAGGAGAGATTAAAACCCTTACTGCTCAGGGGAAAATTTCCGGAATGATTATTGGCGGTATGCCTGTCTGTTTAGCACTCTACCTTTATGCTAATAATCCGCAATATATTGGAGTCCTCTTCACTCATCCTCTTGGTTTGGTTATTATAGGAATGGCTGTGTTTTCTCAATTGATAGGGATCCTCTTAATTAGTAAGATAGTCAATGTGGAAGTTTAGGGGGGGTTAAAGATGCTGCTGCTCCTAGTGGTAACGGTTTTCCTAACTGTAACCTTGATAGTCTTTTTAATCGGTCAGTATCTAAATCGGGAACAGGCTCTAGTCATAGAAAGATTAAAGCAGTTGGAAGCTTTCGGCTTAACTAAAGATAAGTCTGCCTTGCAGCCAGAAGAAGAATCATGGATAGAGAAAAGTCTAGTGCCTTTAAAGCGGGACTTGGCTAACTGGTTAAATAGTATGACTCCTGTGGGAATACAAAAAGAAATGCAAACTAAGCTAGGTTTGGCCGGCAACCCTTTTGGTTGGCAGGTTAGCGATTTTCTGGTTCTTCAAGCTTTAACTGCTGGTTTGCTGCCCTTACTTTTTACTTTAGTTTTAATTTTTCTGCGGGTTCCTGTGGAGAAACTATTCCTCTGGACAATAATTATGGTCATCTTAGGATTGCTAGGCCCTCGTCTTTGGTTGACCCAGACTATTAAGAAGAGACAGAAAGAAATTCTCTGTGCTTTGCCTGATACCCTGGATCTTCTGACGGTAAGTGTAGAAGCCGGACTGGGCTTTGACTCTGCCTTGGCTAAAGTAGTAGAGAAGACTAAGGGTCCTTTAGCTCAAGAGATGGGAAAGGTCCTCCAGGAGATCCGCATGGGTAAGCCACGCAGGGATGCTCTGAAAGACTTAAGTATGCGGACTGGGGTAGATGATTTACGTTCTTTTACTGCAGCGATTATTCAAGCAGATCAGCTAGGGGTAAGTATTTCCAATGTGCTAAAAATCCAGTCCGAGCAGATGCGGCAAAGAAGGCGGCAAAGGGCGGAAGAAGCAGCTATGAAAGCTCCGGTAAAAATGCTCTTTCCTCTAGTTTTTTTCATTTTCCCCACCATCTTTATTATTCTTCTTGGCCCAGCTGTCTTGCAGATGATTGACACCTTTTCTAAAATGGGCAACTAAAGGAGGGGCAAAATGCAGCTAATAAATTTGTCCAGCCAAGAACTGGTAGTAGAACAACTATTCTTGGCACAACGGTTTAGTCAAAGATTTTGGGGTTTGATGGGTAAAAAGGAATTGAATTACCAAGCAGGGCTGCTTCTTGTGCCCTGCTCTTCTATTCACACTTGGTTTATGCGCTTTCCTTTGGATATAGTTTTTTTAGACAGAGACTTGCAGATAGTAAAAATAGTGGAGAACTTGCCTCCTTTCCGAGGCGTTATGGGGGGAGCTAAAGCTTACATGGCTTTAGAACTTCTAGGAGGCAGATCTAAGGAGATGCGACTAGCTATTGGGGATCAATTAGCCCTTGTTAACCAAATAGAATAAGGGTACAATAGTATCAGTAGAAGGAGTTGATGGAATAAATGAATTTTGCTATTCGATGGAAGCAAAGATTTGCTAATTTTAAAAAGGCTGCGCTGCAACTAACAGAATTTATGGAAAAAGAACAGTTAAATAAATTTGAAGTTCAAGGATTGATTCAATGCTTTGAATACACCTTCGAATTAGCTTGGAAAACAATGAAAGATTATCTAGAGCAAGAAGGATTTAGTGTGAAAAGCCCTAGAGCAACTATCCAGACAGCTTTTCAGATGCAGTTAATTACCGATGGTCATACCTGGATAGATGCCCTAGAAAAAAGGAATCTTATGGCTCATACTTATGATGAAGCTAGGGCAATGGAAGCACAGATCCTCATCAAGGAGAGATATTATCCAGTGATTAAGGAGCTTTTCTTGAAATTGGAGGAACTATGATGAATTTTGGTTTGCGAGAATCTGACCTAGCTTATATTATTCATGTATTAAAGGATTTCAGAGAGATAGAAAAAGCAGTGATTTTTGGCTCTCGAGCTAAAGGGAATTTTAAACCAGGGTCAGATGTGGATATTGCAGTTTATGGTGAAAATATCACCTTTGATACCTTATCGTCACTTCATGAGAGGCTAGAAGAAGAAGGTCCATTGCCATATTTTTTTGATATCGTAGATTATACACATTTAAACCACAAGGAGCTAAAGGAACATATCGATATAGTAGGGAAAGTGATTTTCCAGAAATGTAATAATTACCTGTAAGATTTTTCCCGGGATGAGGAGGATTTTTTTCTGCCAAAGAGAATTATTGTAAAGAATGAAGGAAAGAAAGGGGGTAAAAGGGTTTGCTGAAAGGGATTTATACTGCTGCCTCAGGAATGGTGGCTGAAAGCATGAGAACTGATGTTATTGCTAATAACCTGGCTAATGTCAACACTAATGGCTATAAGAAAGACTTAGCGGTTAACAAGTCCTTTAGTGAATTATTACTTTCCAAAATAGAGGGTAAGGAAGCTAATGAGCAAATCGGGGGAGTAGGCTCCGGTGTCTTTGTGGATAAGGTTATCCCTACCTTTACTCCGGGGATATATAAGGATACAGGCAATACTTTAGATTTAGCTATTGAAGGGGACGGTTTTTTTGTTCTGGAGACACCTCAGGGTCAGCGATATACTCGGGATGGAGCTTTTTATCCAGATCAGGAAGGTTATTTAGCTAATGCTGATGGTCATCGGGTTTTAGGGGAAGGCGGGCCTATTAATATTGGTACGGCTAATCTAAAAAGCGTAATAATTAACAGCAACGGAGAAGTATATGCCAACAATGCGCTAGTAGGAAAACTAAGACTGGCTGACTTTGCTGATCGAAATAACCTCCAGAAAGAAGGACATAGCTTATGGCTGGCTGATAATGGTGCAGAAGTTGTAGAAACTCAAGCTGTAGTAAGACAAGGTACTTTAGAAGGGTCTAATGTTAATGCTGTTGCTGAAATGGTTAATCTCATTACTGCTACTAGAGCTTATGAGGTAAGTCAAAAAATGATTCAAACCCAGGATGCTTCTTTGGACAAAGCAGTTAATGATGTAGGAAGAATATAGGCTAATAATTTAGAGAGGCTGGACCGCTAGTCGGAAGCCTCTAAGGGTGCGGAAAGAAGGAAGTGCCCTTGAAAAAAGAGGAGGAATGTTAAAATGATGAGAGCACTATGGAGTGCTGCTTCTGGTATGCAGGCACAACAGTTAAACGTAGATAATATCTCCAATAACTTGGCCAACGTGAACACAGGGGGGTTTAAAAAGTCTGTAGTTAATTTTCAAGATGTAATCTATCAAGTTTTAAAATCTCCAGGAGCTTCTTCGGCTGAAGGTTTACAAATTCCCACTGGCCTTAGTATCGGTTTAGGGGTTCGTCCTGTTGCTACTCAGAAGATTTTTACCCAAGGTAATATGCAGCAAACTGGCAATGCTTTGGACTTAGTTATTGAGGGAGAGGGATTTTTTCAGGTTACTCTGCCTGATGGGACTATAGCTTATACTCGAGACGGCAGTTTTAAGAGAGACAGCGAAGGTAATGTGGTTACTTCTGATGGTTATCTTTTAGAACCGGCTATTAATGTTCCTGCTGAAGCTACTGATATTAACGTAGGGGGCGATGGTACGGTAACCTATAAAATACCGGGGGAAACTGCTATCCAAGAAGCAGGGAGAATAGAGCTGGTTCGTTTTGCTAATCCTGCAGGCTTAAATCCCATTGGAAAAAACCTTTTCACCCAAAGTGATGCTTCCGGAGATGCTAATACTGAAGGCGTAGGGGTAATCAGCCAAGGTTGGCTGGAAATGTCCAATGTTCAGGTGGTAGAGGAAATGGTGAATATGATTACTGCTCAAAGGGCCTATGAGGTTAATTCTAAAGCTATCCAAGCTTCTGATGAAATGTTAAGCCAGGCTGCTAATCTACGCCGCTAGAAAGAAGGTAATTAAATGAGGAGATTGTTTATCTGTTTACTAGTTTTAGCCTGTTGTTTTAACTTAGTGACTTTTCCTGCCCAGGCTGCCCTTTCTAGTAAGCAGATTTCCCCTGCTGAAATAGTTCAGACAGCTAAGAACTACTTAAAGGGAGCTATTCCTTTGAAGGATATTAATCTGGACCTAAAAAGCCGCCTCGCTCCTCAGCGGGTACCAGCAGGAAAGGTAGAGTTAAAGGTTGATCCTATTAACCCTAAGAAATGGGGAGGGCATACAGGGGTTCCTGTACAAATTTTTGTTGATGGTAAGAGATTTCGGACCGTAACAGTATTCTTCCAGGTTCAGGTCTTCCAGAAAGTAGCAGTGGTGACTCACCCTTTGAGGACTAGGGAAGCCATTAGTAGTTCTAAAGTAGCTTTAAAAAGAGTGGATATTTCCGGCTTATCCTATTCTCCCTATACTAGTATCGAAGATTTAAAGGGAGCTAGAACTGTACGCTATCTCAGTGCTAAGACTATTTTAACTAAGAATGATGTAGAAGAGATTCCCTTGGTTCTCAAGGGTAAACCGGTAACCATCAGGGCTAAATTAGGATTAATAGAAATTTCCACCTTAGGCAAGGCGCTCAAGGATGGAAGAATGGGTGATTTAATTCAGGTTCAGAATACGGATTCCAGGAAAAAGCTCTTTGCCAAGGTAGTAGGTCCTGCCTTAGTAGAGATACCAAATAAAAATTAAGAGGTGAAGGGAATGTTGAACCAAAAAATGAAGGCTTTTTGGGGCCTTTCTTTGGTCTTCCTTTTCTTGTCTAGTTTTTGCATTTTACCTGCGGAAGCTACTTCGCTTTTTCAGCCTAACAGTTCCATGGCTAATCTATTCAGCGATTACAAAGCCAGACAGGTGGGAGATACGGTAACTATTATTATTGCGGAGAGTGCTACTTCTACCCAATCAGCCTCTACTTCTTCCAATAAGAAGAATGAGGTGAACATAGGGAGCGCGCAAGTTAGTGCCTATGACAGTAATATTTTCAACAAGATTTTCCGCAATGTTTTACCAATTAGCAACGAGAGTGGCAGCAAGTTTACTGGAGCAGGATCTACTAATAGATCAGGCAGCTTGAGGGCGCAAATGACTGCAGTTGTTACTGAGATTTTACCTAATGGTAATCTCATTATTGAAGGAAACCAAAAGATTAACGTTAACAATGAAACCCAGGAAATTATGGTTAAAGGGACTGTGCGACCGGGAGATATCAGCTCGGAAAACACTGTTTTATCTACCGCTATAGCTAATGCAGAAATAAAATACAAGGGCAAAGGAACGGTGAACGAATCCCAAAGACCGGGTATTTTATCTCGCTTCTTCCACTGGCTGTTTTAAGGAGGGAAAGTAATGAAAAAGGGACGTTATGTATCTATTTTACTCCTGGTAACCCTTTTAGTAACGGCTTTAGCTCTACCTATGCAAGCAGCAGTGGTGAGGGTCAAAGATATTACTAAAATTCAAGGAGTGCGGGATAATCAATTAATTGGTTATGGAATTATAGTAGGTCTCCAGGGAACCGGGGACAGCAACAAAGCAACCTTTACTGTTCAATCCATCGCCAGTATGCTGAAGAATTTTGGAGTCACTGTTTCTCCAGGGGAAATTAAACTAAAAAATGTGGCGGCGGTGATGGTTACTACTGAATTGCCGCCTTTTGCCAAATCAGGGGACACTATTGATGTGACTGTTTCTTCTATGGGGGATGCTAAGAATTTACAAGGAGGAACTTTACTCTTTACTCCTTTAAAAGCTGCCAATGGGCAAGTTTATGCTGTAGCCCAAGGTCCTCTTTCCATTGGAGGATTCAGTGCCAGTCAAAACAACAATACAGTACAAAAAAATCACCTAACAGTAGGAAGAATCCCCAATGGTGCTACGGTAGAACAAGCTGTTCCTACAGCTTTTGATGCCGGGGGATATATTACTTGGTCTCTCAATCAGGCAGATTTTACTACTGCCAGTAGAATTGTTAATCAAATCAATTATCGTTTTGGCGTTCCTGGTCTAGCAGAAGCCGTGGATGGAGGAACTGTCAGGGTGAAGGTTCCGGCTGCTTATCGTAATAATCCAGTACAATTCATTTCTATAGTGGAAAATATTAATGTAGTTCCTGATGTAGCAGCTAAGATTGTCATTAATGAGCGGACTGGGACTGTCATTATGGGTGGAGAAGTTAAAATCTCTCCAATTGCTATTTCTCATGGCAGTTTACAAGTAAAAATTACTGAATCTCAGTTTGTTTCTCAGCCTCAGCCTTTCTCTAATGGAAAGACAAGGACCACTACCTCTACTGATGTTGAGGTTAATGAGCCTAAGGCCACTAATATGATGTTTCCCGCAGGAGCTAATGTGAAGGATTTGGTAGATGCCCTTAATGCTGTAGGGGCCTCTCCTCAGGATATTATTGCTATAGTGCAGGCTATTAAACAGGCTGGAGCTCTTCAGGCTGAATTAGAGATTATGTAGCAGGGAGGGAGAAAATGAAGATAACTAATAATACTATCCAGGCTAATAATCCTGTCATTAGCCAAGAGGATGAAAAACTAAAGAAAGCTTGTGATGATTTCTCTGCTCTCTTTGTCTCCATGCTCTGGAAGGAAATGCGTAATACCATTCCTGAAAATGGATTTGTGCCTAAGAGTAATGCGGAAAAGATTTTTCAAGAAATGATGGATGGGGAACTTTCTAAGGAAATGGCTAAAAGTGAAGGCTTCAGCCTATCAAGAGTCCTTTACGAGCAAATGAAACTGGGAATGCCCCAGGAGAAAAATAAGGCATAGCAGTTATTGGAAAAAGATTAATTCCCCCTGCTAAGGGAGGGGAATTAATCTTTTTTTGCTTCAGGACTTGCAGTTTAATGCAGAAAATAGTATATTATATACAAGTGGCAAAATGTCCTAATTTTGCTTAAAATGCACGGTATACAAGGAGAAAAGAACTGTATACAAAAGGAAGGAAGGTTGGTGGCCTAAATGGCAAAAGAGAAAATATGCAAGATGATTCGGGATATTCCCCCTTCTGGTATCCGCCGTTTTTTTGATTTAGCGGCAGAAATGCAAGGTGTAATTTCCCTTAGTATTGGTGAGCCGGATTTTGTGACCCCTGAACATATTCGTCGGATTTGTGTAGATAAAGTTAATGCTGGAACTGGATCTACAAGTTATACATCCAATCATGGAATGATTGAATTAAGGGAAGAAATTGCTAAAGATTTAAAGAAAAGACATGGTCTAACCTATGACCCTCGGCAAGAAATCTTGATTACCGTGGGTGTTAGCGAGGCCTTGGATCTTCTCTTTAGGGCTATTCTTTCTCCGGGTGAAGAGGTCATTATCCCCCAGCCTTGTTATGTATCCTATGTGCCTTGTACTATCATGGCAGGGGGAGTGCCAGTAATTATTAATACTTCTCCGGAAAATGACTTTAAAGTTACTGCGGAAGAAATTGAAGCAGCGGTTACTGAGAAAACCAAGGCTATTTTACTTTGCTATCCTAACAACCCCACAGGGGCAACCTTAACCAGAGAAGATCAAGAGAAAATCGCTAAAGTAGCGAAGAAGCATGGCTTAATTGTCATTGCTGATGATATTTACAGCCATCTAACTTATGGAGGTACCCACAGCTGCTTTGCGGCTTTGCCTGAAATGCGGGAGCAAACTATAGTTCTAGAAGGTTTTTCCAAAGCTTATGCCATGACGGGCTGGAGGGTAGGTTATGCGGCGGGAGACCCGGAAATTATCGGAGCTATGACCAAAATTCATCAGTTCACTATGCTTTGTGCTCCTACTCTAGCTCAGATTGCTGCTATTGAAGCTCTTAGAAATGGTCAGGAAGAGCGGGAAAAAATGATCGCTGAATATGACCGCCGAAGAAAGCTAGTGGTTCAGGGCTTTAATGACTTAGGCTTAACTTGCTTTGAGCCTAGAGGCGCTTTCTATGCTTTCCCTTGTATTAAGAGTACAGGCTTAAGCTCAGGGGAATTTGCTGAGAAGCTGTTAATGGAAGAGAAGGTGGCTTTAGTTCCAGGAGATGCCTTTGGGGCTACCGGAGCTGGATTTGTCCGTTGTTCTTATGCTAACTCCTATGAGAATATTGAAGAGGCTTTAAGACGAGTTGAAAGATTTTTAAAAAAATATCGTTAAAAGAAAAAGCTGCTGGAATGGCAGCTTTTTCTTTGCAGAAGAATAAAGGATATAGTACAATGTAATCTATAAAGAAGAAAGGGAGATGAAAATGAACTATCCACAGTTTATTATGGGTTTTATTCTGGTTATAGCTGGGCTAAGCACTTATTTCCTCGCTCCGAGAATGGGCCCTAACCATTGGTTTGGGGTGCGATACAGCTATACTATGATTAATCAACAGATTTGGGACAAGACCAATCGTTTGGGAGGTCTACTTTTCTTAGGCGCAGGAGTCTTTTTGGAGTTGCTGGCTTTAGTAATGCCTACCCAATGGGAGCCTTTTTTTGTTATCCTTGGTGTGGGTCTAGTCCTCTTGATTATTGTAGTCACCTATTTCTATGCTAAGAAATTAGCCCAAGAGGAGCCACGGGAGGAATTTATCCCTACTCCTGGTCAAGAAAGGCTAAGAAAGATTTATTTAATTGTGGCTTTAACTTTGACTATACTTTTACTAGGAGTAAGCATTTGGTATTATCCTTTGCTGCCTAATAAAATGGCTACCCATTTTTTAGCTGATGGTCAGCCGGACGACTGGATAGCTAAGCCTTTAGCTTTAGTTTTTCCTATAGTAATTCAAAGCTTCTTAATCTTTTTATTTTATCTTACCTATCGGGAACAGGAAAAAGTCTTTTATCCTCAGGCTAAGGTTAAAGGAATTCCCTTACAGGTTCAACTGGGAATTTTCTTTTCTATTCATCTTCTGATTACCTTTGCTTCTTTAGATGTGATATATTACAATCTTTCCCAGGTGCATCTTTTAAAGATGGATTGGGTTCTTTTCATAGTGACTGCTTTAGTTATCTTTCCTCCTCTTTTCTTCTATTGGCTTTATAGAAGGAAGGAAACTTTTAAGGGCCTCTAGAATAAATTAACAACAAGACTTAATTAGACTAAGAGGAGGCGAGATAATGAAACTAACCTTTTTAGGAGCAGCAGAAACAGTAACTGGGTCATCTTATCTTTTAGAGACTGAAAACACTAGAATTCTAGTAGATTATGGGATGTTTCAGGGAAATAAAGAACTAAGAGAGCGAAATCAAATGCCTTTTCCTTATAGCCCCCAGGAAATTGACTACCTTCTCTTAACCCATGCCCATATCGACCATAGTGGTCTAATTCCTCGTCTTTGCAAAAGCGGTTTTCAAGGCGAGGTTATCACTACTTTAGCTACTCAGGATTTGTGCAGCGTGATGCTGCCGGATTCAGGTCATATTCAAGAGATGGAAGTAGAGTGGCAGAATCGCAAAAGGAAAAGGGCTGGTAAGCCTCTCTTAGATCCTTTGTATACTGCTGATGAGGCCCGGGATTCTCTGAAATTCTTTCGGGGAGTAAAATATGGAGAATGGGTTGAGCTGAATCGGGAAATTAAAGTACGTTTTCGCGATGCAGGACATATCTTAGGTTCGGCCTTTATCGAGGTAGTGGTTCGGGAAGGCAGCAGCAAAGCTGTTAAAGTAGTTTTTAGCGGAGACCTGGGCAGTAATGGCCGTCCTATTATTCGAGATCCGGAGATTCTGGAGGATGCTGACTATCTTTTAATTGAGTCTACTTATGGCGATCGATTCCATAAAGGGAGACAAGAAACTTTGCAGGAATTACTACAGGTCATCCAAGCTAGTCTGCAAGATGGAGGGAATGTTATCATTCCGGCTTTTGCTGTAGAAAGAACTCAGGAGTTATTGTATGATTTAAATCATTTAATAGAGAAAAAGATTATTCCTTCTGTTCCTGTCTATATCGATAGTCCCTTAGCTATTTCTGCTACAGAAATTTTCCGTAAGCATGCCAACTGCTTTAATGCTCAGACTAAAGCCCTTTTAGATAGTGGAGATAATCCCTTTCAATTCCCGAACCTGACTTTTGCGCGAGAAAGTGAAGAGTCTAAAGCCCTCAATGAAATTGAAGGAGGGGCTGTTATTATTTCTGCCAGTGGTATGTGTGATGCAGGAAGAATCAAGCACCATTTAAAACATAACTTATGGCGGCCGGAATCCCATATAGTTTTTGTTGGTTATCAAGCTGTGGGAACCTTAGGTCGTTCAATTGTAGATGGAGTTGAGATGGTGAAAATTTTTGGCGAAGAAATTGCTGTCAAGGCACAGATTCATACTATTGGTGGTTTTTCTGCCCATGCAGATCAAGGAGAATTAATGACTTGGCTAGGGAAGATTCAGAAGAAGCCCAAGCAAATTTTTGTAGTTCATGGTGAGGGAAAAGCTTCCCATGCTTTAGGCAGAAAGATTGAACAGGAATTAAATATTAAGACTAATATCCCATCTTGGG
>Ga0079100_1017087_pt1 | contig 13130 bp, 13 predicted proteins | sample ADurb_H2B_03_Slu_FD_74560 | JGI IMG/M metagenome (GOLD analysis project Ga0079100, IMG submission 74560) | Active sludge microbial communities from Illinois, USA, of municipal wastewater-treating anaerobic digesters - ADurb_H2B_03_SludgeMetaT... | ecosystem: Engineered > Bioreactor > Anaerobic >...
GGAATATTAAGTAGGATTGAGAATTTAGGTAAATGGTAAGGATGGTGGAAATTTTGTTAAAGAGTATGACTGGTTATGGTCGAGGAGAAAGCCAATCTGACCAATATAACTTCACAATAGAAATGCGTTCCGTAAACCATCGATTCTGTGAAGTAGTAATTAGAATGCCTCGTTCCTTTAATATTTTAGAAGATAAGATTAAGAAGGCTATTCAGGAGAAAGTAGCCCGGGGACGGGTGGAAGTTTTTGTTACAATAGAGCAATCGGCGGAGAAAGAGAGAAATATTAAGGTTGACAAAGGGCTGGCTTTGTCTTATTATAATGCATTGAAAGAGTTAAAAACTAATTTTTCTTTAAATGAAGAAATTAGCTTAGGACTAGTAGCTAAATTTCCTGAAGTAATTAAGCTAGAGGAAGCTGAAGAAAATCTGGATACTATCTGGCTGGGTCTAGCTAAGGCTTTGGAATATTCCTTACATAATTTAGGAGAGAGCCGGTCTATTGAAGGAAATCGATTAGGAGAAGATATTGCCTATCGGATAGGGAAGATTAGAGATATGGTGCAGGAAATAAAGAGTAGAGCTCCTCTCGTAGTGGAGAACTATCGCAATAGACTAAGAGAACGTTTAAAAGAACTACTGTCAGGTGGAGAAATTGACGAAACCAGATTAGCTATGGAAGTGGCTTTAATGGCAGATAGAAGTAATGTTACAGAAGAACTGGTTCGTCTAAATAGCCACTTAGAGCAATTTAAACATTTATTAACTAGTACAGAAGCAGTAGGAAGACAATTGGATTTTATGGTTCAAGAAATTAACCGAGAGACTAATACTATTGGCTCTAAAGCTAATGACTATGAAATATCCCACTTAGTTATTTCCATTAAAAGCGAAATAGAAAAAATAAGGGAGCAAATTCAAAATATTGAATAAATATTGGGGTATAATAGAAAAGAAAAAAACAATAAGATGATATGGGGAGGTAAGGAAAATGGACATTAAATTAATTAATATAGGATTTGGTAATATTGTAGCAGCTAATAGAATAGTAGCAATAGTTAGTCCCGAATCTGCGCCTATTAAAAGAGTTATTCAAGAAGCTAGAGATAGAGGAATGTTAGTAGATGCTACTTATGGTAGACGAACTAGGGCAGTTGTAATTACTGATAGCGACCATGTTATTCTTTCTGCTGTCCAGCCGGAAACTGTAGCCCATCGACTAAATAGTAAAGAAAGCAGTGATGACAACGTAGATTAATTTTGCTGTTTTGAAGGGAGAAAAGCTATGGAGGAGAAGGGTTTACTCATTGTTATCTCGGGTCCTTCGGGAGTGGGGAAAGGCACAATTATTAAAGAATTATTTAGGCAAGAAGATAATTTAACATATTCAGTCTCTGTTACCTCGCGTTCTCCTAGAGCAGGAGAAGTGGAAGGTATCAACTATTTTTTTGTTGTTCAAGAGAAATTCTTGGAGATGATAGACAACAATGAATTTCTGGAATGGGCAAAAGTATATAGTAACTATTATGGAACTCCTAGGAAGTTTGTCGAACAAGCTCTAGAAGAAGGAAAAAATGTGGTTTTAGAAATAGATATTCAGGGTTCTTTGCAAGTTCAGAAAAGTTTTCCTGAAGGAATTTTTATTTTTATTCTACCACCATCCCTAGCAGAATTGGAATCTAGGATTAGAGGAAGAGGAACTGACGAAGAAGCGCAGATTTTAGAAAGATTGGGCCTAGTACAGGATGAGTTGAAGTATCTGCCTTATTACGATTACGGTGTAATAAATGACCAATTAAGTGCAGCGGTAGAAAAAATCAAGGCTATTATTCAAGCGGAGAGATGCCGAATTTCTAGGAGTCAAAGGAGGGTTATTTCATGATTGATCCATCTATTGATAGCCTTTTAGAAAAGGTAGATAGTAAGTATACCCTAGTAGTCTTAGCTGCTAAGCGGGCTAGACAGATTACTGAGGGCTCATCCAAAATGGTGGAATGTAAGTCTAATAAGCCTGTTACTATTGCTTTGCAGGAAATAGCTAAAGAGAAGGTAAAATTTGAACGTATTAAATCCTCGGCTAAGACGAATGAGGGTGAAGACTAGTGTTAACGGGAAAAATTGTTATTTTAGGTGTAACTGGCAGTATTGCCGCTTATAAAGCTGCTGAAATAGTTAGCAAATTAAAAAAGAAAAATGCCCAGGTAAAAGTTGTTATGACAGAAGGGGCTACTAAGTTTATTACTCCTCTAACTATGCAAACCGTAAGCCAAAATCGAGTATCTTTAGAAATGTTTACTGAACCTAAGAACTGGGAAGTAGAGCATATCTCCTTGTCCGAACAAGGAGATATTTTTCTCTTAGCTCCTGCTACTGCTAACTTAATTGGCAAACTAGCAGCGGGAATAGCTGATGACTTACTTACTTCTACTATTATGGCTACTACAGCACCTGTAGTTATAGCTCCAGCAATGAATGTTAAAATGTATGAAAACCCGATTACTCAAGGGAATATTCGTAAGCTAGAGGGTTTAGGCTACCAATTCATTGAGCCTAGTTTTGGTATGTTAGCTTGTGGCTATCAGGGGAAGGGGCGTCTAGCTGAGGTGGATACAGTGGTAGAAACAGTAGTGAATGTTCTTCTTAGACAGAAGGACTTAATAGGTAAGAAGATATTAATTACTGCTGGTCCTACTAGAGAGTCTATTGACCCTATTCGCTTTCTTTCTAATCGTTCTACAGGAAAGATGGGTTTCTCTTTAGCTCAAGCAGCTAGAGAGAGAGGTGCGGAAGTAGTTTTAATTAGTGGTCCTACACCTTTGGCTCCTCCCCAAGGGATAAATCTAGTCAGAATACAAACTGCGCGGGAAATGAGAGATGCTGTATTTGCTAACCTAGAGGGTAGCCATATCATTATTAAAGCAGCAGCAGTAGCTGATTTTAGACCAAAGATAGTTTCAGATCAGAAAGTAAAAAAGAGTAATGACTCAGAAATTTGGACTATTGAACTAGAAAGGAACCCGGATATTCTTTATGAACTAGGACAAAATAAGGGTGAAAGAGTTTTAGTAGGTTTTGCTGCTGAAACCCAGGAGTTACTTTCTAATGCTCTAAAGAAGATAGCAAAGAAAAACCTAGACTTAATTGTGGCTAACGATGTTACTCAAATAGGGGCTGGGTTTGGAGTTGACACTAATATTGTAAAAATAATTCATCGCAATGGTCAAGTTGAAGAACTACCTCAAATGGACAAATTGCATGTAGCTAATGAAATTTTAGATAGAGCTAAAGCGATTCTTTCTTTAACTAATAGTTGACAAATTTTGTGAATAATGTTATCATAATGCGGTGGTTTTGTTGTTAACTTAGAATGAGGGGTGATATTACAAAATGGAAAAAAGAAGATTTTTGTTTACTTCAGAATCAGTTACCGAGGGACATCCTGATAAAGTAGCTGACCAAATTTCTGATTCAGTATTAGATGCTATTCTTGCTAAAGACCCTAACGCCAGGGTAGCTTGTGAAACTTTAGTTACTACAGGACAAATACATATAGTGGGAGAAATTACTACCCAATGTTATGTAGATATCCCCAAGATCGCCAGAGATGCTGTAAGAAATATTGGCTATACTAGAGCTAAGTTTGGCTTTGATGCTGATACCTGCGGGGTACTAATTTCTATTGATGAGCAATCACCTGACATTGCTATGGGAGTGGACAAGGCCCTAGAGGCTAAAGAAGGGCAAATGACTGAAGAAGAAATTCAGGCTATTGGTGCAGGCGACCAAGGCTTAGTATTTGGTTATGCCAGCAATGAAACAGACGAATACATGCCTATGCCTATTATGTTGGCTCATAAAATGGCGCGTCGACTAACTGAAACTAGAAAAAGTAATGAGTTAGATTATCTACGCCCTGATGGTAAAACACAGGTTACTGTAGAGTATGAAGGCGACAAACCAGTCAGAGTAGATGCTATAGTGGTTTCTACTCAACATCATCCTGAAGTTTCTAATGAGCAGATTAGAAATGATATTATTGAGAAGGTAATTAAACCCATTGTACCAACTAACATGTTAGATGAAAACACCAAATATTATATTAACCCTACTGGCAGATTTGTTATTGGAGGGCCTCAAGGAGATGCAGGATTAACTGGACGTAAAATTATTGTCGATACTTATGGTGGTATGGCTCGCCATGGTGGAGGGGCTTTTTCTGGTAAAGACCCTACCAAGGTAGACCGTTCTGCTGCCTATGCTGCTCGCTACGTAGCTAAGAATGTAGTTGCTGCAGGCTTAGCTGATAAATGCGAGGTACAAATTGCCTATGCTATTGGGGTAGCTAATCCAGTATCCATTATGGCTCATACTTTTGATACTAACAAAGTTCCTACCAGTAAGATTGTAGAACTGATTAAAAAGCACTTTGACTTAAGACCAGCTGCTATTATTAGAGACCTAGATTTGCGACGTCCAATCTATAGACAAGTAGCGGCTTATGGTCATTTCGGCAGAGATGATTTAGATTTAACTTGGGAGAAAACTGATAAAGCTGAAATTTTAAGAAAAGAAGCCGATTTATAGAAAAATGAACAAGCCTCTCTAAACTAAGTTTGGGGAGGCTTAACTTTTGTATTCCAGCAGGTTTTCAGCTAGAGATGTAGAAATTTAATAATGATATTTCTAGCAGAGGGAGAAAAAGATGGGAGTAAACTATGCAGAAATAGTTATTGAGAAAAAGTATTGGCCAAGAGATAGAACCCTCTATTATGCTATTCCTTTATCTTTGAGTCAAGAGATAAAACTGGGCAAGCGGGTTCTGGTTCCATTGCTGGCTCAACGGGTAATAGGTTATGTTGTTGGTTTCTCCGCCGAGCCTGGGGTAACAAAGGTAAAAAGCATTTTAGGAGTTCTAGACCCAGAACCTTTATTTGATGAAACTTTGTTAGAGCTAGCTCGTTGGATGAAAGGATATTATCTATGTACTCTGGGGGATGCTCTAAACTGTTTAATTCCTACAGGTACTACTCCCAAATTGATTAAGAAAATCAGATTGGTTTTGGAAGCTGAGGAGAAGGTTAGAGAAGCTATTAGTCAGCTAGATGTCAAGAAGCCAAATATAGTTGGAGCTTTAGAAGTAATGCTCAACCAGAAAGAAATTAGTTATGGTGAATTGCAAGAAAAACTAGGAAAAAGAGAAGCGAGTAAACTGATTAAGATTTGGCAAGAAAAAGGTTATGTAGAAATAATTAATTCTTTTCTTCCGCCTTTGACTAAGATAAAACACAAAAGGGTTTGGGGTTTGCCTGCTGAAGAAGAAGCATTAGACCAGAAAAGTATAACTTCACCTAAACAGCGTAGAATTCTAGAAATTATTGCTCAATACAATTATCAGTTGTCTTCTACTGAGATAGCTAAAATGGCTGAAACTAGTTTAGCTCCCCTGAAGAGTTTACAGCAAAAAGGATTTATTAGAGAAAAAATCTTGGAATTGGAGAGGAATCCTTTAGCGGGAAGAATTAATGCTGATTTACCTTTAGCGCTTAACCCTCATCAGGAGGAATGTTTAAATATTATTAAGGAAGAATTCGACCAAGGAAGTGGTAAAACTATTCTTTTGCATGGTGTAACGGGAAGTGGCAAGACAGAAGTTTATCTGCAAGCCATTGACTATATTCTCAAGAAAGGCAGACAGGCTATCATTTTAGTGCCGGAAATATCGTTGACTCCTCAGACTTTAGATAGATTTAGAAAACGCTTTGGCTCTCAGATAGCTGTTTTACATAGTCATTTATCGCTAGGTGAGCGTTATGACCAATGGAGGAAAATTCGAAGGGAAGAAGTAAATATTGTTATTGGAGCCCGTTCTGCCCTCTTTGCGCCTTTATCTAATTTAGGTATAATTATTATAGATGAAGAACACGAAACTTCCTATAAGCAAGAAGACAATCCCAGGTATCATGCCAGAGAGTTAGCTAGAAAGAGGGTAGAGTTAGCAGAGGGAATTTTAATATTAGGGACTGCTACTCCTACTCTGGAAACTTACTATCGAACTCAAATGGGTGAATATGCATATATACATCTGCCTTCCCGAGTGGATGACCGACCTTTACCGCAAGTGGAAATAGTTGATATGCGCTTAGAATTACAGCAAGGCAACCGAAGCGTTTTTAGTCAGAGCCTGGTTAAAGGTATAGAAGAGAGGCTTGCTAAAGGAGAACAGACTATTCTCTTTCTTAATCGCCGGGGGTTTTCTACTTTTGTCCTTTGTCGAGAATGTGGTTTAGTAATGAAGTGCCCTCATTGTGAGGTTTCCCTAACCTATCATAGTGAAGGTCATGCTCTAAAGTGCCATTATTGTGATTATCAGGAAAATGTGCCTGATGTCTGTCCTCGCTGTCAAAGTCGTTATATCCGCTATTTTGGTACGGGGACCCAAAAGGTGGAAGAGGAGCTTGGCAAGAAATTTCCCCAAGCTAGGGTGCTGAGAATGGATATGGATACTACTAGAAGAAAAGATGCTCATCAGGAAATGCTAAGCAAATTTGCCAATGGTCAGATAGATATTCTTTTAGGAACTCAAATGATTGCTAAAGGGTTAGATTTCCCTGGAGTAACTTTAGTGGGCGTAATAACTGCTGATACTTTGCTGAATTTTCCTGATTTCCGAGGGGCGGAAAGGACTTTCCAGCTTTTAACTCAGGTAGCAGGTAGGGCTGGAAGAGGAGAGCTAGCAGGGCAAGTTATTGTTCAAACCTATAATCCAGAGCATTATAGCATTATTAGTGCTGGGAAGCAGGATTTTTTAAGTTTTTATCAGCAAGAAATAGAATACAGGAGACAACTGGATTATCCTCCCTTTAGCTACTTAGCTAATATTACTGTTAAGGGAGAAGATGAAAGGACTGTAATCAGTAAAATTGAAGAGATTGCTTATAAAATTAAGCTAACAGCTGAAGGAACAGAAGTTTTAGGGCCTGTGCCTGCCCCTCTATCTAAGATTAAGCAAATGTACCGTTGGCAATTAATTTTAAAAAACCGAAATTTAGAGGAATTAAGGAATGATATAAGAACCTGGAAAGATAGTCGGAACTCTGGTTATCTCTCTGGTCCGGTGGGCATTATTATAGATATAGAACCTTTAGGTATGTTATAAAAAGGAGGAACAAAATGTTTGCTTTAAGACTAGTGGACGAAAATGATCCGGTTTTAAGAAAAAAAGCGGTAGAGGTAACTAAGATAGATGAGAGCTTAAACAGACTAGCGAAGGATATGGCTGAACTTATGTATAAGTCACAAGGAGTAGGGTTGGCTGCACCACAAGTTGGCATCTCTAAGAGATTGGTGACTATTGATGTGGGTGAGGGACTAATTGTTCTAATCAACCCGGAAATAATTTATCAAGAGGGAAAAGAAACTGCTTCTGAAGGCTGTCTAAGTTTACCAGAAGTTTTTGGAAATGTAGAGAGGTCTGCTCGAGTAGTCGTAAGAGCTTTAAATGAACAGGGAGAGGAAATAAGGGTAGCCGGAGCAGGTTTGTTGGCCCGAGCCTTACAACATGAAATTGATCATTTAGAAGGCATACTCTTTATTGATAGAGTCATACCGGAGGAAGAATAAGATTAACGGGAGGGGAAAATGAGAATAGTTTTTATGGGTACTCCAGATTTCGCCGTATCTTCTTTGGAAGCCTTATTAAAGAATCAGGAACAGGTGGTAGCAGTAGTAACTCAGCCGGATCGACCTAAGGGAAGAGGACAAAAGTTGTCCCCTCCCCCTGTGAAGGCAAGAGCTCTAGAATATAACCTATCTGTTTATCAGCCTGAGAATGTTAATACGCCTCAATTTAAAGGGATTTTACAAGAGTTAAATCCAGACCTGATTATAGTAGTGGCTTTCGGTCAATTATTATCTAAAGATATTTTAACTTTACCTAAACAAGGATGTATTAATGTCCATGCTTCTTTGCTGCCTAAATACAGGGGAGCTGCTCCTATTCACTGGTCTATTATTAATGGGGAAGAAGAGACGGGCATTACTACTATGTATATGGAAGAGGAACTAGATGCAGGAGACATGCTTTTACAGGAGAAGCTAGTTATTAAAGAAGAAGATACTTTAGGGAGTCTCCATGATAAGTTAGCATATTTAGGAGGTAACACACTGGTTAAGACTGTAGTATCTTTAAGCGAAGGCAGTTTAACTAGAAAGCCTCAAGATCATAGTCAAGCGACTTATGCTGCTAAGATTGAGAAGAAGGATGTAGAAATTGATTGGACTAAAAATGCTAAAGCTGTAAAGAACTTAATCCGAGGAACCAATCCTTGGCCAGGTGCATATACCTTTCTAGAAAAGAAGCTCTGGAAAATTTGGCAGGTGGAAATAGAAAAAACAGAGGGGATCTATGGACTACCTGGAGAAATTTTGGGGAATCTGGCTGGAAGAGGGTTACTAGTAGCGGCTGGACAGGGGATGCTATTCTTACAAGAGATTCAGCCGGAAAATAGCAAAAAGATGAAGGTGGATGACTACTTAAAAGGGAATAGACTAGAAAATGGTGCTATCCTGGGTCGGAAAAGGGAACAAGGAAGTAAGGTCGATGCAGGTTAAGAAAAGGTTATACTTAGGTCTCTTAGTAGTTAGTTTTTTAGTAATATCATTACTTTTAACCGGCTTCTGGTTTATACTCTTTTCTAATTGGGTAGAAATTGAGAGACAGCTTCTGATAATTATTGGTGTTGTTTTCAGTGTTCTTTTTTTTGCTTCAGCCTTGGGAATAGGAGCAATCATCTTTGCTCTTTGGGCTAAGAAGCCGGTAATAATTTTGCAGAATTCTATTCGGATTGCTATTAATTTACTTTCTCCGCTAATTATAAAAATAGGCAAGTTGATGGATTTAGAAAAAGAGGAGATTGAACATTCTTTTATTGAAGTCAACAATCAGTTAGTCCGGAATAAGAACATTGTTCTTCCTCCCGAGCGTATTCTTATTTTGCTTCCTCATTGTTTACAAAAAGCTAATTGTCCACATAAAATAACTATTGACATTGATAACTGTCAGCATTGCGGTGGCTGTAGAATAGGGGAATTAATCGAATTAGCGAAAGAGTATCAGATTCATTTGGCTATTGTGACTGGGGGAACTGCTGCTAGGAAAATGCTGCAGCAGATTAAACCTAAAGCAGTAGTAGCAGTAGCTTGTGAGCGAGATTTAATTAGTGGAATCCAGGATGCCTATCCTTTGCCAGTATTGGGGATTCTTAATGAAAGGCCTCAAGGGCCCTGCTATAATACTTTGGTGAATTTAGATCAGGTAAGAAGCAGTTTAGAATACTTGTTAAAAGGTGATACCCTCAATTGTTAGCGAACTTAGCTAATTAGGAGGGTTTCTTTATTGGACTTAACACATAATCTGGAGAAAAATGGGAAACATTTAAATAACCAAGGAGATAAAGGAGTACTTCTAGATGCAAAAAAGCAAAAAAGGAGCTAGGGAGATAGCTCTGGAAATTCTTCACGGTGTAGAAACTAAAGAGTCATATTCTAATCTAGAATTAAATTTTCTGCTGGAGAAATACAATCCGTCTCGGGTAGAGAGAGGCTTAACTACTGAACTAGTCTATGGGGTTTTAAGAAGAAGGAATACTTTAGATTGGTTAATTGAGAATTTTGCTCAGCGTAGTTTAAATAGAATGACGCCTTGGATTAGAAATATTTTACGTTTAAGCATTTATCAATTACTTTTTTTGGAGAGAATTCCTATTTCAGCGGTCTGTAATGAGGGCGTAGAATTAGCTAAGAAAAGAGGACATTTAGGGGTAAGTAAATTTGTTAATGGAGTACTGCGCAATATAGCTAGAAATTTAGATAGCCTTCCTTGGCCTGAAGAAGAAGATTTAGTTAACTATATTTCTATTAGATACTCTCATCCAAGTTGGATGATTGCAAGGTGGTTGCAACGATTAGGTAAAGAAGAAACTATTCGACTTTGCCAAGCCAATAATCTAAATCCTCCCTTAACTATTAGGGTTAATAATCTTAAAACTTCTAGACAAGAGTTAATTGATCTTTTAGACAAGGAAGGCGTAATAGGGGAAGAAAGTAAACTAGTAACTGAAGGGGTAAGAATTCAGGGAGTAAATTCTCTAAAAAGGCTGTCAGCTTATCAGAATGGTTTTTTCCAAGTTCAGGATGAAAGCTCTATGCTAGTAGCTCATTTGTTAGACCCTCAGCCTGGAGAAACAATTTTAGATGCCTGTAGTGCCCCTGGTGGCAAGACTACTCATTTGGCCCAAAGAATGAAAAACAAAGGGAAAATTATCGCTAATGACTTTTATGAGCACAAGATCAAGTTAGTTAGGGAAGCTAGTCAGCGCTTAGGTATAGAAATTATTGAAACCAGAGTGGGAGATGCTAGGAATTTGCATGAGTCTTTTAATAAGCAAATGGATCGGGTCTTAGTAGATGCTCCTTGTTCTGGTTTAGGTGTTTTAAGACGTAAACCAGATGCTCGTTGGAAAAAAAGTCCTGAGGACGTCCAAAGTCTAACTGGAATCCAATTAGATATTTTGGAAAGTGCTGCTCAGTGTTTAAAACCTGGGGGGATTCTAGTCTACAGTACTTGCAGCATAGAACCTGAAGAAAATACAGGAGTTATTCAGACTTTTCTGGAAAGGAATAAAGACTTCCAGTTGGGTAAGCTAACTGAATTTCTACCTAAAGAATTACAGATAAATCAGCTAGAGAACCCAGGGTATCTACAGATTTATCCTCAAGACTATCAGACTGATGGCTTTTTTCTCTCCCGCTTAGAAAGGAAGAGGAATTAAGATGTTAATAGAAAAAATTAATTTAAAAGACTGCTCTTTAGAAGAAATAGTTAACTTGTGTGAAAAGTTAAAGATAGAAAAGTTTAGAGCAAGGCAAATTGCGGATTGGGTTTATCGGAAAGGTGTTAATTCTATAGATGAAATGAATAACCTTTCCCTCGCTTTAAGGGAACAGCTATCTCAAGAGGCTATTATCCATAATTTAAAGGTAGTCGCTAAGCCTAAGTCACCTAAAGACGGTACAACTAAGTATTTATGGGAATTAGGCGATGGAAATACTATTGAAACTGTTTTAATGCCATATGAAGAGAAGAAGCGTAGCAAGCCCAGGATTACGGTGTGCGTTTCTACCCAAGTAGGGTGTGCTATGGGATGTACTTTCTGTGCTACCGGCATCCAAGGGTTTATCCGTAATTTAACTTCAGGGGAGATTATCGACCAAGTTATTCAAATCAATAAAGACTTAAGAAAAGAAGCCCCTGAAAAGAGTGTCACCAATGTGGTAATTATGGGGATGGGGGAACCTCTGCTTAACTATAATAATACTTTAAAAGCTATTAAGATTTTTGGTTCTCTTTTTAATATAAGTATGAGAAGAATTACTTTATCTACCTGTGGCATTGTCCCTAAAATTGAAGCTTTATCACGAGAAGACTTGCCCATAGTTCTAGCTATTTCCCTCCATGCTCCCAATAATGAATTACGTAATAGTATCATGCCTGTTAATAGAAAGTATCCTTTGGAAATTCTACTGGAAACTTGTAAAAAGTATGTTCAGGAAACTGGAAGAAGAATAACTTTTGAGTATTCTCTAATAGACGGGATCAATGATTCAGAGATTAATGCTCGTCAATTGGCTAATCTTTTAAAAAATCTACTTTGTCATGTCAATCTTATTCCTCTTAACCCAGTAGAAGAAAGCGGATATTCTCGATCCCGAAGAGAAAAAATTGCTAGCTTTAAAAAGACCTTAGAAAAGGCAGGAATCCAAGTATCCGTTAGGGAAGAAAAAGGAGTAGAGATTTTGGCAGCTTGCGGTCAATTACGCCAAAAGGAGGCAAAGGGAGGACAATGGGATTAATAGCTACTTTAGAAAAGTGGTTGGAAAAGACGGTAGAAGGATTTTTCAATAAAGGATTCTCTGGTCAGATTCAACCTATTGAAATTGCTAAGCGGCTGGTTAGGGAAATGGAAAATAGTAAGACGATTAGTATTTCTAAGATATATGTACCCAATTATTATGTGGTCTACCTTCATCCTGAGGATTATGTGAAGATACAAAACTTTCAGCAAGCTTTAGCTGAAGAGTTAGGAGAATATCTTTTAAAACAAGGTTTAAAAGCAAAGTATATTTTTTTAAATGAGCCAGTTATTTCTTTTGCTGAAGATAATAATATTTTACCAGGGCATATGCGCTTAGAGAATAAGTTTTTGCAAGGTAAAAATGAAACAACTGTTGCTAAGCAAGCCGATAGTAGCAATGATGAAATTACTGATACCAAGATGCAACCAGTAGTATCGCAGACTACCCAAATTTTTTCTGGAAAGGATTTACTTAATCAAAGTTATGGAGAATTGTTAGTGATAGAAGGCCCTGATAAGGGAAAAGTCTTTTCTTTGACTGAACGAGAAACCGTTATTGGGAGAAAGAAGACTAATCAAATTGCTCTAAATGATTCTAATGTTTCCCGCTGTCATGCTAAAATAAATTATCAGGATGGAATTTACACAATAATAGATATAGATAGCACCAATGGTACTATAGTTAATGATAGTCTAGTTAAGGAGAAGATGCTTAAGCAGAATGATACTATTGAGATTGGGACAACTGTGCTGCTTTTTAAGGTGGTGTAGGTCGTGCTAAAAATTTTTCTGACTCTTCTTCGTTACGGTTTTCTTCTAGCTCTTTTTTCTTTTATTTATAAAGTAGTAAGTATTATTTATCAGGATTTGAAAGGCGAAGTAATTAAAAGCAAGAATCTGCCTGAAAACGAACTTTTTTATTCTCAGAAGGAACCAGAATACACTTCCCATGCTAGGTTGGAAAATATAGAGGCAGAGATGGAATTCAATTTAATTATTCCTATTACTACCTTGGGTCGAGGGGAGCATAATCAGATTATTGTTAATGATACTTACACTTCTTATGAACATGCCAGGATAATATATCAACAGGAGAAGTTTTTTCTAGAGGATTTAGAGAGTACCAATGGTACTTTTCTAAATGGAGTAAGGATTAAGGAAAGGATAGAAATACAAGATGGTGACCAAATAAAGATTGGAGAAGCAATCTTTATTCTCA
>Ga0079100_1029862_pt1 | contig 12944 bp, 9 predicted proteins | sample ADurb_H2B_03_Slu_FD_74560 | JGI IMG/M metagenome (GOLD analysis project Ga0079100, IMG submission 74560) | Active sludge microbial communities from Illinois, USA, of municipal wastewater-treating anaerobic digesters - ADurb_H2B_03_SludgeMetaT... | ecosystem: Engineered > Bioreactor > Anaerobic >...
GCTAAATTGAACACGGCCACTCCACTAAGCCACTCCAGAATTAATTATTTCTCAGAATTTACTTAAGGTAAAATTTTCATGTATATCACTAGCTATAAAGTAGAAGCTTCCCCGGAGTAATTCTGGGGAAGCTTAGTTTAGTTAGTTTTTAAGCATTTCTAGGCGTTCTTGGATTTTAGCTTTTTTCTCCAGCCATTCCTCACGTTTTTGCTTTTCTTTGGCGATAACTTCTGCTGGAGCTTTACCGGTGAAACCAGGATTGTTTAGTTTGTTGTCTACTCTTTCCACTTCTTTCTGAGCTAAGGCTAGTTCTTTCTCTAAACGCTCTCTTTCCTTATCCAAGTCTAGAAGTCCGGCTAAAGGAAGATAAAGTTCTACTTTTTCTACCCGGGCAGTCATAGCTTTATCAGGCTTTTGCTCTTGCAGAGCTTCAATACTTAGTTGGCAAATTCCCGCTAAGTTAATCAAATAGGCTTGACCCTGGGCAATAATTTCCCTATCCTCCGGGGTAGCTTGGATGATTACCTCAATCTTTTTACCTGGGGTAATATTAACTTCCCCGCGGATGTTGCGGATGGCTCTAATGATTTCCATGATTAGTCCCATCTCTTTTTCCGCCGCTTCATCTATCTTACTTGCTTCTACCTGAGGCCAGTTGGATGACATGATACTCTTACCTTCATGAGGCAGAGCCTGCCAGATCTCTTCTGTCAGATAAGGCATGAAAGGATGAAGGAGCTTCAGAGTATCAGCCAGGACTGTAGCTAAAACATATTGCACTCTTTGACGAACCGCCGGGTTGTCTTTTTGATAGAGTTCTGGTTTAGCCAATTCAATATACCAATCACAGAATTCGTTCCATAAGAATTCATAAAGGGTCTTGGCTGCAGCACCAAAATCGTAGCGGTCCATTAAACGGTTGACTTCTTCCAGAGTTTTATAATAACGATTCATAATCCAGCGGTCAGCTAAGGAATAATCTTCCTTAGAATATACTGTTTTGTTAGCCTCATAATCAGATAAGTTCATTAAGGTAAAACGGGAGGCGTTCCAAATTTTATTGCAGAAATTGCGAATAGCTTCAAAGCGCTCTTCATGTAAACGCATATCATTACCTGGCACACTGCCACTAATGAGAGTAAAACGCAGGGTATCAGCTCCGAATTTGTCAATAATCTCTAGAGGGTCTACGGTATTTCCCCGAGACTTGCTCATTTTCTTGCCGTACTGGTCTCTAACAATCCCGTTAATCAACACTTCCTGGAAGGGAATTTCCCCCATAAACTCTAGACCCATGAAAATCATCCTAGCTACCCAGAAATAGATGATATCATAGCCAGTAACTAAGACAGAGGTAGGGTAGAAATGTTTTAATTCCGGAGCAGTTTCCGGCCATCCCATAGTAGAAAAAGGCCATAAGGCAGAACTGAACCAGGTATCTAGTACATCTGGGTCTTGGACTAGATTGCTGCTCTCACACTTGGAACAATTAGTAGGGTCTTCCATAGCTACGATCATTTCTCCGCACTCTTGACAATACCATACAGGAATCCGATGGCCCCACCAGATTTGGCGGGAGATACACCAGTCTTTAATATTCTCCAGCCAGTCTAAATAGGTTTTACTGAATCTTTCCGGAATAAACTTGATTCTTCCTTCTTTGACTACTTCCATGGCTGGTTCGGCTAAAGGCTTCATCTTGACAAACCATTGTTCAGATAGCAAAGGTTCTACTACTGTATCACAGCGGGAGCAGTGGCCTACAGCGTTACTGTGATCTTCAATTTTAACTAAGAATCCTTGTTCTTCCAGATCCTTAACTATTTGCTTACGGCATTCATAGCGGTCTAGTCCAGTGTACTTGCCTGCCTCTTTCATGGTCGCATCATTATTCATGACATTAATTTGCGGGAGGTTATGCCGCTGACCAAGGAGGAAGTCGTTAGGGTCATGGGCAGGAGTAATCTTTACTGCCCCGGTGCCAAATTCCATATCTACGTATTCGTCAGCCACGATAGGAATCTTACGATTGACTAAAGGTAAAACTAGATTCATGCCGATCAAATGGCTGTAACGTTCATCTTGCGGATTAACAGCTACGGCTACGTCCCCTAGCATCGTCTCCGGACGGGTAGTAGCAATAACTATATGTCCCTGGCCCTGCTCTAAAGGATATCTAAAATGGTAAAGCTTGCCGTCAGATTCTAAGTGCTCTACTTCGATATCAGAAAGAGCAGTCTGACAGCGGGAGCACCAGTTAATAATATAATGACCTCGGTAGATCAGGCCTTTTTCGTAAAGACGGACAAAAGCTTCCCTTACTGCTTGGGAACATCCCTCATCCATAGTAAAACGTTCCCGGCTCCAATCCGGGGAAGTACCTAATTTCTTTAACTGCTGAATAATAGTATTTCCGTATTGTTCCTTCCATTCCCAGACTCTATCTACAAATTTTTCTCGTCCTAAGTCATGCCGTGAAACTTTTTCTTTAGCTAATTCTTTCTCTACTACGTTTTGAGTAGCAATACCACCATGGTCTGTTCCAGGCAGCCAAAGGGTATTTACTTCCAGCATTCTTTTCCAACGGATAATAATATCTTGCAGAGTATTGTTTAAGGCATGTCCCATATGTAGAGAACCCGTTACATTTGGTGGTGGTATAACAATGGAAAAAGCTTCTTTTCCTGCTTCTACTTCTGTGCGGAAAAGTTGATTTTCTTGCCAATATTCATACCATTTTCTCTCAATAGCATGGGGATTATAAGTAGTAGGAAGATTGTCCTGAGTCACAATAGATCATCTCCTTTATAATGAGTAAACTAAATAAGTTAAAAATATTCCATAAAAAGCCCCTCCGCTTAGCAGTGCATAAGGGCTTATCTTTTGCTGTTTCATAGCCAGTAGATAAACCAGCAGTACGGAAAGCAGGGTAAGAACAATACTTAATAAAGCTTCAGAGGATAAGACCCAAGGAGTAAAAAGAATACCAATAGCCGGACCAATGGCACTTTGAAAAACCATAGCTCCGGTAATATTACCTAGAGCTAGAGTATCTTTGTTGCCTCTAATCCAAATAATACTGTTCAGTTTCTCCGGTAGTTCGGTAGCAATAGGAGCAATAACTAGAGCCAAAATCAAAGGAGGAATATGGATAATCTGGGCAATATGCTCAACTCCCCCCACAAAAAGGTGGGCACCAGTTACAATCAGAATTAAGGACATTATGATTTGAAAAATGACTAGTAAAAGACTAGGAGATTCGCTGCGCAAACAGCAGTAGAGAGGTTTTAAGTCAATATCTATCTCTTCTTCTCCTTTAGGTTTCTCTGGCGTATGGGTAAAGGTTTGATAGACATACCAAAAATAGCAGAACAATAAAGCGCTGGCTACAGCTATTCGCAGCAGTCTATCTGGAAAAAAAGCTGGAATAGTAGCCAAAATAAAAACTAGCAGAAAAAATCCTAAATCCCGTCTAATTACTCCAATATCTACATTAATCCTAGTAGTTCTTTTTCCTAAAAGAGTAAAAATAAAAACTGCCATTCCAGTAACGGCAAAAGCTAAAGTACCCAACATAAAAGGGGCGCCTAAAATAGCCCCTATGCCAATCTCGCTGCCTTGCTCTCCTTGAGTAAAAAGAATAGCCATGATAGGAATCATGGTTTCCGGCAGAGCAGTTCCTACTGCCGCTAAGACACTACCGACTGCCCCTTCTCCTAGGTTCAACTTCTTCCCAAACCATTCAATACTATTAGTAAAAGCCTCTGCCCCCAAGAGGATAATCACTAAACTCCCTAGTAATAATAAGATATTTTCCATATCTCTTTAGTTACCTTCTTTCTCCTCTATCTTAGTCCAATGGGCTAATTGCTCTAAAATCTGTTCTTTACCTTGGCGGTTTTCTGCTGAGAAAAGAATTAATGGTTGTCCCTTGAGCCCTAATTTTTCTCTAATCATTTTTTCATGTTTTGGCCAGTTGCCCCGACTAATTTTATCAATTTTAGTCGCTACTACTAAGGTAGGCAAGCCATTATGCTGCAGCCATTCCTGCATTATTATATCATCTTTAGAAGGCTCGTGTCTAGAATCCACCAATTGGATTACTCCTACTAAATTTTCTCTTTTCTGCAGATAGGTTTCAATCATTTTTCCCCATTGGCTTTTTACTGTTTTGGAAACTTTAGCAAAACCATAACCAGGCAGGTCGACAAAATAAAATTCTTTGTTAATCAGGTAAAAGTTTAAAAGCTGGGTTTTGCCCGGAGTGGAGCTGGTGCGAGCCAGCCCTCTCCGGTTAATCAAAGTATTAATCATTGACGATTTACCCACATTAGATCTCCCTACCAGAGCAACTTCCGGCAGTAAGTCTGCGGGATATTGAGTAGGAGAAACAGCGCTAATAATAAATTCTGCTGATTTAATAAGCATTATTCTACCAAAGCCTCCTGTAATACCTGGTCTAATTTCTCTACTAAGACTATGCGCAGGCGCTTCTTCACATTAGCTGGAATATCGTCCAGGTCTTTCTTATTCTCAATAGGTACTAGGGCAGTTTTGATACCGGCTCGATGCGCAGCTAGGAGTTTTTCCTTCAAACCACCGATTGGCAAGACTCGCCCTCTTAAAGTAATTTCTCCAGTCATGGCTACCTCTTTCCGGACTGGTCGATTGGTTAAAGCAGAAGCTAAAGCTGTAGCCATAGTGATTCCTGCCGAAGGACCATCTTTAGGAATAGCGCCTTCCGGCACATGAATATGCACTTCATTCTTTTCATGGAAGTCCGGTTCAATCCCTAACTGGGTAGCCTGAGAACGCACATAGCTAAAAGCTGCTTGGGCTGATTCTTTCATTACATCTCCCAGCTTACCCGTCAGGGTCAGTCTGCCTTTGCCTGGCATGACTGTTACTTCGATGGCCAAGATGTCTCCCCCAGTTTCTGTCCAAGCTAGACCAGTAGCTACACCCACTTCATTTTCTTTCTCAGCAAGAGCATGACGATATTTTAAAGGTCCTAAAAACTTATGCAGATTCTGACTGGTTATCTTAACTTGCTCTGCCCCTTCCCGGACAACTTCTTTTGCTACTTTCCGGCAGACATTAGCCAAACTGCGTTCTAAGTTTCTTACTCCGGCTTCTCTGGTATAATTTCTAATTACCATTCGGAGGGGATTTTCCGGTAGATTGATATTTTCTGGTTGCAAGCCATGATCTTTAACCAGTTTGGGAATCAGATATTTTTCCGCGATCTTCACTTTTTCATCTTCCGTGTAGCCGGAGATATAGATAACTTCCATCCGATCTAAAAGAGGCCGAGGAATATTATGCATAGCATTAGCGGTAGTAATAAACATTACCTCTGACAGATCAAAAGGGATCTCCAGATAGTGATCACTAAAGGTATTATTTTGTTCTGGATCTAGTACTTCTAAGAGAGCAGCAGAAGGGTCTCCCCGAAAATCCATACTCATTTTATCTATTTCGTCTAGAAGAAAGACCGGATTAGCAGAGCCAGCCTGCCGCATGCCTTGAATTATTCTGCCGGGCATAGCTCCTACATAAGTACGGCGATGTCCTCGAATTTCTGCCTCATCCCTTACTCCGCCCAAAGAAATACGTACGAATTTTCTGCCTAGAGCCCTGGCTACAGATTTGCCCAAAGAAGTTTTTCCTACCCCTGGAGGCCCTACTAAGCAGAGAATTGGTCCTTTAATTTTCTGGGTTAGTTTGCGAATAGCCAAAAACTCGAGAATTCTTTCCTTAACCTTCTCTAAACCATAATGATCCTCATCTAAGATTTTCTCTGCTTCTTTAATATCTAAATTATCTTCAGTTTTGCTATTCCAAGGCAGGCTTAAGGCAATATCCAAATAGTTGCGGACCACTACAGCCTCTGCTGACATGGCAGGCATCTTTTCTAATTTCTCTACTTCTTTTAAGATCTTTTCTTCTACACTCTCAGGCAGATTTAATTCAGCGATTTTTTCTCTCAATTCTTCTGTCTCGGCCTGACGATCGTCTTTATCTCCTAATTCCTTCTGAATAGCCTTTAATTGTTCTCTCAGGTAATATTCCTTTTGGGTTTTTTCCATTTGCTTGCGGACCCGGGAATGAATCTTTCTCTCTAATTCTAGAAGCTCCATTTCCTTACCTAAAATTTCGCTTAAATTTTCCAGACGCTGTTTGGCAGAAATAGCTTCTAAAATGTACTGCTTATCGGCTACCTTTAAAGTCAGGTAGGAAGCAATAATATCGGCTAAACGACCTGGTTCTTCCACAGCTACTACTGAAGCCAAAGTCTCCGGAGGAATCCGTTTGCTGAGCTTAATATATTGTTCAAACTGATAAATGGTGCTCCGCATGAGAGCTTCTACCTCTAGAGTCTTTTCTTCTATATCATCCATCTTGGTATACTTAACCAAGTGATAAGGCTCCATCTGCTCAAAGCTCTCAATCCGAGCTCTAGCTAATCCTTCTACCACTACTCGAATAGTCCCGTCAGGAAGTTTTAGTAATTGTTTAATTTCCGCAATGGTCCCTATTTCATAGATATCCTCAGGTTCAGGATTATCAGTTTTTTCTTGTTTCTGAGCAGCTAGAAGAATAATCCGATCATCTAACATGGCCTCTTCTAGAGCCTTAATGGACTTTTCCCTCCCTACATTGAGAGGTATAACCATATAAGGGAAAACCACAACTCCCCGTAAGGGTAAAAGGGGCAACTGTTCTTTAAATTCTTGTTCTTCTCGTTCCTCTTGTGCTACCACAGGCATTTCATATTCTGCCATTATTTTCTTCACCTCCATAAATTACCCTAATTAACAATATTATTTTATTCGCCTTTTTAGGCCTAAATCCTCTTCTCATTAGGAAAAACCCTGTTACCCGATGGGTAACAGGGTTGATTGCAATCAAACCCCTGATGCGCTTAATACTTCTACAGGCTGGGTTTCCCTCACTTCAGCAGCAGGTATTCTTCTGGAAAGGAAAGAATGACGGAAAACCTCTTCTACACTGTCCACAGGAATGACCTCAACATCTTTTAAGTCTCTAAAAATCTCCTGCCAATTTTCCCGGGGAATTAAAACCTTTTTAGCTCCCGCCCGACGAGCTGCTTCTACTTTAGCCGGAACTCCACCTACTGGTTTCACCATACCTCGAATGGATATTTCTCCGGTCATGGCTACCTTATTGTTTACCGGTACATCTAGAAGCACCGAGGCAATGGCAGTAGCAATAGTTACTCCTGCCGAAGGTCCATCAATAGGAGTGCCGCCGGGAAAATTAACATGGATATCGAAATCCCGGGGATCTACTGTGGGAACAAGTTTCCGTAAAATAGTCACTACATTTTCAATAGATCCTTTAGCCATACTTTTTCGGCGCATGGTTTTCCCAGGGCTGCCTAGTTCTTCTTCTTCAATGACTCCGGTAACAGTTACTGTTCCTCTTCCCCGCTGAGCAGGGATCAAAGCTGTTTCTACTTCAATCAGAGTTCCCATGTTTACTCCATAAACAGCTAAACCGTTGACAAAACCAACTTGGGGTTTCTCTGGTATCTTTTTCTCAGGACGAGGAGAATACTGTCCACTGTTAATGACCCACTCAATATCTTCTCTTCTTAGGAGTTTATCGCCCCGGTTAATGGCCATCCCTACTACTATCTGAATAATATTCACTGCTTCCCGTCCATTGGTAGCATATTTTTTTACTACTTCTAAAGCCTCTGGATCTAATTCGAAGTTCATTTTACTGACGGCATTCTGAGCAATTATTCCTATCTCTTCTGGAGTAAGGGCCCGGAAGAAAACCTCTACACACCTGGAACGTATCGCCGGAGGAATCTCATGGGGCTGCCTGGTAGTAGCACCAATGAGACGGAAATCCGCGGGCAAACCATTCTGGAAAATATCGTGAATGTGAGAAGGAATATTAGTGTCCTCTGAGCTATAATAAGCACTTTCTAAGAATACTTTGCGATCTTCCAGCACCTTTAATAGTTTATTAATTTGTATCGAATGAAGTTCACCAATTTCATCAATGAAAAGGATTCCTCCATGGGCCTTGGTAACTGCTCCAGGCTTAGGTTGAGGTACCCCGGCTACACCCAAAGGTCCGGCTCCTTGGTAGATAGGGTCATGAACAGAACCGATGAGAGGATCAGCAATACCCCGTTCATCAAAGCGAGCAGTAGTAGCATCTACTTCTGTGAATTTGGCTGCATAAGTAAAGGGAGAAATAGGATTCTTTTTAGCTTCTTCTAAAACCAGACGAGCTGCAGCAGTCTTCCCTACGCCTGGAGGGCCATAAACAATCACATGTTGGGGATTAGGGCCGCATAGAGCTGCCCGTAAAACCTTTAACCCTTCTTCTTGACCAATAATTTCTGCAAAAGAAGAAGGACGGGTCTTCTCTGCTAAAGGTTCGGTAAGAGAAATGGAGCGCATCCTCTGCAGTTTTTCCATTTCCTTTCTGGATTCCTTTTCGACAGCTACTTTATTTCCCTGCTGGGACTTAAGTAAGTTCCAAAAATAAAGACCAATAACTATGGCAAAGAAAATCTGGATAAAGCTAAGAAAGCTACCGATACCGCCACCCATTTCCATTTGTTTACCTCCTTCTAGCTAGTTAGACAGTCTTATTTTGCCCCAAACCAGGTCAATTTTATCCTTTCCTATCGGAGAAATAAAAGGCAAAAACCGTCAAAGCTAGTAGGAAATAAACCGGAGATTAAAAACCTAGGAGAAGAAAAGTATAATCTTTTCTCCTCCTAGGTAAAGTCAACTATTGCTTAGGCACTCTCTTCTTTCTTCTTTCTTCCCCTTTTATTAACAGTAACTAAAGGGGGGGCAATCTTGGTTTCAATTACCTCTTCGTTAATTACACATTTCTTGACATCTTCTCTAGATGGCAGTTCATACATAATATCCAGCATAATATCTTCAATAATTGCTCTCAACCCTCGAGCTCCGGTATTTCTGGAAATAGCTTTTTTAGCTAATGTATAAAGAGCGGATTCAGTGAATTCTAGTTCTACTCCATCTATCTCCAAAATCTTTTGATATTGTTTAACCAGAGCATTCTTTGGCTCAGTAAGGATACGAATTAGAGCTTGCTCGTCTAGAGCATCTAGAGTCACCACTATAGGCAATCTTCCTACAAACTCCGGAATCAAACCGAACTTCAGCAGGTCCTCTGGCAAGATACTAGCAAAAATTTCTCCTAGCTTCTTATCCTGTTTACCTTTAATATCAGCTCCAAACCCTAGAACCTTTTTATTTACTCTGGACTCAATAATCTTCTCTATTCCTTCAAACGCTCCACCGCAAATAAAAAGAATGTTAGTAGTATCTATCTGAATAAATTCTTGGTGAGGATGCTTTCTCCCACCCTGAGGCGGCACACTAGCTACTGTACCCTCTAGAATCTTTAAGAGCGCTTGCTGGACTCCCTCTCCAGATACATCCCGAGTAATAGAAGGGTTTTCAGATTTACGAGCAATTTTATCGATCTCATCGATATAAATGATTCCTCGCTCTGCTTTTTCCACATCGTAATCAGCTGCTTGAATAAGTTTGAGGAGAATATTTTCTACATCCTCACCTACATATCCCGCTTCGGTTAGGGAAGTGGCATCAGCAATGGCAAAAGGAACATCTAGGATCTTCGCTAAAGTCTGAGCTAATAAAGTCTTTCCAGAACCTGTAGGACCTAACATCAGGATATTACTTTTCTGTAATTCCACTCCATCAATCTCTGCTCCGGCATTAATCCGTTTATAGTGGTTGTAAACAGCCACCGCTAGAGATTTTTTAGCTCTTTCCTGGGAAATTACATACTGGTCTAGAATATCCTTAATTTCTTGTGGTTTAGGTATATTAGTTAAATCGATGCTGGATTCCTGGTGCAACTCTTCATCGATAATTTCATTGCATAGTTCAATACACTCATCACAAATATAAACACCTGGACCAGCAATTAGTTTCCTTACTTGGTCCTGTACTTTACCGCAGAAGGAACATTTAATTTGTCCCCGTTCATCGGTAAATTTAAACATAGCTCCACCCCCCTGCTTTTAATTATTTTCTCTTATAGAGAACCTCATCAATGATACCATATTCTTTTGCTTGCTCAGGGGACATGTAGAAATCTCTGTCTGTATCTGCTTCAATCTTTTCTAAAGGTTGTTTAGTATGTTTAACTAAAATTTCATTAATCATTTCTCTAATGCGTAAAATTTCCCTGGCCTGGATATCAATGTCAGTAGCCTGACCTTGCGCCCCACCAAGAGGCTGGTGAATCATAATACGAGCATTTGGCAAAGCAAAACGTTTGCCGTCTGCTCCAGCAGTAAGCAATAAAGCCCCCATACTGGCAGCCTGCCCAATACAAATAGTGGCAACATCAGGTTTAATATGCTGGATAGTGTCATAAATAGCTAAACCAGCCGTTACTGAACCACCCGGGCTGTTAATGTAGATATTGATGTCTTTATCAGGATTGTCCGCTTCTAAGAATAACAGCTGGGCTACCACGGAATTAGATACATTATCATCGATAGGACTACCAATGAAAATAATTCTTTCCTTTAACAGTCTGGAGTAAATATCGTATGACCGCTCCCCCCGATTGGTTTGTTCAATGACCATAGGTACTAGGTACATAGTTATATCCCCCTTCCACCATTCTCATTCTTTAAATTCTACTTATTTCTCCTCTTCCTTTAGGTATTCGATGGCTTTTTTCCGCATAATTTCTCTTTTTAGATTGCCCAGGTTGCCTTGGGATAGGAGATAAGCTTTGATTTGTTGAGGCGGTTGGCCTACCATTTTAGAGATCTCTTCGATCTCTTGATCTATCTCAGTCTCTCCCACCTGCATGTTTTCGGCTTTAGCAATAGCTTCTAGAACCAAATGGGTTCTTACTCTTTTCTCTGCGTCATCTTTAAATTGTTCTTTAATCTTTTCTTCATCCACACCCGCTAAAGCTTTATACTGTTCATAGGAGAATCCTTGATATTGCAGTCTATTTCTAAATTCATCTTCAATAGCTTCAGTTTCTTGTTCAATCATCACTTGCGGAATATCTACCTGAGCGTTCTCTACCACTGTTTTAATTAGTTCTTCTACGAAGTCCCTTTCAGCAGCTTGCTGTGCTTCTGTCTCTAGTCTTTCCTTGATACTATTTTTTAATTCATCTAGAGTGGCAAATTCACTAACATCTTTCGCAAAATCATCATTAAGAGCAGGAACTTCCTTCATTTTAATTTCGTTAGCTTTTACTTTGAATATTACATCTTTGCCTGCTAAATCCTCTTTATGATAATCGGAAGGGAAGGTAACTTCAATCTCTTTCTCCTCTCCTACCTTCATGCCTACTAATTGCTCTTCGAAGCCTGGGATAAAGGTTTTAGAGCCAATCTCTAGGGAGTAGCCTTCCGCAGTTCCTCCGGGAATTGGTTCACCAGCAATAGAACCGGCAAAATCTAGGGAAATAGTGTCCCCCTCCTGAATTACATCTCTGTCTACTGTTACTAAAGTAGAATTTTTCTTCTGAAGAGCTTCTAATTCTTTGTTAATTTCCTCTTCAGTAACTGCTTCTACTTCCTTTTTAATACCCAAATCTTTATAAGCACCTAAAGTCACTTCAGGAAGACCTTGTACTGTAGCCTTAAAAATTAGATTTTCTCCTTCTTCCATTTTCACCAATTCAACATCTGGCTTATCTACAGGTTCAATCTCTTTTTCGGCTAGAGCTTGATAGTAAGCTTTCGGAAGGATAATATGGAAAGCTTCTTCTTTAATGGCATCTTTACCTATATGTAAATCTAAAACTTTTTTGGGAGCCTTACCTTTTCTAAAACCTGGAATGTTAACCTTCTTAGCTACATTGCGGTAAGCAGTATCTAAAGCTTTAGACACTTCCTCAGCTGGTACTTCAATTTCTAGTAAGACTTTACTTCCTTCCAATTTTTCCATTTCTACTTTCATTTATCCTTGTTCCTCCTTATGATTCATAATAAGTTATATGTTGAGCGGAATAAATATGTGACATATAGTCAAAATACCATTCTGTATTCGTTAAAAGCAAAGGGCTTTCCTGCTTTTTTATCTATATTTCGCTATATTCAATATTTTTCCTTTTTAAAAGATAAAAGATACACTAGTACCCCGGTGTTTCTACCGGGGTACCTTAAGTTTAGTTAATATTTAAATATGGTGCGGGAGAAGGGACTTGAACCCCCACGGTTGCCCGCCAGATCCTAAGTCTGGTGCGTCTGCCAATTCCGCCACTCCCGCAAGATTAAAATGGTGAGCCATGATGGACTTGAACCATCGACACCCTGATTAAAAGTCAGGTGCTCTGCCAACTGAGCTAATGGCTCATGATATTGATAATTGGCTGGGGAGGCAGGATTCGAACCTACGCATGCGGGAGTCAAAGTCCCGTGCCTTACCGCTTGGCGACTCCCCAGCAAAATTTGATACTATAAGATTCTCTCTTTATTACCTCCAGCCCAGACACTTGTATGGTTGTCTCTTTAAGCTGTGTTAGAGGTAATTGGGGCGGATGATGGGAATCGAACCCACGTATAAAGGAGCCACAATCCTTTGCCTTACCACTTGGCGACACCCGCCATATCAATTTTAATGGCGCGCCTGGGAGGAATCGAACCTCCGGCACACGGATTAGAAGTCCGTTGCTCTATCCCCTGAGCTACAGGCGCAAGTAATTACTTAAATGGAGCGGGTGATGGGAATCGAACCCACGCGACCAGCTTGGAAGGCTGGAGTTCTACCATTAAACTACACCCGCATTTTTTTCTAGTCAGAATTTAATGGTCGGGGCAGAGGGATTTGAACCCCCGACCCCTTGGTCCCAAGCCAAGTGCGCTACCAAGCTGCGCTATGCCCCGTCCAACTGACATAGTCTAGTATATCGCAAAA
>Ga0079100_1033934_pt1 | contig 12866 bp, 11 predicted proteins | sample ADurb_H2B_03_Slu_FD_74560 | JGI IMG/M metagenome (GOLD analysis project Ga0079100, IMG submission 74560) | Active sludge microbial communities from Illinois, USA, of municipal wastewater-treating anaerobic digesters - ADurb_H2B_03_SludgeMetaT... | ecosystem: Engineered > Bioreactor > Anaerobic >...
GGAGGGAAAAACATGAGTTCTTTCGACCAGGAGATTGATATAGCCCGTAATCTAAAAACCGTGGAATGGTTAAAAACGGAACAGGTGAGCAGTGTAGCTAATTTATTTAAAGCTTTAATTAGAGGTCAGGAAGAGCCTATTTTAGAATCTCTGGCCAATGTAATAGTAGCTACCTATTTACTAGGGAAAAGAGTGGGTATTAATTTTTCTAAAGTGGACTTAAAAGTAGAGAGTATCATTAAAATGAACATTCAAGAAGAACACGAAGTGGAAAAATGGTATGGTGATCTCTCCAATCTGTTACACTATTTAAAAAAGTAGGAGGGGTTTAAGTGCAGCATAGACAACAGACCAAGTCCATGGTGGAGGGAGCATTATTAGCAGCTTTAACGGTTTTACTCAGCGTGCTGGGCATCTATCTCCCTGTGCTTGGCGTTTTTATAGGTTTTACCTGGCCTGTTCCCATTACTATCTTAGGGCTGCGCCATGGCTTGAAGTGGAGTGTTTTAGCTACTGTAGTTTCGGGTATAATTTTATCCATGCTAGTAACCCCTATGCAGGCTCTAACCTTGGTACTAGGTTTTGGCCTTTTAGGTATAGTGCTGGGAGAAGCTCTTAAGAGAGATTTGTCTATAGGGAAGATTATCTGGCTGGGAGCCAGTGCATCTTTGCTTTCCAAAATTCTTTTATTTTTTGCAGCTACCTTTTTGTTAGGAGTAAATTCTTTTACAGAGAATTTTACCATGCTGCAAAAAAGTATGGAACAGGCGCTAGCCATCTACAAAGATATGGGGATGGACAAAGCCCAATTGGAGATGATGAAGGAATCCCTCAGTAATATTATGGACTTAATGAAAATTATTTTTCCTGCCCTCTTGGTAATAGCTTCTATTATCGATACTTTTCTTAACTACATCTTAAGTCAGTTAATCTTAAAGCGTTTAGGTTATCCAGCCAAGAAAGTTCCTCCTTTCTCTGAGTGGAGGCTGCCTCGTTGGGTGGTTTGGGGGTTCATTACAGGAATAATTTTCCTCATAGCTGGACAACATTATAAGATAGAAGGTTTAACTACTATTGGTTTAAATTTACAGTATTTTTCTTCGATGCTCTTTTTAATCCAGGGTTTTTCTGTAGTAACTTTTTATTTGAAGAAATATAAGACTAATAATTTTTTAATTAGTTTTATCTTACTGGTCTTGTTTATTACTCCTTTTTTTGTAGGAATTTTAGTCTGGGTAGGTCTTTTTGATGTGTGGTTTGACTATCGCCGCTTAAGCAGGGGGAATAACCCCTAGGAGGTTGACAAATGTCTAGTATCAAGTTTCTTAAGCAGCTTGTTTTTTCTTTTGCCTTTCTGGTTATCCAAGTGTTTTTACTGCTTGTAGCAGTATTCCATTACAATAAGTTTTTAGCCCTTGGCTTCTTGCCTTTTCTCATAGGGACTTGCTATTACTGGTGGCAGAATTACCAGCGGAAAAGACAGGATTTAGTTCAATGTTTAAAGATAGTTACCCGTAAATGGGATGAAAAAAAAACAGAGCATAATCCTAACTGTTTTCGTTGGAAACTGGCTATTGGTCTTTTGCAGATAGACAATCTGGAAGATGCAGCCCAGACTATTGAGCGGGTGGATAAGCTGCTGTTTACTGCGGAAATAGGAAGAATACTTCAAGAATGGGCTGAAAGCTTTGGTGGCTTTTTACAAAAGTATGATGAGGAAAAGTATTTTTTTCTTTTGGATAATGGGACTCTGCGTCAGCTAGAAGAAAAAAGATTCAGTATTTTAGACGAAATTCGCGCTTTAGACCTAGGGAATAAAATACCGATAACCATTAGTTTGGGAATCGGTCTAGGTGCTTGTAATCTAGGACAGTTGGGAGATCATGCTCAAGCTGCCTTAAATGTAGCTCTAGGTCGGGGTGGAGATCAGGTTGTAATTAAGGACGAGGACAATCTGAGGTTCTATGGTGGAAAAACTCAGACTCCGGAGAAAAGAACCCGCATTAGAGCCCGAGTTATTGCCCATGCTCTCCGGGATCTAATCCAGGAAGCTGACCGGGTAGTAATTATGGGTCACAAAGAAATGGATTTAGACAGTTGCGGGGCGGCTATGGGGATAGCCCGCATCGTACGCTCCCTGGGCAAGGAGGGCTATGTACTCCTGGATGACTATAACCCGGCCATTGATAAACTGGAGAAATATATCAATAGCCTGGATGCTTACCAAGATATTTTTGTCTTGCGGGAATTTGCAGTTCGGGTCACTGATGAACAGACCCTTTTAGTAATAGTAGATACCCATAAGCCTTCCCTGGTTATTGAGGAGGCTTTACTTTCTTTAACCAAGAAAATCGTAGTTATTGACCACCATCGTCAAGCCGGAGAGTTTGTCTTTGAACCAACCCTTATCTACTTGGAGCCCTATGCTTCCTCCACTGCTGAATTGGTAACGGAGATAGTGGAGTATTTAGATCATGTAAGACTAGAGCCGATGGAGGCTACTGCCCTTTTAGCGGGAATAACGGTGGATACCAAGAACTTTACTTTCCAGACCGGAGTGCGAACCTTTGAGGCTGCTTCTTTCTTGCGGCGTTGGGGGGCGGATCCGGTGGCGGTGCGAGAACTTCTCAAAGATAATCTGGCATCTTTTGTCAAGCGAGCAGAGGTTGTAAAAAACCTTGAAATATTATATAATGCAATTGCCATAGGAGTTTATCCTGAGATTAGTGAGAAAGCTCAGTTATTAGCGGCTCAATCTGCTGATGCCTTGCTAAATGTAGAAGGAATCAGAGCTTCTTTTGTTTTATGTCCCTATAATAAAGAAGGGGTAGTAGTTAGTGCTCGTTCTTTAGGGGATATCAATGTTCAGGTAATCTTGGAAAGGCTAGGGGGAGGCGGGCATCTGACGGTGGCAGGAGCTCAACTGCCTGATATGACCTTGCAAGACGCCAAGACCAGGATAAAAGAACTGATTGAGCAATATTGGCGAGAGGAGAGGATAGAGTCATGAAAGTGATTTTACAACAGGATGTGAAGGCTTTAGGAAAAAAAGGTGATGTGCTAGAAGTTTCCGAAGGGCATGCTCGGAACTTTCTTTTTCCTAGAAAATTAGCGGTGGAAGCTACTGACGGAAATGTTAAGACGTTAGAAGCTAGAAAACAAAAAGAAGCAGAGAGAAAAGCAGAGGAGAAGAAGCAAGCGCAAGCCTTAGCTGAAAAAATCAGCAAGCTGGAAGTGAAGATCCAGGCTAAGACTGGTGATAATGGCAGATTGTTTGGGTCTATTACCAGCAAGGATATAGCTGATGCAGTGAAAGCTTCTTCTGGAATTGAGATAGATAAGAGAAAAATTGATTTGGAAGAACCAATTAAGACCCTAGGAACATATCCTTTAAAGGTAAAACTGCATAAGGATGTCACTACAGAGGTTAGGGTGAGTATAGTCGAACTATAAGAAAGGGGAAAACCTATGAAAGGGCTATGGGAGAAATTACTTAATTCAGGGAAGCATGGTATTAAAGAAAAATTGGCGGAAGAAGAGCAACAGCGCCGCCAAGTTACCGCCCTTTACGGTCTGCTTTCGGGTATCTTTGGTTCAGATAAACTAGTCTTGAAAGCCAGCAAGCTAGAAGCTCTCAATTTAATGCGTTCCACGGTTTTGGAAGAGAGAGTGCTGGCCTTACAGAAATTAGTTTACGAGGATCCTACTATTACCGAACTCCCCAAAAAAGAAGACATTCCTGCGATTATGGAGGAATTAGAAGAAGAGATTGCTGATGTTATTGCTCGTCGAACAGTAGAAGATAATATTGAGAAAAAAATTAATGAAAAGCTGCAGCAAAGACATGAAGAATATGTTAGGGAGTTAAAAATGCAGCTAATTAAAGAGGATGCAGGGCCGGAAAATGCCCAGACCCTAAAGAAATATGCCCACATAGAAATGCTGGAGCAAAAACAACTTTCCAGAACTGCTTTAGAGAAGCTGCGGCCAGCCAGACTAGAGGAAGTAGTAGGTCAACAGCAAGCCATTCAGGCTATTATGTCTAAACTGGCTTCTCCTTATCCACAGCATATTATTCTTTATGGACCTCCGGGGGTCGGGAAAACTACTGTAGCCCGGATTGCCCTGGAAGAAGCCAAGAAACTGGGGTATACTCCTTTTGGCACTGACGCTCCTTTTGTGGAAGTAGATGCTACTACTCTCCGCTGGGATTCTAGAGAGGTAACCAATCCGCTTTTGGGTTCTGTGCATGACCCAATTTATCAAGGAGCTCGTCGGGATTTAGCCGATGGAGGTATTCCGGAACCTAAGCTGGGTTTGGTTACCGATGCCCATGGGGGAGTACTATTTATTGATGAAATTGGTGAATTGGACCCGCTTTTGCAGAATAAACTATTGAAAGTCTTGGAGGATAAGCGGGTTACTTTTGAATCTTCCTATTATGACCCGACTAGTCCCCAGATTCCTAAATATATTAAGAAGCTTTTTGATGAGGGAGCTCCAGCCGATTTTATTCTTATTGGCGCTACTACCAGAGACCCTCACGACGTAAACCCAGCGGTACGCTCCCGTTGTACTGAAGTATATTTCCAACCTTTGACTCAGCAAGATGTGCAAGAAATTGTCCGGGGAGCCGCCAGAAAGTTGGAAGTAGAACTAGAAGACAAGGCAGCGGAAGTAATCAGCGAATATACTATCGAAGGGCGGAAAGCTACTAATATTCTAGCTGATGCCTATGGTCTGGCTCTCTATAAAAGACATAACAGCAGACCAGTAGCAGCCGGAGAGAAGGTAGTAATTACTCTCCAAGATATTTATGATGTTCTGCAGACTGCCCGTCTTAGTCCTTATGTAACTACCAAAGCTTCTGCTACTGAAGATGTAGGTAAGATTTTTGGCTTAGGAGTTAGTGGTTATTTAGGCTCTGTTATTGAAGTGGAGGCTGTTAGTTTCCCTGCTCAGGAAAAGGGCAAAGGCAGTATTCGCTTTAATGAGACAGCAGGCAGCATGGCTAAGGACTCGGTCTTTAATGCAGCTTCAGTAATTCGCAAGCTGACCGGGGAAGATTTACACTCTTATGACCTGCATGTCAATGTCATTGGCGGGGGGCAGATCGATGGTCCTTCAGCAGGGGTGGCTATTACTCTAGCTATTATGAGCGCAATTCAGAATAAGCCTCTCCGTCAAGATGTGGCAGTGACGGGCGAAGTGTCTATTCAAGGTCGAGTAAAAGCCGTTGGTGGAGTTTTTGAAAAAATCTATGGGGCTAAGCAGGCCGGAATTAAGAAAGTTTTGATTCCACAAGAGAACTCTCGAGACGTGCCCAGGGACTTAACAGGGATAGAAGTGGTTCCTATCAGCACCGTTGAAGAGGCTCTAACTCATATTTTTCTGGCTTAAAAGACATACTAGAGGTGCTGAGATAATCAGCACCCTTATTTTCCCTAAATTTAGAGGAAATTTTGGTAAGGGGGATAAAAAGTGGATATTACCAGGATACCACCCCAGAATCTAGAGGCGGAACAAGCTATCTTAGGCTGTATGTTAATTGAAAAAGAAGCTATCGCTACAGCGGAAGGGCTTCTGAGAGCAGAGGATTTTTACAAAGATGCCCATCGCAAAGTCTTTCAAGTAATTACTAATCTTTACGAAAAGGGAGAACCTATAGATTTAATCAGCGTTACTGAGGAGCTACGCGGAAAGAATCAGTTGGAAGAGGTAGGGGGCAGCATCTACATAACCGAACTGGCCAACTGTGTACCCACCGCTGCCCATGTGGAATACTATGCTAAACTAGTGCAGTCCAAGAGCATCTTAAGGAATTTAATTACTACAGCTACTCAAATCGCTGCTTTAGGCTACCAGGGGGAAGAAGAAGTTGAAGTTCTGCTAGACCAGGCCGAGCAAATGATTTTTGGCATTGCTCAACGGAGTAATAATCAAAGTTTTGCTCCCATTAAAAGTGTCCTGATTGATGCTTTTGAAAGACTAGAACAAATCTATAATACTGCCGGAGGGATTACCGGGGTAGCTTCTGGATTTAATGATTTAGATTATATGACTTCCGGTTTTCAACCTTCTGACTTGGTGATCATTGCTGCTCGTCCGTCTATGGGTAAAACTGCTTTTTGTTTAAATATTGCTCAGAATATAGCTGTAAAGAATAAAGTACCGGTAGCTATTTTCAGTTTGGAGATGTCCAAAGAACAACTAGCTCAGCGGATGCTCTGTGCTGAAGCCCGGATTAATGGTCAGCGTCTAAGAAACGGGCAGCTTCAGGACAGCGAATGGCAGGTCTTATCCCATGCTTTAAGCCGTCTCAGCGAGGCTCCCATCTTTATTGATGATACTCCTAGTATTTCGGTGATGGAGTTAAGGGCCAAGTCTAGAAGAATTAAAGCAGAGCATGGGCTGGGGATGGTCATTATTGACTATTTACAGCTGATGCAGGGTCGGAATAAAATAGAAAACAGGCAGCAAGAGATTTCAGAAATTTCCCGTTCCCTAAAAGCTTTAGCGCGGGAATTGCAAGTGCCTGTTATTGCTTTATCCCAGCTTTCCCGGGCTGTAGAATCCAGGATTAACAAAAGACCACAGCTTTCGGATCTGCGGGAGAGTGGTGCTATTGAGCAGGATGCGGATATAGTTTCTTTCATCTATCGGGATGATTACTATAATCCGGAGAGTGAAAAGCAGAATATAGCAGAAATAATTATTGCTAAGCAAAGGAATGGTCCGGTAGGAACTGTAGAACTGGTTTTCTTAAAAGATTTGACCAGATTTGAGAATAAAAATAAGATGATGTCCGAACCACCTCCTAGATAAGGTCTGGGAGGTAGGTACTTGTCATATCCAAATTAAACCTGTATAATACTTTATGTGGAACAGCAACCCATTTTTAGAGGAAACCCAGAAGGAGGAATGTATAAATGCCGGCTTTAGTGGTAGTAGGTGCTCAATGGGGCGATGAAGGAAAAGGTAAAATCATTGATTATTTAGCTGAACAGGCTAGTATGGTGGTCCGCTATCAGGGTGGAAATAATGCGGGGCATACTGTGGTAGTGGGAGACCAAGAATATAAATTGCACTTGATTCCTTCTGGAATTCTTTACACTGATAAAATTTGTGTTATTGGCAACGGGGTAGTGGTAGACCCGGCTGTGCTTCTTAAGGAATTGGATTACTTAGAGCAAAGGGGTATTGATACAGACGGATTACGGATTAGTGCCAGTGCCCATGTGATTATGCCCTACCATCGTTTATTAGATAAATTAGAGGAAGAAAGCAAAGGGGAAGCCAAAATCGGAACTACCGGACGGGGCATCGGTCCTGCTTATATGGACAAGTCTGCTCGAGTAGGTATTCGGATGATGGATCTTTTAGATGAAGAGGTCTTTGCAGAAAAATTAAAAGCTAACTTAGCCCAAAAGAATCGGATTATTGAGAAAATTTATGGTCATCAAGGCTTTACCTTGATAGAAATTTTAGAAGAATATTTGGACTATGCCCAGCGGATCAAAAAATATATCATTGATACTTCCTTGATTATTAACGAAGCTATTGATGAGCATAAAAAAGTGCTCTTTGAAGGTGCTCAAGGAACTTTACTGGATTTAGATCACGGTACATATCCCTATGTCACATCTTCTCATCCCATTGCTGGAGGAGTTTGTATTGGAGCAGGGGTAGGTCCTACCAGGATTAAGAGAGCTCTAGGCGTAGTAAAAGCCTATACTACCAGGGTTGGAGAAGGACCTTTCCCTACTGAACTTTTAGATAAACTGGGAGAGCAAATCAGACAGGAAGGTCATGAGTTTGGGACTACTACTGGCCGCCCTCGTCGTTGCGGCTGGCTGGATGTAGTAATGTTGAGATATGCCGTCAGACTGAGCGGACTAGACAGTATAGCCGTGACCAAGTTGGATGTCCTAGATAAATTACCGGAAGTGAAAATCTGTACAGGTTACAGCTATCAAGGGCAAATTCTCAATCATTTCCCGACTAACCTGAGGATTTTAAAAGACTGTTACCCAGTTTACGAGGAAATGCCAGGTTGGCAGGAAGATACAACCAAATGTCGGACTTATCAAGAATTGCCGGAGAAAGCTAAAAAATATTTAGCTCGGATTGAAGAACTTTGTAAAGTGAAAATAAATATTGTGGCTGTTGGGCCTAAGCGGGAGCAGACAATTCTTTTGGAGGATTGTTATTAGAAAGGGCGGATAATTTTTCTGGAATAAATTTAGAGAAAGGGCCAAAAATTAATGATACGGGGAAGTGATGAGGACTTACGGAAGTAACCAGGTTTCTTGGTTATGTAAGGATGAGCTTATTTTTGGCAGAATCTAAATTTAAAGGAGTGTGGAGTTGTGTATTTTCCAGAAAAAGACGTTTTTGCCCAAAAAGCTAAACCTGGTTTCCTAATCCCCGTCTATAAGGAGTTGGAAATTGGGGAAGAAAATCCTTTTACAGCCTATTTAAAGATCAAGGAAGGAGATTATTCATTCCTACTAGAGAGCGGACGGGTAGACGGTAAGTTGGGATGTTTCTCCTTTGTAGGCAGTAAGCCTTTGGTAGCAGTAAGAAGCAAAGGCTTTACTACTGAATTGGTTTACCATGATGGTGGCAAAAAAACTATAGAAGGGCAACCGCTGAAGATTCTAAAAGAAGTAATGGGTCAGTACCCGGGAATTAGGACGGAAGGTCTGGGTTTACCCCTCTTCTATGGTGGAGCAGTAGGTTACCTCAGTTATGACATGGGGCGGTTCTTTGAGGTATTGCCGGAATGGGCGGAAGATGACCTGCAGATACCGGAACTTTACTTTATGTTGGTAGATACAGTGCTGATTTTTGACCATCTTAGGGGTAAATTGCAGCTTGTTGCTAATGTGCAAGTAGAGGATGACCTGGACAAGGCTTATGATCAGGCCATAGCTAAGATTGAGGCTCTGGAGGCTAAACTTGCTGTTAAGTTGGAACGGGAGCCTTTCATTTTACCAAAAAATCCAGAATTAGCAGACCTTGCTATTGAGTCCAACTTTACTAAAGAAGCTTTTGAAGCTGGGGTAGAGAAGATTGTTGAGTATATTAAAGCCGGAGATGTTTTCCAGGTTAACGTCTCTCAACGCTTAGCTACACCCATTACAGTAGATCCTTTAGTAATCTATGAAGTAATGAGGCAAATTAATCCCTCGCCTTTTGGAGGTTTTTTAGATTATGGCGAGATGCAGATTGTCAGCTGTTCTCCGGAGCGTCTGATCCGATTAGAGAATGGCCGGGCTACTACCAGACCTATTGCGGGAACCAGACCAAGGGGTAAAACTGAAGAAGAAGATTTAGCTTTAGAAGATGAATTGATTAACAACATCAAAGAAAGAGCAGAACATATTATGTTGGTAGACTTAGAACGCAATGATCTAGGTCGGGCTTGCGTTTATGGTACTGTTCAAGTGGACGAGCTGATGATTATTGAGCGTTACTCCCATGTCATGCATATTGTTTCCAACGTTGTAGGAGAGTTATCTAAAGAGAAGGATTGCTTTGATCTAACCAAGGCTACCTTCCCAGGCGGGACCATTACCGGTGCCCCTAAAATCCGCTGCATGGAAATTATCGAGGAAGTAGAACCTGTCCGCCGAGGTCCTTATACCGGTTCTTTCGGCTACTATAACTTTGCCGGGGATATGGATTTAAATATTATCATTCGGACTATTGTAGTCAAGGACGGTAAGGCTTATGCTCAAGCGGGGGCAGGGATTGTTTATGATTCAGTACCCGAAAGAGAGTATTATGAAACCCTCTTTAAGGCTGAAGCCATGCTAAAATCCATTAAGATAGTGGAAGGGGGCAGAAAATAATGTTGGTAATGATCGATAACTATGATTCTTTTACCTACAACCTCATTCAGTTCCTGGGGGAAGTAGGCGTAGAAAAAATGAAAGTCTTTCGTAATGATAAGGTAACCATGGAAGAGATTGAGGTTCTAAAGCCTACTCATATTGTCGTCTCTCCGGGACCATGTACTCCTAATGAGGCCGGAGTATCCATGGAGACTATTAAATACTTTGCGGAAAAGAATATCCCCATCCTAGGGGTCTGTCTGGGACATCAGTCTATTGGACAGATCTTTGGGGGGAAGGTGATTCGAGGACCAGTTCCTGTTCATGGGAAGACCTCTCCTGTCTTCCATGATGGCAAGACTATCTTTGAGAACGTCAAGAATCCCTTTATTGCTACCCGCTATCATTCTTTGATCGTTGAAAAGGAATCTTTACCTGATTGTCTAGAAATTTCTGCTTGGCTGGAAGACGGCACTATTATGGGACTGCGCCATAAGTGTTATCAGGTGGAAGGGGTACAGTTCCACCCCGAATCAGTATTAACCGAGGTAGGTAGAGACTTGCTCCGCAATTTCATCAAGCTGTAGGGAAGAGGGATGATGATGGAATTATTAGTATGGTTAAACGGGGAACTGCTTCCCCAGAGGCAAGCTAAAATTTCAGTTTACGATCATGGTTTTCTCTATGGAGATGGAATTTTTGAAACTCTAAGGGCTTATCAGGGAAAAGTCTTCCGCTTAGAAGATCACCTGGAACGCCTCTATAAGTCAGCTAAAGCTATTTTCTTGGAGATGCCCTGGCAGCCCCGGGAACTAGGGGAAGCTATCCAGAAGACTATAGAAGCCAACCAGGTGCAGGAAGGATATATTCGCATCAGTATTTCCCGGGGAGAGGGACCGTTAGGTCTAGACCCTAAAGTTTGCCCTCGACCTACTGTAGTGATTATGGCTAAAGAAATTGCTCCTTATCCGGCAGAATACCGGGAGAAAGGAGTTGCTATAGCTATCGTTTCTATTCGCAGAAATCATCCTGAGGCTTTAAGTCCTCAGATTAAGTCCATGAATTTCTTAAACAATATTTTGGCTAAGGTCGAGGCTAGCCAAAAAGGAGCTTTTGAAGGAATCATGCTTAATCAGGAAGGCTATTTAACAGAAGGAACGGTGAGTAATCTTTTCCTGGTGCAGGATGGAAAGCTGGTTACTCCTCCTGCCAGTGCCGGAGTATTAATAGGAATTACTCGTCAAGTGGTCATTGAGGCCGCGCAGAAACTAAAGATTCCTTTTGAGGAAGCTAATCTAACCCGCTATGACCTCTATAATGCTGAAGAAGCATTTTTAACTAACTCTTCCTTGGAGGTCATGCCAGTAACTAAAGTGGATAGTCGGGATATTGCTGCTAATGGTTTACCCGGTCCTCTTACCCAGAAATTAGCTGCTGAATACAAGAACTTCATCCGTTAAGGGTGAAGTTCTTTCTTTGCAGGAAGATTTCCCTTGGTGACGAATAGTTATAAAAAGTCATTAGATAGTAGGAGGGGGAATTGGCTTGGATATTCTAGAAGCTCTAAAAGTTTCCTTACCTTATTTCAGCCAGATAGTGCGGGATGATATGGCTATAACTGTTTCCGATCTAGAGAAATATATTGCCTATGTTCCGGGAAGAAATCTGGATGTAGGGGTAAAACCTAACCAACCCTTAGCTTCCCAGGGAACGGATGTAGATTGCATCAGAACTGGGCAAGTGGTAAGAAAAGATTTACCAGCAGAAGTATGGGGGAGACCTCTTAAAGTTATCTGTATCCCCATTAAGAATGAGAGTGGCCAGGTAATAGGGACAATCAGTGGGGGAATCGATATGGCAGATAGTGCAGAGCTTGTGGAGATTATTGATAGCCTAGCTCAAGCTACTGAACAAGTATCTGCCAGTATGGAAGAAGTGGCGGCTAGCGCTGGGGAATTAGCTTCCTCAGGACAAAGAGCCATTACCTTAACCCAGGAGACTACAGAAAAAGCACAGCAGACTGATGAAGTTTTAAATTTTATTAAAAATATTGCCGCTCAAACTAATCTTTTAGGTCTGAATGCAGCCATTGAAGCAGCTCGCTCTGGGGAACATGGCCGGGGCTTTGGGGTAGTAGCCGATGAGATTAGAAAGCTCTCCGGGCAAAGTGCCGAAGCAGTGAAAGAGATCGGCGATTTTCTTAAAGCTATGGAAAAGGCCATAGTGGAGATTAATAAAGCTATTGAAAATAGCGGGGCTATTAGCCAGCAGCAGGCGGCTGCTACAGAGGAGGTATCAGCCACTGTAGAAACCATCAACGCCACCGCTAAACGCCTAGAGACATTTGCTGAAAGGTTTAAATAGAAAGACTCCGTTTTTAGTTTGCTTGGGGAACTAAAAATGGGGTCTTTTTTCATTCTTCAATAGTTCCATAGTCCTTAAGAATATCCACCAGGGCTTCTTTATCCCTTTGGCGAATGGCAAACTGCAAGTTGACTTCCTCTGTATAATCTCTTTTGTTAATTTCTGCCTGATATTTTTCCAACCAATAGAGGACTTGGTTGAGTTGCGGGTAAAGACAGGTAATCTGCACATTGTCTTGAAGAATTTTTTCTTGTTTGCCTGCTTGCTCAATAACTTCCCTAGCGGCTCCACCATAAGCTTCAATTAGTCCTCTTACCCCAAGTTTTTTCCCGCCAAAATAGCGGGTGACTACTATCGCCACATTAGTTAATCCGCTGCTTAAAATAGCTCCTAGAATAGGTTTTCCTGCTGTCCCAGAGGGCTCTCCATCATCATCACTGTAAGTAGCTTCATTTTTACTCCAGCCTATCCGATAGCCGGAGCAGTTGTGGGTAGCTTGCTTATGCTCTTGGCTAACCTGCTGGATAAATTCTTTGGCCTCTTGCTCGGTATTGACTTCTTTAGTCCGGGCGATGAAAAGAGAACGTTCAATTTTTACTTCCCAGATAGTATCTGCCTTAATAGTCCAATAATGATCTTGCATGGTTTCTCACCCATTTCCTG
>Ga0079100_1018069_pt1 | contig 12628 bp, 10 predicted proteins | sample ADurb_H2B_03_Slu_FD_74560 | JGI IMG/M metagenome (GOLD analysis project Ga0079100, IMG submission 74560) | Active sludge microbial communities from Illinois, USA, of municipal wastewater-treating anaerobic digesters - ADurb_H2B_03_SludgeMetaT... | ecosystem: Engineered > Bioreactor > Anaerobic >...
CGTTAGAAACGGTATCTTTAGCCTTTTTATTCAGGGGATCTATCAGATATATGTAGATGGGGTTATCTGATAACCATGGAGGGGCATTTAGTATTATGGATAACATAACTGCTTACACTCCCCATCAACATTCCTTTTATTAGACCCAGGCCGCGGCTGCCTATGATAATTAAATCATAATTGTTTTCCTGAGCAAACTGCACAATTGTTTCTCCGGGAGAGCCTTCAACTATAAAATCTGTTACTACTACTCCTTCGGGGAGTAATTTCTTGGCTTTAAGTAGAACTTCATCTGCCTTTTCCTTTATATTTTCTATAGATTCATTAACTGTGTTAGGGATATAAAGATGTCCAGGATGGCCATAGAGGTATATATCATAAGGAGTGACCATCACATTCAGTATTCCGATCTCACATTTAAGGCGGGAAGCCAAATAACCGGCATGTGTAACTGCTTTGAAAGAGTTATCAGAGCCGTCTACAGGAACCAGGATTTTTTCATACCTAAGTGTTTCCATTATTCATCCCTCCCTTTATTTTTTATAATTACGATAAAATGTCTGATTACCTCTTTAAAAAAGCCGGCTTTAGCAGGAATAAAATAGATGATTAGCTAATATTTAAATATAATTGTAAAATTTAGTATAAAAAGGAGTGAGAAGGATGAAGTGGTTTATTTTTTTGGCAATCTTGGGTCTATGTTTGAGCGTAGTAATGCTGCCTGCTTTTGCTTGTACGACGATGATTGTAGGAAAAGATGCATCCTTTGACGGCTCGGTGATTGTTTCTCATTCAGATGATGGATTAAGCGACGGTAGTGTTATCTATGTTCCTGCTATGGATCACCAGCCCGGTTCAATGCGGCCTGTATTTTATTCACACTACTCCTTGGATTTCAAACCCCAGTGGGGAGCCAGCCTAAGGCATCGGATTGTAACCAAGGATCGCGGTCCTGGTTATGACAAACCGGGTGAAAGTCCAAGCGTACCTTTGGGGTATATTCCGCAAGTGGCTCATACTTATGCCTATTTCGATGCTAACTACGGTGTAATGAATGAGCATCAGCTATCTATTGGTGAATGTACGGATAAGGCTAAAGTACATCCAGAACCGGAACCGGGAAAACGGATTTTTTACTCTGCTGAACTTTCCCGTGTTGCCCTGGAGCGGACGAAAACTGCCCGTGAGGCCATAAAACTTATGGGCGAACTCATAGAAAAATACGGCTATTATGGTACCGGAGAAACTTTGCTGGTGGCCGACCCAAATGAAGGCTGGGTCATGGAAATGGCCGGATATGATATGAACGGTACTGGCGGCGTATGGGTGGCCCAACGTGTGCCAGATGACAAGTTCTTTGTAGCCGCAAACCAATTCCGGATTCGTGAGGTGGTCAAAGATAGTAGTGACATGATGTATTCCTCCAATATCTTTGATGTTGCTCAGCAAAAGGGTTGGTGGAATCCTACCGACGGACCACTGGACTTTGCCAAGGTATATGGCGATGGCGAGTTTCATCATCCTTACTACTCATTGCGCCGAGTCTGGCGTGCCCAGTCCCTGGCTGCACCATCATTGAATCTGCCAGCTAAGGTAGAAGGACCATTTACCCGCGCCTATCCCTTCGCCATTAAGCCTGATAAGAAAATGACTGTTCAAGATGTAATGGCCATCCATCGAGATAACTATGAAGGTACGGAATTTGACCTGACCAAAGGATTGGCAGCTGGACCTTTCGGTAATCCCACCAGGTTTGAAGGGCAGGCAGAGTCAGTTGCTGACAAAGAGGGTAAGCTGACCCCCTTAGTCGGTGAATTTGAACGTCCTTTAAACATTTATCGTTGCATCTACGCTTATGTAAATCAATCCCGGAAGTGGCTGCCTGATGCCATCGGGGGAGTGATGTGGTTTGCGCCTGATCGGCCAGCAACATCTGTTCTGTTGCCATTCTATGCCGGTGCATCGGATTTGCCTAAATCTGTTCAGCGTGCTGATATCCTAAAATTAGACCGTCAGAGCATGTGGACAGCCTTCAACTACGTAGACAATTATGCAATGTTGAAGTATTCATACATGATAGAGGATATTGGGGCGATACAGAAACGTTTTGAGAATAGTGCATTTGATAGGCAGCGAGAGATTGAGGCTAATGCTCTGGCACTATGGAACAAGGGTAACCAGAAAAGTGCCCGACAGATGTTGACCAGTTACAGTGATCAAAATGCAGCAGCGGTATTAAAAGATTGGTGGAAATTATCCGAAGATCTTTATATCAAATACAACGATGGTTATATCAACACCAAGGAGAACATAGCTCAACCAGTTTTCTACCCAGCTTGGTGGTTGCAGCAGGTAGGGTTTGAGAAAGGCCCTGTCAGTTATTAGAAAAAGGAGTGAATAAGAGGTTACAGAATATCAAGGGAGTATAGGTGAATGTGACACTTCATCTATACTCCCTTCGTCTGCGGCGGATATATTCAGATAAAGGAATACCCGCTACGTAGGAAAACATACGTTGAAAATATTAGGTAGAGCAAATGTTTTAATTATGTCTAGTTTGACCGATACAGAATTATCATTATATAATTAAATCATGAAAAAAGATTGGAGATTACATATGAATAATTTAACTGCTGATCTACAGATGGATAGGAAATTAACCAGACTATGGATAGCTCTTGTTTTAGGTACCTTAAGTGCCATTGGTCCACTATCCATTGATATGTACTTGCCTTCATTGCCAACTCTAACAGATGATTTACACACCAGCACGTCTTTAGCTCAGCTCAGCTTAACTGCGTGTCTGTTGGGAATTGCTCTTGGCCAACTATTTACAGGTTCTCTTAGTGATACCTTTGGTCGTCGTATACCTTTGATAACTTCTCTTATTGCCTATGGGATTGCGTCATTCTTGTGCGCTGTAGCTCCTTCAATCTGGACATTGGTCCTATTGCGTTTTATCCAAGGTACGGCAGGATCTGCTGGAATTGTAATTTCTCGTGCCATGGTGCGGGATATTTACTCCGGTTCGGAAATGACGAAATTTTTCTCTCTTTTAATGCTAGTTAATGGTTTAGCTCCCATCCTGGCACCTGTAATGGGAGGACAATTATTAAAAATAACTTCCTGGCGGGGGATATTCATTGTACTGGGTATTTTGAGTGTAGCTATGCTCTTGTCTGTAGTTTTTAGCTTACCGGAGACTTTATCTAGCAAGCTTCGTTCCAGAGGAGGTCTTCAAGAAACCTTAACTGCTTACAGGGATCTTATTAAAAACCGTGTTTTTATGGGTTATGCATTAGCCCAAGGACTAGTCCTGGCAGCTATGTTTGCCTATATATCCGGATCACCTTTTGTTTTACAGAATATTTTTGGTCTTTCGCCACAGGCCTTTAGTATCTCTTTTGCTGTTAATGGATTGGGGATTATCTTAGCTAGCCAGGTTTGTGGACGATTGGCAGGCCGAATAAAAGAAAAGAATTTATTTATTATTGGGTTAGGAATTGCTGGACTAGGAGGTGTTGTTCTGCTGATCACTATTCTAGTGGGAGCATCACTGCCTTGGCTCTTGATATCCTTATTTCTAGTGGTATCTAGTGTGGGAATTGTCACTACTATGGGTTTTTCTCTGGCTATGCAAGGTCAGAGTCGATTTTTAGGCAGTGCTTCGGCATTACTTGGGTTATTGCCCTTTATCCTGGGCGCAGCTATGGCTCCTTTAGTGGGGATTGCCGGCAGTCAAACTGCTCTGCCCATGGGGATTGTAATTGCTTCCTGTGAACTTGGAGCTATCCTTTGTTATCTTGCTTTAACAGGAAGCAAACAGACTAGATAACCTTTATTTCAAGAAAATAGAGAATTGTGGAGGGAGGCAGGGAAATGGATAACTGGGTTTATAATGAATTTAAACATTGCGGAGTTGATTATGCTGACATTAAACAAGCAGAGATGTATGATCAGCAGCATCAGAAATTTAGGAATTATGAAAAAGAAGTTCTGGAAATGCTAGATTATTTATCATTGACTAATCCCCAAGAGCTGGTATTAATCGATCTAGGCTGTGGAACTGGTGCTACGGTAATTCATGCTTCCAAGCACTTCAAAAAGATATTCGCTGTTGATGTGTCGGAATTAATGATCAGTCAAGCGAAAAGAAAAGCAGCACAAGAAAGTATCTCCAACATTGAATTTGTGAACTCTGGATTTCTAAGTTACGAACATAAAACAGAACCAGCAGATATGGTCTTAACTAAAGCAGCCTTTCACCATTTACCGGATTTTTGGAAACAGATTGCCCTTCTCAGAATGAACAAAATGCTTAGAATGGGAGGGATACTATACCTACATGATGTTGTCTTTCATTTTGAACCCACAGATTATACGAATACAATTAATGAATGGGTTAACAGATTTGAAGTGCTGGCAGGTAAAGAATTCAAAGCTGAGGTTGAAACTCATATTAGAGATGAATTTAGCACCTTTAGTTGGATTATGGAAGGAATGTTGGAGAAAGCAGGTTTTGCCATTGAGAAGAGCAGAACACCTGATGGGTTTGTAACTGAATATTTCTGTAAGAAAAGAAGAGAACTATAATTTTCCAACAAAAAAGAGAGAGCTTAAAAGATGCTCTCTCTTTGCTTATTTATCTATACTATTTTAGATTAGCGTTTGTTGGGCATCACTTCCAGCCAGTAGCCATCAGGGTCAGAAATGAAATAAAGACCCATCTCCTTATTCTCGTAACAAATACATCCCATTTGCTTATGTAGTTCATAAGCAGCTTCAAAGTCATCTACGGTAAAAGCTAAATGGAACTCGTTCTCCCCAAGATTATAAGCTTCTTTTCTGTCCCGCAGCCAAGTTAGCTCCAGAAGATGTGAGCTTTGCTCATCCCCTAAGTAGACTAGGGTGAAGCTATCATCAGGAGCAGTATGTCTTCTCTTTTCTTCTAAGCCCAATGCCTCTTTGTAGAACTTTAAGCTTTTCTCAAGATCCAAAACATTAATATTGTTGTGATCTAATTTGAACTTCATAGTTATCCCTCCTCGTTAGATGATATTCTAGACATTTATTATAATTCCTCCCAGGTTATCTTTCATCCGTTTTTACAAGGAAAATATTTGCCTAGTAATGAATAAATATTACTAATAGGTTGAAGAAGTAGTTGACTTGAAGGATAATAGAACTAGAAGTAGGTGATGATTATGCAAACAGCCTTAATTTTTAATATTCAGAAGTTTTCTTTACATGATGGTCCGGGGATTAGGACCACAGTATTTTTTAAAGGATGTCCACTAAAGTGTTCATGGTGTCATAATCCTGAAAGTCAGACTTACTCCAAACAGCTTTTACAAGCTAGAGAAAAATGTTCTGGCTGTGGAAGTTGTCAGTTGGTTTGTGATCAGAAGGCTATCAGGGTAGTAGGGGATAAGCTGTCTTATGAAGCGGAGAAATGTATTTTCTGCGAAAAGTGCCTTGATGCCTGTCTTAATAATGCCCGGGAAATAGCTGGAACTGATTACACAGTTAGCCAGCTGTTAGACCAAATTGAGAGAGACCGCCCCTTTTATGAACAGTCTAAAGGTGGAGTCACTTTCTCCGGTGGCGAGGCCATGGCTCAGATTGATGTTCTAGAAGAACTGATTACAGCCTGTTATAATCGAGGTATCTCTGTTGCCCTAGACACCTGTGGCTATGCGCCTTTCAGCAGCTTTACCAGGATCATGGACAAGGTTGACATTTTCCTCTATGATTTAAAATTTATTGATCCCTTCTTGCATCAGAAATATACTGGTCAGGATAATCAGTTGATTCTAGATAACTTGAGGCAGCTATCTCAACAGGGTGCTAACATTAATCTAAGACTGCCGCTAATTGAGGGATTAAATACTGAGAATGTTCAGTTGGAAGGAATTATTCAGTTCATCAAAGGCTTAACAATTTCCCAGATTAACCTTTTGCCCTATCATGATCTTGGCAAGAGCAAATATGAAAGACTAGGCAGGGAATATCCGATAAGTAGCTTCGCTCCTCCTTCTGAGGAGCGAATGGAAGAAATTAAATCTATGTTTGAAAAAGCTGGTTTTCGGGTCAGCATAGGAGGGTGAAGAAATGGAAGCAAGAGGAATGAATGAGCGGATAAAAAGACTAAGAAAACAAAGCGTGACTGCCGAACCCCATCTTTCCATGGAAAGGGCAGTCTTAGTTACCCAGGCTTATCAAAAATATGCAGGGACGGTGGAGATTCCGCTCCTGAGAGCTTTAGTTTTTCGGCACATTATGGAGAATAAAACCTTATGTCTCGATGAAGATGAGTTAATTGTTGGGGAGAAGGGGGAACAACCTCAATATGCACCTACTTTTCCTGAACTTTGCTGTCATACTCTAGAAGACTTGGAAATCATGGATTCCAGGGAGAAAATCTACTTTCGAGTTGATGAAGCAGCCAAGCAAAAGCAGGAGGAAATGATTATCCCTTATTGGCAGAATCGTTCTCTGCGTCAGCTTATTCTAAGCCGGATGACTCCTGAATGGCTTGAATGTTACGAAAGCGGAATATTCACCGAGTTTATGGAACAAAGGGGACCTGGTCATACAGTAGCTGACGGAAAGTTTTATCAAAAGGGTTTTGGGGACTTTAAGGCTGAAATTCAACAAGCCATTGCTTCCTTGGACTTCTCCAATGATCAACAGGCCTATGAGAAAAAAGTCCAGTTAGAGGCTATGGAAATTTGTTGCGATGCCATTATTATTTATGGCAAGCGTTATGCCCAATACGCCAGAAAGTTAGCTCAGGAAGAAACCAATCCCCAAAGAAAAGCAGAACTTTTAGAGATTGCAGCCAACTGTGATGTGGTTCCAGCTCATAAGCCGGAAACCTTTGCTCAAGCTATCCAAATGTACTGGTTTATCCATCTTGGTGTTACTACAGAACTCAACCCTTGGGATGCCTTAAGTCCGGGGCGCCTGGACCAACATCTCTATCCGTTCTATAAAAAAGGCCTGGAGGAAGGAACCTTAACTAGGGAAAAGGCCAAAGAGCTGCTCCAATGTTTATGGGTAAAATTCAACAATCAGCCTGCTCCACCTAAAGTAGGCATAACTTTGAAGGAAAGCGGTACCTATACTGATTTTGCCAATATTAATACAGGGGGAATCAAGTCTGATGGTTCAGATGGAGTCAATGATGTTTCTTACTTAATCTTAGAAACAATGGATGAACTGAAGCTGCTACAGCCAAGTTCCAACGTCCAGATCAGTAAGAAAACTCCTCAGTCCTTTTTACTGAAAGCTTGTGAAATCTCCCGGAAAGGTTGGGGTCAACCAGCCTTTTACAATACCGATGCTATTGTTCAGGAACTCTTGCAAGCCGGAAAAGACTTGGCTGATGCTCGGGAAGGAGGAGCCAGTGGGTGTGTAGAGACCGGAGCCTTCGGCAAGGAAGCCTATATCTTAACCGGGTACTTAAATCTGCCTAAAATCCTTGAGTTAACCCTCAATAATGGATTTGACCATCATACCGGCAGACAATTGGGCTTAAAAACCGGCTCTGCTGTGGATTACCAGTCTTATGAAGAACTTTTTACGGCTTTTCAACAGCAGCTCCATCATTTTGTGGAGATAAAAATTCAAGGCAATAACATTATCGAAAAGATTTATGCCCACCAGATGCCTGTCCCTTTCCTATCCATCATTATCAGTGACTGTATCAAGAAAGGAATGGACTATAATGCCGGAGGGGCCAGATACAATACAAACTACATTCAAGGGGTAGGCATAGGGACTTTGACCGATTGTCTAACCGCATTAAAATATAATGTTTACGACCAACAGCGCTTTACCATGGAAGAACTTGTAGCTGCCCTGGAAAACAATTTTGTAGGTTCTGAGCGGATTCTTAATTTGGTTCGCAACAAAACCCCTAAGTATGGTAATGATGATGACTACGCAGACCAAGTAATGATTGAAGCCTTTAATTCCTTCTATAACGAAGTTACTGGCAGGAAAAACATGAAAGGCGGCAGCTACCGCATTGACATGCTTCCCACCACTTGCCACGTTTATTTTGGCTCAGTGATGGGAGCCAGTCCTAACGGTAGGCTGCAGGGAAAACCTCTATCGGAAGGAATCTCTCCGGAACAGGGTGCAGATAGAAATGGGCCTACTGCCGTCTTAAAATCAGCAGCTAAAATGGATCATCTTTCTACCGGGGGAACCTTATTAAATCAGAAATTTTCTCCTTCCTTAGTGGCCGGCAAGCAGGGGCTAGAGAGTATGGCTGCCTTAATTAGGACTTACTTTAATTTAGATGGCCATCATATCCAGTTTAATGTGGTTGATAGAAGAACCTTACTGGCTGCTCAGGCCAATCCTGAAGAATATAAGGATTTGATTGTTCGGGTAGCAGGCTACAGCGACCATTTCCATAATCTGAGTAAGGAACTGCAAGATGAGATTATTGAGCGAACAGAGCAAACCAGTTTTTAATTAATCCAAACAATGGGGGGAATCAGGATGTTTAGCAGTAGAATTGAATCTTTTAGAAAATCATATCTTGAATCCAAACCGTCTATCAGTATCAAGAGGGCTATGGCTTTTACCGCCTCACATCAAGAGACGGAAGGCCAATCAATCATTATACGCAGGGCTAAAGCTTTCCTGGATGTCTGTAAAAGTATTCCCGCGACTATTTTTGACCATGAGCTGATTGTGGGAACAATCGGTGAATTTAGAAAATCAGGTATTATCTGTCCGGAGTATTCCTGGAAATGGGTTGCCCAGGAGATGGAATCCTTTGAGAGTCGCAGTCAGGACCCGTATTGCATTAATGAAGCAGACAAACGTTTACTGCGGGAAGAGGTATTTCCCTACTGGCAGGGTAAATCTCTGGAAGAAACTTTTCTCTCCCGCATCAATCCAGAGACTGCTAGGATTCTAATTGATACCGGCATTATTGACAATGACTCCAAGTGGCGAAGCGCTGTGGGGGAAATTACTGCCGATTATCAGGATATCATCTTTAAAAAAGGATTCGGGGGTCTCCAAAAAGAGGCCTTGGCACATTTGTCCACTCTGGAGCCTCTTACTCCGGAATCTTTGGAGAAAATTGACTTTTATCAAGCCACTCTTTTGGTCTGCGAAGGGATTATTACCCTGGCTCACCGATATTCGGAAAAAGCAGCAGAATTAGCAGAAAGGGAGATTGATCCTCTGCGAAAAGAAGAGTTGCTGCAAATCGCTAAAATTTGTCGGAGGATACCGGAATATCCACCGGAGAATTTCTATGAAGCGATTCAGACCGTCTGGTTTACCCAGCTAGGTTCTATCTTGTCCGAGAACTCGCTAGCCCTAAACCTGGGCAGGTTTGATCAATATATGTATCCCTATTTTGTCCAAGAGTTGCAAACAGGTTCTCTTACTACAGAAAAGGCCCAGGAACTGATTGAGTCCTTATGGATTAAGCTGTCCGAATGGGTATGGGCCATCTCCAGCAATACGGCTAAGTTTTTTGCTGGCTACAACTCCTTTCAAAATTTGACCATAGGTGGCCGAACTAGAGATGGACGGGATGCAACCAATGAATTATCCTATATGTGCTTAAAGGCTACAGAAAGGGTTAAGACCCATCAGCCTGGATTAAGCGTACGCATTCATCCCGACAGCCCGGATGAGTTTGTCTTGGCAGTCTGCAAGCTGGTTAGTACCGGGACAGGATTTCCCGCCATCCATAATGATAGAGTTGGTTCCCAGATGCTTCTAGCGGCAGGGCTAGCACCTGAAGATGCCCGGGACTGGAGCAATTGTGGCTGCGTAGTACCTCATTTTAGAAAGGTGGGCGAATGGACCTCTGCCGTTAATATTAATTTCGCTGCTGCCCTGGAATACGCATTGAATGAAGGCAAGAGCCGTATTACAGGGCAGGAGATGGGGCTAGAAGAAAAGCCTGCTCAGGAATTTGGCAGCTATGAAGAATTCAAGACCGCCTTCTATAAACAACTTTCCTATCTGATCAAACATGCGGTTATTGGAACCATTACTGCTCAGCAAATTCATGCGGAGATGGTCCCCAGGCCTTATCTTTCCCTACTGGTGGATGGATGTATGGAAAAAGGAAAAGATTTAAGCAGAGGCGGCGCTAAATATAATGTAGGGCCAGTCCTTACCGGTATTGGCGTGGCTGATTCGGCTAACTCCCTGGCGGTAATTAAGAAACTGGTATTTCAGGAAAAGAGGTATAGCCTAGAAGAAGTATGTCAAGCCTTAGAGGCCAACTGGGAAGGCTGCCAAGAACTTAGACAAGCGGCCCTCAACTGCCCTAAATATGGTAATGATGATGATTATGTGGATGCGATTGCTGTAGAGATTTCCGATTTTTATAATCGGGAAGTAAGGTCATATCCAGATTACTTTGGCTCACCTTTCAACTCGGCCTTTATGGGTATTTCCAATTATATCCCTGCAGGCAGCGTGATTGGGGCAACTCCGGATGGCAGGAAAGCCAAAAGTCCTTTGACGGAAGGGGTTTCCCCTCATGCCGGAACTGATCTGACAAGTCCTACGGCTGCCATGCGTTCTGCGGCCAAGATTAACCATGATGTCCATTCCGGGGGCACACTGCTCAATATCAAGTTTGTGCCGGAACTGTTGAAGTCAGAGAGAGATCTAAGAAATCTGGCAGCTATTATTCGGGGATACTTTGCTCTGGGTGCCTTCCATGTCCAGTTTAATGTCATTTCCACTGAAATATTGCGTAAGGCTCAGGAAAAACCGGAAGACTACAAGGATTTACTGGTCCGGGTAGCAGGATATAGTACACAATTCGTCAATCTGTCACGGGAAGCCCAGGAGGCCATTATTGAAAGAACTACCTATGAAACCATATAATGGCTTAGGGAGGAAAATAGCATTTTTTTGGGAAATATAACTACAAGTTCTGTTTTGGGGTTTTGCCCGAAATGCTGTTATATAGAATTCCTTGCAAATAACCTCCAATAGAACTAGGATGTATTAGATTAATCCTTAGTATTAGAAAAGGAGGGAACAAAATGGATGTATTCGAAGCTTTAAAGATGTCTTTACCTTATGTAGTCCAATCGTCTAGGGATGATATCGCAGTCGCTATCTCAGATAAGGAAAAATACATAGCTTACCTACCGTCAAAAACATTTAATCTGGCAATTAAAGAGGGGCTGGCTATTTCCCCTCAGGGGGCTGCAACTCAGTGCTTGAAAGCAGGCAAAATGATTAGAGCAGATCTGCCTAAAGAAGTATGGGGCACAGCTATAAAGGTTCTGGCAGTACCGGTAGTCGGGGAAAATAATCAAACAGTGGGGACTTTTAATGTTGTTACTAATATGACTGATAGTTTAGAGCTTTTAGACATTATAAGCAGTTTAGCGGAAGCTACAGAGCAAGTATCTGCAAGTGTTGAAGAACTGGCCGCTAGTGCAGGTGATTTAGCATCTTCTGGGCAGAAAGCCATACAATTAACCCAAGAGACTTCGCAGAAAGCGCATGAAACAGACCGAGTGCTAGACTTTATAAAGAATATTGCTAACCAGACCAATCTTTTAGGACTCAATGCAGCTATTGAGGCGGCTCGTTCTGGGGAACATGGCAGGGGATTCTCTGTAGTTGCAGATGAGATTAGAAAGCTTTCTGGTCACAGTGCGAATGCAGTAGAAGAGATTGGGAATTTCCTTAAAGATATGGAGAAAGCTATTGTGGAAATAAATAAAGCTATAGAAAATAGTGGTGCCATTAGCCAGCAGCAAGCAGCAGCATCCCAAGAGGTTTCTGCTACAATAGAAACTATCAATACAACATGCAAACGTCTAGAAATCTTTGCTGAACGATTCAAGTAAGGACAAGCTGTACTACTATCTTTACTTGAATCCAGATTCCTTGGCTCTACTTTTCTTAATGAAATATGATATTATATCTATAAATAACAAATTAAATTTGAAAGGGGCAAACAACATGGAGCAAAAGAGCCAAGTCCGTCTTTACTTTGCTTATGGTTCTAATCTGAGCCTAGAGCAGATAGGTCAAAAGTGTTCCAATCCTCGTGTCCTGGGTATTGCTCGTTTAGCTGCTCATAAAATTGGTTTTTATGGATATTCAGCCGTTTGGGATGGAGCAGTGGAAACTGTTGTTCCAGATGAGCAGTCCGAAGTATGGGGAGTATTGTATCAGTTGGAGGCTTCTGATTGGGAGAGATTGGATAACTGCGAGGATGCTAGGGCAGACGGAACAGGAGCTTATTTCCATTATCCAGTGGAGGTGCTGGATGAGCAGCAAACAATTAGAGAAGCAACTATTTATAAGAAGGATAGACTAGGACAGCCGCAGCATCCCAGTACTGAATACTTGTCAGTCATTATCCAAGGTGCAAAAGAACAAGGCTTGCCTGAAAGTTATATAGCGGCATTACAGAGTACTGTTGTAAAACCTGCTTCCTATGAGGTGCCACGGCGTCCAGCCTCAAGTAGAGTAGGGGCTATTAGTGGATGTGACAGTTGTTCTAGCTGCGGTTAATTCCGGAAAAATAAAAATCTCTGACACCAATCATTTAATTATGGTTGGTGTCATTTTTGTCTAAACTATTAGTAAGCCTTACCAAATGCTA
>Ga0079100_1010601_pt1 | contig 12472 bp, 11 predicted proteins | sample ADurb_H2B_03_Slu_FD_74560 | JGI IMG/M metagenome (GOLD analysis project Ga0079100, IMG submission 74560) | Active sludge microbial communities from Illinois, USA, of municipal wastewater-treating anaerobic digesters - ADurb_H2B_03_SludgeMetaT... | ecosystem: Engineered > Bioreactor > Anaerobic >...
AGCTACTGGGCCATAATGGTGGGGAATGACGGGATCGAACCGCCGACATCTTGCTTGTAAGGCAAGCGCTCTCCCAGCTGAGCTAATTCCCCAGAACATTGTTTAGTATATAATAAAAGATGATAACAGTCAATCTAATTAAGGATATTTACCTTCTTTCAGCTTTATATAAATCTAATTATCTTATTATTTCTTCTTTTTCCTTTCTTTTTTACTTATTAACAATTGGTGAAAACTAACTTCCTCTTGTTTTCTTTCCTATTAAGTGTTAAGATTAAAGAAAATAAACAGAGAGGGGGCATAATCATGCGTAAATTTCTCTCTATAATTCTCTTATCCGCACTTGTATTATTTACTTTTTCTAGCTGGTGCCTAGCAGCAGAAAAAGGTGGGGCAAGCGCTTATACTGATGGAACTATTACCAACTTGCAGCAACATCCTGGTTATTTTTATATTCCTGAAGGGAAAACAGCTGTTAATTTTCAATTCGAATATCATAGCCCACAAGGGGAATATTATGATAACGGAGTTGGCATCAATATAACTGATAATAATAGTGGCAAAACATATTTTTATCCTAATTTGCCAGGTGCACTAGATTCTGGGAATTATAGCTTAACAGTTGGTCTAAACCCTCAAATGCCTGGTGCATGGGGAAGTATTTCTTTTTTATTCTCTTCCAGCAGCTAATTTTTCTAACTTACTAAGCTGTTGTGAACTACCAATAGCAATTAAAAAATCATCCTCCATAATCACTTCATCTGCTTCTGGGTTGAGCAATAATTTTTCCTTTCTTCTGATAGCAACAACTAAAGAACCTGTTTCTTTTTTTATCCCTGATTCTTTAATTTTTTTACCTATTAGATTAGAAGAGGAAACAATAATTATCTCCTCTAATTCCAATGGTATATCAGTTTCATGCAAAACAATATCTACAAAATCAGAAATAAATGGTTTGAGAACTACTGAAGCCATTTTTATTCCTCCTATAACGGAAGGAGAAATAACCCTATCAGCTCCTGCTCTTTTTAATTTAGCTTCTGACTCTTTAGAATTAGCTCTTGCAACTACCAAAAGATCATTATTCATACCTTTAGCTGTTAAGGTTACAAAAACATTATCTGCATCTGAAGAAAGAGCAGTAATCAAACCTCTTGATCTCTTAATACCTGCTTGTTCCAAAATATCCTCTTCAGAAGAATCACCTTCCACAACTAGAACTCCATCTTGACTAAGTTTTTGTGTTACTTTTGGGTTATTATCTATTACTACAAAAGGTACATTCTCTTTTTTCAACATATAAACTACATTTTCCCCTATTCTACCTGCACCACAAACAATAACATGATTAGTCAAACGAAAAATTTTTCTATACATATATTGCCTCCCCACAAAATCCTGTAAATGCCCTTCAACTACCATACCTACAAATTCACCTAAGGTATAAGCAGCTACACCTACTCCAGTAATAATCAAAAATAAAGTAAACCATTTTCCTTCTATAGTTTTGGGAATAAAATTACCATAACCTACTGTAGAAATAGTTGTAATAGTCATCCAAGCAGCTTCTAAAAGACAATATTTTTCAAAATACATAAAGCCTATAATACCTACTATGATAACTAAAGTTAAAACCTGAAAAGCATTTTTTATCCGCTGTAAAGATTCCACTGCCTGCCTCATTTTTCTTTATCTCCTAATTGATATTATCTTAAGTTATTCTGGTTATTCAGTGCATATTCCTTCTCCTTTTTTTGTAAAAAAAGCTCACCTTGACTAAGGCGAGCTTTTTACTAGATTTTTCTACTACCAGGCTTAACTGCAGGAATACCTTGAGCACACAATGGACAAGCTTCTGGTTCAAAAGTTTCTATTTCTAAAGAAATGAGTGATTCTAACTTAGTAGTAAAATCTGCCTTTCCAGCACTGCGATTAACAAGACAGGCAACTCCTACTATTTCTCCACCTTTTTCTTTGACTATTTCTAATACTTCTTTGACAGAACCGCCTGTAGTAATAACATCTTCTACTACTAAGACTTTTTCTCCAGGATTAATTTCAAAGTTGCGGCGTAAAGCCATTTTCCCCTCTTCTCTTTCTGTAAAAAGAGACCGAGTCCCTAAGATAGTAGCCATTTGATAAGCCAAAATAATACCACCTGTAGCAGGACCAATAACCACATCTATTTTTTCATCTTTGAATTTACTAGCTAAAGATTCACAAACAGTTTTGGTATCTTGTGGATACTGGAGAAGCTGTGCACATTGCAAATATCTTTCACTATGCTTGCCAGAAGTAAGACGAAAATGTCCTTTTTTCATAACACCTGTTCTTGCAAAAATATCTAAAACCTCATCATTTTTTAATTCTCTCATTCTTTTCCCTCCATCTCAGCAATAATTTTTCGAGCAGCTTCTTGTGGATTAACAGCTGCTGTAATAGGTCGTCCAACTACAATAAAGTCACTACCTGCTTCCATAGCTTGTCTTGGAGTCATAATACGTTTTTGATCATTAGTTTCTGCCCAAGCAGGACGAATCCCTGGAGTAATTATATAAAAATCTTGACCACAAGCTTGCTTAATCCAGCTAGTTTCCTGAGAAGAAGCAACTACACCATCTAAACCAGCTTCTTTAGCTAAAAGAGCCCATTTGACTACCTGTTCCTTTAAAGAAAGTTGTGTACCTATTTCTTTTCGCAAGGTTTCTTCATTCATACTAGTTAAAACAGTAACAGCAATAACTAAAGGAGGCTTAATGCCTAACTCTTGTGCTTTTTGTCTTGTTTTTTCTTTTGTTTTTCTCATCATCTCTAGTCCACCAGCTGCATGAACATTGTAAATAGCTACTCCTAGATTAGTCGCCCTTTCCCCAGCTTGTACAACTGTATTAGGAATATCATGAAATTTTAAATCTAAAAAAACCTGTCCACCTAAAGAGATGATTTTTTTCACTATTGCTGGTCCTTCAGCAGTAAAGAGTTGTAAACCAACTTTAAAATAATCTACTTCTCCTTGTAGTTTTTCTACTAATTGTAAAGCAGAATTTTCATCTGGATAATCTAAAGCTAGAATCAATTTTTTTCTCATCTTAAACCTCCAATGCTCCAACTAATTGATCAATGCTGGATATTTTTTCTTCTAAGAGGTACTTTTCTAAATCTTCCACTATTTCCTGACAAGCTGTAGGATTGACAAAATTAGCAGTCCCAACAGCTACTGCACTTGCTCCTGCCAAAATGAACTCTAAAGCATCTTGGGCATTCATAATCCCACCCATACCTATCAGAGGTATTTTAACTGCTTTACTCACTTGCCAAACCATTCTTAAGGCTATCGGCTTAACTGCTGGACCAGAAAGTCCTCCCACTATATTCCCTAAAACAGGTCTTCTAGTTCGCACATCAATAGCCATACCTAAAAGAGTATTAATCAGGGACAAAGCATCAGCTCCAGCTTCTTCTATACTACGAGCAATTTCCGTTATGTCAGTAACATTTGGTGAAAGCTTAACAATCACAGGCAATTTAGTAACCTTTTTAACATTTTTAGTCACTTCTGCAGCCATTTCTGGTCTAGTACCAAAAGCCAATCCACCTTTTTTTACATTGGGACAAGAAATATTTAATTCCAAGCCAGCTACCCCATCTGCTTTATCCAAAATAGAGGCTAATTCAGCATATTCTTCTACTGTATTGCCAGACATATTAACTATAACAGGTAAATCATACTGCCTTAAACATGGCAAATCCTCCCTCAAAAAGTGCTCAACTCCTGGATTTTGTAAGCCAATGGCATTAAGCATACCAGAAGGAGTTTCCACTAAACGGGGAGGAGGATTTCCTTGTTTAGGAAGAAGTGTTGTTCCTTTTACTACAATAGCACCTAATTTATTTAAATCAAAATAGGAAGCATATTCTTGCCCAAAATTGAAAGTTCCTGAGGCTACAGTAAGAGGATTTTTCATTTTTATACCACCTATGTTAACCTGCATATTGACAGTTTTAGTCATTCCACTTCACCTCCTTGGCTTTAAATACTGGTCCATGTTGACAAACCTTGCTATAAGTCTCTTCACCATTTACTGCTTTTGTCTTACAGACACAGCCTAAACAAGCACCAACACCACAAGCCATTTTTTCTTCCAATGCTACTTCACATTCAATATTCATTTTTTCAGCCAATTCAGCCAATCCTTTCAGCATAGGATGTGGCCCACAACCATAAAGATAGTCTATTTTTTCTTTTCCTAGCATTTCAGCCAAAAGCTGAACAACATTTCCCTGCCAGCCTTCACTACCATCATCAGTGGCAATCGCTAAATCTACTCCTAATTGGAGAAGGTTTTCTTTCGTAAGCAAACTAGCTTTATTAGCTGCACCCAAAAGAAAATGTACTTTTTTCCCTGCAGCTAAAGCAGTTTCTGCTAGAGCAAAAAGAGGAGCTGCCCCTATTCCGCCACCCACTAAAGCTATAGTTTGAACCTGAGAAGATAAAGTAAAACCATGACCTAATGGTCCTAAGATATCTAAACTTTCCCCTGCTTTCACCTCTGATAAAAGCTTTGTTCCTTTGCCAACTAGACGATAGAGGAGAGTCAACTCTCCCCTATCTTTATTTATAGAATGAATGCTAATTGGTCGACGTAAAAGAGGGTCTAAACTTTGACCACATTTGATATGCAAAAACTGTCCTGGTTCTGCTTGTTTTACTATTTCAGGACAATGCAAAATCAATTGATAGTGTTTTGCTTGCACTTCTTCTTGAGCAACTACAATGACTTCTTTTCCCATTTTTTCACCCTCCTCCTTTTACTTTTTGAGCGGACAAACATTTACATTTTCACCATTGCCTATTGTTTTAAGCATTTTCAAAAACTCTCTTGCTGTATCTAAGGAAGTAAGACAAGCAATATCATGTTCCACTGTCAAGCGACGAATTTTAAAGCCATCTCTTTCTGCTGCTTTTCCTTTAGTCAAAGTATTAATAACTAAACTAATTTTATCATTACGCACTAAATCCATGATAGTAGGATATTCTTCGCCTACTTTGTTTACTTTTTTTACTGCTATACCCTCTTGATCTAGATATTTAGCAGTACCAGCTGTCGCATGAATGGCAAAACCCATCTGAGCAAATCCTCTGATAATTGGTAAGGCCTCTTCTTTATCTCTATCAGCAATAGTGACCAAAATTCCTTGATTACTAGCTGGAATCTCTATTCCTGCTCCTACCATCGCTTTATAAAGTGCTTTGGTATAATCCCGATCATAACCAAGCACTTCACCAGTTGATTTCATTTCTGGTCCGAGAGAAATGTCTACATTAAGCAATTTTTCGAAAGAGAAAACAGGTGCTTTGATAGCTATAAAACCTTGAAATGGCCAGAGTCCAGATTGATAGCCCATTTCTTGTAAACTATGGCCTAACATTATTTTAGTAGCCAATTTCACCATTGGCACACCAGTAACTTTACTCAAATATGGTACAGTACGGCTAGCTCGAGGATTAACCTCAATCACATAAACATGATCCTGATGGATGACATACTGAATGTTGAAAAGTCCTTTGATTTTCAAACCTCTAGCCATTTTAACAGTATATTCTTCCACTTTATTCAAAATGTTCTGAGCTACTGTTTGGGTAGGATAAACAGCCAAACTGTCACCAGAATGCACACCAGCTCTTTCAATATGCTCAGTAATACCAGGAATAACCACATCCTGCCCATCACTAATCGCATCTACTTCTATTTCTTTACCCTCTAGATACTTATCCACCAGTATAGGGCGATCAGGAGAAACTTTTACTGCTTCTTCCATATATTCTACCAATTCTTCTGGCTTATAGATAATCTCCATAGCTCTACCACCTAAAACATAGGATGGTCTTACTAAAACAGGATAGCCTATCTGTTCTGCTACTTGCTGAGCTTCTGCCAAAGAAGTAGCCATACCACCTTGAGGTCTTTCTATTCCTAATTCTTCTAACAGTTGATCAAATTTTTCTCTATCTTCTGCTCTATCAATATCACCAACAGTAGTACCTAACACCTTTACTCCTGCTTTAAGTAAAGGAAGAGCTAAATTCAAGCTTGTTTGACCACCAAACTGGACGATAACACCTTCTGGCTGTTCTTTATCAATGATATTGAGTACATCTTCCACTGTCAAAGGTTCAAAGTAAAGTTTATCTGAAGTATCAAAATCTGTACTTACAGTTTCTGGATTATTATTAACAATGATTGATTCCCAGCCTTCTTCCTTTAAAGCCCAAACAGAATGTACAGAGCAATAATCAAACTCAATGCCTTGACCTATTCTAATTGGTCCTGAGCCTAATACTAGAACTTTTTTCTTCTTGCTTACCTCTACTTCATCTTCTTGTTCATAAGTAGAGTAATAGTAAGGAGTTCCAGCTTCAAACTCAGCCGCACAAGTATCTACCACTTTATAGACAGGTAGAAGAGCATTATCTTTCCGGAATTGACGTACTTGCTGAACATCACTATCTGTTAAAAAAGCAATATGTTTATCAGAAAAACCTTTTTCTTTAGCTATTTTTAAAAGCTCTTTCTCTTGAAAACCATTTTCCTGTAATCTCTTTTCTATTTGCACAATATTATTGATTTTATGCAAGAAAAAGTTATCTATCCCTGTTAATTGGTTGATTTTTTCTATGGTTATACCCCTTCTTAAAGCCTCTGCCACAGCAAAAAGTCTTTGATCATCACATTTTTTCAGTTTTTCTTGCAAAGCTTCATTATCCCATTCTTCTACTTCTTTTAACCAAAGTCCTGCTACTCCTATTTCCAAAGAGCGCAGTGCCTTTTGCAACGATTCTTCTATGTTGCGTCCGATAGCCATTACTTCTCCAGTTGCTTTCATCTGAGTTCCTAAAGTACGATCAGCATGAGAAAATTTATCAAAAGGCCAGCGTGGAATTTTAGTAACTACATAATCAAGCGTAGGCTCAAAACAAGCACTTGTTTTGCCTGTTACTGGATTGCTTAACTCATCTAACCGATAACCAACAGCAATTTTGGCTGCTATCTTAGCAATCGGATAACCTGTTGCTTTAGAAGCTAAAGCACTAGAGCGACTCACTCTTGGATTAACTTCAATAACATAGTATTTCATGCTCTTAGTATCCAGAGCATATTGCACATTACATCCTCCGGCTATTTTTAAAGAACGAATTATTTTGATAGATGCTGTTCTCAGCAACTGATATTCTTTATCTGTTAAAGTTTGGCTTGGTGCTAAAACAATACTATCGCCTGTATGAACCCCAACAGGATCAATATTCTCCATGTTGCAGACAATAATACAGTTGTCAGCACTATCTCTCATCACTTCATATTCAATCTCTTTCCAGCCAGCCACACTACGCTCCAATAAAGCCTGACCAATACGACTGTTTTTCAAGCCTCTAGAAACTATTTCCTCTAGTTCTTGCATATTGTCAGCTAATCCTCCACCAGTACCACCTAGTGTGTAAGCAGGTCGTACAATGATAGGAAAACCTATTTCTTGAGCAAAATTTTTAGCTTCCTCCCAAGAAGAGATAATAGCACTTTCTGGTACTGGTTCTTTAATTTCTTCCATTGTCTGCTTAAAAAGCTCTCTATCCTCTGCTTTTTTAATAGCTTCCAAAGAAGTTCCTAACAGTTTTACCCCATATTTGTCTAGTATACCTTTTTCTGCTAGTTCCACAGCCAAATTTAAACCGGTTTGGCCACCCAAAGTTGGGAGCAAGCCATCCGGTTTCTCTTGAACGATTATTTTGCTTATAAATTCACAGGTTAGTGGTTCAACATATATTTTATCTGCCATATGAGTATCAGTCATAATAGTTGCAGGATTGCTGTTGACCAACACAACTTCTAATCCTTCTTCTTTTAATGCTTTACATGCCTGAGTTCCTGCATAATCAAATTCTGCTGCCTGCCCAATAACAATTGGTCCTGAGCCAATTACTAAAACTTTTTTCAAATTCTCTAACTTAGGCATATTTAAGACCCCCTTTTTTATCTGCACCTAATATATCCATAAACTGTTGGAAAAGATAGAGTGAATCAACTGGTCCTGGTGCTGCTTCAGGATGATATTGTACTGAGAAAACTGGTAAATATTTATGTCTTATTCCCTCTACTGTATTATCATTGAGATTAAGATGAGTTACAACAGCATCAGTATTTTTTAAACTTTCCACACTTAAAGCATAACCGTGATTTTGTGAAGTTATATAAACTCGACCTGTGATTAAATCTTTCACCGGATGGTTAGAACCACGATGACCAAATTTAAGTTTATAAGTTACACCACCTAAAGCTAAGCCAATCAGTTGATGTCCCAAGCAAATACCAAAGATAGGCTTTTTACCTAAAAGCCTCTTCACTGTTTCCACTGCATAAGGTACATCCTGTGGATCCCCAGGTCCATTGGATAAAAAGATTCCATCAGGTTGTAAAGCCATTATTTCTTCAGCAGTTGTTTTTGCTGGTACTACTATCAAATGACAGCCAAAAGACTGCAAAGAGCGCAAAATATTAGCTTTCGCACCAAAATCCATCACTACTAACCGATAGCCACTCCCTGGAATCACATAACTCTCTTGAGGAGTTACCTCTTCTACATAGTTTGTTCCTTGCCAAGCTTGTGCTTTAGCCAGCAAATCTTTATCCTGCTGTTCTAAGCTAGATATAATTCCAGACATAGTTCCGTAAGAGCGTAATTTTTTAGTCAAAGCTCTTGTATCAATACCTTGAATTCCCATAACATTGTTATCTTTCAGGTATTTGTCTAGATTAAACTCTGCAGACCAATTATTAGGTTGTTCACATAATTCTTTGATAATCAGACCTCTTAAAAAAGGTTTTTTGGACTCCAGATGATTTTTGGCTACTCCATAGTTGCCAATCAAGGGATAAGTCAGCGTGACAATTTGCCCACAGTAGGAAGGGTCTGTTAAAATCTCTCCATAACCAGTCATACCAGTATTGAAAACCACCTCGCCACCAATTTCACCACTAGCACCAATCCCTGTTCCTTTTAAAATAGTTCCATCCGCCAAAGCTAATTTTACTTTCATCTTTTATCTCCACCTTTCTTAAGGTTGCCGCCTCTGTATATTTATATATATATTTATTATAATTATACAGTAAAGTTGCTTAATTTTCAAGCTTAATTTTCCGCACAATAAACAATTTTTCCACCAACAATTGTGGTCATGATTTTACCTTGCATTTCCCAACCATGAAAAGGAGTATTTTTCCCTTTAGAACAAAGTTTTTCTTTCTCTACAGTCCATTTTTTATCCAAGTCAATCAACACTATATCTGCATCTTTTCCTTCTTGTAAAACTCCTTTATCCTGCAAACCCAAAATTTTAGCAGGTTGTATAGTAAGCTTTTCTAAAGCCTGTGCCAATGTTAGTACACCACTTTGAATAAGCTTCATATAAACTAGAGAAAAAGCTGTCTCTAAACCAACCATACCAAATGGTGCATAAAGATATTCTACTGCTTTTTCTTCTTTAGTATGAGGAGCATGGTCAGTAGCAATTACATCTATTGTTCCATCCTGCATCCCTCCAAGAATAGCCTCAATGTCAGCTTTTGTTCTTAGTGGTGGATTAACCTTAGTAGCTGTGTCAAAAGAAGCTACAGCCTCATCTGTCAAGGTAAAATGATGAGGTGTTACTTCTGCTGTTACCTTTACCCCTCTAGCCTTAGCCTGTCTAATTAATTCTACTGATTCCTTAGCGCTTACATGGGCTATATGCACAGGTGCATCTATCATCTCTGCTAAAATCAAATCTCTTGCTATCATTACTGCTTCTGCTGCATTAGGTATTCCCTTTAAGCCAAGCACAGTAGACATGTAACCTTCATTCATCATACCTTCAGAAGCTAAATTTTCATCTTCACAGTGAGCTATAATAGGCAAATTAAATAATTTAGCATATTCCAATGCTCTTCGCATCACTTCCCCATTCATAACCCCTTTACCATCATCAGACAAGGCTACTATCCCCGCTTTGTATAAATATCCTACTTCTGTTATTTCTTTTCCTTCTAACCCTTTAGTAATAGCACCAATAGGATAAACGTTAACCAATCCTTCTCTAGCTGCTTTGCTTTTAATAAATTCTATCACTGTTTGGTCATCTGCTACAGGCTTAGTATTAGGCATACAAGCTATGCTGGTAAAGCCACCTGCTGCGGCTGCTCTAGTCCCACTAGCAATGTCCTCTTTATCTTCAAATCCAGGTTCTCTCAGGTGCACATGCATATCAATCAAGCCTGGTGCTACTAGTTTTCCCTTGGCATTTAAGATTGTTTCAGCTTGATCGTTTCCTATATTCTCAGCTATTTTTATAATCTTTCCTTTTTCCAGCAAAATATCTAGATATTCCACTAAACCTGTCGCTGGATCAATAACCTTTCCACCTTTAATCAATAAGCTCATCAGTCTTACCTCCTCCTGTCAGAAGATATAATAAAGCCATACGAATAGCCACTCCATTAGTTACCTGTTCTTCAATAAAAGCATTTTTGCTAGTCGCTACTTCTAATGATATTTCTAAACCTCTATTCATTGGTCCTGGATGCAGGATTAGCAAATCATCTTTAGCAAAAGCTAGTTTATCCTTTGTCAGACCAAAAAGTTCTGTATATTCCCTTTGAGATGGGAAAAGACCTTTTTTCTGTCTTTCTAATTGAATACGTAGTACATTGATTACATCGGCATCTTTTAAAGCTGTTTTTAAATCATAACTCACTTTAGCACCCATTTCCTCAAGACCAGGTGGAAGAAGAGTAGGCGGTCCTACCACTGTTACTTCTGCTCCCAACTTAATTAGACCCCAAATATTTGATTTTGCCACCCGACTATGTGCCGCATCTCCCAAAATTACTACTTTTAAGCCTTCTATTCGTCCTTTTTTTTCTTTGATTGTAAATAAGTCAAGTAAGCCTTGAGTTGGATGTTCATGTGTGCCATCTCCAGCATTAATAACAGATGCTTTTACTGTTTTAGCTAAAAGATGAGGAGAACCAGCAGCAGTATGACGGATAATAATGACATTGGCTCCCATAGCATCAAGTGTTTTCCCTGTATCCTCCAAACTTTCTCCCTTCACTACAGAGCTTGTGGCCACAGATAAAGAACTGACATCAGCACTGAGCATTTTTCCTGCTAACTCAAAAGAAGTTCTTGTCCTAGTGCTTGGTTCATAAAAAAGCGTAAATACTGATTTACCTCTTAGAGTAGGTACTTTTTTGATTTGGCGATAAAACAAATCTTTAAAAGGAACAGCTGTTTCCAAAATCAATTTAATTTCTTCTGCAGAAAGTTCTTTTAAACCAAGTAAATCTTTTCTGGCTAATAAACCCATATTAATCTTCCTCCTCTCATACATAAAAAAACCTCTTTACCAGTATTAACTGATAAAGAGGTTAAAATGCGCATGAGCACACAACTAACTTTCCTTATCAGCCTCTCTGGACTAATTTCAAGGATAGGTTTATTAATTATCTAATTCTACTATTAATACTCTATCTTCCCCGTCTCCCTCAATTTCTTCTAAACAGACACGAATGATTTCTTTTTGAGATGTTGGAATATTTTTACCTACATAATCTGCTCTAATTGGAATTTCTTTGTGTCCTCTATCTACAACAACAGCAAGCTGTACACAGGCAGGACGACCTAAATCAATAAGAGCATCCAAAGCAGAACGAATAGTTCTTCCTGTATAAAGAACATCATCAATCAAAACAACTTTTTTACCTGTAATATCAAAGTTAATTTGAGTTTGATGTACTTGTGGCTGATTAGCTACAGTAGTTAAATCATCTCTATAAAGAGTTATATCTAGAACACCTGTTGGCACTTCTTTTCCTTCTATTTCTCTGATTACTGTACCTAATCTATTAGCTAGAGGAACTCCTCTTCTTTTGATACCAACCAAAACTAAATCATCTGTTCCTTTATTTCTCTCAACAATCTCATGAGCAATACGAGTGATAGCTCTTTTTAAAGCACTTTTATCCATAACCTGAGCTTTTTCTCTTAATTCACTTTCCAACATAAAACTTACCTCCCATAACTTTTATTTAAGTTTTACCTATTTATCTCATAAAAAAACCTTCTCACTAGCAGTAAGAAGGTTAGACATGTTTATTTTGTCCTTCTCCTTACTAGTCTCTCGTACTAGCTTAAAGGCCAATATCTATTGTTGTTTTTATTTTAACAAATAGATACTTTCCTGTCAACCCAGAGCTTGTAGAATTTTTTTCATCTGACTAGGTAGTTCTACTGAGAATTCCATTTTTTTCCCTGTTCTTGGGTGAACAAAAGCGAGCTTATGAGCATGTAAAAATTGACCTGCTAAATTAAATTTACTTTTAGAGCTGTACACAGGATCGCTCACTATCGAATGTCCTATATAAGCCATATGAACCCTAAT
>Ga0079100_1023712_pt1 | contig 12322 bp, 9 predicted proteins | sample ADurb_H2B_03_Slu_FD_74560 | JGI IMG/M metagenome (GOLD analysis project Ga0079100, IMG submission 74560) | Active sludge microbial communities from Illinois, USA, of municipal wastewater-treating anaerobic digesters - ADurb_H2B_03_SludgeMetaT... | ecosystem: Engineered > Bioreactor > Anaerobic >...
CCTTAAGCATGGCTCGGACTACCTGCACGTCAGCACAACAGGCTTTATTTACTCCTACCACTTGGCTAATCCCTTTACTCTCACAAAGATTTACCAAGAGTCGGGTGTTCTCTTCTATTTTCTTTAAGTCTATCTCTATTCTAGGATTAAGCATAGTCTTCTCCCCCTGTTTTTCATAAGTCATACTCTGAGCGCCAAAAAATTGGCACCCAGTTAACTGAGTGCCAGTTTTTATATTTCTAAGTTAAAATCTGGTAAAAACCTATACAAATAAGTAAAATGCCGGCTATAAGCCCTGATCTTTCTCCTAAAATCCTAGCCGCATATTTTTGACCTAGGTGCAAACCGACAAGAATAAATAAAAAACTAAAAATAGCGATGGAAGAGGAAGTAAGAAAAATATCTCCTCCTTGGATTCCTGCCAAAAAACCACCAGCCATAGAATTAATAGATAGGGCCAAGCCTAAGATAATAGTTTCCCGCCAGGTTAAACTGCAGTTGCTCCTAAAAAAAGCTTCTTTAGCTCTTAGGATTGCCCCAGTCCAACCCTTGAATCCTCCTCTTCTTCTTTGGAAGTTGCAAGCTGTAACCCAAACCCCTACACCCATTAGCATGTTTGCTCCAATAATTCTAGCCCAATGGACAGGCAGAACTTGGGTAGTGCATTGACCTAGATAACCACAAAATATAGTGGCTCCAAAAGCAATTAAAGATATACACATGTTTCTACCGAAACAAAGGCCTACTTTTCTAGTCCCATAAGCAATTCCTACTCCGATATTATCCAGATTAGCAGCCAGGGCAATCAGCAAAACTTCACCTATCCTCATGCCAACCTCTCCCCATAAGTTATTGTCTTATTATCTTATGCAAGAAAGCTGGCAAGGGAACCTACTTCTCTTTATTTCTTAGATAGACACGAGGAACTCGCTTACTAATCATACAAACTACTTCATAGTTGATGGTGCCTATTTGCTCCGCTATTTCCTCTGCTGTAATCCTTCTAGCACCTTGACAGCCCATAAGAACCACTTCTTCGTCTACTCCTACCCCAGGAATATGAGTGACATCCACCATACATTGGTCCATACAGACCCTTCCCACTAAAGGAGCTCTCTCCCCTTTAATCAAGGTTCCTCCCTTGGCAAAAAGAAGACGGGTTAGTCCATCGGCATATCCTAGAGGCAAAGTAGCTACTATCCTTTCCTCCGGAGCAATGTATCTTCTTCCATAACTGACGCTGGTGCCTTCTGCTATCTGCTTTACATACCCCACCTTAGCCTTTAAGCCCATAGCCGGTTTTAACTCTATCCTTTCTTTTTTTACCTCTGCTGAAGGATAGAGACCATAAAGGATAATACCTGGCCTAACCATATCCAGATGCATTTGGGGCAGGTCTATCAAAGCAGCACTATTGCAAACATGATAGATAGGCAGCCTAATACCTACCTTCTCCAAAGCCTTTACTGCTACCATAAATTTAGTAAACTGACCTTCGGTATAAGTTTTATCCAATTCATCAGCTATAGCAAAGTGGGTAAACATTCCCTCTATTTCCAAATTAGCCAGCTTAGATATCTTTTGGACAAATTCTACAATTTCTTCCGGATCAATCCCTACTCTTCCCATGCCTGTATCCAGTTTAATATGAATCCTAGCGGTTTTTCCCAACTTTACTGCTTCCTTGGAAAGAGCCTGAGCTAAAGAATCACTAAATACGGTCTGGGTTATCTCATAAGCTACTACTTCTTCTGCCTGTTCTTCCGGAGTATAACCTAAAACCAGGATAGGTACCTGAATACCAGCCTGCCGTAAAGCTAAGGCTTCACTCAAGATAGCCACCCCTAGTCTTTCTGCTCCATTTTCTAGAGCTACCCGAGCTACCGGCTCCGCTCCATGTCCATAACCATCCGCTTTGACAATAGCCATCACTTTAGCTTGAGGAGAAGTAATTCTCCTTATTTCCCTTACATTATGAGCCACAGCATCTAAATCTATTTCTACCCAGACGGGTCTCTTCTGCTTCATGTTAGTCCACCCCTTTTTTATTATACAGCTTATATTTTTCTTCTTTCTTTCTCAATAATCCTTTTTTCTGCAAGCTAAAAAAACAAGGCAGCTTTCTTCAGAAGACGAAGAAAACTACCTTGTTTTCTCTAGTGAGGAATATAGAAAAAAGCTAAGGCGATGATAATATAAGCTGCTAAAAGCTGAGCTCCTTCAAACCAGTTTGATTCTCCGTCTAAAGAAATTAGGTTAGCAATCATCACTGAGACAGCTATGGCCGTAATTTCAAAAGGATTAAAAATTAAATCCATAGGATTGTTGAAAAGGATACTGATAAAAACCAAAAGAGGTGCTACAAATAGAGCAATCTGGGTACTGGAGCCTACAGCAATTCCTAAGCTTAGATCCATCCGATTTTTCATGGCCATGATTACTGCTGCCCCATGTTCTGCTGCATTACCTATGATGGGGATAATAATAATACCGATAAAAAATTCGCTAAGACCGACACTAGCAACTACGTGCTCTACTGAGCCTACTAAAAATTCACTCTCCAAAGCTACAAAGACAGTGGCAACCAGTAGAATGAAAATCGCCTTGTTCCGACTCCATTTAGGCATTTCCCGTTCCATTTCACATTCCATTCCCCGAATAACATCCCGATGAGTCCAAAAAGAAAAATAAAGACTTAAAACATAAGTAGCCATTAGTACCAGAGCAACGCCAAAACTTAACCCTTGGCTCACTTGGGCAGCCCCTTTAGTTCCAATAGAATGCATAAAAACTGCAGGAACCAATAAAGCAATTACTGCCAACAGCAGCATGGAAGCATTAGTGCCAGCTATCATGGTATTAAAACGCTGTCTCTTATGCTTTAAGCCGCCTAGAAAAACACTTAACCCTAGTACTAAGAGAATATTGCCGATAATAGAACCTGTTAAAGAAGCTTTTACCAGCTCAAACATTCCGGCTTTTAAAGCAAAAATAGTAATAATCAGTTCGGCAGCATTCCCAAAAGTAGCATTAAGGAGTCCCCCCACCCCTGGTCCGGAGCATTTGCTGATTTCTTCTGTAGCTTCCCCCATAATGCCTGCCAAAGGTAAGATAGCTAAACAAGAACTCCAGAAAATTAGGCTGGGGTTAAGGTGTAAAAATTCCAGGACTATGCTGATGGGTATGAAAATCAGCATTACATTTAACCAGTTCATATTCTCCCCCTCCAATAAAGATTCTTTAGTTTATTCTATTCCTTAATCCGCATAATGATACTTGGAGAAAAAAGAAGCCTTACGGCTTCTTTTTTTAGTCAATAGCTTCCTGTAGAAGATCAGCTATCCGTCTGATTCCTTCCATGATGTTTTCTAAAGAAGTAGCATAGGATAAACGAACATAATCTTTGACCCCAAAAGCATCTCCGGGGACTAAAGCTACTTTAGCCTCTTCCAATAAAACTTCTGCAAGACTGCTAGAATCAATAATCTTCTTTCCTCGAATTGTTTTACCATAATAAGCAGAGACATTAGGGAAAACATAGAAAGCTCCACCCGGGCATAAACAAGAAATCCCTGGGATCTTGTTAAGGTTCTCTAGCATGTAATCCCGTCTTTTCTTAAATTCCTTTAGCATCTGGGCTAAAGGCTCCTCTGGCCCGTTTAAAGCTTCTACTCCGGCTTTTTGAGCCATAGAAGTAGGGTTGGAGGTAGCATGACTTTGAAAGTTAGTCATAGCTTTGATTATTTTCTCATGACCAGCAGCATATCCGATTCTCCAACCAGTCATAGAATAGGCTTTGGAAAGTCCATTGATAATAATAGTTAAATCTTTAATTTTTTCCCCCAAGGACGCTATACTAACATGTTGGTTACCATCATAAATTAATTTTTCGTAAATTTCATCAGAAATAACAAAAATATTCTTTTCTACTAGAATTTTAGCAATAGATTCCAATTCTTCCTGGCTATAAACTGCTCCAGTAGGGTTGCTAGGGCTATTAAGAATTAGAACTTTAGTTTTAGGCGTAATAGCCTGCCGCAATTCCTCTCCTGTCAGTTTAAAGCCATGCTCTTCTTTAGTCTCAATAACAACAGGGATACCTCCGGCCAGCTTAATTTGCTCACAATAGCTGACCCAATAAGGAGAAGGCAACAGCACTTCATCCCCTTCATCACAAAGAACTTGAAAAGCATTATAAAGGGAATGCTTAGCTCCAGAAGAAACAATAATTTGTTGCGGGGTATAAGTAAGCCCCTGATCTCTTTGTAATTTGGCACAAATAGCATCTTTCAGTTCATCGATCCCTGCTACTGCCGTATACTTAGTAAATCCTTCCTGAATAGCTTTGATTCCTGCCTCTTTAATATGTTCTGGAGTATCAAAATCCGGTTCGCCTACTCCAAAACCGATAATATCTAGACCTGCTTTTTTCATAGCCTTAGCCTTAGCATCAATGGCTAGGGTCGGTGATGGGCTAATAGCCTCTGCTCTTTTTGCTAGTTTCATTTTTCTCGTCCTCCTCTATAAAAAGGGGTTATTCCTCTTTTCTTCTCCAATGGAAGAAGAAGGTCCATGCCCTGGATAAATTACAGTTTCCTCAGGATAACCCATTAACTTAGTTTTGACAGACCTGATTAAAGTATCGTAGTCTCCTCCGGGAAAGTCAGTTCTCCCAATCGAGCCGGCAAAAAGTGTATCTCCGGTAAAGATTTTGTCATCTACTTGCAGGCAAATCCCGCCCATAGTGTGTCCGGGAGTATGAATTACTTTCAGTTCTAGATTGCCTACTTTAATAATATCTCCTTCTTCCACTAAACGGTCTGCCGGTACTAAATCTACCTTAGTACCTAAAAAAGAAGCTAAGCTAAGGGTAGGATTAGTCAGCATAGCTCCATCTTGGGAGTGAACAATCAACTGGGCTCCAGTAGCTTCTTTTACCTTACTGTTGGCAGCAATATGGTCAATATGTCCATGGGTGTTAATAATATAGCTGATATTAAGACCCAAGCTTTGGATATTATCCATGATATATTTCCAGTCCCCCCCTGGGTCAATAACAGCCCCGGCCTTGGTATCAGGACAGCCTACAATATAACAGTTAGCTGATAATTCTCCTACTATCAGAGTCTTTAAAATCATCCTTTTCCCCTCCTAGAAATTCTTTTTACTATCTAACAGCATAGTAACAGGACCATGATTATGTATTTCCACCAACATCTCTGCTTGAAAAATGCCAGTTTCTACCCTTAAACCTGAGGCCTTCAACTTATCTACAAAATCTTCGTAGAGAGCTTTAGCCTTTTCTGGAGGTGCTGCTTCTACAAAACTAGGTCTCCTACCCTTCCGGCAGTCTGCATAAAGGGTAAACTGGGAGACCGCCAGCAAGTCACCTTGAATATCTTGTACAGATAGATTCATTTTTCCTTCTTGGTCTTCGAAAATGCGTAAATTAAGGATTTTACCAGCTAAGTATTCTCCATCTTCCGGACCATCTTCCAAGCCCACCCCCAGAAGAATAACCAACCCGCTGCCAATCTCTTTTTTCTCCCCTTCTACAGTTACACTTCCTTGAAGGACTCTTTGAACTACAGCTCTCACTAACACTCCCCCTAAGACGGAATAATTCGGTAAACATCCAGCATGTTATCCACCCGTTTTAAACGATTAATAACACTTTCTAGTTGTTCCAGACTTCTTATTTCTACAGTAACGTTTAATTGCGCAATTCTATTTTTGTTAGTATGGGTATGGACAGCTAAAATATTAGTTTTAGTTTCCGCAATAGCCAAAGTTACATCAGCTAAAAGGCTCATCCGGTCTAAGGCTTTCATTTCCAACTGAACAGGATAAACAGTTCCTTCAGGAGTATCTAAATCCCAAGAGACTTCAATAATTCGCTCATCATCATGCATAAGACCCCGAACATTGGGGCAGTCTACCCGATGAACAGAAACGCCCTTTCCTCTAGTTACATAACCCACTATCCGGTCTCCCGGCAGCGGATTACAGCAGCGTGAAAGGTGAACTAAAACGTTGTCCTCCCCTTTAACGGCAATACCCTGCTGTCCTCCTCCTTTTCTCTTAATAATAGTAGAAGGTTTGGCTGGTATTTCCGGCAGTGAAGGGGAAATATTTTTTTGTTCTTGTTTTTGTTCACTAATAAATTTGCTAACTACCTGGTGAGCCGAAACTTTACCCAGGCCTATTCCCATAAGAAGGTCTTCTCCGCGAGTAAAAGCAAATTCTTTAGCTATTTCTGACAGTTTATCTGTTTTCATAAAACCATGGACAGTAGTCCCCTGCTTGCGTAGTTCTTTTTCTAATAGCTCCTTGCCCCGGAGGATATTTTCATCCCTGCGCTCCCGATTAAAGAACTGTTTAATTCTACTTTTGGCTTTAGAAGTTTTTACAAAGTTAAGCCAATCACTACTAGGGCCTGTGCCAGCCTTAGCAGTGAGAATTTCTATAATGTCTCCGTTTCTCAAGTGATAATCCAACGGCACTATTTTGCCATTTATCTTAGCCCCAACACAACGATGTCCGATATCAGTATGGATATTATAGGCAAAGTCTATGGGAGTAGATTCAGCCGGTAGGTTAATAACATCTCCATTGGGAGTAAAAACAAAAACCTCATCCTCAAATAAGTCTATCTTTAAAGTTTCCATGAATTCATCAGCATCTTTTAGCTCCCTCTGCCAGTCTAAAAGCTGACGAACCCAAGAAAGCTTTCGTTCAAACTCCTGATGCCCTTTGCCGCCTTCTTTATAGCGCCAATGAGCGGCAATCCCGTATTCAGCAATTCGGTGCATTTCCCAAGTCCGGATTTGGATTTCTAAAGGCTCTCCTTTAGGACCAATGACGGTAGTATGCAGAGATTGGTACATGTTTAGCTTAGGCATAGCAATATAATCTTTAAATCTACCAGGAATAGGCTTCCATAAAGCATGGACCACTCCTAAAACTTCATAACAGTCAATGACGGAATTTACCACTACCCTTAAAGCTGTTAAATCGTAGATTTCTGAAAAATCTTTTCTCTGCTTGCGCATTTTTTGATAGATACTATAAAAATGCTTAGGGCGACCTTGAATTTCGCTCTTAACATTAATCTGTTCTAGCTTGACTTGCAGAATTCTCTTGACTTCATTAATGTAAGCTTCCCGTTCTTCCCGTTTTTTAGCCACTTTATTAATCAAGTCATAATAAGCGTCAGTTTCTAAATATCTGAGAGATAAATCTTCTAATTCCCATTTTAAATGAAAAATTCCTAGTCGATGAGCTAAAGGAGCATAGATTTCTACCGTTTCCTTAGCAATCTTCTTCTGCTTCTTCTCCGGTAGGTAACTTAAGGTTCGCATATTATGCAGTCGGTCAGCAAGTTTGATTAAAATTACCCGCATATCTCTAGCCATAGCTAAAAACATTTTTCGCAGGTTTTCTACCTGATGCTCTTCACTACTGCGAAAAGCTATTTTACTCAACTTAGTTACTCCATCTACCAAGTCAGTTATTTCTTGACCAAAAGTATTCTTTAGATCTTCATAAGTGACAGAAGTATCCTCCAAAACATCATGAAGCAAACTGGCAATAATAGTGTCAACATCCATCTGTAACTCAGTAAGGATTTTGGCTACTCCTAAAGGGTGAACAATATAAGGTTCTCCCGAGACCCTAAATTGATCTCTATGAGCATTTTCAGCAAACTTGTAAGCTGCTCTAACAGCTTCCCCGTCTGCTTCTGGATAATATTTAAGTATCTCCTCAATTAGCTTATCTAAGTCCATTCAGCCTCCTACCTCTCCTTTGGCCACCTTCTCAAAAATGCAATAAATTAGTACTGAACTAAAGATTCGATTAAATAATCCTCTAGCTTCTTTCTGCCCTCTAACTCAGTCAATTCAATTAGAAAAGTAGTCCCTGCTACTTGACCGCCTAGTTTCTTGATTAATTCAGCAGTAGCAGCCACAGTTCCTCCTGTAGCTAATAAATCATCGGCTATTAGGACTCTTTGCCCAGGCTGGATAGCATCTTCATGAATTTCTAGAGTGTCCTCTCCATACTCTAGTGTATAGGTATGTTGGATAACACTACAAGGCAATTTACCTTTCTTTCTTATAGGAACAAAACCTACTCCCAGCTTATAAGCCAAGGGAGCTCCAATTAAAAACCCTCTAGCTTCTGGACCTACTACCACATCTATCTTCTTATCTTGAAACAATTCCCCTAACCGATCAATAGAATAGCTAAAAGCTTCTCCATCTTTGAATAGAGTAGTGATATCCTTAAAACTGATTCCTGGTTTTGGATAATCCTCAATAACCCTAATCTTTGCCTTTAAGTCCATCTCTGCTTCCCCCGTTTCCCTTAATTATTTTCTTTTTGCGGACCTTTCCTTTATCCTTAAATCTTCCCTATAACGCAGCAAATTACCCAAGTTAAATTTACTCTTAGGTATAGGCAGACGATAAATGTATTGTTTATCCCCTTCTAATTCCCGTTCTAGTAAATTCATCTCTTCCAGAATATCTAGACCGGCTAAAATTTGTGAAGATGTACTGCCTTCTAGTCCCTGGGTCTGTAAGATTCTACTGATTTCCTCTATCCTGAGGTTAATAAAAACGTTTTTCTCCCAATAATTTTGAGGGATCTGTGTCTTTAGAATACGGTAAAGACTAGCTAGAAAATCCCTAGATGGCACCAACTGCTGCCAATGGCTCTTTAATTCCAGGAATTCTTCTTCACTGAGAGAATAATCTACTTTCTGAACTTCTACCCTTTGGTTAGACAGACTCTGAAGAAGATTCTGGTAATCTAAATAGAATTCTTTGCTCACCAATAAGAGGCTAATTCTATCAGCAGACCACTGGGCTAAGATTTTTCCTACTGCTAATAAAGACATCCCTCCATCAGCTTGGGCCAATAGGGCTCTCCCCTCATTAGACAGCACGGCAAGCAGCTTTTGGTAAGCACTAAGACTTTCTAAAGAAGAAGGATAGACCAGAATTACTTTGTTGCCATTCTTTAGATTTTTTCGGATCACAGTAAGCAAGGCATCATCTATTTTCTGAAGATTGTTATAGAAATCACTGGGCAGTTCTCTCTTTACTTGGTTATCTAAGTTCTGACCCAAGGAAGTAATAGCAATCTTGAGATTACAACAATCATCTGACTGGTTGACTAAAACTACCCAGGCCCAGCAAGGTAAATCAGCTTTCAGGTACGCTCCGATTCTTTTACTAATTCTATTATTCAGAAAACCAAGCAACTCTCCATCCCGGGTTTCCACTTTGATAGCTTTTGAGGTGGTTTTCTCCTGGTCCAACTGCAGTCTTAATACTTGTCCTCTTTGTAACTGGGAAACGACTTTTTGGCGCTCTCTCCCTTGACTGCCTATTACTTCAGTATAATAAATTTCTTCTTTAACTTGGTTGTTAGTTGGCTTCTTTATAAGGGGAAGGGATAATTTGCTTGGTTTCAAATCTTGAACTCTTAATTGCAAACAAGTCCTTCCCTTCCACTCATTTTTTTCTAAAGAGAACAATAAGTCATAAGCTTGTTGAGTTGACAACTCTGTAGAGTAAGCACCTAATCCAAAAGCAATTCCATCAATGCTTGCCCTACCGGTAGCTGCTTTAAGTTTTAAATGACTATTAGTACTTCCAACCGGACGATATTCCAGCAGTTTGGAGTCTCGACATACTAGAACTGGTTGCGAGTTTTCACAGCCGTAAGGAGCTAAAGCTTCTAACTGTTCTAATAGCTCAAAGGATAAATTGTCTAGATCTACTCCATCTACATCTACTGGTAAAGAAGGTATTAGATCTTCCTCGTGCAGCAATTCGTCAGCTAAAAGATTAATCCTTTCACGAAAAGCAGGCAAATTATCTCTAGTTACCGTTAAGCCTGCCGCCAACTCATGGCCACCATACCTCTCCAAAAGGTCTTCACATTTCCCCAGAGCATGAAAAAGGTGAAATCCTTTAATACTCCGGGCCGATCCTTTGGCCAATTCTCCTTTAAAGTTCAGCAGAATTACAGGTCGGTAGTACCGTTCTAGCAAGCGGGAGGCCACAATACCAATTACTCCCAAGTGCCAATCTTCTCCACCTAGAACAATAACTTTCTCCTTAGCTGGATTCCATTCTTTCTCAATCATCTCTAAAGCCATCTGCGTTATCTGACTCTCTAAAAGCTGACGGCGTTTGTTTTCTTGATCTAAAAAACCGGCTATTTTCAGCGCTTCTTCCCTACAAGTAGTAGAGAGAAGCTTCACACCTAGATAAGCTGCATTAGGTACATCTACAGGTAGATCATCACTGCATAAACGACCTAAGGCATTCAAACGAGGACCGATGACAAACCCAATAGTATGAGGACTAAACTCTCGATCATCTATCCCGGCAATCTCTTTCAAAGCTTGTATTCCTATTCTATTAGTCTTATGCAGAGCCTCCAAACCCCATTTGACTAAAACTCTATTCTCATAAACTATAGGTACTATATCAGCAATAGTCCCTATAGCTACTAATTCCCGGAAAGAAGCCAGCATTTCTAATTTGTTTTCTAAAGAATAGTGGTTAATTAAAGCCTCTGCCAGCTTATAGGCTACTCCTACTCCAGCCAACTCTTTGAACGGATAAATACAATCTTCTCTTTTAGGATTAATTACTGCTAAAGCTTCAGGTAAAACTTCCCCAGGATGATGATGGTCGGTAATAATCACATCTAGATTTATATTCTTAGCATGTTCAATCTCTTCTTGGGCGCTAATGCCGCAGTCCACAGTAATTATTAGTCCTATTCCCCTCTCTTTCGCTTCAGTTAAGGCCGTTTTATTTAGGCCATAGCCCTCGGCCAAACGATGAGGCAAATAATATTCCACCAGCCCACCAAGGCTCTGTAAGACACTTACCAACAGGGTGGTACTGGTAATTCCATCCACATCATAGTCACCATAGACTAAGATTCTTTCTCTTTGCTGTATAGCCTGCTCTATTCTAGCTACAGCTTTTTCCATATCTTTTAATAGCAAAGGACTATGCAAAGAGGTTAAATCGGTAGATAAAAAAGCTTCCGCTTCTTGTCCACTTTCTACACCCCTGTTAACTAGAATTTGAACAACAATAGGGGACAAACCCGGAAGCTCTCCTTGCATTCTTTGAACAATCTCTAGTTTTTTCTCTGGTAAATACCATCTCTTTTCTTGTATAGACAAGGAAACTGACCTCCACTTTTAGTTCATAAATACATTATAGCAAAGCACAACTCTCCTAGCAATAAAACCTGCTGAATAAAGAAGAAAAAGAGTAAGAATATAGAAAAAATCGTACTTTTCTCTTCACTTACTTTAATTCACCTAGGTAAGGTTCTACATGAACTAAGGTATGGACATTGGGAAGAACCTGACTAATATCGGTCTCTAGGCAATCACAAATATAATGGGCTTTTTCTACTGTTAAATCCTTATCCACTACAATATGAAAATCTACAAATCTAAGAGAGCCAGATTTTCTGGATCTTAGTTGATGGAAAGCAATAATCTCCGGATACTTTTCGCGAATTATTTTGATAATTATCTGTTCTTCCTCGTCAGGCAGCTTCATGTCAGTTAATTCAGCCAGTGATTTCTTGGTTAAGTTATAGGCTGCTTTGGTGATAATTACAGCTACACCTAAAGCAAATAATGAATCTAGAAGAACTAATCCTGTCAATCTAATAGCCACTAGGCCTACAAATACCCCTAGAGAAGTATAAACATCAGTTCGCAAATGCCAGGCATCGGCTTCTAAAGCTATCGAGTCTGTCTCCTTGGCTACCTCCATCAAGCGCTGAGAAACAAAGAGATTAGCTAAAGCTGAAATTAGCATAACCCCCATACCCAAGTCAAGGTTGTGGATGGGATGAGGACTAATTATTTTTCTGACAGCTTCCACACTAATCATCCCCGCTGCTAGAAAAATTAGACAAGCTTCTAACATGCCAGAAACATCCTCAAACTTTCCATAGCCAAACTTATGGGTTTTATCTGGCGGTTGACTAGATTTTTTTACTGCATAATAAGCGATTAAAGCAGCTACTAAATCTAGACCGGAGTGAATTGCTTCAGAGATTACACTAACTGAGCCAATAATTAACCCTACTACCATCTTAAAGATTACCAAAGTAGTATTAGATATTATCGAGAGTAAAGCTACTTGAGTTTTTCTCTTTTCGTGATACTTGGAATGTCTAGTTAGTTTCTGAAAGCTTCCAGGTAAATAAGCCACGCTCCATTCCCCCTTACAGATCTCCATCCTCAGGCAGGTTGACCCGCTATTCT
>Ga0079100_1023573_pt1 | contig 12225 bp, 17 predicted proteins | sample ADurb_H2B_03_Slu_FD_74560 | JGI IMG/M metagenome (GOLD analysis project Ga0079100, IMG submission 74560) | Active sludge microbial communities from Illinois, USA, of municipal wastewater-treating anaerobic digesters - ADurb_H2B_03_SludgeMetaT... | ecosystem: Engineered > Bioreactor > Anaerobic >...
CTCTCCTTTTTAATCAAGCCAGAATTGTTTGTCTAAGTCCACAGACTCAGTCTTTCCAGCTATATCAGTTAAAACTATAACTTTATCCGGGCGGACTTCTAAAAATCCACCCAAGATTTCCATCTTTAATTCATCCCCGAATTGGTCTTTCTCGTCTTTTTTCTTAGCTCTTAAAAGACCCTTCTTTAGTTTAGACACTAGAGGAATATGGTTAGGCAGAATACCCAATTCACCTTCGGAACCAGGAACAATAACCATATTCACTGTCTCACTATAAGCGATACCTTCAGGAGTAACGACTTCCAAAAGAAGATTTTTATGGTGAGGCATGGTTACTCACTCTCCTTCATTCGCTCAGCTTTCGCTAATACTTCGTCAATTCCTCCTGCCATGTAGAAGGCTGGCTCTGGAATATCATCATGCTTACCTTCTACGATTTCTTTAAATCCACGGATAGTATCCTTTAATGGAACGTATTTACCCGGAGTTCCTGTAAATACTTCTGCTACGAAGAATGGTTGAGACAAGAATCTTTGGATCTTTCTGGCTCTGTTTACTACTAGTTTATCTTCTTCACTTAACTCTTCCATACCAAGGATAGCAATGATGTCTTGTAGTTCTTTGTAACGTTGAAGGATACCTTGTACTGATCGAGCCACTTGATAATGCTCTTCTCCTACTACTTGTGGGTCAAGGAGACGAGAAGTAGAGTCTAGTGGATCCACCGCTGGATAGATACCTAGTTCAGAAATGGCACGAGACAATACTGTAGTAGCATCCAAGTGGGCAAAAGTTGTAGCCGGTGCCGGGTCAGTTAAGTCATCGGCAGGTACGTATACTGCTTGAATAGAAGTAATGGAACCTTTATTAGTGGAAGTAATCCGCTCTTGTAAAGCACCCATCTCTGTTGCTAGTGTAGGTTGGTAACCTACCGCAGAAGGAACACGTCCTAAAAGAGCAGATACTTCGGACCCTGCCTGAGTGAAACGGAAAATATTATCGATAAATAGAAGTACGTCCTGACCTTCTTGATCACGGAAATACTCGGCCATAGTAAGACCAGTTAAACCTACTCTTAAACGAGCTCCTGGCGGCTCATTCATCTGACCATATACTAGAGCAGTCTTATCGATAACGCCAGATTCTTTCATTTCTAACCATAAGCTGTTACCCTCACGAGTACGCTCGCCTACACCAGAGAATACGGAGAAACCACCATGCTCAATAGCAATATTCCGGATTAGCTCCATAATTAGTACTGTTTTACCTACCCCAGCACCACCGAAGAGACCGATTTTACCCCCTTTAGCATACGGTGCTAATAGGTCTACTACTTTAATACCAGTCTCTAGAATTTGTGCAGAAGTTTCTTGTTCTTCTAGACTAGGAGCTGGTCTATGGATAGGATAATAATCTGTAGCTTTAATATCTCCAGCATGGTCAATCGGTTCACCTAATACGTTGAAGATTCTACCAAGAGTTTCTTTTCCTACAGGAACTTTGATTGGCGCTCCGGTATCTGTTGCTTCCATTCCTCTTACTAGACCATCAGTAGAAGACATAGCAACAGTCCGCACCATATTGTCTCTCAAGTGATAAGCTACTTCGGTAATTATCACTCTATCATCTACGGACCCTGCTTCTGGCTTAGCTTTAAGTCTAACTTCTATAGCATTGTTAATAGCCGGTAATTCTTCAGGAGCAAACTCAATATCGATTACCGGTCCGATAATCTGTACTATCTTGCCAACATTCATTTCCTAATCAACCCTCCTTCTTATGCTATGAACTGCCTGCCATAGCTTCTGCTCCACCTACTATTTCAGCAATTTCTTTAGTGATGGATGCTTGACGGGCTCTATTGTAAATTAAAGTCAGTTTATCAATCATTTCGCCTGCGTTATCAGTAGCGGAACCCATGGCTACCATTCGAGCGCCATGTTCGCTAGCTTTAGACTCTAGTAGAGTTTGATAAATAAAAATCTCTACATATTTAGGCAACAAAGTAGAAAGAATCTCCTCTGGAGAAGGTTCATAAAGGTACTCCGCCTTTAATCCGCCTGACTCCGGTTTAGCATCCGTCAACCCTTTAGAATCTAAAGGCAGAAGCTTAATAGTAGTAGGAATTTGGTTCATAGCAGAAACAAACTTGTTGTAAAGTAAATATACCTCATCGAACTCGCCTTTTTCATAACCTAGCATTGCCACTTCTGCAATTTCTTTAGCTGTTTGGAAAGGCAAGTTATCGGGTAAACCTAGATAGCTAGCCCTAATGGGATTTTCTCTTCTCTTGAAGAAATCGTAAGACTTTCTTCCTACCGTTATTAACTGCACACTATAGTCTTTCTTACTTTCGATTAATTTACGGGCTTGTTTAATAATATTACTGTTGTATCCACCACAAAGCCCTCTATCAGAAGTAAGAATTATGATAGCAATATTCTTTACCTCTCTAGATACTAAAAGAGGATGGGCTACTTGAGCACTATTTTCAGCTACGCTAGTTAAAATCTCTTTCAGCTTAAAAGCGAATGGTCTAGCGGCTAAGGCTCTATCCTGTGCTCTCCTTAGTTTAGCAGCAGATACCATCTTCATCGCTCTAGTGATTTGCTGAGTACTTTTGATACTTTTAACTCTCCGTTTTATCTCTCTCATTCCGGCCATCTGTTTTCACCTCTTTTCGGGCAAATTGGTGCTCCTAATCTCCCCCTAAAGCCATGGAGTCTAAGCTTTAAAGATATGACTTTTGAAATTGTCTATAGCATTCTTTAGAGCTTCTGTAGTTTCGTCACTTAATTTACCTTCTCTTTTAATGGTGGCCCCAATTTCAGGATGGCTTGAACGCATATAATCTAGAAGCTCTTCTTCAAATCTTCTAACCAATTTAACATCCAAATCATCTAGGAAACCATTAATAGCTGCAAAAATTCCCATTATCTGTTCTTCTACAGGCATAGGCTTATATTGCGGTTGCTTTAATAACTCCATAATCCGCTGACCTCTGATCAGCAAAGCCTGAGTTGACTTATCCAAGTCAGAACCGAACTGAGCAAAGGCTGCTAGCTCTCTATATTGAGCCAAGTCTAATCTTAGACGGCCTGCAACTTGCTTCATAGCCTTGATTTGCGCGTCCCCTCCTACCCGGGATACGGAAATACCAGCGTTGATAGCTGGACGGAAACCGGAGTAGAAAAGATCACTTTCTAGGAATATCTGTCCATCAGTAATGGAAATAACGTTAGTTGGGATATAAGCGGAAACGTCACCAGCCTGGGTCTCAATAATAGGTAAGGCAGTTAAAGACCCTGCACCTAGTTCATCATTAAGTTTAACGGCTCTTTCTAAAAGACGGGAGTGTAGGTAGAATACGTCTCCTGGGTAAGCCTCACGACCTGGCGGACGTCTTAATAATAAGGACATTTCCCGGTAAGCCACTGCGTGCTTAGACAAATCATCATAAACACATAAAACATGTTTACCATTGTACATGAAATACTCTCCCATAGCGCATCCAGCATAAGGTGCTATATAAAGCAAAGATGGGAGATCACTGGCAGTAGCAGAAACAACGATAGTATAATCCATTGCTCCGTGTTTCTCTAGAGTACTAACTACACGAGCTACAGTAGAAGCCTTCTGTCCAATGGCTACATAGATACAAATTACGTCAGTATCTTTTTGATTAATGATGGTATCTATAGCTACAGCAGTTTTACCAGTTTGACGGTCTCCGATAATTAATTCCCGTTGACCCCGCCCAATAGGAACCATAGAGTCAATAGCCTTTAGCCCTGTTTGTAAAGGTTCTTTTACTGGCTGTCTTTCTACGATACCAGGAGCTACAAATTCTACTGGACGATAAGCATCTGTATGTAGAGGACCTTTGTCATCTAAAGGCTGTCCTAAAGGACTAACTACTCTTCCTAAAAGAGCTTCCCCTACAGGTACTTCCACTAGTCTTCCTGTACTCTTTACAATATCGCCTTCTTTAATATGGCTGTAAGGACCTAAGAATACGCATCCTACGTTGTTTTGCTCCAAGTTTAGAGCCATGGCATAAGTTCCACCTGGAAACTCTAATAGTTCCCCAGCCATAACATTCTCTAGACCATAAATACGAGCAATACCGTCACCTAACTCAATGACAGTACCAACATAATCTACTTCCAATTTTTTCTGATAATTAACGATCTGCTGCTTAATTAGCGAGCTAACTTCTTCCGGTCTTAGATTCATCTATCCATTCACCCCTATTCCTTTGAGTTGAATTTCTTTAGATCTTTTTTTCAAGGAAGCTAAATGCTTAGCAATACTATCATCAATTAAAGTGTTACCAATCTTAACAATTATCCCACCGATAATACTAGAATCGACCTTAGTTTGCAATTCTATTTTTTCCTTACCTGTCATCTTCTTTAGCTTAGCTTGCAGTTGAGCTTTCTGTTCTTCCCCTAATTCAATAGCAGTAATCACCTTAGCTACTGTAATGTTCTTTTCAGCCCGCATTATTTCTTCCAATTCTTCCGTCATCTCTATTAGGAAAGTTTCCCGTTTGCGGTCTGTTACCAAATAAAGAAAATTAAGAGTCAGTTCATTTATTTTACCACCAAATATTTTGGACCAAAGCTCTTTCTTTTCTTCACTGGAAATTTGGGGATGGTAAATAACTTTTTGCAGATCTGGCTCTTGCTTTAAGATCTCAGTGACAGCCTTTATTTCTTCATGGAGCATATCTAAGGCATTCTGTTCCTTGCCTAACTCATATAGTGCTTGGGCATATCTCTTGGCTATCATGACAAGCCGCCCGCTTTCGTAATAAACTCATCAACCAATTGATGATGTGTTTGTACGTCCAACTCCTTACTTAAGACCACACCAGCCGCACTAATGGAAAGATTAATAATTTCTTCTCTCATTTCTGCTAAAGCTTTCTGCTTTTCCCATTCAATTTCTTTTCTAGCAGTTTCTACAATGGCTTTAGCTTTTTCTTGGGCTGCCACCTCAATATTCTTTTTCAATTCTTCGCCATTTTTCTGAGCTTCTTGAGTAATCCTATATGCTTCTTTCTTAGCTTCTGCTAACTGAGCCTTGTATTCTTCTAGAAGTTTTCTCGCTTCTTCCCTTTCATGGTCGGCGCTCAGTAGACTTTCTTTTATATATTCATGACGCTTTTCTAGAACGTTAAAAATAGGCTTATATAAAAGTTTAGTAAGAATAAATACTAAAAGCAAGAAGTTAAACAACTGAAATAAAAGGGTAGTCCAATCTAAATTAATCTCAACCAAGACAAAACCTCCTTACTTTCTAAAATCCCCGCTCTTATCTCCTTCCCCATTTAAAAGCAAATACTTCCATATAAGTAAAATCCCCTTCTCCCTTTTAAAAAGAGAAAGGGAAAGCGCACGCCGCCTCAAAATGAGCCTCTGTGCGCTAACTAGCTATAAATTTTAGCTACTCTTAACCTTTGTATGGATTTGCATAAAGAAGGATTAGGGCTATAACTAGAGCATAAATAGCCAATGACTCCATAATCGCCATACCAAGAATCATTGTAGTTTTAATATCTCCTGAGTTTTCGGGTTGTCTTGCAATACCCTCAATAGCTTTACCAGCTGTTGTTCCTTGACCAATACCAGGTCCGATTGCACCTAAGCCAATAGCTAAACCAGCTGCTAAAACAGAAGCCGCTTGAACTAATTCCATTTGTAAGTCCCCTCCTTTCTTCTAAAAATCAGTAAGTATTAGTAACAGCAAAACCTCTAGGTATTAGTGGTGTTCGCTCATTACATTGGTGAGATATGCAATTGTAAGTATTGTAAAAACAAAAGCCTGAATTGTACCAGTAAACAGTCCAAACATTTGCATTGGGATAGGTACAAACAAAGGTACTAACATGAATAATACAGCAACTACAACGTGTTCACCCATAACATTACCAAAAAGACGTAGAGAAAGTGAAACTGGCTTGGCTAATTCCTCAATAATATTTAACGGTAACATTAGAGGAAATGGCTCTATAAAATGCTTCCAATAGCCAAAAATCCCTTTTTCCATCATTCCTATTACATGGATTGTAAAAAATACAATCAGAGCTAACGCCACTGGCGTGTTTAAATCTCCCGTTGGTGGCTTTAAAGTAGGAATAATACCTGAATAGTTGGAACAAAGAATGAAGATGAAAAAAGTAATTATTAATGGTACTACTTTCCTAGATTTCTTACCCAAATTACCTTCAATCATTTTACTTAGACCATCTACAGTCATCTCTAAAATATTCTGCCACCCTCTGGGGAGCATTTCCATTTTTCTACTGGCTAGAAAAGCTACTCCAATAATAAAAGCCATTACTATCCAAGTATAAATTACAGTATCCGGTATTGAGTGTAAAAAAGGCAAAGCTGCTTTAATTATAGGTGCTAATTCTGGTCCGTGGCCACCTCCATGTTCTGCACTCATTTTCTCACCTCCTTTTTAACTTAGCTAAATAGTTATGGAAATAATTTTGCATTAACTCCAAACCGTTTTCAATAAAAATAGCTGCCTTTATAATTAGTAACCCTACTATTGCCCCTGCAAATACCTCTTTTCCTAACTTCATGGCTACAATTAAAATAATCAAACTCACGGCTAGACGAAAAATATATTTGCTAAAAGCATATGAGGCTATTTTCTTCTGATCCATTTTTTCATCTACAATTTTACTATAAGTTCGACTAATATGCCAAAAATTAAAATAACTTCCGCCTACCCCTAGAAATAAACCTAAAGCCATAAGAAATTTTTTAAAAATTAAGATATTTAACAAAAGTAGTACAGACAGATACAGTCCTTTTCTTAGAATCTTCCGACTATCTTCAGAGAAGCTTTCCTGCATTTTCTTGCCTTCCTAATATTTATTTAATTAATTTCATAATAGCCCGCATTCCTGAAATAGATCCTAAAATAATAAAGATTAAAGTAAACCAGGGCTGACTGCCTAAGTATGTATCTATTAATTTACCAATAAACAGACTTACTCCTAAATTGGCAATCATGACAGTCCCGATAGCTGTAAGTAAACTTAAAGACTGAAAAAAAGAAATATCTTTCTTTTTCTTCAAAAAAAAATCCCCTAACTTTATGTATAATTATCCAGCAAAATGTTCCCAAGCTGTCTCTATTATATTAACATAATAAAAAGAAAATTGCAACAATACATATAATTTTTGCTAAAAGTTTAGCAAAATTATACTTGAAATTCTTTCGGTATTTCGCTATTTAGTCCAAAATAATAAAATAACGCATTAACAATACGTTGAGAAGCCAATCCATCTCCATAAGGATTTACAGCATTAGCCATCCTGTTATATTGCTCAGAATTCTCTAAAAGATCTTTTACTGCCAGAATAATCTTTTCTCGGTCAGTACCTACCAGCTGGACTGTTCCAGCAGCTAAAGCTTCCGGTCTCTCGGTATTCTCTCTTAACACTAAGACAGGCTTGCCCAAAGAAGGTGCTTCTTCTTGAACCCCCCCTGAATCAGTCAGAATGAGGTATGACTTATTCATCAAGTTAATAAACTCCAAGTATTCCAGCGGCTCAATTAAATGAACCTGTTGGTGTTGGCTTAGATATTTAGCCGCGGCTTCTTGGACGATAGGATTTTTATGTACAGGGAAAACCAACTCTACTTCCGGGTATTCCTCTACCAGAGTTCTTAGAGCTGAATAGACCTGTTCCAAAGGCTTACCCCAATTCTCTCTCCGGTGAGTGGTGACTAGAATTACCCTTTTAGCAGCAAAATCAATCTTTTGCAGAAGAGGATTCTGAAAAAGATAATTTTTATCCACTCTAGAAAGAAGGGCATCAATTACGGTATTGCCAGTAATATAAATCTGGTCTATGGGGTGCCCTTCCCTTAAAAGATTTTCCCGTGAAGTAGAAGTAGGAGCAAAGTGCAAGTCTGCCAATGCTCCTGTTAATCTACGATTCATTTCTTCTGGGAAGGGAGAATATTTATTCTTCGTTCTGAGTCCCGCTTCTACGTGCCCTACTGGAATCTGGCTATAAAAAGCCGCTAAAGAACCGACAAAGGTAGTGGTTGTATCCCCGTGAACCAAAACTATATCCGGTTTACTTTCCGCCATTACCTGAGCTAAACCCTGCAGAACTCTGGCAGTTAAGTCATAGAGAGTCTGCTGAGGCTGCATAATATTTAAATCATAATCAGGCCGAATCTGAAAAATTCCCAACACCTGATCTAGCATCTCACGATGTTGGGCTGTTACAGTTACTATAGACTTAATAGAATCAGGGTGTTTTTCCAATTCTTTGACCAAAGGTGCCATTTTAATAGCCTCTGGTCTAGTCCCAAAAATGGTCATCACTTTAATCAATCAAAGCACCATCCTATGCACTTAATTTTTTCGATGTCTGACCTCTTTTTACTTCCAGCATACCAAGTTTTTTAGCTATAAATACTAGAGCTCCCGCTACTAATAGACAAGTTAGCACCGCTTCTCTTCCATTAGCCTGGGCCAAGAAAAATGCCGCTCCACATAATATAGAGCAGATGAAGTAAATTACTAAAACTGCTTGTTTGTGGGACAAACCTTTTTCTACTAGCTTATGATGGAAGTGACCTTTATCTGCTTGAAAAATAGGAACTCTATTTAAAGAACGACGAACAATAGCAATAGTAGTATCAAAAATAGGAAAACCTAAAGCTAAGACAGGTACTACTAAAGCTAGAGTAGTAGTACTTTTTAGAGCTCCTTCAATGGAAATCGCCGCCAACATAAAGCCCAAAAACATGCTTCCGGTATCACCCATAAAGATCTTAGCCGGATTAAAGTTATACTTTAGAAAGCCCAAAGCACTTCCCATTAGAGCCATAGCCAAAATAGCTGCAATAAACTGTCCCTTCTGATATCCTACCAAGAATAAGGTAATGGCAGTAATAGCAGAAGTTCCAGCAGCTAAACCGTCCAATCCATCAATAAGATTGACAGTATTGACTATACCAACTACCCAAATAATAGTTAAAATACTACTGGTTATATTGCCTAAGAACATCATTCCCTCAAAGGGAATAGTTAAATTGCTGATTCTCACATCAAAGACTACCAGCATAGCAGCAGCCAAGATCTGTCCAATTAGCTTTACTTTAGGAGATAATTCCACCAAGTCATCAATTACCCCTAAAATTACTATTAAAGTCGCCCCTAAAAGAACTCCATAAATTTGAGCATCCAATGGTAGGGTAATTAAAATAGCTGCCATGAAACTTAAATATATAGCTAAACCACCTAGTCGAGGAATAGGAGATTTGTGGACTTTCCGAGCATTCGGCTGGTCGACGGCACCTATTCTAATCGCCAATCTTCTTACTAATGGAGTCGCTAAATATGAAACCAACAAAGCAACACAAAAAGCCAGCCAGCTGTACATTTCCATGTTTTTCACTCCTTTACCTTTCACAATTAATGAGACAACCTTCATTTTAACTTATCTTAGGTCTTTTGTCAAACTAATTCCATTTTATTCCTTAGATATCAGTTAAATAACCTTTTTTGATCAACTTATTAATATGCTTTTCTAAAGCATCCTCAATATTAACATTAAATTGTTCTTCCAAGACATACATCATGGTTACTGCAGTCTGGGCTACATCTAAAAGTTCACAGGCAATAGCCTGAATATTCTCCTCTTCATCCCGCTTAATTATCTCTCCATTTAAGCAGCGAAACTTACCAATACACTGGGCTAATTCTCCTGTCTCTTCCATTAGTTTTAGAGCAGTAGACTCTAAGCTAGGATTTAACTTATTTAGCTTAGGTAAAGCAATTAACTTTGTTGGCAACTCTCAGCTCTCCCCTCCTTAATCTCCCAGGATTATTATAATCTGTCAATCTCTTTTTTATTATATAATCTTCCCTGTGGACAAGCAAGTTAAGATAATTTAACAATCAACTTGCTTAATAGGCACTTCTTTTATTTTTCCATCCAAGTCTAAATAGACAATTCTCTTTATCATCGCATTCTTAATCATCCTCCGGCAAAGGAGACAAGGCTCTCCGCAGGCTAAGGAACCATCATCAGCAAAACCAGCGACATAGATAGTGCCTCCCTTCATTTTCACCGGATCTCCATTAACTATGGCATTCTGCTCGGCATGAACAGCTACACATAATTCATAGCGCTCCCCTGGAGGAATATTTAATTCCTTTCTAATACATTTTCCAGTATCAATGCAGTTGTCTTCTCCCCTGGGAGAGCCATTAAACCCTGTACTGACGATAATATTATCTCTAACTACTACTGCTCCATAACGTCGTCTTAAACAAGTAGAACGTTTGGAAACCACCTGGGCAATTTCCAGAAAATATTCATCCCAATTGGGCCTTCTAACCTTTGATCCTTCCATGTTCAACCTCTCTTTTACACTCTCTCACCTATAATAATTCTCTAGATTCAGGAATTTTCCTGCTAGTTGGAATAGGATACTAATAATTGATTCTTAAGTCCCAGTTTCACGAGAAAAAGCTAGGACGACTCCTAGCTTTTATTCCCTACAGTAAGTTGCCCTGGGGCCTCCAATTAGTTTCGGTCTGGTTAAAGCCATAGTTAAATGTGCTGCTCCAATTTTTTTAATAGCACAACGCACAGGAACTACTACCGGTTTCAAATGCATGCCAATAAAAGTATCACCGATATCTATTCCCGCATCAGCTCTGATGGATTCGACTACTACTGGATGTCTAAAAATATCCATAGCAGTTCCTGCTAGAGCTCCTCCAGCTTTGGGAATAGGGTAAACTTCTACCATTTCTAGGTTAGCTAGTCTAACTAATTCTTTCTCTATCACCAAGGCTCTATTTAAATGCTCGCAGCACTGAATAGCCAAATAAATTCCTCGTGGTTTAACCAGCTCTAGGAGATTAGTGAGAATAATTTGAGCTACCTCTACATTAGAAGAAGAGCCGATCTTTTCCCCCATTACCTCACTGGTACTACAACCAATAACTAAAATTTGTCCTGGCTCTAAATTAGCTAAATTCACCAAAACATCAGCTGCTTCTTGAACCTGTCCAGCTATTTCCTTCAAATCCACGTTAGACACCTTCTTTTATTAAAGATATTTCTCTTCTATTTTGCTTATTTTTTCTACCCGCTTTTGATGACGTCCCCCTTGAAACTCCGTAGTTAACCAAATCTTGACAATTTCTCCTGCCAACCCCTTGCCAACTACTCTTTCCCCTAAAGCTAAAATATTGCTGTCATTATGTTCTCTAGTAGCTCGAGCAGAAAAAGTATCATGGCAGAGAGCTGCTCTAATTCCTTTGACCTTATTAGCAGCAATAGACATCCCAATGCCTGTCCCACAAACCAGGATTCCTCTACTAAATTCCCCTGAAGCCACTGCTTCTGCTACCGGCAGAGCAAAATCAGGATAATCTACCGATTCACAAGAAAGAGGACCGAAGTCCCGATACTCAATAGACATCTCTTCTAATATTTCTTTAATGTGCTGCTTTAATTCCCAGCCGCCATGATCACTGGCAATAGCTAATTTCATTCTCTGTCCACTCCTTTATAGTTTCTCTAGCGCTCTTTCTAAAAGGCATTTTAATTCTTGGGCGCATTTTTGATATACTTCTTTAGGCTGGCCAAAAGGATCTACAACATCCAAATCTTCTAAAGAGTTGCCTGCGAATTCTTTGAGAGTAAAGACTCTCCCCCGAGCTTTTGGCATAACCTGAAGAATAATTTTCTTGTGTCCACTAGTCATAGTTAAAATTAGATCTACTTCTTCTACTGCTTGGGGAGTAAGCTGAGTAGCCTGATGATTATGTAAATCCAAGCCCTGCTCTTCCATAACCTGAATAGCAAAGGAAGAAGCCTTATCACCATTTTGAGCAGCTAGACCCGCAGAACTTATGATAAATTTATCTGCTATATTTTTCTTAGCCAGCAAATCTTTCAATAAAACACTGGCCATACTGCTACGGCAGGTATTACCTGTGCAAACCAATAAGATTTTTTTCATCCAAATTCCTCCCCTACAGCATAAATCTCCCTAATTATTATAGCATAAATCTAACTGGAGCAAGAAAAAACTTAGCTTCCCAAAAGAGCAAATACTCCTAGAGCTATAAGAATTATTCCCCCGCCAATTTCGGCTCTCTGACCAATGATAGTATTTAACTGTCTTCCCAACATCAAACCCAAGCCGCTCATTAAAAAA